>Ga0209382_10005742_pt1 | contig 16093 bp, 19 predicted proteins | sample SoiMetdeltSBSDD5_FD_187599 | JGI IMG/M metagenome (GOLD analysis project Ga0209382, IMG submission 187599) | Bulk soil microbial communities from a Populus tree surrounding site in Tennessee, USA - Soil MetaG P. deltoides SBSDD5 (SPAdes) (version 2) | ecosystem: Environmental > Terrestrial >...
CAGCTATCACTGTCGGTGTCGGTTCATGGTTGTCGCGTCTCGATGTCGATCGCCTGAATCCTCGCGACTGGGCGGCGAACGTCAGAGTTCCTGCATTGATTATCCAGGGAGCGTTTGATCGACAGGTCAATCCGGACAGCGGTCGAGAGATCTTCAACCGACTTCCGATGACGAAAGAATTCTGGCTAGTTCCCAATGCAGGCCACACCGATGCATTTCACAACAATCCGCAGCTTTATTCGGATCGCGTCAGCAAATTCCTCAGCCAGCAAGCGTTCAGAGCGTCCGCAGAATGTGTTCCCGAGCTTCCTGCTGAAGCTGGGTTAATTGCGCGCTGATGCTAACGTGATAGGCGGGGTCTGCGCGTGAAATCTCCCTCAACATGTTCGGCAAAGTGGTCTGAGAAATATGTCTCCGTCCGCGGCATTCCTGAATCGAATCAGGCTTGCCGAGACGACGGCCACCTTCCATGACTTTGACCAGTAGAGGTTGGCCGGCGAGTTCCTCTTCCCACAACCCGATCACATCGCCCGCAGCGAGTCCACCCTTAAATTGCCGGTAAACCTGCTTTCTTCCTGGGAGAGTGGATTTTTCAGTAGAAAGCTTCATCTTCGGCTGGTGTTCATACTCGGCAAGCTTGTAAACGGTATCAAGATAGGGAACGTCTTCAGAGGTTCCCATCTTCACGCCAACTCCAAACCCATCGATTGGAGCGCCTGCCGACAACAATTTTTGGATCGCATGTTCGTCTAGAGTTGCGCTCGCCACAATCTTGATGTGGCTCAGACCTGCGTCGTCTAAAAGCCGACGAACCTGGACGGATAGGATATCGAGATCTCCCGAATCGAGGCGGACGCTCTGCACGCGAAACTCATTTCCCATTTCGTGTGCAAGGCGGATGACATTTCGAGCGCCTTCGAGAGTGTCATATGTATCGATGAGAAGGGTGCCGGTGGGAAACGATCGCACAAACTGACGGAACGCCCGCAGCTCGCTGGCGCAAGCCTGAACATAGCTGTGTGCCATGGTGCCTGACACGGGAATCCCGTATATCTCGCCAGCCAAAACATTCGACGTCGCCTCAACTCCTGCGATGTAGAACGCTCGGGCTGCTTTTAGTCCCGCGTCGGCGCCGTGGATTCGGCGCAACCCATAATCGACGACAGGACGGCCTGCCGCGGCGTGGACGACGCGGGCCGCTTTCGACGCGGCCAGTGTTGGCAATTGAATCTGGTTCATCACGAACGTTTCGACGAGTTGAGCTTGCGGAATTGGTGCGATGATTTCGACGATCGGCTCGTTTGCAAAAACGACGGATCCTTCCGGAACGGCGTAGACCTCGCCCGTAAATCTGAATTCTGCGAGGCTGTTCAGAAAAGGATCTGTGAATCGATCAAGCGATCTCAGATAGTCGATCGCAGCGGCGGAGAAAGAGAGATTCTCGAGGTAATGCAGTACGTGTTCGAGACCACACGCGATGAGGTAATTTCGCTCCGGCGGAAGTCGGCGCACGAAAAGGTCGAAGACGGCCTCGCCGTTCATGCCGTGATCGAAGTACGACTGCAGCATTGTCAGTTCGTAGAGATCGGTCAGGAGGGGGGCGTTGGAGTCATCCACCCAGCCGGACATCACGCCGCGTTCTCCTGAAGTACGCCGCCGGCATTCCGGATCTGTTGCAATGCCTTCTTCCCGTCATGGATATCTACGGCGCGAGTTGCGTCAACGATGACGACGACCTCCAAACCGTGCTTCAACGCGTCCAGGCTGGTCTGCAACACACAGTAGTCCTGTGCGAGGCCGCCGATCCACAGCCGTCGAATGCCTTTTGCCCGCAGTCGCGACGACAGGTCGGTGTCACCAAACGCCGAATAGCTCTCGAGATCTGAGGTGTGAGCCTTGCTGATAATCTGCACATCGGCCGGCAGGCGAACGTCCGGATGAAAGTCGGCGCCAGGCGTGTTTTGTACGCAATGAACGGGCCAGCGTCCACCACGGTGTTTGAAGCTGATGTGATCGGCAGGATGCCAGTCGCGCGAGGCAAAGACAGGAACACCTTGTTCTCGTGCAGCCGCAATGTAGTGGTTCAGAATCGGAATCACGCGGTCGCCTTCATGTATGCCTAGCGCGCCACCCGGACAAAAGTCATTTTGCAGGTCGACGACGAGCAAAGCATCACCGGTCTGGAATTTTGGTATTTCCACAGTTTAATTATAGCTCGTGGAGTTCGTTGCTCCTGAAACCTCGGCTGACTGTAAAATGGTCACATTGGATATGGAAAACCAACGCCTCAACAAGCAACTCCAGGAACTTCAAACACAACTCCAACAGGCGAAGACTCTCGACCAGAATGATCGCGATGCGCTATCGCAGCTGGTCAGGGATATTCAGACAACGCTGGCGCGGACCAATAAATCCGAAGAGTACGAATCGGCGGTCCAGAAACTCGAGGACGCCGTGCAGCGTTTCGAGGTGACGCACCCGCAAATGACGGCTGCCATGGCTCGCGTTATCAACAGCCTCAGCAATATGGGGATCTGAGCACCTGAAGGGCGCTCTATGAGAGCCCGCGCGGTCACAGACCGCGCCTGCAGCGCCGAGCCTAGTGGTGGTGATCGCGCTCGGCGTGATATGCCTTGTGTTCTTCGTGCGCCTGCTCACGCCCGATCTTCTTGTTGCGCCGCCGACCGTCGCGCAATGCATTCTCTCGCGTACTTTCCGAACTCACACTGCACAGCGAAATCATTTGGTTCAGCTTGCGGCTCTTACAGGATGGACATGTCGCTGCCGGGGTCGTGGGTAACACCAGATACTCGAATTTGTGTCCGCATTTTCCACATTCGTATTCGAAGATTGGCATTTGTAAAGACTACCTCCCACGGTCAATAACTTGGGTCACTATCATACATTTAGACGCCAGACGCGCAAGCCCCATGCTCGTAACTCGCTGATATCAAATGGACAACTTCTAGTTGCCCCCCATTTGTCCTTTTGTTGTGGCTCAATTTTCATGACCCCGTGCTACAGAGGAACGTGCATGCGTGTACAAAATCACATCGAACAGGTGGCCGCAAATCCGTCGGACCCCCATCTCAGAAAGCTGCTCGAACGGATCACACATGGTAAGACGCTCATGCGTCTTCGCAAAGGCCAGCACATTTTTTCGCAAGGTGACGCGGCCAATGCAATCTACTTCATCGAATCCGGCAAAGTAAAAATCACCGTCGTTTCCACGACCGGTAAGGAAGCAGTGCTCGCGCTGCTGAGTCCGCGAGATTTCTTTGGCGAAGGTTGCCTGATAGGCCAGGTCGTTCGTAACAACACTGCGACGACGCTGGAACCGGCCACAATCATCTGCATTGAAAAGCAAGCTATGGTGTCGGCGCTTCGACATCAGCATCATCTGTGTGAGGTTTTCGCGTATGCACTACTGCAGCGAAATAGCCACCTTGAAGAGGATCTTTGCGATCAACTATTCAATGACTCCGAGAAACGGCTCGCCCGCGTTTTGTTGAAACTTGCCGAGTTGAATCAGGACTCGTCCAGTACCGACATCAAACTTCCCAAGGTCAACCACGAAGTACTGGCGGAGATGATTGGTACTACTCGATCCCGCGTGACGCATTTCATGAACAAATTTAGAAAACTGGGCGTCATCGACTATGACTCGGACCTGACGCTTCGGCCCAGACTCATTCGTGAAATGGTATTGCGCGACTAAAACCCCTAAAAACCGATCATTTGTGCAATTTTGAACAGACCGCAACGCCGTAGTACGCCAGAATGGCCCGCCATTCAAGGCAACGAACGCCCTAGTCAATCGCAGTAGGCGAGTGGTTCCCGGAGGGTTGCATGCGACAAGGACAAGTTCTTCATGAGGCCGAAATTCTCAAGATCGTGCGCTTACTTCGCTGTACAGACCTCACCCTCACCGATATCGCGACGCGGATGTTATGCAGCCGAAGCTACGTAGCGGGTATCAATCGACGCTACCAGGTTAGGATTTATTCCGGTCACCGAACGACGTGGGAAGTCCGGCCAGTCGAGGATCACGTTAGCGAGGTTTAACCGGCTAAAGAGAGTAGCTGGCGGACAACCTTGCCAAACTGCCAGGCGCCAGGAACATAAAAATCCAACAGATTTCGTATACCTAACTGCGGCCAGGCCGGCCGCGTATGCCCTTTCATGTCCAACATTGTCAAGGTATTGGGAATGTGACGCGCCTTCGCGGCTTCAGCCATTCGCGCGCTTTCATCCGCGGGAATGCAAGGGTCGGGATTCATGTGGACGATGATCAACTCAGCACGAATTCCGTCAAAGTAGCGTGAGGGCGACAGCCGTTCGAGTCGGTCTTTGAAGGCGGGTAATTGTTCGAGCCTCCGGTCGAATTCACTCGAATCCTGGGACTCAAAGAGCGACAACAGTCCGCGGGCGTCTGGACTCAATCGTTCGCCAAACAATCGCCAGTGCTCGGTGGTTTCCCGCATGCGTTCGGTCGCGATCAGTGAGAGTTCAGCGCGGTCGTCAGTCCCCAGCAAATCGGCGTTGGCGATCATGTAAAGCCACTTGCTGTACGCCAGCGGACTCTCTGGTCCGGTGACAACGTATCGAAGCGTCTCCGTCAGATCGTAGTAAGCACCGAACGTTAGTACAAACCGGACGCGGTCGCGGATCTCGGGACGGCTCGCGGCGATCAGCGCCGGCCCACAGCCGTAGCTGGCGCAGATCATACCCCCATCCGCGTCGAGCGACCGAAACAACGCGACAACGTCGTCCACATCGGCCGGGGTGACATTCTGTCGCGTGAGACGGACGAGTTGAGGCACCACGACACGAAAACCGGACCCTGCCAGCGCTTCTGCAACCTGTTTCAGTTCCAGACTATTCTTGCCCGTCTCGTTCACTCCGTGGACGATCAGTGCCGGAGTACGGGAGTTCGCACCTAGGTAGACATCAGCCTCTACAGGACCCATCCACACGGTGCTTCGCCGCACAGGACCCTGCCAGCGGTCGAATAGCTCATTGAAACCTAACACTTTGGAAGATACGGAGATAAGGGCCGCGACATTGTAGAGGCCGACCATCATCCCCGCGAAGATTGCCGCACAGAGAAAACGTCGCCATCGCATACGCCTTGTTATGTAGCAGTTCAGATACCCGAGCACCGGGATTTGGCAGCATTCGTGCAATGTCATTGGGACATTCAGGAGGAATGGATGGAAAAGAGGACGAAGCTGCTGATTTCGAATATCCCCGCCAGCTGCACCGAATCATTTTTGCTCAGCTGGGTCGAAGCGCGTGGTTACCGTGTTTTCAAAGTAAACCTTATTCGCGACGTCATCAGTGGCACCTCGCCGAGCTTTGCTTACGTACAACTAATGGACGAATCCAGGCTGGATGAATCTGCCCGCGCCCTCGATGGGCAGAGCATTTCGGATCAGGTGGTGACAGTCCGTCGAGTGGTCCCTTTGTCCGCTATTGTCAGACCTGCAGCGTGGATGAGAGCCGCCGTTTAGTTGGACGAAATGGCAGACAAGTCGATTCGAAAATCCGCCACCAGTGGCAAATGGTCAGAAGCGACTAGCGGCTTGCGGCCTTTGTGCAGCCGCAACCTTTCGAGCTCGAGAGCTGGATCGTAGTAAATGTGATCGAGATTGAACAACGGCAGAACGCCTGGATAGGTTCGTCGGCGCTTCAGGTGGCGGCGAATATCGGGGCCTTGAAAATGCGTCCGTAGCGTTCGCGTCACTCCGCCACGTAACCATTCATTGAAATCCCCTAATACGACACGCGGGCCTGTCAGGTCGTGATGACTGACAATTCGCTCTTCAAACAACCGCCGAGCCTGGGCGCGATGCTCCATGAAAGCGGTGCCGAAATGAACGTTAAAAACGTGGAGTTTGGAGGATTCAATCTGAATGTCGGTGCGCAGGCAACCGCGGGGCTCACAGCCTTTTGAGGTGATATCGTAGTTGCGATGGACTTCAATCGGATACCGCGACATGACGACGTTGCCGTACCGGCCTCCCTGATGGCGGCGGTTTTCGCCGAAGGCGAAGTGGAAACCCAGCGATTCGGCGATGTACCTCGCCTGATCCGCCTCACGCTCGACGCCCTCAATACTTAGAACCTCTTGTAAGGCAACGATATCTGGATCGATGTCCCGCAAGACCTCCACAATGCGATCCGGACGGACCCGCCGGTCCAGTCCTCTACATTTGTGAACGTTATAAGTGACGATTCGTAAGGATTCGGAGCGCTTCATGCCTGTGTAGCTTTGGCAGATCTTGCCTTAAACAGAAGGAAATCTTAGCACGTGCAGTGGACCGCTTGCCGGACAATTTCGCTGGCGGGGGGCGCTGGCCTTGCGAGAGGAAAACACGGGTCTCATAACCGTGTTTTCCTTGGGGTTTTTAGAGGATCGCGCTCGATTCGATCACGCTGCCGTGAGCGACGGCAGCGGACTGGAACAGCGCGCTGCTCTTCGAAAACACGAGCTCCTTTGCATCTGGAGCGATGTCTGCGGTTACCGTGTCGCCGGCGAAAATTTGCTCGGTCGCCAGCAGACTCGATAACGGCAAGACGAGATGCCGTTCAAGGGCTCGCTTGAGATGGCGCGCGCCGTACTTCAAATCCGTTCCTTCAGCTAATATGAACTTCTTTGCTTCAGGAGAGCACAGCAGCACAAACGGTCGCTCCGTTTGAGTCGCGAAGATGCGTGTTTGGATTGCGCCGAGCTCGATTTCAAGGACCTTTTCGAGGTCCGATTTGCTCAGGCTTCGAAACACGATGACTTTATCCAGGCGGTTCATGAACTCGGGCGAAAAACGGCGTCGCGCCGCATCCACCGCAACACGATAGATTTTCTGTTCGAGCTGCGGATCTTCTCCTTCGCTGCGCGCCGCAAATCCGATGCCGCCCGACATCAGGCGCGTAATTTCCGAAGCGCCGAGATTCGACGTCATGAAGATGATGGCGCGCGACAAATTTACTTTGCGGTTATCGCCGAGGGTGAGTGTCCCCTTATCGAGAATTCCCAACAGCAACTGCCATAAAGCGTCGCTCGCCTTCTCGATCTCATCAAAGAGGATGAAGGTCACCTTCAGTTTTTCAGTGTGGTATCGGTCCACCATGTCCTGATTCAGGACGGCCGGTGTTTCGCGGTGGCCGATATAACCCGGCGGCGAACCGATCAGTTTCGCGATTTCATGACTGTGCTGGAACTCCGCGCAGTCCACTTTGACGACGGCATCCGCCGTCGAAAACAGAATCTCGGCAGCCGCCTCAACGAGACGGGTTTTGCCTGATCCTGTCGGACCGAGGAACAACAAATTTGCGATCGGCCGGCCTGGTGTTGCCATTCCCGCCAAAACCGATTGATAAACGTTGACGAGTTCGGACACGGCGGCATCCTGACCCACGATCATGTCTCTCAACCGGGACTCGAATTCCAAAACTTCCGCACTGCGTTTCTCGGGATGAAGGACTGTGCTCTGATTCATTTGTGTGGGCATTTCGCGGCCCCCTTTGTCCTAATTCGACGAATCCGACCGGCTCCGGTAAGCGTCTCCGTCGGCGAGTTCACAGCACCTCGGGCTCCAAAAACAACAGTTACTGCCATTTCAATGACTTGTGACTCCGGCCATTACCGACCAACTGCAAATAATTGATTCTTATCGGGTCACCGAACCGGGCGAAGACGTTGAAATGGTTGGTGGGCAAAGCGAAGTTCAAAAACGTGTCAAAAACACTGCCGCGAATTGTCGGACGTGTCGGTTAATTGGCCGGTGTTTTAGTGCTTGTTTGAGGCTATTCCCAGCTGCTTGAGAATCTCGGGATTCTCTTCGCTGACTGCGAGCAATTCGTGACACGTAGCGCAGTCCTGGCTGATCGCCTTACCCGAACTGTTCTTGTGGTTGTCGTCATGACATCGAAAACAGCCGGGAAACTGCTCGTGGCCAATATTGTTTGGATAGGCGCCCCAGGTGATTTGCATTCGGGGATAAATGTTGCGCGAATGGATGCGCTGCACGGCAGCGGGCGCTTGCTCCAGCGGCTTCTTACCAGTCAGCGCGAGCACGGCATCGCGCTTCGCATAAGGAATGCTTTTGTCGAGTTCACCCGACTCCATCGCTTTGTCCACCGCCGGCGCCGGCATATCGAAAGCGTGCGTCGGACGATTATGACAATCGATGCAATCCATCTTGCGCCGCTCTCCGACCGGCTCATCCGACTTGTATTCGACTCCGTCAACGGAGACCCAGGGAATCTGCTGGCGAACGGGATCGGTTGTCATGTACTCGATAGTCCGGCCGACATGGGCCTTATGAATCCTGGTTCCAACGTGCATCAGCAACACGGTGGTTTTCTCGGAGCTTTTTTCGTCCTCGTCATAGCGACGGATGACGCGCAACTTGTCACCGATAAACTTCTCGGGCCAGTGACATTGCTCGCAGGTGTCCTGTGACGGCCTCAGGCTGCGAGTAGCTGCCGGTATGGGGCGATGGTAGTTGTTGAATGTGACCGCCACCAATTGACCGATACCCGACAGCTTATATTGGACGAACCACTTGGCACCGGGACCGATATGACAATTCACGCATGCGACACGCGAGTGCGCCGAATCTTGATACGCCGTGTATTGCGGAATCATGACCGTGTGACAAACGGTTCCGCAAAACTCATTAGAGTCCATGTAGTGGAACCCGCGATACGATGCGGCCGAGATGATCGCAACGTTCACGACAGTCAACAGAGCAACTAAACCTAACACGCGGGCGGAGCGCTGACCGGATAACTCATATTGAGTGATCTTCGCAATCCCTCCGATTCGGCGGGAGCAACGCAGCACTCCGAGCGGCACCAGCAGCAATCCAAAAACGAACAGCGCCGGCAGAATCATGAATATCAGGATTCCGTAATAGGGACTCGTGAAGCTCTGAAATACAAAAGTAAGGAAAACGATAGCTGTGGTGGTGGCAATGATCGCACCGGCTGTGGCAAGCCAATCGCACAGCACGTAAGAAAGGAATGCGCGGACCGCGGATTTCACTATTGAACAGACCTCAACCGACGAACGGCCGGACAAGTATACCGAAATCGGCACTTGCTCAAGGATGTACAATCGCAACGAGGGGTTCATGAAAATCAAAACAATTCTCGTCCCGACTGACTTCAGCGAGAATGCTCAGCTGGCGTTTGACCATGCGTTCGAATTGGCACAGCAAACCGGAGCAAAACTGGTTCTTTTGCACGTGCAGTCAGGCAGCGATGTCCGAACGGCGGCGCGCGAGGGTTTGATTCGGCCCGGTGATCTGGACAGCAAAATCAAACAGAACGTGGACAAGCTCATCAAGCTGCGTTTCTCGGAAATGCTGGCGGGGCATGACGTTGAAGCGATCAAACTGAAAGCCGAGCCTCTGCGAGGTGATCCTGACAGCGTTATCGTCGCTTACGCTGAGTCCATCGGCGCAGACATGATCTTCATGGGATCGCGCGGGAACTCTCCAACCGAAAAAATCAAGAAGTTGCTTCTGGGGTCTGTCACGGAGGCTGTTCTGCGCAAATCAAAAGTTCCGGTTGTCGTCATACCGGCAAAATCGCGACGAAAACGTTCCCGAACCCAGCCCGCATAACGTTTCGACGATCTGACAAACTGCCCATTTCGTTATCTCGATTTTTTGTCACAAAGACAAAACACTAATCTTCCGCCTCATTCCGTCATCCGCTGAAACCCTTGTCAACATTGGCTGCGAGCTGTTTACGGCGGCGGGGAACGCGGTTTGCTCTCTGAGCAGACGAACGTTGCCCGAACCGATGTCACTGGGAGAAAAGACATGATCATCAAAAAGATTTTGTTTCCGACAGATTTTTCGCCGAACGCCAACCACGCTCTGCTGCACGCCCTGCAGCTGGCCGACTTCCATAACGGCGAGCTCATCGTTCAACACGTGGTAAGCGACTACTTCGAAAAGCACAGCCATTGGGCAACGATGTTCGACGTTCATGAATTCCAGAAGTACATGGATTGCTACGTCGAAGCCGGAATGGCGAGCGCATTGCCCAAAGACGCCAGCGGTATCACCATCCGTCAGGTCGTCTCGAAAGGAAAGCCCGCCGAAGAGATCGCCGCACTGGCGGACAAGGAAATGGTTGACTTCGTCGTGATGGGTTCTGCCCGCGGCGTTGTGACAGGAAAAGTGATTCGACTGACAAATCGCCCGGTGCTGGCGGTTTCTTCGAAAGCCGGCGACCACGACGACAGCAATCTCGGGAAGGTCAAACGAATCCTCGTCACGACCGACTTCTCGGAACATTCGAAACGTGTAGTGCAATATGCATTTGATCTCAAGCGTGTATTCGGCGCGACGATTTACATGATGTACGTAATCGAAACTCCGAAAGCGATCGAATTCGGAATCAGGCAGGGACATCTGACCAACGCGACGGAGAAAATGCGCGAATGGGCGACCAACCAGCTCATCAACCTGACACCAGATGAGTTCATCAATGACTCCACGGTTGTGCGAATCGTGGAAAGCGGTTCCGCAAGCGACAGAATCGCCGAAGTCGCAGCGGAAATCGGCGCTGACCTGACGATCCTCGGAACGCATGAATACGGGACGATCCAAAAACATCTGCTCGGCACAACGACCGACAAGGTGTTGACGAAGATTTCAGCTCCGATTCTCACGGTGAAGTTGTAGGCCGTTATGAACCGGGAAGGGAGAGCTGTTGTGGCAAAGGTATTGGTCGCAGACGATGATCGGATGTGCCGGGACTCGATTCAACGAGTCCTCGAGCGCGAGGGTTACCTGGTGGAGGCTGCGTCCGACGTGGACAGTGCTCTGGCAGCCATTCACGAGCGGCCATTCGATCTGATCGTCTGCGACTACCGGATGCCTGGCAAGAACGGCATCGACCTTCTGTCGGAGCTCAAACGTTCACATTCCGGCGTTCCGGTGCTCATGATTTCTGCTTACGCCGATCCGGCGACGGAAGAACAAGCATTGCAACTGGGCGCTCTCGAGTTGATGAGGAAACCGATCCGTCGAAAGGAACTCCTGGATCGGGCTGCGAAAGTCGTGGGAGGTTGATATGTCGAATCCAGTGATCTTCAAAGACCTGCCGGCAACATTCCCGGAGAAGGACAAGTATCAAAAGCCTTCCTTCGTAAGTTCAATGGTTTTCCATGCAATGTTGATCACAGTCGTGTTGTTTCTGCCATTGATGTTTCCTCAGCACATTGAGCCATGGGTGACGACGCTTCTTGTAGCGCCGTTACCGCCACCACCGGCTCCTCCACCACTAGCCGAAGTGCCACCTGCCCCGGTTGAGCAGCCGACGCCCAAGGTTATCAAGGTGGTTCAGGTGGATCCTGGCGCGATAATCGCTCCGACAACGATTCCGAAAGACATCGCGATTGTCGTTGAGGATCCGATGCCTACCTCAAACGGTGTGGTCGGCGGCGTCGTGGGCGGCGTGCCCGGTGGCACGCTCGGCGGTGTTCTGGGCGGATTGCTTGCCTCCACCGCTAAACCAGCGGAAGTGATTCCGCCCCCACCGCCGCCGCCACCACCGCCAATGCCGGCGAGCCTTCACAAGGACCCGATCCGCGTGGGCGGTATGGTCCAGGAGCCGAAGATCGTGAAGCTGGTGCCGCCGGTATATCCACCGCTGGCGCAGAAAGCGCGTGTCAGTGGAACCGTCGTCCTGGAAGCGACGCTGACCGTGGACGGCACAGTCGAAGAGATTCGCGTGATTTCTGGTCACCCGCTGCTGATCAATGCGGCCATCGATTGTGTTAAGCAATGGAAGTACGAGCCGACGTATTTGAATGGTGAGCCGGTCGCTGTGATTCTCACGGCCAAGGTCTCATTTAATCAGAGAATCACTTTATGAACGCCCTTATTGAACGGTACAACCGACCGGCTCCACGATATACGAGCTATCCCCCGGCTCCTCATTGGAAGTCAGCCGGGGGAGCGCTGTTGCACTACGCGCTTCATAATTCGAGTCGGCCTTTGTCGCTTTACTTTCACATCCCATTTTGCGAAAGGCTCTGTTTGTATTGCGGTTGTAACGTCGTCGTCAAAAAGGATCATGGCGTTGCCATCCCTTACATCGAATGGCTGCAACGCGAGATGAGTCTGTGCGGCGAGGCCCACGGCCGGCCTGTAACCCAGATGCATTGGGGCGGGGGCACGCCGACATATCTCGAACCGAAACAGATATACGAATTGTTCAATGCGATCGTGTCCCGGTTTGCGGTTTCGAAGTACGCGGAAATCTCAATTGAAATCGACCCGCGTGTCACGAGTATCGAACATCTTCAGGTGTTGCGGTCGCTGGGTTTCAATCGCTTGAGCGTTGGCATTCAGGACTTCGACCCGCAGGTTCAGCAAGCGGTACGTCGGATTCAGTCATTCGAATCGACCCGTCAACTGTTCGCCGAAGCGCGCCGACTTCAATTCGAGAGCATCAATGTTGACTTGATTTATGGTTTGCCGTTTCAGAACCGATACTCATTCCGCCACACTCTTGAACTGATTCGAAGACTTGAGGCGGACAGAATTGCCGTCTTCAGTTACGCGCATGTGCCGTCGTTGAAAAAACAGCAGAAGGCGCTCGAAAAACATTTGCCCTCCGATCAAGAAAAGTTCGACCTGTTCTTAACTGCGATCGATTACCTCACAACAGCCGGGTACGACTTCATCGGCTTGGATCACTTCGCCAAGCCAAATGACCCTTTAAGCCAGGCATGGAAAGACGGAACTCTGCACCGTAACTTTCAGGGCTACTCTACTCATGCGGACACAGACCTTTTGGGTTTTGGAGTGAGTTCGATCAGCCACATTGGTGACGTGTTTCTTCAGAATCATCGGGAGCTGGCCGATTACGCCAATTCAGTTATCCAGGGTAATGTCCCTGTGGCGCGCGGTTATGTCTTAACGGAAGATGATCGGATCCGCGCTGCCGTCATCGAAAAGATCCTGTGCCACGCCAGTTTGTCCAAGAGTGAAATCGAAGACCAATTCGGCATTGTGTTTGACCGCTACTTTGACAGCGAACTCCAGCGGTTGAAAGAATTCGAACACGATCGATTGCTCGCAGGCGTCCAAACCCGCGTGATCACCATTCTGAAAACGGGGCGGCTTTTCATTCGCTCCGTGGCTCAGGTCTTCGATGCATTTCAGCCCGCCGCGGTCGCCGCCAAGGCCGTGTGATCCGAAGGTCCCGCACGTTCTTGCAGGTTCATAGTCGAAAAGGCAAAGCAGCGGCTGTAACCGCCCTCAACGACAGACACACTGTCAAAGCAGCCTACCGCCTCGTGATCTGTGCAGAAAACCCACCACGCTAACTACTTTGTTTTCGACATGACGTCGATGTTCGCGCGACGAAAGCGCGGAGCACGAATTGCATCGCGAAGGGTGGCAATGAAAGAGCGCGAGGAGGAACGTATGATCGACATCAAGAAAATACTCGTACCGGTGGATTTTTCTGAACCATCCAAGCAGGCCGTGAATTATGGCTTGTCATTGGCTCTCCAGTACAACGCCCGACTCGTGTTGACGCACATCGTTCCTTCGAACGTTGGGATGGTTTACACATTCCCAATGGAAAGCTTCGCCTTTGAAAAAGAACAATCGGCCTATGCGAAATCCATGCTGCCGGACCTTGTTCCATCGGAGTATCGCGAGCGCGTGAACCTTGAGACGGTCGTGAAGATTGGAAGCGTCGCGGACGAGCTGCTTGGAATAGTAAAGAATGACAAGGTCGACCTGGTGGTCATGGGCACACACGGCCGAAAAGCTTTCGAAAGATTCCTGCTCGGCTCGCTGACCGAGCGAATGCTGCGGAAGATGCCCGTTCCAATTTTGACCGTTTCTCATCTGAATCCCGCCTCGGAGCTTCCTGCTGCCGGTCCGGTTCCGCTGCGCAATGTTCTGTATGCCACCGATCTTTCGGACAGCGCCGAAGTCGGTCTGAAGTTTTCGTTGGAACTTGCGCGCGGAGCCGGCGCGCACCTCACTGTGCTTCATGTGTTGGCCACGGAAATGATTTATTGGGGCGCAGAAGGCGGATATCTGACGAAGGAATTGGAGACGCTGAGGGAAGACGCCTTCAAACGCCTGCAGCTTTCGATTCCAGAGCAGTGGTGCGAGGGAGTGAAAGTGAATCCGTTGATGACGGAGGGCGATGCGTACCGCGAAATCCTACGCGTGGCAGACGAAGAGAGCAGCGACCTGATCGTGTTGAACCTGCAAGGCAGGAGCCTGGTCGAACGCGCTCTGCTCGGTTCGACTGCCGAACGCGTGATCCGATCTGCTCACGTTCCGGTTTTGTCGATTCCAGTTCCAGCCGCCTATCTTGCGGCGGAAGTGAAGGGAACGGCCGCGTAGCGGCAAATTGAGGAGGCCTTATGAGCACCAAACTGATAATTCGCACGCTGCTGGTCATCGCTCTCTTGCTTGCGGCAGCGGTGGCAGTGATGGGACAGACGGCGGAAAAACCGGTGAAAGCCGAATTCACCTCCGCCGATCGAGAAGCGATCCAGAACTACTATAAGCACTTGCTCGGCACTTTGGCGCCGGCATCACTTGATCGGAAGGGATTCCCTCCGGAAGTCGAAAAAGGCATTGCGACCGGCAATAAGCTGCCCGAACAGCTCGAGAAGCAGCTTCAACTGCTTCCGAAGGAACTCGAGGAAAAGCTTTCGCTGCCGCTAGCCGGCTATCTGCGATACAAGCTCGGCAATCACGTGCTGCTGGTTCGGCGATCCGACCTCATGATTGCCGACCTTATTAAGAACGCGGGCTGGAAGTAAGAATTGGGGTCAGACGTATCTGGCACCTATTTTCGGAAACCTCGATCAATTCGAAAATAGGTGCCAGATACGTCTGACCCCAATTTCTAACCCATGACCCTAATTCTTTTTGAACCTGCATCTAGACCTAGTTAACTGCCACTTCGTCGAAACCATCAAAACGCACATTTCCTAACACGTTGAGAAACAAAGTGATTCTGCACGGTATCCAAAATGCCGGAGGTTAGGTGCAAGGAGGTGAAACATGGCGCTCATTCGATGGGATCCTTTCCGTGAAATGGAAACTATGAAAGAAAGCTGGAGTCCATCCGTGGACATTTATGAAACGGAAAATGAAATTGTCATCAAAGCGGAGTTACCGGGCATGGAAGCGAAGGATATCGACATCAAGCTCGAGAACAATGTCCTGATGCTGAAAGGTGAGCGTCGCTTTGAAAGAGAATCCAACAAAGACAACTATCACCGTGTAGAAATGTCGTACGGCAACTTCAGCCGGTCTTTTTCGCTGCCCGCTTTTGTGGACGAAAACAAGGTCCGTGCTGAATACAAGGATGGGCTGCTGAAAGTCTTTTTGCCTAAGAAAGAACAGGCAAAGTCGAAACAGATAAAGATCCAGGCGGCAGCCTAGGATAGGAGGCGCCTTCACCGCAGAGTCGCAGAGGCCGCAGAGAAATCAAATCCTTCTCTTGCGTCTCTGCGGTGAACGCGCAATTCGCAAAACTCGCATCATGCGGTTCTCGGCAGTCAGGGTATTTCGTCCCAGTTGAAGTAAAATCTCGCCTTCAACCGGAGGTTTCTATGAAAACCCTGACTGTCTGTCTGATGCTTCTCTTCACATGCGCCGCAACGGCGCAGAACACGAACCAGGTTGCCGAGCATGATCCAGACTGGTTCTCGACGTTTTCGATTATTGCGTTCGATCCTGCAACAAACGAACTCGGCGTTGCTGTGCAGTCGCGCGCGTTTGGCGCCGGTGCCGCAGTCCCGTATGCAAAGGCGGGTGTCGGCGCGGTGGCGACTCAGGCGGCGGCAAATCGGAGCTACGGCCCGAAAGCGATTGCGATGCTCGAGCAAGGTATGAGTCCGACAGAAGCCGTAAAGAAAATGGTCGAAGAAGATCCCGGTAAGCTCAGCCGTCAGGTCGCGGTCATCGACACGAAGGGACGGACCGCAGTGTACACGTCGCCAACGATCGACGCTAACGGGCGCGACAATCAGGGTAATCCCGCATATGCCGGATCCATCGAAGGAAAGAATTACTCCGTCCAG
>Ga0209382_10005744_pt1 | contig 16092 bp, 14 predicted proteins | sample SoiMetdeltSBSDD5_FD_187599 | JGI IMG/M metagenome (GOLD analysis project Ga0209382, IMG submission 187599) | Bulk soil microbial communities from a Populus tree surrounding site in Tennessee, USA - Soil MetaG P. deltoides SBSDD5 (SPAdes) (version 2) | ecosystem: Environmental > Terrestrial >...
CCCTCGGTCGAGGCCCGAGGGCGCTGGAGAGAGCGGGGGAGGATGGGATGTGGGTAGCCGATGAGCCGGTTAGGTCGGAAGCCATAATTCCGCTCGGGGTTAGCATGGTCGCGCACCCGATCACCCCAATCGTCCCCAGGCATTCGGCCATTCGCAGATCGTCGGACCATTCAGCTAAACCGTGCGGCGGCACATAGGATCCATTTAAGGCTGGTGAGCCGGATTTTCGCGAGTTGGAACCAGCTGGACTGGTGTTTGCGGCAGATTGGGACGCTGCGGCGAGTGGCGTAAGGCTCGAAGGCGGCGCGTCAGTGATCCAGGCCGTCGAGCATCCAGATGTTGCCTGTCTGCTCCATGATCGTCACAATCAGCCGCTCTGCCGAAACGCCGATTTCCGCTGCCCCAAACCTCGGAGTCAACTGGTGTCGCGGGCTGTCATACCGGGTCACTTGAAATGGCGCGCCCACCCCCTTGCCGCTGGCACCATCGAAGCGCACGGCCCACACATTGAAGAACGGTTCCGCCTGGACGAAGTAGATCAGCTTGCCATTGAAAGACCATCGGGGCTTGTCGGCCCACCCAGGGGCGCTGGTCAACGCTATCCAGCGGCTTCGATCCGCACCCGCACTCGGAATGACGAAGATCACGTCGCTGCCGGGCTCCCTGGCGTCGATGGCCGCAAAACAAATCCAGCGTCCGTCGGGCGAAAACTTGGCCTGCCAGACGGCATAGCTGCTGTCGGCCGTGACCAGTTTCACCGCGGCTTCGGCATGCGGCGCCCCCGCCAGTGGCCACAGGCCCAGGGACGCGATTCCTGAGAAAGGCATGCCGCCGGAAGACACCAGGATCGACTGTCCGTCGGGCGACCAGTCCCATGGCGTCACAAAGGTGTCGGTTCGAGGAGTCGAGATGATCTCCTCCTCGCTGGTGTCGGTGCGGCGGACTGCAAGGGCCATTTCGTCCGAGCCGTCAGGTGTTCGCCGCACCCATCGGTAGGCCAGCCGCGTTGCGTCGTGGGACCACTGTGGAAATTCACGCCGCTGATCATCGCGGGTCAGCGTCCGGCCCTGATCTGTTCGCAGATCCGTCGTCCACAGTTCCGTCCGCTCCGTGCCTGCCCGTGTGAGGGTGTAGGCGACCTGGCCGCCGTCTCGCGTCAGATCGGATGTGGTGGCCAGCCCCATGTTGTCACTGACCGGTTGTCCATCGCCGGTTGTGCGGCCGGTCTCGGGATCGAGCGGCAGCGCCCACAGGCGTTGCGACATCGTGGAAATCGTGAACGCGAGACGTCGGCCATCGAGCGATAGCGCGAACCGCGGGTCCCAGCCGTCCCCCAACGTGATGCGTTCGCTCGTCAGCACGGCGGTCGTCGTGGGATCCAGCGTGAGCTTGACCACGCTGTGCACACCCTTCGTATCGCAATCGACCAACAGCGTCGTTGGCGACGCCCACGCAAACGCGATCCAGCGTCCCGCACCTTCGGTGTGTTTCAACAGCGTGGCCGAACCGCCTGCGAGCGACACCGTGTACACGCCGAAGCCTTGATCTGGAACGACGCCCAGTATGGAAACGTGGCGGGAGTCGGGGTACCAGTTCCAGTCGAGCATCCCGCCGAGGCCCCTGCGGAGATCCTTGAGGAATGGCTGCATCACCTGCTCCGGCGGTTTGCCGTCGAGACGAACGGTGTACAGCGGGGATGCCACACCGCCGGCGAGCACGTCGTTGGCCGAGAACAGAATCTGGGAGCCATCTGGCGCCCATTTCGGCCGGACACCGAACGACGTGAGACGGCGTTCGGCGCCGCCGCTCGCCGGCACTACGAAGAGACCACCTCCCTCGCGCTCCGAACGGAAGACAATCGTGCGACCATCAGGCGACCAGGTCGGTTGCGTGTCCTGTGCTCTTGATCTTGTGAGCTGGACGGGATCTCCGCCTTCGACACGCTGCGCCCAAATGTCGAAGTTGCCTCCCTTGTCGGAGGCGTATGCGATCGCGTGACCGTCCGGCGACCAGGTGACGTCGGTCTGCAGCCCCGCGTCGAACGTGAGGCGGGTCAGCGCCGGCAGGACCCCGCCGCGTGACGGCGACTGCATCTGTCCCCTCCACGGGGCCCCGGTCCACCAGCCGCTTCCGGCAACCGCAGCGAGAACGACCACCAAGGCGGCCACCACCGCCACAACGCGATGTTCGGCGATCCTTCCGATGACATACGCCGCGCGGAATGCCCCGGGGATGCCCTTGGAACGACGGCCAGCGGGCGAATCGCCCGTTGCCGGGCTCGTGGAAGCCGCGGCGTTGCCGCGCTGATTCGCGGCGAGCTTCAGGGCGTCTCCCACCGCTTCGAGATCGAGCTGCAGGTCCTTCACCACCTGATAGCGGTGTTCGCGGTCCTTCTTGAGCGCTTTACCCACGATCCGCTGCAGTTCGGGCGGGACATCTTCGCTGAGGGATGGCGCGTCGTGCTCCAGAATTGCCGCGAGCACGTCGGTCGGGCTCTGTCCGCCAAAGGGCGGCCGTCCCGTCAGCATCTCTGAGAGCACCACACCTAAGGACCAGACATCTGTCCGGCCATCGACTTCGTGGCCTCTAGCCTGCTCCGGAGACATGTACGCCACCGTGCCCATGACGGTGCCGACGTCGGTCTGCAGCCGTGTGCAGTCGGCACCCATTTCGGCGCCGAGCGGCGTGAGCTTCGCCAGTCCGAAGTCGAGTACCTTGACGACCCCATCGGTCCGCTGCATCACGTTCTCAGGCTTGATATCGCGGTGGACGATGCCGGCCGCATGCGCGGCGGCGAGTGCCGAGCCGATCTGCGTGGCGATGTCGACCGATTCACGGATCGTCGGGCGCGCCCTGCTCAGACGCGTCCGGAGCGTCTCCCCCTCGATGTACTCCATCGCGATGTAACGCTGCGCATCCGGAGTATGGCCGAGCGAGAGGATCGTGCAGACGTTCGGATGATTGAGCGAAGATGCGGCGCGAGCTTCCTGCTCGAACCGGGCAATCCGGACTGGGTCGCAAGTGACGTCTGACGGCAGCAGCTTGAGAGCCACGAGGCGCTCCAGACGGCTGTCGCGCCCGAGCCAGACTTCGCCCATCCCTCCAGAGCCGAGCGGCCGAAGCAAGACGTACTCGTCGAGCCGTGCGCCAGGCTCGAATGCCATGTGGATACTGGATTATAGCGTCATCACAGGACGGCACGGCGACGGCTCTTCTCGCAGGGCGTTGCGCAGGCATGTGCGTCTACTCGGGTGCCACGCTGACGGTAGAGACATTGAAGCGCCACGCTACCCGAGAGAAAAACGCACGGCTGCTCGCACCGGCGATTGGCTCGAGTCGGGCCTCGCGTTCACATCCACCATCGGCACTCCGCTCGATGAACGCACCGTGCGTCGCGCTTCACGGACGTGCTAACTGCAGCGAAGCTACCGAGAATTCGTATTCACGACCTCCGGCGTACCTGACACGGTCTTGTTGGCTGAGGGACTCATCCAAAGGCCGTTCAGAAGATTCTCGAGCAACCGCAAATCAGCCCGATGCTCGACACGTATTCGCGCGTCCTCCCGCATGTGAACAGGCCGCTCTCCAAAATGAGACGGCGCTGAGAGCCTAGAAGAGAATGGCGGTCACATTGGCTGTCAATTCTGCAGACACCAGAATTGAGTCTTTGATCGGCCAGTTTTCTCGTACGAGAGTGGTGAGCCACACAGGAATCGAACTCGCGCGCCGAGGGGGGCTACCGTCGGATGTACTAACAAGCAGCGGGCATGTGCTGGCCAGAGCAATCGGTCCAGAACCGCACTCCAATTTTATTGGGTTTCCGTGTGGAGCTGCCGTCGGTTGAGGCTCTTGGGAGGTGGCGGGAGCGGGGGAGGATGGGGCGGGGGAGGCTGGGGCGGAGAGACAAGTGTCAGCCGGGCTGAGACGGGATGGGCCGTCGCGTCCATCAGCGGGCGAGAGCTAAGGCGTCGATGCCTTTACCGACGGTGAAACTTGAACCGACCGCTCCGACGACGGCCGTTTCGCGCGGCAGTCCAAGACGGCTCCGCAAGCGGTAGACCGCCTCAATTCCTGTGCAATGTGCGCCCAGCAGATAACGAAGGCCGGTTTCCCGCAGCTTCGTCGCGGTCCAGTCCAGGCTCGAGTCAGTAGCCGCCAGCAGGTGGAAGCCTCCGACTGCCGCCAGGATCGGCGCTGAACGGACTTTCGCCCGTGCGTAATCGAGCGTATTGACCATCCCTGCATGACCACAACCGCTGATCACGCCCAGCCCTTCCTCCGTGTCAACCACGACTGACAGGTCCTCAGGGATGGTGTCCTCAGCCAGCCCGTTGGCGGTCTTCACCTGACCCACGCCGCTCCAGTTCCGCTCGGGATGAGGACGAGGAACTGGGCCGGTCAGCCAAACGCCGGGAAAGAGCTCCACAGCATCTGCGTGCTCCACGAACACACCGCCGAGCGCCTCGAATGCTGTCTTGAGTGGCAGCAGGCCGTTGCCTTCGGAGCCATTCGCGTTCGGCCGTGGAAGGAAAATGCCCTTGCCAACGTGCGCCCGCGACAATGCACGCGGGTTCTTCTTAGCCAGTTCTCGCCGGAGCGTGATGAGGCCCCCGGTGTGATCGCTATGGTTATGCGTCAGGATGATATCCGTCACGTCGGACAAGTCGATGCCCAGCTCGGAGGCGTTCCTGAGTAGCGTTTCCTGCCGCGCTCCGGTGTCGACAAGCAGACGGCGCCCATCGACCTCCAGCAGCGCGGCGAACCCCCACTCGCCAATGCCACCACCGGGATTGCCCGCCAGCATCGTCGAGAGAACAGTGACTTTGACTGCCTTCGCCGGTTCTGCCAATGCCTGGACAGGAACGGCAACCGCCATGATCACGAGCAGGGTGCCACGTCGCATGTAGGACCTCCCGCGCCCTTGCGCGAGCGATGCTAGCACGCACCTGTGGCATCGCATTTCCGGGCTGGCGTGATCAGGTCCAGAACCGCACCCCAGTTTTGTTGGGGTTTTCTGTCCGGCTCCCCTCGGTGGAGGCGAGGGGAAGGTGGCGGGAGCGGGGGAGGATGGGGCGCGGCAAGTGCTAGCCCACAAGTCAGGTGAGCGGGCTATCGTCCCGCCTCGCCAGTTAGATGTGCCGGCAGGCAGAGCGCCCCCTTTGTCGTCCTTAGTCGACCGGCCCCCCTGCTTTTTCTGACACTAGCGCCCCTCCGCCGCGGTCCGCACCGCCTCCAGCCCGAGTCGTAACGACCAGGGATCGCTAACGCCATCTCGAACATTCTCGGTGGCGTTGTGGTGCGCAAAGTTTACACGGCGGAGACCGCTTACAGACACGGATTTGTCTGGCCCACCAGACCTGGAAATATTTGACGCAAGTCTTTTTTTATCATTAACTTATGCGATCATAGCGTGAACGGCCAATCTCGAGACCAAGTAGAACTTACAAGGCAACGCTTCTTCTCGGGTTGTCAGCGGCAGCCGGGCTCAGGCGATAAGTCTTTAATATTCAGCAGTTTATGCAACCAGCTCCGAGATATCGCGTCCAATAATTTAATGTTTCATAAATTGCTTAATGAAGTAAGTCTTTTAAATACGATAACTTGTGAGGTGTGGTGCGCTCATTGCTAAGCTGCCGGGGCGGAGGCGCACTCTATGTCGGACCGGGCGCAAAACCTCACAATCTCTGTTCAACTTGGCCGCACTCGGAGCGCCCGCTTTACCGGTCCCCGTTACCATGTGCTGACCGGCTGGGGCATGTTGCTGATCGCGGTTCTGGCGATTGCCTTCATGGCATTCAGTACGCCCGCATGTTCGTCGGCATCCATGAAAGCCGCGATCTCTATTCTCCGTTGAGAGGGTGACGATGGTGGCTGATTCAGATGCAAAACGAACAAGGGGCCGTCCTCGTCTCGGAGCGGGGGGCGGACGGATAGCCGACTACCCGGCAGTGCGCCTTTCACCACCGGTTCGAGAGTTGTTGCACGTCTTCGCCTCAGTTACGAACAAATCGGTGTCGGAAGCGCTTGCAGAGATCGTTACTCACTATTTGACAAGCCACCTCGAAGCGACAGACCCTCGCTTGTATCGAGAAGTGCAGCAGCTCCTGAAGATTAGGCAAGCTCTCAACACGACCTCTGGACCTAAGAAACGGACGCCGACTTCGGATCCATCTTCCTAGCGCTTGACGAAGAGTGATTCAGTCCAGAGCGCACCCCAATTTCATTGAGGTTACGTGTGGCGCTGCCGTCGGTGAGGGAGGTGGCGGGAGCGGGGGAGGATGGGGCGGAGGTGACCGCATAAAGCAGTTAGGTCGGATGTCCCCAGATCTGCGATCCTCGGTCGTTTTATATCGCCACTGCGGCGTCATTCGATAACCCATCGTCGTTCGGCTGGTTGTTCGGGACGATTTCCGCAACTGTGAACCTGGACCTACGGCGCGCGAAAAGCAATGAAACTCGCCAGTGAACGACTTTCGACCCTGGCTGCTAACCTAATCCGCCGCATGAGCAGCCGGCGAGACCCCTAACGGTCGCGCCGCTTTTGCGTAGGATAGGGCCGTGCACCGACGCATCGCTCGTCCCTTTCTCTATCTGCTGGCCGTCGTCGTACTCGCGGCGGTGAGCGGATTCTCGTATCTGTCCTCGTGTTCCCGCGCATCGCGCCGCCACCGATCCTCCAGGTGCCGCGCACGCCCGAGCGGATCGCTCGTGGCCAGTATCTAAGCCGACACGTCGCCGGCTGCAGCGACTGTCACGGCGAACGGGACTGGACCAAGTATTCCGCGCCACAGATTCGCGAGCGTGAAGGCCACGGTGGCATGGCGGTCCGGCTCGGCGTCGGTACGCTCTACGCGCCGAACATCACACCGGTCAGACTGAGCACGTGGACCGATGGCGAGGTGCTGCGCGCGATGACCAGCGGCGTGTCGAAAGACGGCTCCCCGCTCTTTCCGTTGATGCCATACGACGCGTACCGGCAGATGTCGCGGGAAGACGCCGAGTCCGTTATCGCGTTCATCCGTACGCTCCCGCCGGTCACGCGCGACGTGCCGCGATCGCAACTCAACTTCCCGTACAACTTGATCGTTCGCACGATGCCGTCGCCGGCGCCCCCGCTGCCGGAAAGAGCGCCCGATCCGTCAAATCGCGTGGCCTACGGCAAGTATCTGACGACGATGGCCAGCTGCGCGAGCTGCCACACAAAGATGAAACGTGGGCAGCCGATACCGGGAATGGCTTTCGCGGGGGGATTGGAGTTCCGCACGCGATCGGGCGGCGTGCAGTACTCCGCGAACATCACGCCCGACCTGGAGACCGGGATCGGCCGATGGAGCGTGGAGGTACCACTTGATGATTTGAGATAGAGACCCGGTTTCGCGCCGCGACGCATGAACACGATCTGGTCTCCGCCTGGCGACCATCTCGGGCTAACTTCCCCAGCCGGATCCGACGTCAGAGGACGGATCCGCACACCGCGCGCGGTGTCGAAAATCCAGATGTCATCGCTCGTATCCGTATCGCGGATCGTGACAGCAGCTCGGGCCCCGTCGGGTGCTAATTCCAACTCCGTGTAAGCATCCGGGTCGCCGAGCACCCCGACCTGCTTGCCGCTGCTGCGGTCGACCCAGACCAGTCGTCGCCGGCCAATTGGTGCCGTTCGATACGCAAGCATGCCTGCCATGGAGACCGAGAACGCAGCGCGTGTGAAATCCGAGTTGACAGCCACGTCTTCGGCCACCGGGAACGACTCGCCTGTGAGCGTCAGTCGCACGGCATCGAACGGCTGTGCGAGCAGCGTGCGCTCTCGAACGAAGAGGAGGTGTCCAGCAGAATAGAGGGCTTTGGAGTCTGACTCGAGCAGCTCGACGTGTTCTTGGGAGTCGAGCGAGCCGACGTACACCTTGGTTGGTGCAGTCGTCACGTACAGAAAATGCCGGCCGTCGGGCAAAAACCACGGCCATCGGTGAGACACTTCCTTCCGGCCCGAGTCCAATATCGTGACCGGAGTCGGAATTCCGCCGTCGTCCGCGACCCGGACCAGCCCGCTGGTTGGACTCTGCGCAAACAGAATCGTGCCGTCGCTGCTCCAAGTGCCGCCTTCACCACTCGGTGCATTGCAGAGAAACTGAGGTTGACCCCCCTTCACGTCGATCTTCATCAACTTGCCTTGGGCAAAGAACCCGATGAACCGGCTGTCGGGTGACCAGAACGGCAGCCCGGCCCCTTCCGGGTCGGGCGCGAGGTCCGTGCCTGGCAGCAATTGCGCGTGCAGGGCGTCGAACGACTGGACGGCCAGCATCCTCCGGTCACTACGATCGACCACCACGAACGCCATACGACGACCGTCCGGAGAAACCGCCATGTGAGGCGCGGCCGGACCGAGGGTGAATCTGGTGCCGGTGGGCGGCGACACGTGGAAACGGATCGTCGCGGCCGGTTCGGGGCGGGTCCGGTCGACCAAGAAGAGACTCATGCCAGTCGCCGTAGCCGCAGCCACTGCCGCCACCGCGGCCCAGGCCAAGCGCTCTCGCTTGCCGATCGCCCCAACGGGCGAGACTGTGGTTCCACGTGCCGCCCCACGGTCGGCACACCACCTTAATTGCCGCATCACATCGGCTGCCGAATGCCACCGCTCCTCGGGATCCTTGGCCAGGCACGTCTTTACGAGGTGATCGAGCGGCGGCGGCGTGAGCGGCTGGCTGGTCGACATCGGTGGCGGGTCATAGCTCATGATCGCGGCAATCACACTCGCCTGGCTCTTGCCGTCAAAGGCCTTCTTGCCCGTCAGCATTTCGTAGACCACGACGCCGAACGCGAAAATGTCCGTCCTCGCGTCTGCCTCCTTTCCTTCCAACTGTTCCGGCGCCATGTACCGAAGCGTGCCGAGAATCGTTCCCGGCTGCGTAATCTGCGCTGTTGTGGGGAGCATGGATGCGCCAGTACCAGACAGCACCGGCCTGTTTACCTTAGCGAGACCGAAATCAAGAAGCTTGGCTCCGGTCTTCGTGAGGAAGACATTTCCCGGCTTCAGATCCCGATGCACGATACCTGCACGGTGCGCCCTGTCGAGAGCATCCGCAACTTCAATCGCGATTCTCAACGCGTGATCGAGCGTCAACGCACTCTTGCTGAGCCGGTCGGCCAGCGTCTCGCCCTCGAGGTACTGCATGACCAGATACGCCGTGCCGTTTTGCTGACCCACGTCATACACGGCGCAAATGTGTGGATGATCGAGCTGTGAAATTGTGCGCGCCTCACGGTCGAAGCGCTCGCGGAACAGCGGATCTCCAGCGAGTTGCGGCGGCAGGATTTTTATCGCTACGATGCGATCGAGCCGAGTGTCTTGGGCCTTGTAGACTTCGCCCATCCCGCCGGCGCCGAGCATCTCCTCGATTTCGTACGGACCGAGCCGAGTACCCGCGGTCAAGGCCATTGGAGAGCCGGATTATATGCCGCACCAGGTGCGTGGCTTTCTGCACCGACCGCGGCTCTCCGCCCACATCACAGCCCTTTTTTGATGAGCTGCTGAATCCGGCGATCGTCCGCCGAACTATTTCGCTCTGGGTGCGTTCCGACGCGAGCAGTGGGAGCAACTTCGCTGGAGAGAGGAGCGACGCGATCGGTCCAGAACCGCACCCCAGTTTTATTGGAGTTTTTGGTGACGCTGCCCTCGGTCACGGCTACGGGTAGGTGGAAGGAGCGGGGGAGGATGGGATCTCGCCGGTGAGACGTCCGAACTTGTCGTAGGCTGGTCCGTGCGATCCGTGGAACGCTCCGCCGACGGGTCCATCGGATTCGTCCTCACCTCCACTGCGCCGCGTTGCCGCTTTCCCGAGGATGCTCGCAAGGGAGTGTGCCTGTCTTAACGGGCTTTATCGATCGCCCAACCTATCAATGCGCCGATACCTACTCCCACACCTCCGAGAACGATGGCGCTCGTCATACGGTCACTCGCCAACACATACTCACCGTTGCTGTGAGTCGGTTGCACCAATCCGCCGGTCACACCTGCGGCCGCACCGATCGCTGCACCCCATGCTACTGCGTTCGATTTCTCTCTTCGCGGTGGCTGTTGCGGCGCCACCGCATTCGAGCGTGCCAACGGCACTCCTGTCTCCGATACTGCCTTCCGAAGCGGGCCCGGCGTCGAGCTGATGTGGCCCGCGTCTGCTGAAGGTGACCGTGATGGGGCCTTCGATTGCGCCGACAGGGTTGTCGCCGTCACGAGACAAATCGTGCATGCCAAGACTCCGACGACGGCTCTGATAGCCATTGCAACCTCCTTCCATGTCCGCTGCATGCAAGGCGTAAAAGGGTGGGAACCGAGCTCAGACCGCCCCTCAACGGCAGAGCTCACGTTGTTTCGCGCCTGATCGTCGACGGGCCAGAAGAATTGCGCCGATCGAGCAATCGGTCCAGAACCGCACCGCAGTTTTATTGATGTTTTCTGTGACGCTCCCGTCGGTCACTGCGACTGGGAGGTGGCGGGAGCGGGGAAAGGTCCCCGTCCGCGCGCTACCGTATCGAGGCAGACACTGCTGATCGACGGTGTTCGAAATCGGACGATCGCAGAGACCGCGCGGAGGCGAGATCGTCGAGTGAGATCTCCGGTTCACACTCGACTGACCCACATCGGCGAACCGGAGCCTGGCCGCGGGTTCGTCGACGTGCGGTGTCGCCCATTGATAATCCGCATCGCGATGTGTCTCGTGACGCGCCAAGCGACATTATCAGTCCGCGTTTGCGGCCCTACCGTTCGACAGTTGCCGTGCTTCGGCCCCACCGCCACAATAGGCCTTCGAAATGGAGGCGACTTATGAGGACTGGCACAATTGTAGGGTTGGCACTGTTCTGGACGATCACCGCCGCAGCGCAGGGCGGCGGCCGAACGACCAGCGCCGCGAAGGCGCAGAGCACCAGCTCGGAAGAGACGGCCATCCAACAGGTGGCCGATGCCTATGTGAAGGCCACGCTGGCCGGTGATGCAAAAGCGATCGCCGCGCTTTACACAGAAGATGCCGTGGAAATGCCGCCGAATGTACCCAGTGTCAAAGGGCGCGCGGCAATTGAGCAGTACTACATGAAGTTGTTTTCCGGCGACACGAAGGTGGGTCAATTCGCGATCACCCATCTCGAATCCCGTGCCGTCGGCGACACCGGGTACGACGTCGGAACCTACAAGCAGAGCATGAATCCACCGGGTCAGACTACCGCCACCAGCGACACGGGAAAATACGTCGTCATCCTGAGGCGCAGACAGGGCGCGTGGAAGGTGGCCTACGCGATCTACAACAGCGATCAGGCGCCCCCTCGCTGATTCAGCGCCTATCGGGATCCAACACGCGCATGGGTGTGGCCCTTCTTCTGGGGAATCAGGTCCAGAACCGCACCCCACTTTTATTGGAGTTTCGCGTGGGGCTGCCCCCGGTGGAGGCTCCACAGACGGTGGGACCAGCTCGCACCGCCGTCCATTGGACCGCATCGGGAACGTTCGTGAGCAGCGGTGATCGGCGAGTCAAGCCGAAGGCCGCAGGAACTTCGCTGGGCTGTTCTGCCGAAGCGGTCTGCGGAGGCAGATATCGACGCCGATAGACGTAAATAGAAGAATTTGCCGCTGCCGATCGATGGTGGAATCGATCGCTAGTAGTACTCTGCGGTTCAACGTGGATCTGCCGGCGAACATCTTCGGTCCGGGCCGACGTCGGGGCATCGGCTGAGGCCACGGACAGCGTCTCCGGCGCCGCACAGCTGGCGCGTAGTGAGGAGATTCGCCAGGGAAGGTAAAACCGGGGTGCCTCCGGCGACGATCGTCGTTCTGCGGGCATCCTGGCGCGGCGGCGGCCTCCACGATTGATTGGTTGGTTCTCCAATGACACCCGGAGGTGCGATGCTCGTGACCGATGCGATCGGAACTCCGAGTCATCGTGAACGTGTCGGAGTTGGTCGAGGCGCGCTGTCTCATCTGCGATGACTCATGGATTTGGATGTCGACGATTGCGACGAGCTCTATGTTGACGCCACGGCGACGGGCTTCGTGGTCTGCGTCGAGTGCCGCACCCAGCCGCGCGAGGTGCTCGTCCAGCCGTTGCAGGAGTGGGTCGCCCCTGTCTGGCACTACCATCCGCTGACGCATTGAGGCAGACCCGGAGAACTCAACGCCGCGGGGCTGTCGCAAACCCCGCGGAATCGGGTGCAGCTTTCGCCTTGTTCTCTTTGCGTGACCGGCACGAATTCCGGCGCGTCTTAGGTTTTTTAGGTTTATAACCTACCCACAGCCGGGTGCCCAACCAACACTCCTCACGCGCGAACGGGAAGAAAGGCGGTCGGCCGAAAGGCCGTCAATCGCAGGAGACGCTCAACAAGCAGGCCGCCGACGAGGCATATCGGGCGTTTCTGCAGGCGCATCACCAGCGAATCTGGAGCGCCGCGCTTGAGGCCGCGCGTGGCAGTTCTGTGCTCATGCGACGGACGAAGGACGGCGTTGGCCAAGTGACCGATCCGCAGGAGATGGCGCGGCTGCTCGCCGAACCGCCGTCGAAGGACCGGGTGTCGCACTGGTACCTCGAGTGCCGCCGGCCGGACCCCACGCTGATGAAAGAGTGCCACCACCGGCTGATGGGCCCGCCGACGCAGACCGTAGAAGTCGCCGGCGGCCAGGCAGTGACCGTGCAGATCGTCCATCAGCGGATGGAGTGACAGCCGAAGACCTGGCGCCCGTCAACGCGCGAATCCTGCGGTGCTCGGCATCGCCACGGGAGCAGACGGCGCGGCGATTCGAAGGATGTTCATTGAGTATTGAATGAAAGCATCCGAGCCCGGACCTGCCAGTCCCGAGCGCCGAGTTATTTCGGCTTGATGATGAACGCGCGATCCGACACGTCATCGACACCGGAGTTGGCGAGCCAGGAGATGCGCACGCGGCCCCCCTGCGTCGTCGAGCTTCGCTTAACGACGACTGCTTCGGCGCCGTCACTGTCAGTTGAATTCGCAAGAATCCAATGGTAGGTGCGCCCGTCGTTCTTCGAGAGCGCGATTGCGACCTGGTCGGTGCGTCCCAGGTTGCTCTGCCAGCGCACCTGCACGGACTGGCCTGCTGTCCACACCTCGGATCCGTTCGGACGCCTGACGCGAACGTACGGATCCGCTATGACGAACGGTGTGTCGGACCGATCGCTGGCGAGACGATCCCGGGACTCGACGCGGACGAGCGCCTCGTTCGTATTCGGTCCGGTGACCTGCCACATGAACCGTCCCGTCGTCTTCCCGTTGTTGTTCAACCGGTCGGCAATCGTCGAGTAGGTGCGGCCACCGTCACGGCTGATTCGCACGCGCATCAACGTCTGCGGTGGCAGGTTGTGCGTCCAGGCAATCGTCTGCAGGGAACCGCGTCCCCAGTTGGCGTCCGTGTTTGGTGACGTGACGGTCACGGACGGAGTGAGAGTCAGGAACCCGGAAAACAACAGACGATTCGGACCCGGCCCAACGTCGCCGGTGATACCGCTGGTCGCCGAAGCCGTGATCGCCGCCGCCACCTCGAGAGGAGTGGCCTGCGGGTGGAGGCCGAGATACAAGGCGGCCACGCCGGCCGCGTGCGCAGCGGCGGACGACGTTCCGGATGCGCTCGAAAGATCCACGTCGTTGTCGACGGCCGCCGAAACGATCGCCTCGCCCGGCGCGAAAAGGTCGACCGCGGCGCCAAAGTTCGAGAACGTCGACCGCTGATCGTTGGCCGCAGTCGAGCCGACGACCAATGCTTCTCCTATGCGCGAAGGCGAATAGTTCAACGCGTCATCACTGAAGTTGCCCGCGGCGACGACGTAGGCGATTCCTGCGGCGATGGAGCGGCGAATCGCTTCGTCGGCGACTTCGCTTGGCGCTCCACCAAGGCTGAGGTTGACGAGTGCCGGACGCCTGGTCTCTTCGGTGATCTGATCGATTGCAGCGATGACCGACGACCACGTCCCCAGCCCGTTGCAGCCAAGTACGCGCAGGCTCCAGATCAGCGGGGTCTTGGCGACACCCACCGTGGCTCCGCCGACTGTCGCGGCCATGTGCGTGCCATGGCCAATGCAATCGGCTCCATCCGGCGCCGTCGGATCCTCGTCGTCGTTGGCCACGTCCGCGGGATCGCCGTCGCCGTCGTCGTCCACGAAGTCACCTGCGAAGAACGCCCGTCCCTCGAACTCGATGTGGGTCGGACGGATGCCGCTGTCGACGATGTAGACGTTCACCGGTTCGGAGACGGCTGGATAGACGTACTTGTCGTCGAGCGGCAGCGTTCGCTGGTCGATGCGGTCAAGTCCCCACGACGGGGGGCTCGATTGAACCGCCGTGGCTGCAACCACGCCGTCCTCCTCGACGAGCGCCACGCGTGGATCGCGCGCGAGCGTGCGGGCGGCGGCGGCGGTCATCCGGACGCTAAATCCCTGCACGGAGCGGCGATAGATGTGGCGCACCTGGCCTTTGAGCCGCGTCGCGCTTTCAGTTGCCATCGAGTCGGCATCGACGCCGTCATGCACGCGCACGAGATACTGCTCGGCGACGGGATGACGTGCGCGCCGGATTGGATCGGGATTCGGCTGTTGTGCGGATGGCGGGTGGCCAGGAAGGGTCACGAGAACGCACACCACGGAGACCGTGGTCCAGCCGGTGCGACGAGCCCGAAAAGTCATTGCTGGTCGCGACGACGGGCGATGTTGTCCAGATCGGTCAGGAACTCCTTTGCTCGCTCGCGCACCAACTCGCTGGCATCGGCGAGTGCGGCAACGGCGACGTCCCGTGCGCCGGGATCACCCGTCATCGCATCGAGCGCCATCAGCCGCATCGCCTCGCTTGGATCGGCGCGGACGAGATCGCCCAGCATGTCCTTCGGCAGTTCTAGGCCTTTCGTCAGCGCTGTCGACAGCAGCCGCTGCCGCAGATCGGGATCCGTCTCACCTGAGCCCTGAATCGCCAGCACGACACGATTCAACGCGGCCCGATCGGGCCGCGCCATCAGCGCTTCATAAGCCATCTCACGGATCGCCGGGTCGCGCGCTTCCAGCGCGGCTTCGAGATCCCTGGTGCTGGCCCAGGTATCCGGCGGCACAGGCTGGAGGGCTGTTCCTTCGCCTGTGCGGTAGACCCACACCGTTCGCAAAGTCGGGTTGCCTCCCCGGTCGTCAGCCGCATAGTAGAAGAACGTGTCGTAACCCTTCAGAATCTGGCGCAACGCATCGTCGATCGGACGTTCCGGCACCTGCGTCGAGAGTGTGTCGTTGTCGAGACCGGGCCCCCGCACGATGGAGACGCGAGTGCGCGCGCTGAGTTCTTCGAGGACCGCAATCAGCGATGCGCTCTCGATCCTGGCGGCGAGCTGCCCTTTACGTACGGAGATTTCCTGACGGCCTTGCGCATCAGCCGGTTCGGCGGGCGCTTGCTGTGCGTGACTCACCGAGGACACCACGGCGATCGAGACCGCCGCAATCAGGCTTGTACGTCGCAACCACATAAGTCCTCCTGCCGGCGATTCGTGGACCGGTGCATGCCATCCGGGAATGCACGATGACGCGCGATGTCAGGCGTGCGGCAGCCCGCGCTGCCGCACGCACCCGTAGCCCTAGTCGTAAACCACCAGTTCGAAAGTCCAGTCGTCAATCACCGCGTTGATCAACCCGTTGTCGGGCGCGAAGTCGACCGGAAGGATTTCCACGCGGAATGTGTGCGTGCCGGCCCCGAACCGCCCTGCCCATGTGCCTGCGTGCGTTGCGGGCGGGTTGACCGCCGAGCAGAACCGCTGATCGCCGTCGTAGGGTTCGACCGGCGCAACTTGCACCCCATTCACGAAATGTGCGATGCGGATCCGCGCCGTATCGTTAGCGCCGAGGCTGCGGACCTGACACTCTGCCGAGAACGATAGGTTGATGAGATCACTGGTGCCTGCCGGGATGACCCGTGTCAGCACCGCATTTGGCACCACCCGCCAGGCTCCTTCAGACAGCGCCGATGCGACCGTTGAAGTTCTGGCGAGCTTGCCCCTTACGGCCCCCCCGCTTACTGCAAAGGTCCCCGCCTGAGGCTCGACATCTGATTGGGTGGCAGCGACCGAAGCAG
>Ga0209382_10005745_pt1 | contig 16092 bp, 14 predicted proteins | sample SoiMetdeltSBSDD5_FD_187599 | JGI IMG/M metagenome (GOLD analysis project Ga0209382, IMG submission 187599) | Bulk soil microbial communities from a Populus tree surrounding site in Tennessee, USA - Soil MetaG P. deltoides SBSDD5 (SPAdes) (version 2) | ecosystem: Environmental > Terrestrial >...
CGTCACCTCACCGTCGCCGCCCGTCCCAAAGACGATCGTCGACGGTCGCCCGACCACCGCCCATCCCTGGAAGCGGCGCTTCCTCCCGCATCGGTCCGCTCCGCCCGCAGAAAACTGACGGGCACCCGCCGCGTGATCAGCGCCCGGCCGCCCAACCGACCATCTGCTGCCAGAGCTGTTGGTATCCTGGCCAGGCCACGAACGGAGGCGGGCACCAGTGCGGCCCGCAGTCCGTGGCGTAGGCAACGGTCCGTCCGCTGCCGACCTCGCGGCAGGCGAGCAGCACGCGGCGGCTGTCTGGCATGGGCGCCTCCATCCTGCCGGCGATTGTACCGAGGGAGCGTCTGCTAGCCGAGCATGATCCGCTGGACGCCGTCTCCGGTCGCGGCGAACAGGTAGCGGCCGTCGATGCCGAGAGCCAGGCCGTTGATCTGCTTCAGCGGCTGTGTTCCGAGCGGCGTCCAGGTGGCGCCGCCGTCGTTCGTGGCATTGACCAGCCCGAAGTCGACGGGCTTGTACGGATCAGCCTTGCTGTTCATGCCGACGTAGACGTTGGCGGGACTGGTCGGGTTGTACGCCAGGCCGCCGATGGTGACGCTCGGCTCCTTCGCGCCGGTCATTGTGCCGCCGCCCTGGTTCTCCAGGATCGGCATCCAGGTGGCGCCGTCGTCGGGGGAGGTGAAGAGGGTCGAGCCGCCGCCTCGAAAGTCGTTGTCGGCGGCCATGATCAGGCGGGCAGGCTCGACCCCACTTCCGCCGACGATCAGCTTCGGATACGCGGTTCGAGGCGAGGCTGTCTTGTGCCAGGTTGTTCCGGCGTCTCGGCTCTCCTCGAGGTCGTCGCTGAGGTTGCGGCCCGCGTAGCAGTCCGCGGTCCGGAACAGCCGGTTCGGGTCGGTGGGATGTGGCGTCAGCAGGTAGACGACCCAGCCGCACGACGCGCCGCTGTGGGCCTCGGCGAGCTGCTCCCAGGTGGCGCCCCGATCGCGGCTGCGGGAGAACCAGAAGTCGACGAACTGGCCGCTGCCCTGTGCCAGGTAGAGCGTGTTCGGGTCGGCAGGGCTGATCGCGAGCGTGAGGGTCTTCCGGGTCGTGGGGAAGATCGTGGTCCAGGTGGAACCGTCGTCGTCCGAGCGCTGGAGCCCGTCGTCCGTGTCGGCGAAGATGACGCGGTGATCGGTCGGATCGACTTCGATAGCCGCGTTCTCACGTCGTGGGCCTGGCAGGCCGACCTGGGTCCAGGTCGCACCAGCGTCGTCGCTTCGCAAGAGCTCGGCGGCAGTCGCCGCGAAGAGCGGGCCGCTGGCCGGTGTGAACAGCCGCGTGATCGAAGCGGCGGGACCGAGCGGCTCCCAGTCGGCGGCCTGGCCGGCGCGGACGACCGGAGTGACAGCAATCGTGGCCGAATCAGCCGTAGCGGCCAGCGCCACCGGCGACCAGCGGCCCGACGTCGGGATGGCCGTCGCCGCGACTGCCGCGACGAGGCCGCGCAAGAATCCGCGCCGGGTGGAGATCATCTGATCGACTCCTGAATCTGTGACCGAATGCTGTGCAACGGTGCCACTACTGACGATAGCAGCGCATCTCAGACGCCAAATGTCACATGGGGCACATTCGAAGCGTCTGCGTCGGGACAGAAGGTCTGGCGCCTGGCGCGTACGATGGGGATGCGCTGGACGGCAGCAACACAGGCGTGCGCCGGACCGACTTTGGGAGGAATCACCATGGCTTCGGCAGTTGTTGGGCAGCAGACGTCGGTTGTGTCGCCGCTTCATCGCAGGGGTGTCGTCCAGGCCGATCTCTCATGCCTGATGTGCGGACGGATGGTTGGGCAAATCATAGACGGACGGGTCGTGCACCGCAGCGGGTGCGGCGGACAGCTCCGTATTGAGCGCGGCATGCTGCGCTGCTGCGGCTGCGGCGGCTCGGTCTACCGCGAGCCCGTGTCACCACTTACCGCTCGCTAGGGTGCCGCGTTCCGCCGATCTCTCGGCTGGGCGGGGCGCGGCGCCTATCCACCCCCATATCGGCCTCGCGCGTGTGCCGCGCGAGGCCGTTTTGCTGTTCACGGTCGCCTGACGTCTGTTGCCTGAGCCGGTGTACGCTTGCGGCAGGAGGTGTCAGGCGTGCTGTCCGGCGAACGGCCGCTGTTCGAGGGCCTGCTGATCGCGAACCGGGGTGAGATCGCGGTCCGGGTGATCCGGGCCTGTGCGGAGCTCGGGATCCGGTCGATCGCGGTTTACTCCGAGGCCGATCGCGGCGCCCTCCACACGCGGCTGGCCGACGAGGCGATCCTGATCGGGCCGGGACCGGCGCGCGAGAGCTACCTCTCGATTCCGAAGATCGTCGAGGCCGCCAGGGTGTCGGGCGCGCGGGCGATCCATCCCGGCTACGGGTTCCTCTCCGAGAACCCTGCGTTCGCCGAAGCGTGCATCGACGCCGGCCTGGCCTTCATCGGGCCGTCGGCGGCGGCGATGCGGCTGCTGGGCGACAAGGCGGCGGCGCGTCGGCTGGCCAATGGCCATGGCGTGCCGGTCGTGCCCGGATACGACGGTGCCGACCAGGACGACGGCGTGCTGGCGAAAGAAGCGGCCCGGATCGGGTTTCCGCTGCTGGTCAAGGCGGCGGCAGGCGGCGGCGGCCGGGGCATGCGCGCGGTGACCGCGCCGGACGAGCTCGAGGACGCGCTGGCGGCGGCCCGCCGGGAGGCACTGGCCGCATTCGGCGACGATGCGTTGATCCTGGAGCGCCTGGTAACCGGAGCGCGGCACGTCGAGGTCCAGGTGCTCGGCGACGGTCACGGGGCGCTGATCCACCTCGGCGAGCGAGACTGCTCGGTTCAGCGACGCCACCAGAAAGTGATCGAGGAGAGTCCGGCGCCGGGCGTCGAGCCGAGGGTGCGGGCCGCGTTGGGAGAGGCGGCGGTCACGGTCGCGCGGGGAGCCGACTACACGGGCGCTGGCACGTGTGAGTTCCTGCTGGACGCACGCGGCGATTTCTGGTTCATCGAGATGAACGCCCGCCTCCAGGTGGAGCACCCCGTGACCGAGCAGGTGACCGGTTTCGACCTGGTGCGGGCGCAGATCGAGATCGCGGCCGGGCTACCGTTGCGCTGGCGTCAGGAGGACGTTCGGCTGCGCGGCCACGCCGTCGAGTGCCGCCTCTACGCCGAGGACCCGTCCCGCGACGATCTGCCGTCGCCCGGCCGGCTGATCAGATTTCAGCCGCCGCTCGGTCCCGGGCTTCGGCACGATCTGGGGTACACGGATGGCGACGTGGTCCCGCCGCACTACGACACGATGCTCGGGAAGCTGATCGCGTTCGGCGAGGACCGCGCGAGCGCGATCGCACGGGCGCGCGCGGCGCTCGATCGGTACGTCGTTGAGGGGATCCCGACGAATCGGGCCCTGCTAGGCTGGATCCTGGACCACCCGATCTTCCAGGAGGGTCGCGCCACCACCGATTTCCTGTCCGCCTCGCGTCCCGACCCGCTGCGTGAAGCGACGGCATCGCCCGATGCGCTCGCGGCGGCTGTGGCCTGGAGCCTCGCTGCGGCCGTCTCGACGCCGGACGTCTCGGTCTCATCTCTCAGGGACTGGCGGCTGGGCGGACTCGGCGTGATGACGTTCTGGCTCCCAGGTGCCGGCGGGGAGATCGCGATGGTGGTTGCCGACCGCGAGGATCGCCACGCATGGAGCATCTCGATCGGCGCCGACCGATTCGTCGCCACGGTCGCGGATGCTGGAGCCGGCCTGGCCACAGTTCGGCTGGCAGAGCCGGCCGACAGTGCGAAGCATGGTGTGTCACGCTTCCGAGTGTCCCGCGTGGAGGATGGCCTGCTCGTGGACGAAGGTGACCGCCAGGTTCGGGTCCGACGTGCCCCGCCGCCGAGCGCCGACCGAGCGGGCACGGCAGGTAGCGCCGGGGGCGCCTCGGCCGTCCAGGCGCCGCTGCCGGGCCGCGTGGTCAGGGTCGCCGTCAACGTTGGCGGCGCGGTTGAGTCACATCAGACGCTGGTGGTCGTGGAGGCGATGAAGATCGAGACCTCGATCGGGGCGCCGCGAGACGGCGTGATCGCGGCGGTCCACTGCGCAGTCGGGGAGACCGTCGCCGGGGGGCAGGTGCTGGTAGAGTTAGCACCATGATGACGCCCGAACCTCATCTACCTGAAAACGGCTTCGAGCGGTGGGACGCCCATGATGCGCTCGATGCGCTCCACCTGGCCGGACTCGACATCGACCACGTCGAGCAGGCCCGCTGGCCCGCCAGTGCACCGCAGCCTCGTTCACATCGGCAGGCGTTCACGTTCCGCAGTCCTGGCGCGATCGACCCGCATCTGCTCCTGGTGTTCGACACGCCGGAGGCGCTCGAAGAGTGGCATCTCTGGCTGTCGCGTTACTGGAAGGCACGGCCGTATCTCAGCATCCGCGACAACGTGCTGCTGCTGGTGAGCCGAGACCTCTCAGTCGAGGCTGCCGGCCAGTTCCACGAGGCGCTGGCCCATCTCGGCGAGCCTACGGCACCGCCGGTTCAGGAGACCGTGGCTTCGGCGCCTGCAACGGAAGGACGGGGTGGCTGACCGGTGATGCCCGAGGTGCCACCGGGTCAGGACACAGCCGAGAGCCTCCATCTGGTCATGCTCAGGGAGATCTACGATTCTGGCCTGGAGGCTGCCAGCGACGTCTGGCCGATGCCTGAGATGGCGCTGGGCCGCCTTTTCGAGCGCGGTGCATCATTTCTCGACGGCGACGGCTCGCTGACGAAGGTCGCGGGCCGCGCCTCTCCTGAACTGTTGGACGCCATCAACCTCACGCGTGAGGACCTTTTCCTGGTCGAGGCGCTGTATCTGTTGACCCGCCACGTGACCTACGTTTTGACTGAAGAGAGCAACGCGCTGGAGGCGACCTGGCTTGGACTCGCGGACCGCCATCTTCAGATCCGGGCCGAGATCGTCGAACGGCGGCGCGAGGAGGAGCAGTTCAAGCGTCAGCTCCGGGCGCTCGGCGGTGATGCGGTGCCGCTGCCCGAGCACGACGACCTGCCGATGACAGATGGCTATCGGCCGCGCAAGAGTCGCGGGATGTATCAACACCTCTTCGACGGGGCCTCGCTCTGCGAGGTCGACCTCGACCTGTCAACCTCGGTGCTGGCCACCGCCGACCGCGCAGCCGAGCGGCGAGGCTGGGATCAGGAGTGGGGGTCGGACGCCCGCCTGCTCGTTCTGACCTACGGTATCTCACTAGCGCTTCGCGAGCGGGAGTCGGACTCGATCGACGTCAACGCCGACGACTCGGTGAGCGCTGCGCAGGCCGAAGCGCGCGGTCGGTTGATGGGACTCGAGGGCCGCTACTCGACGTTACGGCGCCGGCTGTTCGAGCTGCGCCACAACAACCGCATTCTGCGCTGGCGAATCGCGGCGCTCGAAGTCGAAGCGGTCGGGATGCGTAGCCGACTCGATCAGTTCCTGATCGATCGCGATCGGCTGGAGCAGGCGATCGCGGAGCGCGTCGCGGCGGGGGCCGTCGCCCGCGTGGACAACGCGGCCGGGGAACGGAGCTCCTGGCATCGGCGCCTTGGGCGGCTTTTCGGCCGCTCGACCTGACCGCTACGTGCGTTCGGGCTTCTCGCCGGTGCCACCGCCGCCGCGTCCGAGATCGCCGAGGTCGAGCGTCTCGATGAACTCTTTGAAGACGCCCAGCTTGGACTCGTCGATCACCTCGGCGGCCGGTGTTCGCGCCTCCTGGGTCGGGTCGTCGGCGTCGGACTCGCTCTCGAAGACCATGCCGGCCTGATCGAGGACGGCGTCCTCGACGAAGATCGGCACCTTCGCCCTGATCGCGAGCGCAATGGCGTCGCTGGGGCGGGAGTCGACCTCGACGTGGCGGCCGTTGTCGTCGATGATCAGCTTCGCGAAAAACGTCTCGTCCGCGAGCTCGTTGATGACGACCTGGGTGATCTTGCCGCCGAGCGAGGTGATGACAGAGCCCAGCAGGTCGTGGGTGAGCGGGCGCGGCACCGGAACGTTCTGCATCGGGATGGCGATGGCGTCCGCCTCGAAGTGGCCGATCCAGATTGGCAGGTACCGCTGCGCAGTCTTCTCCTTGAGCATGACCACGCGCTTGTAGTTCGTCATGTTCACGCGGATGCTCTCGACGAAGACCTCGATCACGGTGCTCTCCTTGGGAAGCCTGAGGCCGCGTGCCGTGCGTCTTGACGACCCACCGCGGTCAGGACGACGCGAGAGGTATTGTACACCCGGCCCGGAGGGCGGTAAAGCGCGTCAAGCAGCTTTCGGGTAGGGCCAGACGACGCCCGATCAGGCCGCCGATCAGTACGGCGGCGCGAGATCCGGGTCGATGGTGCGGCGCTTCGACGCAGGCGCCGGTGCCTCTGCGACCGCGGGTGCGGCAGGGGCCGTTTCAAGTGCCGTGCCATTGGACGCCGTCGTGACGGGTACCGGAGGGGCTTCTGACGGCTCGTACGCTGTCGCGACGGACGCGGAACCCTCGACTGCCACGGGCTGGCCGGCGGCGTCATACTCTTGTGGTGGAAGGGGCGGAGCGGGCGCCTGCGCGGCCTTGCGCTCCTCGATCTCCAGGCTAAGGGTGCGGTTGAACTCACTCGACAGGTCGCCCGTCATCCGGCGGAAGTCGCGGACGACGCGGCCGACCTGCCCGGCGATCTCGGGCAGCTTGCCGGGCCCGAAGACGATCAGGGCCAGGACCAGGATTACCATCAGCTCCATCGGCCCCATGCCGAGGAAGTTCATGACCAGCCTCCCTTCGCGGGCCGACGGTCTCCGCGCCGGAACCCTGGACCCTCGCCGATTATACCCAGACCTGTCGCGGTCTAGCCCGAGCCGGTCGGCGACTCGAAGGGCTGCTCGGCGACTCGTCGCATGGTCGTCGGCGACAGGTGCGTCGTGCCGCTTGCCGGGTCGTCATCTGTCAACGCTGGGCCGACGTCGGGGGGCGTCGGGCCTTCGAGCGGCGTGACGGTGCCGTGCTCCACGCGTATGGTCGTCGCGTGGGAGAGCAGGTCCGGCCCAAAGTCGTTCAGATCGGTCGTGGTGATCAGCGTCTGGCCGGCCTTGCCGGCCTGGGCCAGCACGAAGCTTCGCCGGATTGGATCGAGCTCAGAGAGGATATCGTCCAGGAGCAGGATCGGTTGCTCCTCAGTCTGTCGGCGCATGAACTGCGCTTCGGCAAGCTTGAGGGCGACGACCGCGAGGCGCTGCTGCCCTCGGGAGCCGTAGTCGTGGAGATCGACCTCGTCCACGACGAAGGTGAAGTCGTCGCGGTGCGGCCCGACGAGCGAGACGCCCTGGTCGATCTCGCGGCTCAACTGTTCGGCGACCCTGACCGTGTACAGGTCGGCGAGCTTCGCGGTGTCGTCGCCAAGCTCGGCGGCGTCGTAGGTGGTCGGCTGGTACTGGACGGCGAGATCGCGCTGGCTGCCGCCGAGCTCCCGAAAGAGCGGCGCCAGGTCGCCGTTGAGCGCGGCGATCGTTTCGACGCGCCGCGCCACGACGTAGGCGCCGAGCTTCACCAGCTCCTCGTTCCAGAAGTCGAGCTGCTCGCGCCGCTGGCGCCGCTCCCGGACCTGGCGCAGGAGGGTGTTTCGCTGGACTAGCACCTTGTTGTAGCGCTGGAGGGCACGCAGGTAGTGGCCGTTGACCTGCGAGATGGTGATGTCCAGGTAGCGACGACGGCCGGAGGGCGAGCCGGCCACCAGCGCGACGTCGTCCGGGGTGAACAGCACGACGTTGACCTGGCCGATCAGCTCGACGGCGCGGGTCGGGAGCCCGTTGACCTTGACCTGCTTGGTGACGGGACGGATCGACGGGACCGTGCCGTTGCCGCTCGCGGGGGAGGCGGCAGGGTCGTTCTCAGCCTTGATCAGGATCTCGACGTGGAGATCGGCGGCGTCGCGGCGGATGCGAGCTTCGAGTCGGGCGAACGGGATCATGTCGCGGCGGGCGCGCCAGTGGACCAGCTCGCGGTCGTTGCTGGTGCGGGGCGAGCGCGTCGTCGCCAGGAGATAGATCGCTTCGAGGACGTTGCTCTTCCCCTGGCCGTTGTCGCCGACGAGCACGGTGATCGGATCGCCCGGCGTCAACGCCAGCCGCACGTAGTTCCGGAAGTTGACGAGCACGAGCTCGCGGAGCAGCACCTGGTCCCTCGATCCGACCTGTGGCCCGGCCGTCCGCGCCGATCACGCTTCCGTCACGTGGGCGTGCGCCGGCGCGGCCACGGGCCGAGCTTTTCGTTTCATTGTAACGGTGGGTATTCGACGTCCTACGCTGCACTCCAGGTCCGTGCTCACTCGACCGCACGAGGCGAGCCACGACGAGCGCTGGTACCGACCCGGTTTTGCGACGGGCAGCCGATGTGATGGGGATGTGAGCCCGTCACGACGGTCGCCGTCGAGCGCGAGCGATTCCACTGCTATACTCGCCTCGCGTCCCGGCCGGTACCCAGCCGATCGTGCACTCACACGTTCCATCCCACGACGACCGGAGAGATCGTTGATGCGGGTAACGCACCATCTGGCGGTCCTGGCTCTGCTCGCGGTGATGACGGTGAGCGGCCTCGGAGCTCGCTGGAACGAATTGTCGACGCCGGTGGTCCTGGCGGCGGCCTCGCCCGCGCCGCTTCTGAACTCCTCGGCACCGGGGATCGTCAACTCGACAGCGCCGAGCATCGTCAACTCGCTCTCGACGGCACCGTCGTCCGCCGGTATCTCCAACCAGACGCCGGCGATGTCCACGCCGGCCGCCGTCGCCGCCGCGAGCGCTCCGATCTCGCCAGCACAGACGGCGCGAACGTGGGTCCAGAACTTCAAGGCTACCGATCTCTTCGACGGTCCCGGGCCGCAGGCGAACCGGATCGGGACGGCGGCGCAGTTCACGACCTTCGAGCTGGTCGAGCAGGTCGAGCACGGCCGGTCGCGCCTCTTCGATCAGGGTGGCGGCGATGGCCGACTGCCCCAGCAGGTCTGGGCGGACTTGAAGGAGTTTGGCCCGTCCGGCCCGCCGAAGTACCAGTATGAGCTGGCGAAGGGCGGCGACGTCGATCCAACGACGGGCAAGCGGTCGCCGGAACGTAGCGCGGCCGGCTGGCCGGCGTCACCCCTCGCCGAGAGCGCGGTGATCGTGGACGGCGAGTCCGGGGCGTTGCTCTATGCGAAGAACGGCCACACCCGCCTGCCGCAGGCCAGCACCACGAAGATCATGAGCGCGATCGTGGCGATTGAGAACGGGCGTTTGACGGATCGTGTGACCGTCGACGTCGACAGCAATTACCTGGCGGCGACGACCGAGAGTACGGTGATGGGGCTGATGCCCGGCCGGAACGTCAGTGTGGAGACGCTGCTCTACGGCATGATGCTCGAGAGCGGGAACGACGCGGCCATCGCCCTTGCGAAGCATATCGCCGGATCGGAGGCCCGCTTTGTCGAGATGATGAACGCGAAGGCGCAGGCGCTGGGCCTGAAGAACACCCAGTTCAAGAACTCGCACGGCCTGGATGCCGACGGCCACTACTCCAGCGCCTACGACCTGGCGATCATGGCCCGCTACGGCATGCAGAACCCGACGTTCTACAGCCTGTCCAGCACCCGGCAGTGGCAAGGCGACGGCTACAACCTCTGGAACCTGAACAAGCTGCTGCCGGTCTACCCAGGGGCAGATGGCGTGAAGCCCGGCTTCACGGATGCTGCCGGCCGCTGCCTGGTCGCCTCGGCGGTCCGAGACAATCACCGGGTTTTCGTGACGGTGCTGAACAGCTCCGACACGACGGGTGACAGTCGCGGGCTGCTCGACTACGCGTTCGACGGGTTCCGCTGGTAGTAGAATTCATCCGATGGAACGCCATTTCCTCGGCATCGGCGCGTTGTCGGCCTGCGTTGCAGTGGCAGCGGGCGCGTTCGGGGCGCACGGCCTGCGCGACATCGTCTCGGCAGAACGGCTGATCGTCTGGGAGACGGCCGCGCGCTACCAGATGTACCACGCGCTCGGGTTGTTGATCGTCGCCTACCTGGCGGCGCAGAAGTCGGCCGGACCGGCCCGCGTCGGCGGCTGGCTGTTCGTGGCCGGCACGTTCCTGTTCAGCGGCAGCCTGTACGCGCTGACGCTGACCGGCATCACGATCCTGGGCGCGATCACGCCGCTCGGCGGGCTGGCGTTCATCGCCGGCTGGCTGGTGCTGGCCTGGGGCGTCTGGCGGCGCTAACGTCTGTCTCGCCCCCGGGCGACGGCGTGCGCCGCTGCGTCATTCGCGAGAGGTACCTTGCGGTCGCCCAAGAGCGCTAACGCTATCGCTTCGCCGGTTGACATCTGTCGTCCGTCCCGAACCAGGGTCGCGGATAGGGGTTCCCCCAGTGCCCGACGAGCGGGATCGAAGCGAGATGCCCAGCGCAGCTCTTCGTTTCGTTGGTGCGGAATGCCGATGATCTCGCGCATCGTCTCGGCGGCACCAGCCAGTATGAGACAGCGTTCGAAGCCCCCGTCACCAGCTGCCACGGCCGCGAACCCTTCGAGCGCGTAGGCAAGTAGCCTTTGGTTGCCAAGTTGGTGCGCGATGGTCAGGCTCTCCGCATAGTGACGGCGCGCCTCGGAGAGGTCCATCGTTTCAAGGGCGATCTCGCCAAGCCAGGACGCCACCTTGGCGACCTGCAAGACATCGCCGCACTTGCGCGCGAGCGTCACCGACTGTTCGCACCACAATCGAGCCTGGAGCCAGTTGCCTTCCCCGACCGCAATGCTGCCGAGGCTTCCGAGCGCCAGGGAGATTTGGTCGGGACGTCCGAGCTCCTGACGGACCGCCAGCGACGCCTGAAGCTGCGTCCGCGCGGTGGGGTAATCGCCGCGGTTGCGGGCGATTGTGCCGAGGAGCTGGTGCGCCAATCCGAGACTCTCCAGGTCACGAAGCTGTTGTCCGATCGCCAGGGACTCCTGCCCGAGCCGCGAAGCCTCGTCGTAGTCGATCTGCTCCATCGCAAGCTGCCCGGCTCCGAAGTGCGCGAGCGCGCGCACGCGCGATTGGTCCTTGCGCTGGTCGAGCGCGAACAGGCGTTGGTACCAGGCTCGCCCCTCAACGACGTGGCCCCGGGTGTACCAGAACCACCAGAGTGACGCGCCCAGGTGCAAGCCTTCCGAGACATCACCGCGAGCGATGCACCAGGAGAGGCCCGCCCGCAGGTTGTTGTGCTCGGCTGCCAGGCGATCGAGCCACTGGCCCTGAGCGGCGTCCTTCTGGTGCCGATCGGACTCTGCCACCAATGCGAGACACCAATCACGATGCCGACGTCGGAACGCTTCCTCCTCACTCGTCGCCCGCAGCATCCCAACCGCAAATTCCCGGATCGTCTCCAGCATCGTGTAGCGCGGCTCGGCGTCGGCCGCCACTATCTGGAGAACGAGGCTTTTATCGACCAGCGCGCCGACGAGGTCCAGGATCGAGTGACGAGGGGCGTGGGGCGAGGCTTCCTCACTCACCCCACGCCCCTCGCCACTCCCCCCTCCGTCGCAGACGGCTTCGGCGGATTCGAGCGTGAACCCCCCGGCGAAGACCCCGAGCCGCCGGAACAGCGCCTGCTCGTCCGGCTCCAGGAGGTCGTAGCTCCAGGCGATGGCGTCCCGCAGGCTTCGCTGACGGACCGGCATGTCGTATCCGCCGCCGGTCAGCAGGGGCAGGCGATGGTCCAGGCGCGCCCACAGATGCTCTGGATTCAGGTATCGAATGCGGGCCGCTGCCAGTTCGACGGCCAGCGGCAGCCCATCCAGGCGCACGCAGATGTCGGCCACCGCCTCGACGTTCGACCAATCGAGACAAAAGCTCGGCTGGACGCTCTGAGCCCGATCTACGAACAGGCGAACCGCCTCGGAATTTGATGCGACCGACAAGGCATCTTTGTTCTTGGACCGCGGGTCGTTGGCGGGCAGACTCAACGCTGGAACGGAGAATGTCTGCTCGCCCCGGAGACGCAGCACCTCGCGGCTTGTCACCACGATCGTGAGCATCGGACACGCCGTGAGCAGGTCGACGAGTAGCGGGCCGGCCGGTACGAGGTGCTCGAAATTGTCGAGCAGCAGGAACACGGACCGTTCACGGATGAATCTGGCGAGCGTCTCAACTGGAGGCTCGCCAGGTACCTCCAGCAGGCCGAGCGCCGCGGCGATGGTGGACCCGACCTGACCCGGATCGGCGAGCGGGGCGAGCGAGACGACGTAGATGCCGTCCGGGTAGGCGGGCTGAACTCGAGCCACGAGCTCTAGGGCGAGTCGGGTCTTGCCCGAGCCGCCCGGACCGGTCAGCGTGAGCAGGCGGCGGCCGGCCAGAAGCTGCTGGAGCCTGATCAGCTCGCGCTCGCGCCCGATGAAGCTCGTCAGCGACGTGGGGATCAGTCCCTGGCGGGAGAAGGCGCTGGAGCCCCGGGGTTTCGCGCCCGACGGCGAGTCTGGCGCGCCGCGAGCTGAGCCGGACGGATCGGCGGCACTGGTCGGGAATCGGCCACGTCGAGGGGCGGATGCGACTGCCTCGAGCTGACGTCGCGCTTCGGGCGTGAGGGCGAGAGCGTCGATCAGACGGCGGACCGTTTCCCGCCTGGGACGCGTCGCACCAAGCTCGAGATCCTGGAGAGTTCGTTTGCCGACACCAGACCGCTCAGCTAGCAGCTCCTGGGTCAGGCCGGCGGCCAGTCGGTGATCCCTGATTAGACTGGCGAATGAAGGGCTCGCCATCACTTCGCCCACAATGCCCCCAGGTCGCCAACTCCGCGTTATGCATCGACACCAGCAGGGAGTACCAGCGTATCAGGAGGCGCGCGTCGATGCCAGAGGGACGCGGAATCTGACGCGGTTTCCTGTTGCCGCGCCTAACTTCGCGTCTCCGCGTCGCCGCGCGCCGGTCCCGACCTTATGCTGCAACGGCCGGTCGGCTGAGGCGCCGACCCGTCCAAAGCCGCGCCACGCAGCGTCAGGCCCACCTGCGGGGCGCCAGCGGGAAGGAGCGGGGCATGATCTCGACGATGCCGGTTACACGCAAGGAGATGGTCCAGCGAGCGTCAGCGCTCGTGCCGAAGCTGTGCGAGCGAGCCGAGCGAACCGAGCAGCTTCGCCGCCTTCCCGACGAGACGACCGCCGACTTGATCGATGCCGGCCTGTTGCGAATCGGTAATCCAGATCGCTTTGGCGGCGTCGGCCTCGACATTGACGCAGCATTCGATGTGACGATGGAGCTCGGGCGGGGATGCGGCTCGACCGCCTGGTGCTACTCGGTGCTGAGCACCCACAACTGGATGCTCGGCCACTGGCCTGACCAGGGCCAGGCGGAGTATTTTGCCGACTCACCGGACACCCTCGCCTCCAGCGGATTCGATCCGAGTGGCGCGCGGGTCGAGGTCGTCGCGGGCGGGTATCGCCTCTCCGGGCGGTGGAGCTTCTCCAGCGGCTGCGACGCGGCGCAGTGGGTGATGGTGAGCGGCGTCGGACCCGGCGGCGTCCTCCTGTTCCTGGTGCCCATGCGCGAGGTGACCGTCGACGATACCTGGTTCGTATCAGGGCTGCGTGGGACCGGCAGCAAGGACGTGGTGATCGACGACGCGTTCGTCCCCAACCACCGCGTCGCCAGCATGCGGAGGATGCTCGAGGGCCAGACCGATGGTTGGTTGCTCCATGGCCGTCCCGGCTACCGCGCTCCACTGTATGCCCTGATGGCTGTGACGCTGGTGGCGCCGATTGTCGGCATGGCTCGCGGGGCCGTGGAGACGTTCGCCGACCAGCTCCGGGGTCGGAAGCTGCTCGACGGCACCGAGATGATCCACGCCGTCGCCAGCCAGCTCAGGCTGGCTGAGTCCTCGGCCGAAGTGGACGCGGCGCGGAGCCTGATGCGGCAGAACACCCGCGAGATCCTCGACAGAGTCACCCGTGGTGAGACGCTCTCACTGCTCGACCGCGCTCGATATCGGCGAGACCAGGCGTTCATGGTCAAGCTAGGAGTCCGGGCGATCAGTCGCCTGGTGGAGGGCGGCGGTGGCCATGCGCTCCTGGACTCGAATCCGCTCCAGCGGTTCCACCGCGATGCGCTGGCCGCCTCTCAGCACCGCCAGCATCGCTGGGACGAGGCCGCAGAGGTGTACGGTCGGGCCGCCCTCGGACTTGAGATCGCCCCGACCGCACGTCTGTGATCGGCTATGCGCCTGAAAAGCGCCAGCGGGTGACGTTCTTCGGGAATTCGCTCCAGCCGAACGCGACCTTCGGGCGCAAGGCGTAGAGGCCGCCGTGATCCCAGGTGTCGGGCGTCGGGACGTAGGTCGGGCCGTACTTCTTCGCCAGGGCGGCGGCCAGCCCCTCGGCAAGGGCAGGATCAGGCTTTCCGACAGGTCCGCTATCGCCTTCGAGGGTCACGACCTCGTCGCCGCTCTCCAGGTGGATCGAGATCGCCGGGTTCGCCGCCAGGTTTCGCATTCGCCGCGTCTCCGGGCTGCCGTCGAAGTACAGGACGCCGTCGAGCCAGGCCCCCCAGGCCGGCATCGCGTGCGGCCGGCCGTCCGGACGGGTCGTGCTGAACCAGTAGTTCTTTGCCGACTCCAGCCGCTCGACGGCCCACGACCAGTCGAGCAGGCCGTCGTCGTTCTCAGGGACGCCGTACCCTTCCGGCATCGTCGGACGGCTCACCTTCGGCTCGGCCGGCGCACTGGCTCGCGTGAGATCTGACACGGACTACCCTCCCAGGTTCAGGCTGGATGATGCGCCGAGCTGTTCGGCGCCACACCGTCACGATACGACGAGGAATATGCCAGCCTCTGTCATGTTCAGGCGGTACCATCGTGAGAGATCCGAATCTGATGAGGAGCACGGATGCGCGCCGATCGGCTGCTCTCGATACTGCTGCTGCTCCAGGTGACCCGCCGAATGACGGCCGGCTCGCTGGCGAAGCGGCTGGAGGTCTCGCCGCGAACGATCCATCGCGACATGGAGGCGCTGAGCATGGCGGGCGTCCCGGTCTACGCCGAGCGCGGCGCCGGCGGCGGCTGGGTCTTGCCCGACTCGTTCAGGACCGACGTCACCGGCCTGACCGAGGCCGAGATCCAGGCGCTGTTCATGGCCACGCCGACAAAGCTGCTGGCCGACCTCGGTCTGGAGAAGGCGTCCGATGCCGCGCTGGTCAAGGTGCTGGCGGCGCTGCCTTCGCTCGCCCGACGCGACGCCGAGCACTTGCGCAAGCGCATCCACGTCGACGGGGCCGGCTGGCACCAGACGGCCGATGAGGTGCCGACCCTGCCGACCCTTCAGGAGGCGGTCTGGCTCGAACAGAAGGTGAGGATCGGCTACCGACGGAACGACGGCGCGACGATCGAGCGGGAGGTCGATCCGCTCGGGCTGGTGGCGAAGGGCCGGCTCTGGTACCTCGTCGCCGCCGTGGGAGAGGAGATCCGAACCTATCGGGTGTCGAGGATGGAGGCGGTCGAGGTCCTGGACGAGGCGGCGGTCAGGCCGGCTGGGTTCGACCTGGCGGCGTTCTGGGCCGCGTCGTCGGCTGAGCTGGTCGCCAACCTGCCGCGCTACCCGATCACCGTGAGGATCGCGCCTGAGGTCGTCCGCAGACTCTGGATCCCCGGCGCGTACGCCCGAGTTGAGCACGTCGGCGAGCCCGAGGCCGATGGCTGGCAGACGGCAGAACTGGTACTCCAGACGGAGTCCGAGGCATGCAGCTACGTGCTGGGCTTCGGCGCGCGGATGGAGGTGGTGACGCCGCTGGAGCTTCGGGAGCGGGTCATCCGGGAGGCGGCGAGCATCGTCGCGTTCTACGACTCCCGCGTGGGGACCTGAACCTCGCGCTGTACCTCGCAGAAGATGAAGTCTACCCCGTCATCCCGAGCCCTTCGGCAAGCTCAGGGTGAACTCGTGAGCGTGCCTACCCCCCCCCCGTCATCCCGAGCGGAGTGAGCTTGCGAACGCAGTCGAGGGATCTCGTCCGAGGTGGCCTGGAGGCGAGATTCCTGATAGCTGTACGCTGGTGGAAGGAGCGGCGGTGCTGCTCCGCCCGGGACCGCCCGGGAGACGGCTCAGATCCCTCGCTCCGTGAGAGC
>Ga0209382_10005746_pt1 | contig 16091 bp, 17 predicted proteins | sample SoiMetdeltSBSDD5_FD_187599 | JGI IMG/M metagenome (GOLD analysis project Ga0209382, IMG submission 187599) | Bulk soil microbial communities from a Populus tree surrounding site in Tennessee, USA - Soil MetaG P. deltoides SBSDD5 (SPAdes) (version 2) | ecosystem: Environmental > Terrestrial >...
GATCTCGATCTCCATCACGCAATCCTAGGGACGCGGGATGACGAAACGACGCGCGGCTGTCGAGCGGCGGGCGACAACGGACAACCGATGGTACCAACGGTTCCCTGGATGTCCGGGGACTTTCCCGGAGGTTGCGGGAAGGGGCGAACCGGCTCTGCCGGGCTACGCCGTAGCGTCGACGCGCGGCTTCTCGAGCTCGGTCAGCACGACCTCGTGCTCCAGCCGGCCGGCCGCGCGGCCGTCCAGCACGCCGGCGCCCAGGTGCAGCGTCGACTCCGCGCCACAGGCGACCGCGAACCGCAGCGCGTCCGAGTGCGGCCGCCCCGTGTAGCGAGCGGCGAGATACCCCGCCAGGAACGCGTCCCCGGCGCCGATCGCCGACACGGGCTCCAACGGGTCGATGCGCAGCTCGTAAAGGGAGCGCTCGTGGTCGCGGCCGACCAGCGCGTAGCACCCCTCGGCGTGCGTGATGATCGCCTCCCGCGGGCCGCGCTCGCACAGCTCGTACAGCGCGAAGACGTGATCGGGGTCGTCGCGGAACTCGTGGCCGACGAGCTGCTCGGCCTCGCCCGCGTTCGGAGAGACGAGGTCGGGCTGCGAGCGCAGTGCCTGCTCCATCGGCTCGCCCTCTGCGTCGATCACGGTGAACACGCCGAGACGGCGCAGCTCCGTGATCAACTCCGCGTAGACCTTGTCGTCGACGCCCCGCGGCAGGCTGCCGGCGAACACGCAGATGTCGGCGCCCTTCGCGAGGTAGGTGAGCTTGTCGCAGAACAGCGACACCTCGGTCTCCGTCACCTCGGGGCCGATCTCGTTCACCTCGGTCTGCACTCCCGACGTTGGATCGATCACGGCGGTGGAGGTGCGCGACTCCTCGCCGATGCGCACGAAGTCGCAGAGGATCGCCTCGGCGGTCAGCTGCTCGATCACGCGCGTTCCGGTCGCGCCGCCGGCGAGGCCCGTCGCGATCACGGGCTGCCCGAGCGTCTTCAGCGCCCGCGCGACGTTGACGCCCTTGCCGCCCGCCATGGTGCGCTGCTCGCTCGACCGGTGGCGCCGGCCGATCTGGAAGTTGGGTACCGCGAGCGTCTTGTCGATCGCGGCGTTGAGCGTGACTGTGATGATCATGCAACCACCCCCCTCGGCGGCATATCTATACAAGCACGGCCCGCAAGGAGTCGCCACCGCGGGATGGCGCGCGGATCATTCCGCCCGGGCCGGTCGGCGGACGGTCACTCCCCCGCCCCTCCGCTTCCGCACGGCAAGCCAGATTGCGAGCCCGGCCGCGACCATCACCACGGGCAGCAGGTAACCCCATGCCTTTCGCAGCAGGCCGGCCTCCGGCACTGCCGCGCCGGTGACGAGCGGCACCGTGCGCACCAGCTGCCGCCCGCGGTAGACCCGCATCGTCCCCACGCGGGCTCCTTCGGCGAGCGGTCCGCTGAGCGTGCCCGGCGCCTCCACGACGGCGCGCACGCGCTGGCCCCGGCGGGCGGTGACGGCGACCCGCCGCCGAACCACGATGGGCGTCTCGCGGTCGCCGAAGTGCTCCACCTTCGAGCGCGCGACCGTCGCGCCGGCAGACGCCACCGGCATGCGCCGGTACCGCGTGAACCCGTACCGCAGCAACGCCAGCGTGTCGGCGTCGCGCGCGCCCTCGGACGGCTCGCCCAACACGACCGTCACGAGGCGGGCCCCCTTGCGGGTCGCCGCGCCGACGAGGACATATCCGGCGGTCTGCGTGTGGCCGGTCTTGACCCCGGACACCGACGGCTCGCGCGCGATCAGCCGGTTGCGGTTGACGATGATGCGCGGGCGCGCACCGGTGGCGAGCCGCGCGCGGGGCATGTCGACCGTCGCGGCCAGGAAGTCGTTCTGCAGCACGCGGCGGGCGAGGTTTGCGAGGTCGAGCGCAGAGGAGTGGTTCTCGGGGTCGTCCAGCCCGATCGGGTTCGCGAAGTGCGTGTGGGCGAGGCCCATGTCGCGGGCCATGGCGTTCATGCGCGCCACGAAGGCCGTGACCGAGCCCGACGCGCGCACCGCCAGCGTGTGCGCGGCGTCGTTGGCGCTCTCGAGCAGCAGCGCGCGCAGCAGGTCGGCGACCGACATCCGCTCTCCCCGGCGCAGGTCGATGCGCGACTCGAGCGCGCCGGCTGCGTAGTCGACCGCGCGCACACGCCGCGCCAGCGGCAGCTCCTCGATGGCGACGAGCGCCGTCATCAGCTTCGTCGCGGACGCGATCGCGCGCTCGTCCCGGGCGTCGCGCCGGTAGAGAACGTGGCCGTCCCGGGCATCCACGATCGCGGCTGCGGCCGCGTCGATCTGCGGCGGGCCCTTCGCCTGGGCGGGCGGGGTCTGCAAGGCGAGCGCGAGGAGCATCACGGCGATCGCCGTGCACGCGACTCGCGCCCGGCACGGGCGCTGCGGACTCGTCACTCGGCGCCGCCCTGCGCGCTCCCGTCCCCCTGCGCCCCGGTTGCACCGGTCGCCCCGGTGTCGGCGGAGCCCCGCAGCCGCACCCGCTGACCCGTCACGAGCGCCTGCGGGTCGAGGTCGGGGTTGAGCGTGCGCAGCTCCTCGAGCGGCACGCCGGTGCGGTCGGCGATCAGTGCGAGGTTGTCGCCGGCGCGGACCGTGTAGAAGCGGCGGTTGCTGTTGTCTCGAGTGACCGTTCGCGGCTCGCGCCGCTGCCGCGCGTTGCGCGTGCCGCGCTCACGATCAGAGGTCGCCGCCGCACGATCGTTCGTCGAGGTGTCGCCGTCCCCGCCGACCGACGCGATTACGACGATCAGGAAGGCGATCGCGAAAACTGCAAGTGCGGCGGGCGCAAGCAGCCTCAGTGGGCTTTGCTGTTGGGCGCTCATGCCCGGAGCGATGATACCGGCGCCGCGGTCGTGCCGATCGCGCTGGTCGGGGTCGTGACATGCGTAATTGCAGGGAAAACGTGGCCGGGGGCGGTCGTCAGGCGGCTGCCGCCCAGGCGGCAGCCCGGATCTCCTCGGCCGCGGGGCGCGCGGCTGCGGCGTCGCCTGCGTCGAGCGCCGCCCGGGCGATCGTGCGCGACACGGTGATGAGCGCGCCGGCGAGGTGGCCGCCGAACGCGGGCGCGAGGTCCTCGACGCGGCCACCCTGCGCGCCCACGCCGGGCAGCAGGAAGACGGCCTGCGGCATCCGCTCGCGCAGGGCGGCGAGCAAGGACGGCTCCGTCGCCGCCACCACGGCGCCGACGTCCGACAGCCCTTCATCCCCGACGCCGTCCGCGCCGAGCTCGGCGACCAGGGCCGCGAGCCGGTCACGCAGCGGCGGCCCGCCGCCGGGCGACACATCCTGGATCTCGGCCGCGCCGGGGTTCGACGTGCGCACGAGCACGAACACGCCGGCGCCCGCGGCCCGCGCCGCGGTGACGAGCGGCTCCAGCGCGTCCCGGCCGAGCAGCGGGTTGGCCGTGACCGCGTCGGCGCCCAGGCCGGGCACGGTCCCCCAGGGAGTCTCGGTGGCGCCGAGCAGGGACTGGGCGTAGGCCGCGGCAGTGTGGGGAACGTCCCCCCGCTTGCCGTCTGCCACCACCAGCAGCCCGGCCCCGCGGGCGTGGGCCGCCACCGCCGCGAGCGCAGCCGCGCCCGGCGCGCCGAGGCGCTCGAAGCACGCCAGCTGGAGCTTCACGCCGGCGCAGGCCTCACCGGCGGCGTCGATCAGCGCGCGGCAGTGGGCCGCGACGGCGGTGGCGGCAAGCTCTGCGGGAGAGTCACCCGCGGCAGCGCGCGCAGCGGCCGGCAGCAGGTCGGCCGGGTCGGGGTCGAGCCCGAGCAGCAAGTGGCTCTCGCGGGCGCGCACCGCGCCGGCGACGCGGTCGCCGAAGTTCACCGGCCGGTGGCCGGCAGATCGGCCGGGGTTGTAGACGCCGACTAGCCGCCCTTGACGGCTTGCTTGAGCGCGGAGCCGGCCGTGAAGCGCGGCACCTTCCCGCCCTTGATGGTGATTCGCTCGCGCGTGCGCGGGTTCACGCCCTGGCGGTCACCGCGCTCTGCCACGTGGAACTTGCCGAAGCCCGTGAAGTTGATGTCGCCTCCGGACTTGAGGGTGTCGGTGATCGTTCCCAGCACCGACTCCACCGCCTCGGTTGCTTCCTTCTTGGAGAGACCGGTCCGGTTCGAGACCTGGTCGATGAACTCCTGCTTCGTCACGTTTCCCCCTTCTTCGTGGGCAAATCGGCCGCAACCCTAGCAGCGACCACGGATTTGACGCCTTAGGCGCCCGCGACCGTCATCTCCTCGACGAGCAGGGCCGGTGCCTGGACGGAGCCGCCGAACGGCACCCAGCGGGCGGCGGCCCCTGCCCGCGTGACGCCCTGGAGCATCGCCACGAGGTCGGAGGCGATGGTCATCTCGCGGGCGGGCTCGGCCAGCTCGCCGTCCCGGATCAGCCGCCCGGTGGCACCGACCGAGAAGCTGCCGGAGACCGGGTTCACGCCCGAATGCAGCCCAGACACGCCCATCACGTAGAGCCCGTCGCCCGCTGCCTGCAGCAGGTCCTCGGGACTGGCGTCGCCGGACGCCACGAGCAGGTTGGAGGGCGACACCGAGGGAGGCGTCCGGTAGGACCCGCGGTCCCCGTTGCCGGTCGAGTCGCGCTGGCCCTTGTTTGCCGTGTAGGTGTCGAACAGGTAGGTGCGCAGCACGCCGTCCTCGATCAGCGTCGTCGTCTGCCGGGCCACGCCCTCGCCGTCGAAGGGCGATGTCGCCATCCCCTCCGGGTGCACGCCGTCGTCCACCAGGCGGAAGGACGCGGCGGCGATCTCGTCGCCCTCGCGGCCGGCGAACAGCGAGCGCCCGCGCTGCACGGCGTCGGCCGACAGCGTGCGGCCGATGATCGAGGCGAAGCTGGCCGCCACGAACGGGTCGAGCACGACGGGGCAGCGGCGGCTCTCCGGCTGGCGCGCGCCGTGCAGCGCGAGCGCACGGTCCGCGGCCTCGTAGCCGACCTGCTCCGGGTCGAGGTCGTCGGGGCCGCGGCCGACGGCAAAGCCCATTCCGGTCATGCGGTCCGCGCCGTCACCCGCGAAGGCATAGGCGAACGCATAGCACTGCGTCTCTTCGTAGGAATCGCAGAATCCGTTGGAGTTCGCCAGCGCGGCGCGCGCCTCGGCGTCCGAGTAGACGGTGTCCTCGACGTTCGTCACGAGCGGGTCCCGCTCGCGGGCGGCGCGCTCGACGGCCAGCGCGAGGTCAACCCGCCGCTCCATCGTCCAGTCACCGAAGCCCGGCGAGCGCAGGTCTGCGATCGGAGCGGCGCCCGGCCGGCGCGGGATCCCAGCGTTCTCGTCCGGCTCGGTGACGGCAGCGGACGCGGCCGCTGCGCGCGCCAGCTCGCGCAGGCCCTGCTCGCTCAGGTCCGAGCCGTACGCGTAGCCCGTGCGGCCGTCGCGGAATACGCGCACGCCCGCGCCCTTCGAGCCGGCCTCGGTGAGGCTCTCGACGCTGCCCTCGTAGACGCGCACCGAACGCTCGACGGAGTCCTGGCACCACGCATCGGCCTCGTGCACGCCCTCCGCGAGCGCGGCGTCGACCGCCAGCCGCGCCGCCGCCTCGAGGTCCTCAGACATCTGTGCCGCCGACGGTCAGCTCCGAGATCCGCACGGTGGGCTGCCCGGTGCCGACGGGTACCTGCTGGCCGTCCTTGCCGCAGAAGCCGCTCTTCATCGCGAGATCGTTCCCGATCGCGTCGATCTTGGTGAGCACGTCGATGCCGTTGCCGATCAGCGTCGCGCCACGGACCGGTGCGGTGACCTCGCCGTTCTCGATCAGATAGCCCTCGGACAGGCCGAACACGAAGTCACCCGTGGCCGGCTCGACCTGGCCGCCCCCGAACGAGACCGCGTACAGGCCCTTCTGCACGCCGCCGATGATGTCCTGCGGGTCGGTGTCGAGCGGCGCGATGTACGTGTTTGTCATGCGCGGGATGGGCAGGTGGCGAAAGCTCTGGCGGCGGCCGTTGCCGGTCGAAGGCCGGCCGTCCTTGCGCGCACGCAGCAGGTCGTAGAGGAAGACGCACAACTCGCCCTCGTCCAGCACGCGCGTCGACTGGCAGGGCGTGCCCTCGTCGTCGATCGCGTCCGTGCCCCACTCCCCGGGCATCGTGCCGTCGTCGTACGCGGTCACGATCGACGAGGCGAGCTTGTCGCCCAGCCGCCCCTCGTACACGGAGGCATGCTTCTGCACCGCGTCGGACTCGAGGCCGTGCCCGGTCGCCTCGTGGAACAGGACGCCGCCGAACCCGTTGCCGACGACCACCGGCATCCGGCCGGCGGGAGCCGGCCGCGCGGCCAGCATCGTGACCGCGCGGCGGGCGGCCTCTTCGGCCACGGCCGCCGGGTCGCCGTCGAACAGCTCGAACCCGGCGTGGCCCGCGAGCGACTCGCTGCCCGACTCCACGCGGTCCTCGCGGCGCGCCACCACCTGCGCCCCGAGCCGCACGCGCGTGCGGTCGTCGGAGCCGAGCAGCCCGTCCGAGTTGGCAACCTGCACGCGGCGGCGCCCTTCGACGTACGAGGCCGCCACCTGGCTGACCTCGTCGCCGACGCTGCGGGCGCGCTCGTCGCATTCCCGCAGCAGCTGGGCCTTGCGCTCCGGCGGCACGGACTGGGGATCGATGCGCACGTCCTGGAGCGACACCGGGCGCTGCGCAGAGAGTGGGCGCGGCTCGGCGCGCCCGGACCGGACCGCCGACGCGACCTCGTCGGCGAGGCGCTCGAGGTCCGCCTCCGCCAGCCCGTCCACGTGCCCGAAGTACGTCGCGTCGCCCGCCACGACCCGGATCGCCGCGCCGGTCTCGGGGCCGGTCTGCGCCCGCTCCACGCGGCGGTCGTCCAGCGACAGGGTGAAGCCGTCACGCCGCTCCACGTACAGGTCGGCGAAGTCCCCGCCGCGGCGCAGCGCGCGCTCGACGAGCCCACCGGCGAGATCCTTCGAAAGCAGCAGCGAACCGTCAGCCGGCACCGGCGCGCTCCCCCTCCGGCTCCACCGCGGGCGGCTCGCCGATCAGCTCGCGCGCCAGCGTCAACAGGCCCTCCGCCTCCGGCGTCCCGTCGTCGAGCAGGCGCGCCTCGCCGTGATCGACGCGCACCCGCACTCGCGGCCGGCGCACCTCCTTGCGGCGGCGCATCGCGGCGGCAACCTCCTCCGCGTATCCGCCGAGCCTGCCTCCGGGGCGCCTCATCGCCTTCCCCCCTGCTCGCGCAGCGACTCGGCGGCCGCCGCGCGCTCGAGGTCGCGGAGCACCGCGTGCATGTCGTAGAAGATCAGCCCGGGGTGCACGTTGCGGTTCGTGACGCAGGCCATCACGAGGTCGGCCTCTCCCAACAGGAACATCGCCCCGCCGGTCGCCAGCACGTCGATCTCGATCGCGACGTCCTCGCCGCCCGCCGGGGCGCCGTTCGGGGACAGGCCGCGGGCGGCCCCGGCGAGTCGCCGCGCGACCGACTCGAGGTCCTGCGCGGGCAGCTGCCCTGCGGTTGCCAGCAGCTCTCCGTCGCGGTCCAGCAGCAGCGCACCCCGGATGTCGGTCGACAGCTCGAGCAGGTAGCGGACCGCGAGGTCGTTGGCGGAGGCTGGCACGGCGCACACGATAGCCCCGGGCGACCGACTTCTCGCTGCGCCACAATGCACGGGCTCATGAGCCTTTCCCGCGCCGCCTGGATCACCGTTACCGGCATCTGCGCGATCGCCTCTCTGCTGCTGCTCGTCAACGGCTACGACGGGTACAGCGCGGTGCTCGCGTTCGTGGGCCTGGCCGCCGCGGTCAACCTTCTCCCCTGACGCCGCGCGCCTGCACGCGGCGCGATGGCTCGATGTGCACGAGCAGCTCCGCCGCCGGAATGCGGGCCCGCACGTCCGCCTCCAGCTCGTGCGCGATGGCGTGCGCGCGCTCCAGCGAGGTGCCGGCGGTGAACTGCAGGTGCAGGTCGATGTAGCGCGCGCTGCCCGCCCGCCGGCCACGCAGCTTGTGAAAACCCTCCAGCTCCGAGCCCGGGTAGTCCGCGATCAGCTTGCGCACTATGTCGAGCTCCTCCTGCGGCAGTGCCTCGTCCATCAGCACGCGCGAGGATCGCGTGAGGATCCGCACGCCCGTGTAGACGATCGCGGAGGCGACCATCAGTGCCACGATGGAGTCGATCTGCTCGAAGCCGGTCACTTCGATCAGCACGAGGCCGAGCAGCACGGCCAGCGAGGTGGCGGCGTCCGCCCGCAGGTGCGCGGCATCGCCTTCGAGTGCCGGCGAGTCGTGCGCACGCGCCTGCCGGTACAGGTAGGTGGATACGCCGAGGTTGACGATCGCCGACACGGCGATCACCGCGATGCCGAAGCCGATGTGCTCGATCTCTCCGCCCGACGCCAGCCGCCGCGAGGCCTCGAACACGATCACGCCCGCCCCGACGAGGATCAGCATGCCTTCGATCGCGGCCGCCAGGTTCTCGGCCTTGGCGTGGCCGTACTGATGCTCCGCGTCGGCGGGCTCGTCGGCCTTGCGCAGCGAGAGGTAGGCGACGATCGATGCGAGCAGGTCGATGCTCGAGTGCACCGCCTCGGTGATGATCGCGATCGACCCGGTGACCGCGCCCGCGACGACCTTGAGCGTGATCAGGATCGAGTTCGAGACGATCGACAGGCGCGCGGCGCCGAACTTCGTCGATCCCTTGACTGCGTCCGGTGCGACCAGCGGGGTGTTCAGCACCCGCCCGCGACGGCCGCCGTCCCCGGCGCGGCGGGCGGGCGCGCGTGTCACAACCCCGGCGGGAGCCACTCGATCAGCGCCCGCATTGCGCGACCCCGGTGGCTGATCTCGTCCTTCTCCTCCTGCGACAGCTCGGCCATCGTGCGCTCGTCGCCGTTCAGGTCGGCCGGCACGAACACCGGGTCATAGCCGAAGCCGCCGGTCCCGCGGGCACTCTCGATCAGGCGCCCCTCACAGGTCCCCTGGAAGATCTTGTTCGTGCCGTCCGGCTCGGAGAAGGCGATCGCGCACACGTAGCGGGCCCCGCGATCCTCCTTGCCGCGCATCTCGGCGAGCAGCTTCTCGAGGTTCTCCTCGTCCGTCGCATTCTCGCCCGCGAACCGGGCCGAGCGCACGCCGGGCGCATCGTCGAGCGCGTACACCTCGATCCCGGAGTCGTCGGCCACCGCCGGGATGCCCGAGGCGGCCGCGGCGGCGTGGGCCTTGAAGACCGCGTTGGTGGCGAAGGTCGCACCGGTCTCCTCGGGCAGCTCGGCCCAATATGGAAGCGGTACGAGCGAATGGCCCGTCAGCATCCGTCCGAGCTCGCGGAGCTTGTGCTTGTTGAGCGTGGCGACTACCAGGCGCAATGCAGCCCAATCGTACGAAAGCGGGTGGCCCGACCGGCGGGCGGACTCGTGCGCGCCGGCCGGCTCAGGGCGCGTCGACGGCCGCGCCCTGGGCCGAGTGGAGCTCCGTGATGCCCTTCGCGGCCAGCGCCAGCAGGTCGTCGAGCGAGGCGCGCGAGAAGGGGACCTCCTCGGCCGTGGCCTGCACCTCGACCAGCTCGCCCTCACCGGTCATGACCACGTTCATGTCGACCTCGGCCGCATAGTCCTCGCGGTAGTCGAGGTCGAGCCGGGCGCCACCCGAGACGAGCCCGCACGAGACCGCCGCCACCGAGCCGTGCAGCGGCACGCGCTCCAGCTTGCCCTGCCCGACGAGGTCGCGTAGCGCTCGCGCGAGCGCGACGTAGCCGCCCGTGATCGCGGCGCACCGGGTGCCGCCGTCTGCCTCCAGGACGTCGCAGTCGATGTAGACGCTGCGCGGGCCGAACGCGTCCAGGTCGGCCACCGCCCGCAGCGAGCGGCCGATCAGGCGCTGGATCTCGACGGTGCGCCCGTCCGGTCGCCCCCGCGTCGAGTCGCGCGGCTTGCGGGCGCCGGTGGACGCGGGCAGCATCCCGTACTCCGCAGTCAGCCATCCGCCGCCGGACGCCTCGCGCCACCCGGGGACCGAGTCCACGACCGACGCGGTGCAGATCACGCGGGTTCCTCCGACGGCGATCAGCGCAGACCCGTGCGCGGAGCGCACGAAGCCGGGCTCGATCTGGACGGGCCGCAGCTCGTCGGGGGCGCGTCCATCGGGACGGGGGTCGGGCACAGCGCGCCATGCTAGTCGGCGGTCACGCCCCGGCGTCCCTGACGTCGCGACGCAAGGACGCAGGGAGGGGCAATGCAACGTTGCATTGCCCCGACCGAGGACACCGCGTCGCGGCGTCAGGGCGTCAGTACTTGATCTTGCTCACCGCCTCGGTGATCTTGCGCAGGATCACGGCGCCGAGCTCCTGTCCCTCGGCGAACTGCGCGCTCTTGAGCGCGGCGATCACGCCGACCATGACGAGCGCGACCAGCGTGATCAGCGCGACGTACTCGACTGTGCCCTGGCCGCGCGTGCCGCCGGCAGCGAGATGCAGCCGGGCGGCGGCGCGGGCGAGCCAGACTTCCTGCTTGACGAGCGGTGCGAGCAAGGCGACCTCCAGGTCGATCGGATGGACGCCCCAAGGCTGACTGGCAGCGGCATACCGATCCACGCACCGCAGTCAAGGATCACGCGCGCAGGCCTGCCAATTCGACACCGAAAAAAAGATGGTGCCGCCGTCCAACTGCCCCTATAGTCAGCACAGGCGTATTCGCCTCCGAACCACCTTCGGTTCGTGTGATTCGCGGGACAAGGAGGATCCATTGGCAGCCACGGAACGGCCCGGCCGTTCTCTCTTGGCCATTGTGGCTTGCCGCACCGAGCGTGCGGCATGTGTTCGTGGCTACGCCGTAGTCCGGCGGACCCGAGGCGTAACAAGCGGGTTCGCCGACCTCGATCAGTGGCCGATACCTACCAGGGGCATCAAGGCAGGTGCGGCCGGCAGGGGTCGGAGGCAGTTCCACCGCCTCCGAGCCGAACGCGCGAAGAGCCATCGCTTCGCGCCACACCACGAGGCCGGCGACTCGACGATCGCCCTTGCGGCGGTCGTTACATACAAGGCTCCCGGGAGGCAGCGCTAGACGCTGGGGAGCCTTGGCTAGCGGGGGGCAAGGGCGCCGTGCTTGCACGGCGCCCTTCTTTTTTCCGCGACCGAAGCATGTCGTTCGCGGACCCAACGGGCGAAGTCGTCAGGTCGCCAGCGCCGGCCACCAGCGCGCATAGTGCGCGCGGGCGTGTGCGGCCAGCGGGCCGGCGGTGACGCCGGGCGGCGCGGCTCCGTCGAGAGCCGCCTCCATGGTCGCGGCGACCGACGCTGCCAGGGCACGCAGGTCGTAGCCGCCCTCCAGCACGAATCCCAGCGGCGCCTCCAGCTCGTCCCCCAGCGCGCGCATGCCGGACGACATCGCGGCAAAGCTCTCGGCCGTGAGCTCGCAGTTCGCGAGCGGGTCGTCGCGGTGGGCGTCGAACCCGGCCGACACGAGCATCAGGCTGGGACGGTACTCGCGCGCGATCGGCGCGACGACGTGCTCCACCAGCGACAGGTAGTCCTCGTGCCCGGCGCCGGGCGGCACCGGCAGGTTCACGGTGAATCCCTCGCCGGCCCCGGACCCGTTCTCCTGCATGGACCCCGTACCGGGATAGAGCGGCGACTGGTGGATGCTGAAATACAGCACCTCGGGCGAGTCGTAGAAGATGTCGTTCGTCCCGTTGCCGTGGTGCACGTCCCAGTCGAGGACCAGGACCCGCTCGGCACCCAGCGCGGCGAGCGCCCTGCGCGCCGCGATCGCCACGTTGTTGAAGAGGCAGAAGCCCATGGCGCGCGCCGCCTCGGCGTGATGCCCGGGCGGACGCAGCCCGCAGAACGTGACCGCGGCGTCTCCCGACAGCAGGGCCTCGGCGGCCCGCACGGCGGCGCCGGCCGAATGCAGGGCCGCGTCGAACGACCGCACGGACGCGACCGTGTCCATGTCGAGCATCCCTCCGCCCTGTTCGCTGACCGCCGCGATGCGGTCGACGTATGCGCTCGGGTGCACGGCCTCGATGGTGCTGCGCTCCGCCGCCGGCGCCAGCTCGCGCTCGTAGCCGAGCCAGTCCCGGCGCTCCAGCTCGTCCTCGATCGCCGTGATGCGCGCAGGCTGCTCCGGATGGTCGCCCGTGTCGTGCTCGAGCGAGAGCGGGTGATGTAGGTACAAAGCGCGGCCCATGGGTCACCCGGGAGAGGTGCCGGGCTCCCGGCTGCGGATACCGTACTGGCCCGTGCAACGCCCGCCCCATCCCCCAGCGCGCGCCGCCCGCCCCCCGGTGCCACGCAGCCCGCGTTGACCGTCGAGGCGGGCGCCGTCGAGGCGGTCGACACGGTCGTCGTGGGGGCCGGAGCGGCGGGGCTCTTCACGGCGCTCGCGGGCGCGGAGCAGGGCGCCCGGGTGGTGCTCGTCTCGCGATCGCCCCTGGCGCAATCGGCCAGCTACTGGGCCCAGGGGGGCCTGGCGGCGGCGATCGCCGGCGACGACGAGGTCGCCCTCCACGTCGCCGACACGCTCCAGGCCGGGCGCGGGACGTGCCGGGCCGCGGCCGTCCAGATCCTGTGCGAGGAGGCTCCCGCCCGCGTGCGCGAGCTCGAGGACCTCGGCATCCCGTTCGACCGCCCCCCGGACGGCGACTTGCAGCTCTCGCTCGAGGGCGGCCACACGCGGCGGCGGATCGTGCACGCGGGCGGCAGCGCCACCGGGCGTCACCTGACGGCGCGGTTGTCCGAGCTGGTCACCTCGCACCCGCGGATCGAGGTGCACGAACGCAGCTCCGCGGTTGCCTTGTGGGTCGAGGAGGGCCGCTGCGTGGGAGTGGTCACCGAGACGGCGGCGATCCCCGCCCGCGCCACGGTGCTCGGCACGGGCGGAGCCGCGGCGCTGTGGCAGCGCACGACCAACCCGCGCGGCGCGATCGGGTCGGGGCTGTCGCTGGCTCTCGACGCGGGCGCCGCGCTGGCCGACCTCGAGTTCATGCAGTTCCACCCCACGGCGTTGCGGATGGAGGGCGAGCTGGACGGGTTCCTCGTGACCGAGGCCGTGCGCGGCGAGGGCGCGCTGATCGTGGACTCGGGGGGAGAGCGGTTCGTGGACGAGCTCGCGCCCCGAGACGAGGTCGCCCGCGCGATCGACGCGCGCCTGCGCAGCGGCGGCGAGGTGTACCTCGACATGCGCGGCATCGACACGAGCCGGTTCCCGAACATCGTGGAACGGCTCGCGACGGCGGGCCTCGATCCTCGCGAGCGCCCCGTCCCGATCGCGCCCGCGGCCCACTACATGATCGGCGGCGTCGTGACGGACAGCGACGGCCGCGCTTCGCTGCCCGGCCTGCTCGCGGTCGGGGAGTGCGCGTGCACCGGCGTGCACGGCGCGAACCGGCTGGCGTCCAACTCGCTGTCGGAGTGCTTCGTGTTCGGCCGGCGGGCCGCGCTCGCCGCGCTGGACGAGCCTGCGCCGGCGCCCGCCGGCGCGCCACGCGCGAGCGGGCCCGGGCCGGAGGTGAGCGAGGCGACCCGCGCCGCCCTGTGGAACGGTGCGGGACCGTTGCGCGACGCCGCGAGCCTCGAGACCCTGCGGGACGACCCCCATCCCCTGGCCCGCGCGATCGCGCAGATGGCGCTCGAGCGGCGCGAGACGCGCGGCTGCCATCTGCGCGCCGATTTCCCCGACACGGAGGCCGGCTTCGACCGCCGCCACCGCGTCCTGGCCGCCTCCGCCGCCGCATGGGAGACCTGGGACTAGCCGCTCCCGGACCGAAGTTCGGGCAAACGGGCGCGTTCGCCCACCGCCGATCCCGCTCCACAAGCGGGATCCCGGTGTCTTAATCCAGGCTTAACCGGTCACACACCTTTTATTCACAAGGGCGGGAAAGACTTGCCGCGTTCTGAGGTTCGGGGGAACCGGAGGAGAGACCGTGACCACAGAGACTGCGAGGACTTCACCTCATGTACCACTTTAGTCGCGCTATCTACCGCGACCTCGCCCCTTACATCCAGGACGAGAAGCGCCCCGCCCAGCACGAGAGCAACCGCGCCGTCGTGCTCCGCGAATGCGAGTCGGCCATCGAGCGACTGATGACCGACCGGCGCTATTTCGCCCGGCCCTCACGCACGCTCTTCAACAACGTGCGGCCGTACTTCTCCATTGCCGACCTACCCCGCGTATACGTGACGATCGACCGCAACATCCAGCTGGCGCTGCGGTTCCTCGCGCAGATGCCGGGTTACGCCGAGGAGGCCAGCGGCATCCCGCGCCGGTGTCACGCGATGACCCGCAAGGGCCAGCCGTGCCAGCGCCAGCCGCTGCCCGCCAGCGATTACTGCCCGTCCCACCAGCACCTGATCGAGACGTTCGAGGATCTGGAGCTGGCGGACATGGCCGCTTAGCCCGCCGCGATCCGAAAGCCCGAGCGCCGCGTTAGATTCGCGGCGCTTTGAGCGTTACCGAACCCCAGACGGCGGCGCCCGGGTGGTCGCTGGGCGTCGACGTCGGCGGCACCTTCACCGACGCCGTGCTCACCGGCCCCGGCGGCGTCTTCACCGGCAAGGTCGCGACCACGCCCGCCGACCAGGCGGAGGGGGTGATGGCCGCCGTCCGCATCGTGCTCGACCGCGCGGGGATCGAACCCCGCGACGTGGCCACGTTCGGTCACGGGATGACGGTCGCCACCAACGCACTGCTCGAAGAGCGGGGCGCGCGCACGGCGCTGCTGACAACCAAGGGGTTCACCGACGTGCTTGCGCTCGCCCGCCAGACACGGCCGGAGCTCTACCGCCCCTGCCGGGCCCGGCCGGCGCCGCTCGTCCCGCCCGAGCTGCGCCTGCCCGTGGCCGAGCGCTGCGACCCCGGCGGCGTCCTGCACGAGCTGGACGAGGAGCAGCTGGCAGAGACGGTCGAGCGCCTCGGCGCCGCGCAGGTCTCCTCCGTCGCCGTCTGCCTGCTCCACTCGTACGCTCATCCGGACCACGAGCGGCGCGTGGCGCGCGCCGTGCAAGAGGCGCTGCCGCACGTGCACGTGTCGGCCTCGCACGAGCTCGTGAGCGTGTTCCGCGAGTACGAGCGCACCTCCACGACCGTGATCGACGCATACCTGTCGCCGTTGCTGCGCGGCTATCTGGACCGGCTTTCCGAACAGGCCGCGCGGACGGGCCTGCCCGAGCCGGAGATCATGCGCTCGAGCGGTGGGCTGACGACCGCCGGCGAGGCCGGCCGCCACGCCGCCTGGACCGTGCTGTCCGGGCCCGCGGCGGGCGCAGTCGGAGCTGCGCGCGCGGGCGCGCTCTCGGGGCACGACGACCTGCTGTCGTTCGACATGGGCGGCACGTCGTGCGACGTGGCGGTGATCGACGGCGGGGTCGTGCGGGCGGCGACGGAGCAGTCGATTGCCGGCCGGCCGATCCAGCTCCCCATGGTCGACGTGCACACCGTGGGCGCCGGCGGAGGCAGCATCGGCTGGGCCGACGCCGGGGGTGCGCTGCGCACCGGCCCGCGGTCGGCGGGGGCCGACCCGGGGCCGGCCTGCTACGGGCGCGGAGGCCTGGAGCCGACCGTCACCGACGCGAACCTCTTGCTCGGTTACCTGGGCGCCGACGCGCCCCTGGCCGGCGGCGTGCGCCTCGACCGCGACGCCGCCGAGGAGGCGGTGCGGCAGCTCGCCGGCGCGCTCGGGCTCGACACGCTGGAGGCCGCCCGGGGCATCGTGCGCGTGGCCGACGAGGAGATGCTGCGCGCCCTGCGGGTCGCGACGGTCGAGCGCGGCGTGGACCCCCGCCGGTACGTGCTGGTCGCATTTGGCGGCGCGGGCCCGATGCACGCGGCGCGGCTTGCCGCGGAGCTCGGCATCGGGCGCGTCGTGTGCCCGGGTGCCGCCGGCGTCCTGTCCGCGCTCGGCCTCGCGACCGCGGGCCGGAGGCGCGACGCCGTGCGGACAGTCCTGATGTCGGAGGACGACGTGCGCGCCGGGCGCGGGGCCGGCGTCGCGCAGGAGCTGGCGGCGGAGGCAGCGCGCGGGCTCGACTCGCCCCACATCGAGGTGACCTGGGACGTCCGCTACCGCGGCCAGGCGTTCGAGCTGCCGATCGCGGCGCCCGGGGA
>Ga0209382_10005748_pt1 | contig 16090 bp, 16 predicted proteins | sample SoiMetdeltSBSDD5_FD_187599 | JGI IMG/M metagenome (GOLD analysis project Ga0209382, IMG submission 187599) | Bulk soil microbial communities from a Populus tree surrounding site in Tennessee, USA - Soil MetaG P. deltoides SBSDD5 (SPAdes) (version 2) | ecosystem: Environmental > Terrestrial >...
GGGGGACCACTACAAGGGAGTGACGTGCTGTGACGCGCTTCATTGAAGATTCGACGCAGGCTCGCGTCCACCGAGGGCGCGTCGGCGTCCAGTCGCCGGAACCTCGGAACGACTGCGGTCACGATCCAGCTCCAGCGGTCGTCGAAGCGGGTGACCCGCGGCCACGCACGCGAACGCAGCACCGCTGGAAGCCCTCGTCCGAAGGAGTACAGGTAGAAGGACGAGAAGTACGAGAGTTCCTCTCGTAGCCCCCGCGCCTCGAAGCTCAAGCTCGATCCGGCGGAGAACAGTGTTCCGAAGGTGCGGGAAAGGCGGTCGAAGCTGGGCTGCACCACGGCGCGTTGCTCGTGCTCGAGGAGTTGGATGTTCCCGTCCCAGATCAGATCAGTTGCGGCCTGGCGCGCCGTCGCCGATGCCGCTGGGTCTTCCAGGACGCGGCGGCCCGCGTCGATCGTCTCGAAGCCCGCGAGAACCGGAGCGTAGTGCTGGTCGTTTCCCAGAAGCGCACGTAGACGTTCGATCCCGTCGTCCGTGGACGCATACACGAGGTGCACCCAGAAGATGTCGTCGAAGATCGCGTTGTTCGTCGCGCGGACTGTGTTCACGTCTCCTAGCAGCAGGATGCTGCGGTGACGGAGGCTCCGCGGGATATCCGAGTAGCCGCTCCTGTCGGTGTGGAGCCGGAAGGGGTAGAGCGCGAGCCGGACGTGATGCGACGCGAAGGAAGCCATGCCAGCCCACTTGAGGCACGTGGGCAAGGAAATGTAGATCCAGGCGTACCCCGACGAGATCTCCAAGTTGCGGTGGAACACGCACGACTGCTCCGTCAGGAAGCTGTCGGCCAGCGCCTGCCACCCCTCGACCGTGTCCGGCGACCCGATTCGCCGAACCAGTTCCTTCGGGTTTGGGGCGAGCTCCTCGGCGGCGATCAGCGCGCGTGCCTGGAGGTTTGCCGGAACGTGTTGCACGATCGGTTCGCGAGGCTCGTCAGACGGCATGGACTTCACGATCGCTCGCGAGGGTGTGCTTGCGGCTGATGTCTGGGGCAGGCGGGCGTCTCCTCGTTGACGCGTCGCTCGAGGAGGACGCCGCAGGTGAGGGCAGAGATGGACGCCGACATGGGGGTGAGGGTGAGTACCCACCTCACGGACACTCGCACCGGTACGAGATGCAGGTGGTACACCCGGCCAGCTGCGGAGTGTACAGGTCCACCCGCGCAAGCACGGTGCCCACCGCTCGGCACTGCTGATGATCATGTGGCCGCCGACACGCAGTCCGGGTTACAGGCCGGCTCACCGTCACCCAACCCTCTGACCAGACCATCCGCCGCTACTCCCCCGCTTCGGTCCTCAGCCAGTCCTCACCAGGTCGTTTGGGTACCGCTCATGCGGACCGAGCAGCGGTAGCCGGAGATGCGGTGAGCGTCACCGGCGGTGGGCGACGATCCGCGCCATGGTGAGGGTCTTGCCTGCGTCGGCGCGGAGCAAGGTCTGTTCCATGTCATCGACCTGCTGGCCCTGGGCCCGGAGGTGCTGGGTGCGCAGCTCTGCGGACCGCGCCCAGATCTCGGGGCCGTCGTCGAGGGCCTCGGCACACGTGACCTCGACGACAGTGCTGCGGACCCAGTGATCGCGCCACCAGCTGGGACTGTGGAAGCCGTTGGAGAGCAAATCGGCGAAGGTCGGGAGCAGATGCGGGGGCACGGTGTCGAGCTCCTCGGTGAGGGCAGGGACGACGATGCCGATCTGTCCGCCCCTTGCGACGAGGGGGGCGAACGTATCGGCCAGGTAGCGGTCGTCGGTGCCCCAATAGTGGTAGGCGTCGATGCTGACGATGGCGTCGAAGAAGTCGTCGGCGAACGGCAGGCGGTGCGCTTCGGCGCGAAGTGGTACGACGAGGTGGTCGACGCCCGCGGCGCGGATGCGTTGCCAGTTGTGGGAGGCCGGGGTCCACAGGTCAGTGGCCCAGACCTGGGCGCCGAACTCCTTCGCCAGGAAGATCGAGCTGAGGGCGCGGCCGCACCCGATGTCGAGGACCCGCATACCGGGCGAGAGCGCCATGGCTTCGACAAGTGCCTCGGTCAGCCAGAGCGGGTTGGGCCCGGTGAGGTTGTCGAGTATCCATGTCGGGTCGTACGCGGACGCCCGCGGATAGCGGTCCGTCTGTAGGTCGACAGCGGATGAACTGGTCGGCCTGGGGCGGCGGTGCATCGAGGGACCTCGGATCACGGTCTCGACGTCACCATCGTCCCATCCGGCTGGTAGATGGCGACGTCGACAATGGCGGCTTCCGGCCCGCTCGATCGTCCTCGGCAGCGGGCGAGCCTTGGGTACGAGCGGCCGTTTGACGTGGCTGGGCTCCTCGGAGGGTCCTCCCGACCTGATCGCCACGACGGCCCCTCGCCGAGCCCGGCCGATCCTGTTTGCTGACCCATCGCAATCGCAAGAGCGTTACTCCCCGGCCTGAGTACGTCACGACCCCGCGTCCGACGCCTCATCGCGCCCGTAGCCCGCGGTGAACCGAAGAAACCCCTCGGCTCATGCCGAGGGGTTTCGACCGGGTCGTTCGTGAGGCGCGCCCGGGCGTCAGCCGGAGTTACCGGGCCAGCCGGTGTCGGACAGAGTCTGGCAGCCGTTGATGCCCCAGTGGCTGTCCTGGAAATAGTGGCGAATCGTGCGGGCGGTTTGAGGGCCGTATTCGCCGTTGTCCTCGATGCGGCTGTCCCGCTGGAGCTGGATGAGTGCCCGCTTGGTCTTCGGGCCGAACTGCCCATCCTCCACCAGCAGCACACCACCGAGCGCGTCGAGGACAGACCCTGAGTGGCAGTAGTTCATGGTCTGCTGCAGACGTCGGACGCCTGAGCCCGTCGAGCCCTGGATCAGAGAGCACGACCAGTAGCCCGCGCCCGCATAGCCGCCCCAGATCGGCACCTGCGGGCTGTGGGCCGGAAAAATGACCGACTGGGCGGGGTCATTCGACCCATCCGGCCAGACCTGGATCCGGAAGCCCACGCCAGTGCAGCGCGGCGCCGCGGCCGACGCCTCCGGTGCGCCCGCCACCATCAGCGTGCCCGCCACCGCCAACACCGCGACGATGCCTGCAGCCCTGAGTCTCATCTCGTCTCCTGCTCCACGGCGGAACCTCCGCCGTCGGCCGCAACCTACGAATGCCGCCGCTAACGACCCGCCAACCCGCCGCCAACGGGCGACACCGCGACCCCGCGATCCCAGCCGACGTAGCCTCCCGCTGGCCTTGGCGGATCTGGGATTGATCGGTGAGTACGAATTCGTCGTGCAGCCCATCGTGGCGGGCCATGGCCCCACGTTGTTCGCCGGCTTGAGCGAGCAGCTAGAGCTGGAGCTCGTGGGACGGCTTAGAGGTCGGCTACCCCTGGGCACGCGGGCCTGGCAACTTCGCCACAACGCCGAGGTCGACAGACTCGTGCCCTCGAAGGCCGGACCCGCGGCGCATCGGCGGGGCGGGCACGATGTCCTCCGCTAGTGCGGCGCTTCGATCGCAGTCGGGGCGAGTAACCGGCGGACGGACGTGGCGATGCCGGGGCCGTCGAGGCCGAGGCTCGCGAGGATGTCGTCGGGCTTGCCGTGGGGGATGTGCTGGACGGGGACGCCCAGGTTGGCCACACGCGGCGGGGTGCGGGACGCCGGCCGGCCGGACACAGCCTCCAACTCGGCGAGCCGGGCCGCCACCAGCGACCCGGCCCCGCCCTCGCGGTAGCCGTCCTCCACGGTCACGACCAGGGGGTGGCGGGCGGCGTCGGTCAGCATGACCTCGTCGAGCGGCTTGACGACGCGCACGTCCCACACCGTGGCCTCGACGCCTTCGGCGGCCAGCGACTCGGCGGCGGTGCGGGCGGCGGCCAGCATCTTCCCGACGGCGAGGATGCACACGTCGCCGCCCTCGCGGACCTTGCGGCCGGACAGGCCCGACCCCGCCTCGCCGGGCGGCACGTCGGGCGGCATCGTCCGGGGCCACCGGATGGCGGCCGGCCCGTCGGTGCACAGGTCGAGGGCATCGTGCAACATCACGCCCAGCTCCTCGTAGCACGAGGGGGCGAACACGGTCATGCCCGGCACCTTGGTGAGCAGGACCATGTCGAGCACGCCGTGGGCGCTGGGCCCGTCCTCGCCGGTGATGCCGGCCCGGTCGACGCAGAACACGACCGGCTGCTCGTGCAGGGCGACGTCGAGGTTGACCTGGTCGGTGGCGCGGGTGAGGAACGTCGAGTAGATCGCCACCACCGGCCGCAGCCCGGCCATGGCCATGCCGGCCGCCGAGGTGACCGCGTGCTGCTCGGCGATGCCGACATCGAAGAGGCGGTCGGGGAACCGCTCCTTGAACGGCAGCAGCCCGGTCGAGTCGGGCATGGCGGCGGTCATCGCCACGAGCTCGGGGCGGGCCTCGCCCTCCTTGATGATGGCCTCGGCGAAGGCAGCCCCGTAGGTGCCCGGCTTGACGCTGCCGAGGTCGTGCAGGCGCTTGATCGGGTCGTTCTCGGCGGGCGCGTAGCCCCGCCCCTTCTGGGTGAGGACGTGCACGACGATGGGACCGTCGTATTCGGCCGCGTTGCGCAGGGCCGACTCGACACCGGCGATGTCGTGGCCGTCGAACGGCCCGCTGTAGCGCACGCCGAGCATCTCGAAGAACGCCGGCGGCTCGATCATCTCGCGCACCGCCGCCAGTGCGCTGTCGACGCCCCGCTCGAGGTGCTCGCCCACCAGCGGGACCTCGTGGAGCAGCTTGTCGAGGCGGGCCCGGTTGCGGACGTACGACGGGTTGATGCGCAGGCGGCTCAGGCTGCGGCCCAGCTTGGACACGGTGGGCGCGTACGACCGGCCGTTGTCGTTGAGGATGATGACCGCCCGGCTGTCGGAGTTGCCGAGGTTGTTCAGCCCCTCGAACGCCATGCCCCCGGTCAGCGACCCGTCGCCCAGCACCGCCACGATGCGGCGGTCGGTCTCGCCCCGCAGCTTGAGCGCCTCGGCGATGCCGTGGGTGTAGCTGACGATCGTCGAGGCGTGGCTGTTCTCGACCCAGTCGTGGTCGGACTCGGCCCGCGACGGGTAGCCCGACAGCCCGCCCGCCTGGCGTAGCGTGGCGAAGTCGGGGGCGCGGCCGGTCACCATCTTGTGGACGTACGCCTGGTGGCCCGTGTCCCACAACACGATGTCGCGCGGTGAGTCGAACACCCGATGGATCGCGAGGGTGAGCTCGACCACCCCGAGGTTCGAACCGAGATGGCCGCTGCCGGAGGTCACCGCCTCGATGACGAGCTCGCGGATCTCACCGGCGAGCTCGGCGAGCTGCTCATAGGTGAGCGCACGCAGATCTGACGGTTGGCTGATCGAATCGAGGAGCATGCAGCCGCTCCGAGGAGATAGTGGCGGTGGACCCGTGACCGAGTCCTCGGCTGTCTCACGGTAGTCCTCGGGCGGGATGCACTCGGTCGGCGCGAGGTCGCCCGAGCCACTGGGGTCGGCGAGGAGGACCGCGGAGACGCGCATCTCCTGGTGGCGCAGTGTTCATCCCTTGCCACCGCGATCGTTCACCGTTTGTACACCTACGAGGACCAGATTCTCCCTTGGCGCCAAGTCGGCGCCCATAGGAGGAGGAACGAGCGCATGAAGAAGCGACTCGTGATCTTGGCCGCGGTACTTTCCGTGATCGGGTTGGGGGCGGGCGTCGCAAGCGCCGCCGGCGTCGACTTCGGTCTGTTCGTACAGCGCCGCCTCGCGGATCAGTCGATGAAGGAGTTCGGCTTCAACGGCCCGCTGGCCGCGTCGTCCGGCGCCTCGATCACCCAGGCCGAGGCCCAGACCGACCCGAGCCGGCTCGCGACCGTCGCCCACAGCCTGCACGTGCGGGTGGTGAGCGCCGGAGTGGCGCCCCCGGTGCTGGACATGAGCGCCTTCTGGCCGAACGCCGAGAACCCGGAGTGGCTCATCACGTGCAACGAGTCGGGCCCGACCGACCCCGGTCTGGTGCGGATCAACATCGCCACCGGCGCCTCGGAGACGATCGTGACCGGCACCACGGCGTGCGACCCGGTCCGCGCCACCCCGTGGGGCACGATCATCTTCGCCGAGGAGGCCGGCGGCGGCCCCAACGGCGGTCGCGTGTACGAGCTGATCGACCCGCTCGGGACCACGGGCGTGACCCTGGACCGGGCGACCGGCACCTTCACCGGCGGCACCGGTGCGGCCAACCTGACGGTCCGCCCCGCGCTGGGTCGCCTCTCGTTCGAGGGCCTCGCGCTCTACGGCAGCGGCGTCACCTACTACGGCGATGAGAGCCGTCCGAGCAACGGCGTCGCCGGCGGCGCGTACTTCAAGTTCATCCCGACGACCCTGCGCGCCCCGGACGCCGGTCCCATCACCAGCCTCGGTCAGTCGCCCTACGCTGCCGGCGCCATCTTCGGCCTGCACGTGGGCGGCACCGACAACGGCCAAGGCACCGAGCTCGGCCAGGGTCGCTGGATCCCGATCCCTCCGGCGCCCGACCCCGACCTGCGCACCCAGGCGGCGGCGTTGCGCCTGACCGGCTACTACCGGCCCGAGGACATCGACATCGACCGCGGTGCCGAGGCGAACGGGAACGTGCGGTTCTGCGGCAACAACACCGGCAACGACGGCGAGCTCCTCTGGGGCGAGACGGTCTGCATCCTGGACGGCACACTCGCGGGCGCGAGCGCCAACACCAGCGTTCCCGAGGTGCAGCGGTTCGTGCCGGGCAGCCCTGAGATCACGATGCCGGACAACATCGCCTACCAGCCCGGCCGCGGGAACTGGATCATCCACGAAGACGCCAACACCGAGCCGCCGCAAGGCCCCAAGAACAATGACCTGTGGGCCTGCCTGCCCGACGGCGCAGACCCGGACCTCCAGTCCGACGGGTGCGTCCGCGCGGCCACCCTGAACGACACGAATGCGGAGTGGACCGGCGGCATCTTCGACGCCAGCGGTGAGCACTTCTACGTGAGCGTGCAGCACAACGTCACCGGTGCGGGGACCATCCTCGACATCACCGGCTGGAGATAGATCGCGCCCACCACTACGGGAGGGGCGGCCACCACAGCGGCCGCCCCTCCTGGCGCGAAGTTGACGACGGTCGCAGGCCCGGCGGCGAGGCTGGTTGAGGCATCGAACAGGGACGCTGGCTAGCGGGCGACGGACGGTGTGGCTTGCTTGACCGCACGCATCGCCTCGAGGGCGTCGGGGAGGGTGAATCGGCCGGCGTAAAGGGCTTGGCCGACGACCGAGCCCTCCAGGTTGGCGCCTGTGGCGGCGGCTTGGGCCAGGATGATCAGGTCGTCGATCGAGGAGATCCCGCCGGAGGCGATCACCGGGGCCGTGGTGGCGCGGGTGACTGCACGGTAGAGAGCCAGGTTGGGGCCGCCGAGCGCGCCGTCTCTGGTCACGTCGGTGACGACGTACCGGGCGCAGCCGTACTGGTCGAGCTGGGCGAGGGTCTCCCACAGGTCGCCGCCATCGGTTTTCCCGCCCCGGGCGGCCAGCCGGTGCGGCCTCGAGCCGGCGGCAGCTTCGAGGACGCGCACGTCGAGGCTGACCGCCACACGGTCGCCGTGCGCCGCGATCGTGCGTCCACACCATGCCGGGGCCTCCAGGGCCGCGGTGCTGAGGTTGACGCGTGTGCAGCCGGTCGCAAGGGCCGCATCGAGGGAGGCGTCGTCGCAGATGCCGCCTGAAAGCTCCACCTTGACGTCCAGTTCGCCGATCACGGCTGCGAGCAAGCCGGCGTTGGAGCCGCGACCGAACGCCGCGTCCAGGTCGACCAGGTGGATCCACTCCGCTCCCGCGGCCTGCCACGCGAGTGCGGCCTGGCGCGGGTCGCCGTAGGTGGTCGCCGAGCCGGCCTCGCCCCGGACGAGCCGGACGGCTCGACCGTCGGCCACGTCGACGGCGGGCAGCAGCGTGAAGGTCACGGCCAGCACCGTAACGACGAAGGGGCGCGCGCCCGTGCACAGGCCGGCGGATCAGTGGGGCCGTCGGCCGCCGGCCACGACGGACGCGACGGCGAAGCAGAAGGCGCCCCGGTCGCTGGCCCATTGGAGCCGGCTCAGGTACGCCTGGCCCTCGGGCGATGTGACCGCGCCGTCGGCGACCGCGTCCTCGACCGCTCGGTCGAATGGTCCGCCCGCAGCCCGAGCGACCGCCTCGTCCACCGCCGCCTTCACGGCCATCGCATGGGAACGATCGATGCCGATCGCCAGGCCATCGCCGACAGCACCGGCGAACAAGGCAAGATCGGTGCCCGGCCCGCGTCCCAGGTCGAGCACACGCTCACCCGGCCGGGCGTCGAGCAGGCCGGCTTGCCGCGCCGATGCTCTGGAGTGTTGGCGGGACCTCCACAGCACCAGGGCAGGTCAACGGTAGGTCCGGCGAAGTCGAGGCACACTGGCGTCATGGACAGATCCGGAGCCGGGGCGGGCCGGGGACGGGCTCGGTACGACGGGCTTGCCGCCTGGTACGACACGGTCGCGCGACCGTCGGCGGACTTCAGCCGGCAGGACCTGGTCGGGCTGCTCGGTGGCGGGGCCGGGTTGTGCCTCGACCTCGGATGCGGGACGGGACTGTACGGCGACATCCTCACGGGCACCGGGCGGGCGGTCGTGGGGGTCGACGTCTCGCAGGATCAGCTGAAGGTCGCGAAGGCGCGTGAGGTCGTGGCGGCCGCCGACGCGTCGCAGCTGCCGTTTCGCGCGGGGTCGTTCGACGACGTCGCGTGCATCTGGGTGCACGGCGACCTCGACGATCTCCCCGCGGTGCTCGCCGAGGTGGCACGGGTACTGCGCCCGGGTGGCCGGCTGCTCATGTTCGGTGTGCATCCGTGCTTCAACGGGCCGTGCGTCGAAGGTCGCGACGATGGCGGCCGGATCGTCCATCCCACCTACCGGCAGTCGGGCTGGCACCAGGACGCACCCTGGTGGAGCGACAACGGGATCCGGCAAGCGGTCGGCGTTCGCCATCGGACGCTGGCCGAGCTGCTCAACGACGTCCTGTCCAGCCCGTTGCGGTTGCTTCGGGTCGAGGAGCCGCGTGACGACCCCGTGCCTGCCGTGCTCGCCCTGGTCGCCGAGCGGCCGGCTGCGCCCGAGTGAGCGTCAGCGGAGGGCGGTGACCACGGCGGCGTGGCCGGAGCGCCACGTGACGCTCGCCTCGGCGAACCCTGCGGCCGTCAGGGACGCCAGGTGCCAGGCGGCCGGCGGCGAGAACTCCTCGGTCGGGTAGCTGGTGGGGAAGATGGCGCGCCGCTCGTCGCCGGCGGCGGCCAGGAGCGGATCCTGGGCGGCGCGGGCCCACCAGGCGTCCCAGGCATGGAGGCGGGCCGCGGTGGCGGGGTGACGCCGGCCGTCGAGGCCGGCGAAGGCCGAGGCCAGGCGGGGAGCGTCCAGCGGCATCTGCTCGGCATGGGCGAAGACGCCGCCCGGGCGGACCATGGGGGCGAGATCCCGGTAGAGGCGAGCGACCGTCGCCTCCGGCAGCCAGTGCAGCGCAGTGGCCGTGACCACGGCGTCGACCGGAGCGTCGGGGACGGCGGCGATCCAGGCCGGGTCGCGTAGGTCGGCGCGGGCGAGGCGGACTCGCTCGTCGCCGGCGAAGGTGGCGGCCGCGATCGTGAGGAGGACCGGGTCGACGTCGAGCGCGACCACCCGGGCCGCCGGCAGGCGCGACAGCAGCCGGCGCGTGACGGTGCCGGTCCCGCAGCCGAGGTCGAGCACCGTGGGCGCGGACCCGGGGGCAACCACGGCTTCGACCGCGTCGAGCAAGGCGGCGATCCGGAGGGCTCGGTCGCCGACGAGGGTGTCCTCGAGCTCGTCCCACGTGTGCTGCCAGGCCTCGGCCCAGCCCTCCGGCGGCGGGGTCATGGGCCGAGCGTAAGCAGGCGGAGGCACCCGCCGGACGCGAGGCCGCGCCCAACCGGATGCGAGACTCACACCCATGGCGGTGATGGCGGTGTGCGGAGTGCTCCTCGTGGCGGGCCTCGGGGCCGGGCTGGCCTGGTGCCGGCGGCCGTTCCATGTACCGGCCGCTGAGCCGCGGCTCAGCGCCAACGAGGTGGCGCGGCGGTTCGTCTGGTACTGCGCGCTGGCCATCACCGGCGGGATCGTGGCCGGGATCACCGTGATCGGGGCCGGCGGGCGGCTGGCGATGCGACTGCTGGCGGTCACCGGCGGCGACGCGGCCCAGGGCCGGATCACCGAGGCGGACCAGATCGTGGGTGAGATCACCGCCACCGGCACCCGGGACTTCATCCTGTTCACCGGGATCTTCGGCGGGCTGATCACCGCGGGGATCTACCTCGTCGTGCGCCGCTACCTACCGCGCAACCCGCTCGGCGGGCTGGCGTTCGGGGCCGGCCTGCTGGTCGTGCTGGGCACGATCGTGGACCCGCTGCGGGACGACAACCCGGACTTCGACATCGTCGGTCCCGGGTGGCTGTCCGTCGCGGTCTTCAGCCTCCTGGCCCTCGCCTACGGGCTGGCGCTGGCCGGCTGGATGGCCCGTCTGAGCACCTGGCTGCCGCTGCTGTCCCGCGAGTGGCGCGTGCTGGCGCGCTATGCGCTCCCGGCGGTTCTGGCCGTCGTCGCCTATCCGGTGACCGCCGTGCTTGTCGTCCTCGGGCTGGTGCTGGTGCTGGCCACCCGCTGGGACGCGCTGGTCGACGCCGTGCGCTCCCATCGGGCGCGGCTCGTCGGGCGGGTGGCCCTCGTCGCCCTGCTCGTGCTGGCGCTTCCTGGGGCGCTGGCCAGCATGGCCGACATCGTGGGCCGCTGAGCGCCCGCTACGGGCAGACGACGTTCATCCCCGAGGTGATGTGGTCCGCGGGATCGTCACCCTCGGCCCGCATCACGTCGGCGATCTCGCAGGTCGTGGCCTCGGCCTGCTGGTCCAGCACGGCGAGCTCGCCCAGCTCGTCGCTCGCTGCGCCGAGCCCGGTCCCGCCCTCGGTGGCGACCGCCTCGATGTCGGCCAGCACCTCGGCCCGGCGATCGAAGATGGCCACCAGCTGGTCATAGAGGGGGCCCGAGTCGCCGTCCGCGCCGTCCGCCAGAGCCTGCAAGTCGCCGCGGTTGACCTCGATCCAGGCACCGGCGTCGGTGGCCGCCACGGCCAGCCCTGCCGAATCGTCACCCTCGCCCTGACCGGCCACGTGGTCGTGCTTGTCCTGCCACCCCTCGGCCAGGGGGGCGTAGGCGTCCATGGCGTCGGCCGCGTCGCCCTCGCCGCCGGACGAGCCGAGGTCGCCCAGCGCGGTGCCGACCCGCCCGATCACCAGTCCCGCCGCCAACGCCAGGAGCAGGGCGGCGACCGCGAGCGCCAGCAGGATCATCAGGACGGGCGGGTTGGGGGCGTCGGGCACCGCCACCTGCCCCCCCACCTGCGGCTCGGGCCGGTGGTCGTGATCGATCTGGCGAACGCCACACTCCGGGCAGAAGTTCGCGCCCCCATCGACGATACGGCCGCATGCCGTGCATCGCCGGAGCGTCGTCGGGGCCATGGTCATCGCCACGCCCCAGGCATGCCCGCCCGGCGCTCCGTTCAGTCACACCCGCACACTCAGTGAGCGGCGACCACTACTAGTCGTCGTCGGCGCCCTGCCCGTCGCTCTCGTGGTCGATGACGTGGAAGTTCGAGTCGAGATGGACGTCCACCTGGGTGCCGTCGTCCAGCGTGACCTCGACCTCGTAGGCGCCTTCCTCGTCGCCCTTCTCGGTCTCGGTCACCCGGCCCCCGCCGGTCTCCTCCAGCGCCACCGCGCTGGCCTTGTCCAGCTCGGCGCCCGTGATCGGCACCTCGTGCTCGTTGCCGTCGTCGCCGCCCTGCGCCACCGCCACCCCGGCGCCGGTGCAGAGCAGCGCCCCGACTGCCAGCGCTGCGGCCCCGATCACCTTCGTGCGTCTCTGCATCGTCGTGCCTCCTACGACTTCGTCACCGCCATGGTGCACCGGGCCGCCTGAACCGGCGCTGACATGGTCGCCCGCCGGCCGAGCGGTCGGGCCACACTGGTCCCGGAAGGAGGGCCGTGAAGCTCCTGCTCGTCGAGGACGACGCCAAGCTCGCCGGGGCGGTGCGCCGCGGGCTGGAGGCGGAGGGCTTCACCGTGGAGGTCGCCCCCGACGGCGACGAGGGCCTGTGGCGGGCCACGGAGGGAGCCTACGACCTGATCGTGCTCGACATCATGCTGCCGGGGCGCAACGGGTTCCGGGTGTGCGCCGACCTGCGGGCCGGGGGGGTGTGGACCCCGATCCTCATGCTCACGGCCAAGGACGGCTACCTCGACGAGGCCGAGGCGCTGGACACGGGGGCCGACGACTTCCTCACCAAGCCGTTCTCGTTCACGGTGCTGGTGGCCCGGGTGCGAGCGCTGCTGCGCCGCTCGGCCGAGCGCACCGTGGCACCCGCATCGGTGGGCGACCTGAGCATCGACCCGGTCCGGCGCCGGGCCTGGCGCGCCGCGGCGGAGCTCGGCCTCACCACGCGGGAGTTCGACGTGCTGGAGCTGCTGGTGCGGCGGGCCGGCCAGGTCGTCTCCAAGGACCAGATCCTGGCCGGGGTGTGGGACAGCGACTTCACCGGCGACCCCAACATCGTCGAGGTGTACATCCGCCGCCTGCGCCGCAAGATCGACGAGCCGTACGGCCGCCACTCGATCGAGACGGTGCGGGGCGCGGGCTACCGGATCGGTGCCGATGGGACGTGACCGCCGTTTCGCCCGCCTGACCGGCACGGTCCGGTTCCGCATCACCCTGGCGGCGGCGCTCGCGGTGGCGGCCGTGCTCACCCTCACCGGTGTCTGGCTCGTGGCCCACCAGCGCCGGGTGCTCACGGAGAACCTGGACGACACGCTGGTGATCCAGGCCCGGGCGCTGGCCGCCGAGGTCGAGGACGGGCGGGTGCCCGCCACGCTCGTGCCCGTGGCCGACGACGACGGGGTCGCCCAGATCGTCGGCGCCGGCGGCCAGGTCGTCTCGGCCACCCCGTCGGTCGAGGATCGCCCGCCGCTGGCCGCGCCGCCCGAAGGTGACGCCCCGGTCGTGCGCACGGTCGACCTGGGCGACGAGAGCCCGTTCCACGTGGCCTCGGCCCGCGGCACCGACGCCACCGGGAGGCCCGTGGTGGTCCACGTGGGCGCCCCGCTCGACGACATCGCCGAGAGCACCGGCGCCCTGACCCGGTCCCTGGTGCTGGCGGTCCCCGCCGTGACGCTGCTGCTGGCCGCGCTGGTGTGGGCGCTCGTCGGCCGGACGCTGCGGCCGGTCGAGGCGATCCGCCGGGAGGTCGACGGCATCGGCGCCTCCGGCCTCGATCGGCGGGTCCCGGTGCCGCCGGCCGACGACGAGGTCGGGCGCCTGGCCCGCACCATGAACGCCATGCTGGACCGCATCGAGGACGGCGCCCGCCGCCAGCAGCGCTTCGTGGCCGACGCGTCGCACGAGCTGCGGAGCCCACTCGCCCGCATGCGAGCCGAGATCGAGGTCGACCTCGAACACCCCGCGGGCGCCGATCCCTCGGCCACGAGCCGCAGCGTGCTGGCCGACACGATCGGCATGCAGCACCTGGTGGACGACCTGCTGGCCCTGGCCCGCAGCGACGCCGGGGCCTCCTCCGCCCGGCGTGTTCCGGTCGACCTGGACGACGTCGTCGACCGCCAGGCCCGCCGGCTGCGGGCGTCCGGGCGCGTCGCGGTCGACAGCACGGGCATCGGCGCCGCCCGGGTGCTGGGCGACGCCGACCAGCTGGCCCGGGCGGTCGGCAACGTGGTGGACAACGCCGTGCGCCACGCTCGCAGCACCGTGGCGCTGAGCGTGACCGCCTCGGGGGACGACGCGGTCGTGGCCGTCAGCGACGACGGGCCGGGCATCCCGCCGGACCGGCGCGACGAGGTGTTCGAGCGCTTCGCCCGGCTGGACGGCGCCCGCGCCCAGGGCGAGGGAGGCACCGGCCTCGGTCTCGCCATCGCCCGCGACGTGGTCGCGGCCCACGGGGGCACGATCGTGGTCGACCCGGATCACCACGCCGGGACGCGCCTGGTCATCACCCTCCCGCTCGCCCCCGAGTGACGCGGGCCTCAGGCGGGCGGCGGGTCCTCGCGCAGCGTGCCCTCCAGCAGGGTCACGGCGCGGCCGGAGAGGACGACCCGCTCGCCCTCGACCCGCATGCCCACGATGCCGCCGCGGGGCGAGGCCTGCTCGCCGGTGAACTCGGCACGGCCGGTGCGGGCCGCGAGCCACGGGCCGATGAGGCAATGGGCCGCCCCGGTCACCGGGTCCTCGGCTATGCCGGCCCCGGGGACGAAGACCCGGCAGACCGAGTCGATCCCTTCGCGCTCGCCGGGCGTGGCCGCCACGATGATGGACCCGCCCAGCGCCACCACCGCGGCAAGGTCGGGCACCACCACCCGCACGTCGGCGGCCGAGGCCAGCTCGGCGAACAGCCAGCCGCCCTCGTTGGCGTACACGCCCACCACCCTGTCCGGGGACAGGCCCAGGGCGGGCGCCACGTCCGGCGGGTCGGCCACGGGCTCGACCGGCAGCGCGGGGAAGTCCATCTCGATGGTCCCCTCCCCCGCGGCCCGGCACACCAGCGGGCCGCTGCGGGTGTGGAACCGGCGATCGCCGCCCAGCACGTGGGCGCTGGCCAGGGTGGCGTGCCCGCAGAGGTCGACCTCGGTGGTGGGGGTGAACCAGCGCAGGTCGTGGTCCCCGTCGGGCCGAGGCACGACGAACGAGGTCTCGGACAGGTTGAGCTCGGCCGCCACCGACTGCATCCACGCCTCGGTGGTGGCCGCGGCCAGCACGCACACCCCGGCGGGGTTCCCGGCGAACGGCACGTCGGTGAACGAGTCGACGATGACGATCGGTTGGCCCATCTCCCCGACCCTATGGGCCGGATGTCAGGCCAGATGAGCCAATTCGTTGAACGAGCGCAGCGACGGCGCCGGGCCGCTGCACCCGATGCGGGTGAGCGAGGCGGGGCCCACCCACATGCGCCAGGTGATCTCGTCGCCCACCCCCAGCGCCCAGGCGACCGCGGCCTTGATGGGCGAGACGTGGCTGACCACCACGACGTCGCGGTCCCGGGCCTCGTCCACCAGCGACTCGGCCCCCGCCCGCACGCGGCGGCCCAGGGCGGCCAGCGTCTCGCCCCCCGGCGGGCACCACTCGATGTCGCCTCGCCACGCCGACCACAGCTCGGCCGGCAGGTCGGCGAACGGCACGCCGTCCAGCTCCCCGTAGTCCAGCTCGACCCAACGTTCGTCCACCACGACCGGGACGCCGCCCGCGGCGGTGGCGATGGCGCCGGCCGTGTCGCGGCAGCGGCCCAGCGGGCTGGTCACGACCCGGGCGACGTCGAGGCCGGCACACGCTCGGCCCAGCGCCTGCGCCTGCCGGATGCCCTCGGCGTCGAGCGGTGGGTCGGCCCGGCCCAGCAGGAGTCCGCCGGCGTTGGCCGCGGTGCGGCCGTGGCGGGCGATGACGATCACGGCGTCACCACGTCCCGGTCGAGCTGCCCGGTGCGCAGGAAGCGGGCCCGGCGGGCGGGCTCGTACAGCCGGAAGCGGCGCCAGCACCACCACAGGGCGGCCGCGCCCAGCGCCTCCAACACCAGGTCGAAGGCGCCGCGGGACAGCTCGGGTATGCGGGCGTCGCTCCAGGCCAGCCCCGCGAACGGCCACCAGAACGCCTGGGTGTCGGTCCAGACGCCGTCCAGCAGCAGGTGGATGAACATGCCGATGGGCACGGCGACCAGCCGGCGTTGCGCCAGCCGCCGCCGCGGCGTCACCAGCATGGCCAGCCCGAGCACCGCGGCCGCCGCGGTCAAGCTGTGGAGCAGCCGGGGCGAGCCGAACGGCAGCTCACCCACGGGCAGGACGGCCCCCACCATCACCAGGCGGTAGTCGACTGCCGGGCTGCGGAACACAACCCACACGAGGACGAACGCGCCGCCCGCGAACCAGAGGAACACCGCCGCCGGAACCGGTCAGTCGTGCACGAGGAGCCGGCCGCACTCCTCGCAGTGCACGGTCTCGTCTGTCGCCAGCTTGCGGA
>Ga0209382_10005751_pt1 | contig 16068 bp, 16 predicted proteins | sample SoiMetdeltSBSDD5_FD_187599 | JGI IMG/M metagenome (GOLD analysis project Ga0209382, IMG submission 187599) | Bulk soil microbial communities from a Populus tree surrounding site in Tennessee, USA - Soil MetaG P. deltoides SBSDD5 (SPAdes) (version 2) | ecosystem: Environmental > Terrestrial >...
CGAGATAGTCGAAGAAGTGCCGGACGGTGGAGAAGGTCGCCTCGCCGACACCGATCCGACCCAATCCGCCGGATTCCACCAGCGTCACACCCAGCCGGTCGCCAAACGTTGCGCTCAGATAGGATGCAGTCATCCATCCGGCCGTACCACCGCCCACGATCACCATCGACTGGACCATGACTCAGTCCTCATTTCCGGTCGCAGCCGAGCTGGTTCGGGCAAGTGTCTGCAGGCGAGACTCGGCATGCCGGATCAGCCTCGCCACCAGCGCCGCCGCCACCCGAATACCCGCGGCCCGTTCCATCGGCACGTCGACCTGTTCAGCGACGACATCGGCGAACTGGGTCATCAGATGGAATGTCCGCCGCAGCTCACGAACGGCGATGACAACATCCGTGGGATCGGTGATCTCCCGGTAGCCGGGTGATACCCTATTGTCAGCGTGGCTCACGGCCACAGCGTTTTCAGCGTCGCTATGGCGCTGTGGTGAGTCATCGAGGAATTGAGCAACGACTGTCAAAGCTGGCCCTTCCTCTCGAATACGAACAGCCAGGTACGCGGCGACCCGGGCGGGGTCGCCGACGTTGACGGGGCTCCCCGCGCCAGTTCACCCCCTTTGTGGGTGGGCAACCAGACGCGGGATGACTGGCGGGGGAGCCCCTGCACCCCCTCGCGGGGCTTCGTGCGGATTCGTGGTGTCCAACAGTGGGCCGGACCCGGCTGCCGAGGTTGACGCGGCACCGTCGCCAGTCGCCTGGATCGGGGTCACGCTCTCGAGACGGTCTGCCCGGTTGCCGTCGTACACGTCGCCGCCCGGCCGGCCGCAACGTAGGAAGCGCCCTACCGTGAGGTAGGTTCCGCCCGGCGAGGCTGATGTTCACCCGATCGGGCTACCATCTGCCTGGCGCGTGGCGCACGACCGGACTCCGCGCGACCGGAGCGAGGTCGTCCTTGCCTGCGTCGGAGGCCACTGGTCGAGAGCGCGTCAGCAACCTGGTCGATGTAGGGAGCGGGGGAGGTGCCCCGGTGAACGAGGAAGCGGAGAGCACCGGGGCCTATTTCCACGCCGTCGAAACCGCAATGCGGGTGCTGGGCCACCGTGGACGCAGCTGGATCCCGGCCGTGCTGATCTCGCTGGGCGCCGCACCTCTGCGGTACAGCGATCTGCTGGACCGCATCAACGACCTCGAAACGCGCTGGGGCGCCACCGGACACGGCAGGCCGCTCTCGGACAAGGTGCTCTGGCAGACGATGAACCGCATGCTCCGTGACGGACTCGTCGTGAGACACCGAACCCAGGAATACCCGCCCTCGGCCTGGTACGAGCTCACCCCGCAGGCACGGTCACTGCTGTTCGCCCTGCGCCCCTTGGCCCACTGGGTGCAGTCCTACCGTCCGCCGGCCACCAACCCGGCTCCACCGGACGCCGAGCGCGACCGCTGATCACGACGGGATGTGGCTGCGGACCATCTGGACCTGGTCCCGGCCGTGGTCCTTGGCGACCAGCAGCGCGTTGTCGGCGGCCTGCACGAGTTCCTCGAGCGAGCCGGCCACATCCGGATAGTTCGCGGCACCGATCGACACACTCAACCCCGCAGCCGCCGGAGCAGCGGCCAGGCCAAGCCCCGAGACCCGCAGCCGAAGCCGCTCGGCGATCTCCCGAGTGGCCGCCGGACCGGAACCCGGCAGCAGCACAGCGAACTCGTCCGCACCGAATCGCCCGACCAGGTCGTACCCACGAACCTGCCCGGCGACCTCCGCAGCCACAGCCAGCAGCACATCGTCGGCGACATGCTGACCACTGGCGTCACTGAACTTCTTGAAATGGTCCAGATCCAGAATCAGCAGACCGACCGGCCATCCCCTGCGCGCCGCGTTCGCGACCTCGACCTCCGCGCACGCACGCCAGGTCTCGACATTGAGCAGTCCCGTCGCGGAGTCCGTGCGAGCCAGGTCGCGAAGCTGACGGATCAGAACATTGCGATGCAGCGCCAGCGAGACACCAAAAATCAACACCAACGCGACCGGCCAGTCGGCCAGCGCCCAGGCCAGCAGGATACCGAGCGCGATCGTGGCCGCCTCAAGCGCATAATCACCGGGGTTCCCGAACAGGTTCTTCAGCCGAGGGTCCGCCGTGGTTATGGCGATAACGCCCGTGATGAGCATGGTATTGACCAGTAGAAAAACCATCCCAGCCCCGGCCACTACCGCAAAGCCGGCCGCACTCCGCTGGGCCTGGACGAACGGCCCGGCCGACACCAACACCATGACGGCCGCGGCCTGCGCGGACAGCGTCGCGGCGGCCGCGCTGAACGTCCTGCGGTGCACTGGGTGATGCCGTATCCGGAACCACGGGTGGGCATAAACCGTCGCGACGACCACAGCCGTCAGCGCCGGATGGGTCACCAGCGCGGCAGCGAACATCCACACCGAGCTGAGATCGAAATGTGGAACCCCGGCATACTGACGACGGATCCGTTCAATGCCACGTGTGACCTCACCGTAGGCCAGACTTCCCACGACTAAGATCCCGGCAAATACCAACTGCCGCCGGTTGATCGGCAACACAGCGAGCCCGGCGACGGTTCCCGCCACGGCCAGCGCGTTAACCGTGAGGATATAACAGATTGCCGGGCGAGGCCGTGTCCACAGCGTCCACCTCGAGATCGGCACCCACCGCGGCGTGCCAGAAGTTGTCGCGACGTGTCCGGCGGCGACCACGCCATCCATACTCATTGCGCACCCCCTGTGAAACCGGCTCAGGCCAACCGGGCCGGCGACAACCGCCTGCGCCCTGCTGGAAAGATCACACGTCCATACAGGGCAACCAGCCGAGGAGGTACGCACCATGCGCGGCCAGGACTGGTAATGATCACACTTGCACCCCAATCTCCGTCAAACCCAGAGCGTTAACGCTGCTCCGCCAGCTGGCGGCCGCCGGAATCCCGACCAGGAGCCCGGCGGCCGCCGCGAGCATGATGGCCGTCCCCGGCGACCCCAACGCCTGCGCCGACAACCCACCGAACACCAGCCCGACGCCCTGTACCGCGATCAGCCCCGAACCGGCCAACCCGAACGCCTGACCACGGGCATACCCCGGCACCAACCGCACGAACGTCGCGCCAGCAACAACCTGATATGCGCCGCACGCCCCCGACACCATCAGCAGCAACGCCGCAGCCGGCAGGTCCGGCTCGGCGCCGAAGGCGAGCAAGGGAACAATCGCACCGACCGCCAGCGGGCCGACCAGACGCAGCCGCCGCACCGGACCGACGAAACGACCCACAACCAAAGCGCCAAGAGCAAGCCCAGCCGGATGCGCACCCAGCAACACACCCGCAGTTATCGAGCCACCGCCGATGTCGGCAGCATATGGCACCGCCAAACCCTCCGGAACAATGACGAAACCGGCCAACCACGCCAACCCCACAAGGCTACGCAGCCGGCGGTCACCCCACACGATATGAACACCCTGTGTAAGACGATCCCAATAACCACTAGTACCGCCGGCGGCCGCCACGCTCGCCCGTGCCACCACCCCGCCGCTCAAGAGCAACGCCGACAATGCAAAACGTTACCGCGTCAACCGCCAACGCCCGATGTGGGCCGATCATTGCCACGAGCACACCACCTGCGGCAAAACCGAGCAACTGCGCTGACTGGCCCGTCACCTGACGTACCGTCTGCCCCACGACATACCGATCGCCGCTCAGTACAACCGGCAAAGTAGCTGCCTGCGCAGCTTTGAACGGTGCATTACACAACTGCGCAACAACCAGCAACCCGGCCACGACGACCAGCGGCACCGCCGGAACAGCCATCAACCCGAACAGCACCGCCCGAATCAGATCCGCAACCACCATCACACGCCGCCGCGGAAAAAGATCAGCCAACCCGGCCAGCAACGGCCCACCCACAAGATCCGGCAGATACGTCAGCGCGTACGTCAACCCGGTCCAGCCCGCCGAGCCGGTGCGATCGAACACCAGCACCGACAACGCCACCCGCGCCAGTTGATCACCAGCGACCGACTGCGCCTCCGCCAACCACAACCAGCGGAACTCGCTGACGCCGAAGACATCGGCGAAGCGAGCGGGACGTACAGCGCTGGTCAGCACGCCACCACCTTCACTGCACACCGAGCGTCCACAGCCGGATGCGCTCAGTACAACGTCCTACCCCAGCGGGGTCGAAAGATCTAGGACCACGTCGCCGAACGGCACCGGATTTGCGCTGGTCGCAACGACCGCCAGGCCCTGTCGCACGATGTCGCGACGGCTCGTGCCCAGCGTCGTTGCGGGCCAGCACGTCCTGCCGACCCTCCGGTCTACGGCGTCGTGGGTTCACCGTGTTCGGACAGGCGGTTGGCCGCCACCAGGGCAGGGGTCGACCCCCCAGGGAACCCCGCCCCCGCGTCAAGAAAGCGCGCTAGCTGTTCCCTGCTCCTACCTCTACCCCCCAGACCTCGTCACTGTGACCCAATGCCGCCCAGGGAAATGCCACAACCTGGACCGCTCAGCGAGGACAGACAACCACCACGAGGCCTACCCGTGACCGACCCGTGACCACACGGTGACCAAGGACACGGTCCAACCCACCGAGTCCAACGAACACCACTCACAGCCAGCACAGACGCCAGGAGCACCACCCGATCACACGACTTTGAAGTCGCCCTGCCGTCGACGGCGCGGGCTCCACAAGCGTCTCGGAGCTCCCGCGACCGTGACGTGAAAATGATGTGGCTATGATGGCTCAGCCGTCGAACGTGATCAAGAATTTGCTCATGGTCGCAACGGTCTATGTCGTCAGGGGAGGTCAAGGCATGAAGTCGCGGGTGGCGTGCGTCCGGATCACGTCTCCTGACGGCCAGCGGTCGACTTACGACTTGACGCCGTGCCGGACCACGGTAGGTCGATCGACATCGACCGGTGTGCCGGACATTGTGCTCGAGCCGGACCCGCATCAGCTGATCAGCCGGGTGCACTGTGTCATCGAATATGTCGATGGCGCCTGGTCCCTTGTCGATAATGCGTCCACGAACGGCACGCTTTTGCGGAGAAACGGGACGCTCAGCCGGGTACTCGGATCGACCAAACTGCGACACGGGGATGCAGTATATATTCTAGGTGATTTCACGGAGGATAGTGAACCGCGGTACTGGAAACTGAAGCTCGACGACCCGTTCCGTACAGAACCGGCCCCGGCAGACTCTAGTCCGCTGGCCGCAGACCCGGCACCGTATCTAGAGTATGACTGGATCCAGATGAGGATCTGGCGGGTGACCAACGACCAGCGGACCGAGATCGAGGGGTTGCCACCACAGGCGCACAAACTCATCCGCTACATGGCGGAGTTGAGCCGGCGCAACCACGGATCGCCAGTGGCCTGTACTCGAACGGAACTCATCCACATGATGTGGGGACCTCCGGAGGAATGGCCGCGTGGGCGCATCTATGACGAGACGAACCTACGCAACATCGTGAACGCGGCACGGAAGCGAATCGAGGCCGATCGGGCAAATCCAAAACTGCTACAGACCGAGCGGAATATCGGCTACCGACTGATCGTGCGTGCCAGGCCGACCGATCCATCTGGGCCGACACGATGGGAGCCAGCCGGATGACGTTGTTCACGGACGGGGATCGAATTGGCGACTACGAGGTAGAGCGGTTTCTCGGGCAAGGGGCGTTTGCCGAGGTCTACCGGGTTAAGCACCGGCATCTTCGTTGGCGACGGGCCATGAAGGTGTTCAAAAGAATCGGTACGCTCGAGGAAACCGAGGAATTGCTCGACGAAGCTCGCATGTTGACCAAATTCAAGCACCCAAATATTGTGCAGGTCTTCGACGCCAGCACGGTGTCCACCCCGGCCGGGGTGCGCGGTTATTTCACGATGGATTACATGCCGATGAATCTCTACGCGTTCTGGAGGTCCTATGGGAACCAGTTCGTTCCGGTCGGCACCACCGTGGATATCCTACACCAGGTGTGCCTCGGGCTCGCCGCTGCGCACGCGGAGCAACCGCCGATCATTCATCGGGACGTTACGCCAATGAACATCCTGATCAGTTTGCATGAGAGACCGCAGGTACAGGTCAGCGACTTCGGCCTAGCCAAGAACGTACACCCGCTGACCGGCTTTGTGAGCACGAAGGGCAATCCCGCGTTCAAGCCGCCGGAAGCGTTGCGAAACCTGCAGGCCGATTCAGCCGCCAGCGATGTGTGGGCCATCGGTACGATGGCCTACCTGTTGCTGACCGACCGGTTGCCGTGGGCGGACGCGTATGGCCCATCGTCGCTCTTCGGAACCGCGCATCTCGAATCGCCGAATCCGCCACACAAGCTCAACTTCGAGGTCGACGATGGCCTTGAACGGATTGTGTTGGGTGCGCTGGAAATCGATCCGAAAAAGCGGCCCCAGGATGCCGGAGTACTTGCCGAGGAGTTGGCCGGGTGGCTGGTGCAGCGTGAGCTGGAACGGCAGACCAAAGAGATCAACATGGTGCAGGGGACATCCAAGACGGCGTTGAGTCCGCCGGTGCCGAACGACCGAGACGACCTCCAGGCGCTCGTCGAGAGAGCGCTGACGCTCGGCCGTCAGGCGAGCACTCTCCCCGAGGCCGAAAACCTAATGGAAGAGGCGATCGCAAAAGATACCAGGTTAGCCCGCGAGCACGAACACAGACTTCGCATGTGGCGCAAAGGAATCGTGGCCTGACCGTTGACGGCCGAGGAGGTGTGAACGAATGGAACTGGATAAGGCGCTACAGCAGCTTGCTGGCGGCGGCCTCTACCGGAACAACATTTTCCGGGTGACCGGCCTACCGGTCGACGCTTCATCGAGGCAGATCCGCTACCGTCGTCAGGAGATCAATCTTGCGGTCAAGCTGGGTACGTCGCCTCACGCGAGCAGCGGTGAGTTACCGCTGGACCCGGCACCGGACGCTGACGCCATCCGGGCGGCATTCGAGTCGTTGCACAGCCCGATCGTGCGCCTGGTCCATGAGCTGTTGTGGTTGTGGCGCAACGCGGGCGCCAGCGAGCATAACGCCACGATCCGCGCACACTGCGCCGCGTTGGAGGATGAATACGCTATCGATCCGATCGAACCGGATGCCCCCGAGGCCGCCCGGCTCGACCCGATGTGGAAGGACGCTCTGAGCGCGTGGGCCGGCCTGCTCGATTCGGAGGAGCTGTGGGACTGGGCCAGGCAACGGGTTCTGGAGATCGATGACCCTCGGTTGACCATAGGCACGGTGTGGCAACTGCGGACCCGGCTGCCCGAACACATCGTCGCGGTCAGCGTTGGCTTGGCGGTGCGGGCCGCGGACGTCAGTGTGTGGGCCGCGGACCGACATCTCGAGCTGCTGTCCGACTCGCCGTTCGACGGCGAGTTGGTGGACCGCATGGTGCGGGAGGCCGTGCGGCCGGCCGAGGAGCGGCTGCGCACGGCATGCGAGGATGTAGGGCAATCCGCAAACGCCGACAGTAGCCGGGCGGCCGCTGCCGGGTCGGAACTACTGGCCTCAGCGGGCCAACCGCTGCAGGTAGCGATCGCGCTGCTCGGCCAAGAAGATCCGGTCACACATGCGCTGCATGACCAAGTCGCGGCCGCGGTGAATCAGTGCGCCGTCGCCTGCTATAACGAGACACGCGACACCACCGCGGCGCGGTCGATGTTGGACTCGGCTCGCAAGCTTGCCCGGGAGTCATCAACGATCGAGCAGATCGACGGCAATCTTACCGCGATCGTTGCGGGCCGGATCCGGAAAGGCTTGGATCCCTTGTGCACCAAGGGACAGGTGGAGCTGGCGGCGGCCATCCTGCGCACTATGCACCGGCGCACCAACGACGAGCATGAACGCAAGCAGCTCGCCCGGCTGCTGGCCGACGGCTACAGCCTGGCCGCACCGCTGACCCGTCCACCGGCCCGGTTCTCACTGTTCGGGTTCGGCCTTGCCGTGTACGGTCGGCGCGCCCAACAGCCGGACGGCACGTTCATCTCCACGCACTTCGTGACGGCGCTGTTCATTCCAGTGCTCCCGCTAGCCGCGTACGCCCGCGACGCCCAGTTCGTCTACGCCAAGGTTCGGCTCAGCCCGGTTGCCCTCTGGTGGCGCCGAATCATGTCGATGGTGCTCATCTTGTGCGCGATGACCTGGATTCTCGGAACTGTGGGCTTGTGGATCGTCGCAGCGATGGCCGCGCTGGGGCTGGCCCGCATGGGTGTCCAAGAGCTGAGCGCTCCCCGCTGGGTTGCGCAGCAGGCGTCCAGTTGAGGAGGTTGGCAAGGTTGTCCCGGTTCTCCCGGCTCCACGAGCGGTTCCGGCAGTTGCGTTATCCACCCGAATTCCGCATCGGCGAGCCGATCACTCGTCCGATATCAGAGCATGAAACGGAGGTGGACGAACCGCCACCGCAACCACTGGTCCCGGATCTGGCCGACGACGTCATGGCGCAGCTGGCCACCAATGTGTGGCGAACCAAGCGGAAGATCGGCACCGACGACGTGGGCGAATTGCCCCGGGCACAGCGGGCCGCGGCCCGGAGCTTACTTGCGGTGTGGGAAACGCTCGAGGACGCCGGCGTGAAGATCCAGGACCACGACGGTATGCCGTTCCATCCCGGCACGGCGCTGGACGTGCTGGCCTACGAGACACGGCCAGATGTGACGATCGAGGTCGTACTGGAAACGGTGCGGCCCTCGATCTACCGGTCCGGCCGGCGCATCCAGATGGGCCAGGTGATAGTCGCACAACCAGAGGAAGGAAACGGCAATGGTGCGCGAAACCATTGATTTCGGCATTGATCTCGGCACCACGAACAGCGCCATTGCTATGGCGGCCGGACATGGCGCTACGGTGTTGCGCAACAACCTGCAGCACGAGTACACGCCGTCGGCCGTGTGGGTCAGTGGCAACCGCACCTACATCGGCAGCAGAGCCCGCAGACAGGCCGAGTCGAATCCTGAAAACGTGGCGACCGAGTTCAAGCTGAAGATGGGAGTGCCGGCCTGGCGCAAACAGTTCCCCTCGGGGCGGGTGATGTCCGCGCCGGAGCTGTCTGCCGAGGTGCTCAAGTCGCTGAGGGCCGACGTGGAGAAGGCGACGGGGGAACATATCAGCGCAGCTGTGATCACCGTCCCTGCCGCATTCGAGCTTGACCAGTGCAAAGCCACCAGCGAAGCGGCAACTCTCGCCGGCTTGACTTTCTTCCCGCTGCTACACGAGCCGACCGCCGCCGCCTGGGCCTACAGCGCACAAGCGGAGCTGGACGACAAGGCGTATTGGCTGGTGTACGACCTGGGCGGCGGCACGTTCGACGCAGCCGTGGTGAGCCTGCGCAACGGTGAATTCGTCGTGGTCAACCACGTCGGCGATAATTTTCTCGGCGGCAAGCTGATCGACTGGGCGCTGGTTGACGACGTGCTCCTCCCTGCGGTGCGCGAGCAGCACGGTGTGACTATAGCGCGCGACGACCCGCGCTGGCGAGGCTCGGTGGCAAAGCTGAAGCAGGCTGCGGAAGAGGCAAAGATCGAGCTTTCCCGGCAGGAAACTGCCGACGTGCAGGCGGAGATCTCCGACGGGAAGGGAGGGCAGATCGACTTCGAGTTCGAGTTGCGCCGCGCCCACGTCGACGATGCCGCGAAGCCCCTCTACGCCAAATCGATCGTGCTGTGCCGCCGGGCGCTGGAGGAGAAGAACCTTGGCGCCGGAGCCATCGAGCGGGTGCTGCTGGTAGGCGGAGCGACGCAGTCCCCGACTCTGCGCGAGCTGCTCGCCGACCCGGACGAGGGGCTGGGGATCCTGATCGACCACAGCCTCGACCCAGTCACCGTGGTGGCCACGGGTGCCGCGATCTTCGCTAGCACCCAACGTATGCCGCGCACCACGCGGGCCGCGGCACCCGGGCAGGTCGTCCTCGACCTCGAGCACGAAGTCGCCGGCCCAGAGCCCGAGCCGCTGGTTGGCGGGCGCGCGAAGGCCGAGACCGACCGGGACTGGACCGGCTACACAATCGAGTTCATCAACCACGAGCCCGAACACGCGTGGCAAAGTGGCCAGATCCGGCTCACCGCGGACGGCACCTTTGCCACCCGGTTGCTGGCCTATGAGCGCACCTCCAACACCTACGCGATCGAACTGCGCGACCTGCACGGAAACCTGGTGCCCACCGAGCCGGCGACGCTGCCGTACCGGCACGGGACGGTTGGCGGCAACCCCGTGCTCAGCCACTCCATCGGGGTCGGGCTCGAGGACAACACGGTCGCCTGGATGCTCACCAGGGGCACTGAGCTGCCTGCCAGAAAGCGGGTCGTCCTGCACACCGTCGTGGAGGTCCGGCGCAACGAGCGGAGCGGTCTGATCCGGGTTCCAATCGTGTCCGGAGAACAGCCACGGGCCGATCGCAACACTCTGATCGGACAGTTGGACGTGAATCCCGAGGAGGTACGGCGCAACGTTCCGGTGGACAGCGAGGTCGAGATCATCATTCGGATCAATGAGAGTTTCGAGCCCTCGGCACAGGCCTACGTTCCGGTGCTCGACGAAGAGTTCGAGATCGACATCGAACTCGGCCGCACGGAGAGGGACGTCGCCCGGCTGCGCGAGGCCGCGCAAGAGGTCAATACCCGGTACACCACGCTGCTCGAACAGGCTGCCGAGGTGGACGCCGCCGAGCCCCTGGAGCGGCTGGCCAGGTTCGAATCCCCCGGCGTCCTCGACGAGATCAGCGGCCTGGTCGCGCGGGTCGAGGTGGACGACGACGCGGCGCAGACCTGCCAATCCCGGTTGCAGGATGCGCAGACCGTGCTGGACGAGGTGGAGCAGTCACTCCAGCTTCCCCAGCTCATCAAGGACTCCATCGTGATCCGAAAATCGGTCGGGGAGATGGTGCGCGAATCCGGTGATTCCACTGCGGCTCGGCAGCTGCACGAGGCCGAGATCGCGCTCGACCGGGCCATCGAGGCCCGCGACTTCACCGTCATCCAGCGTCAGGTCGAGATCATCCGCGGCATCGGCGTACGCCTGCTCCAGGCCAGCGGTCAGCTCGACGCGGTGCTGTTCGGCATCTACGAGGAGCAGCTGGCCGACAGTCCCAATCCCCAGGTCCAGAAGCTTCTCAACGAAGGCCGGGCCGCAGCGAATAACGGGGACCGGTCCCGGCTCAGCATCATCACCACCCAGCTGCGGCAGCTCGCACCGCGCGACGAGCCGATCAACACGCTGAATCTGATTAGCACGGTGCGAAAGGGAAACCAGCTGTGACGACAATGCTGCAAGAAGCCGACCCGCGCCTGACGCGCGCAGCACGGCTGGCCAGGCAGGGCCGGTACCCGGAGGCGACAGCGCTCCTGACCGAGCTGGGCGGTCCGACCAGCCACAATCCGGTGTTACTGGATCTGCTCGCCAGGGTGCATGCGCAGCAGGGGGATCTAGCCGCCGCCGACGAGTGCTGGACACGGGCCATCGAGGTCGGCGGAGATCTGCCGGCCGCCCGGGACGGCCGCCGCCGGATCGCCGCGCTGCGGGTCGAGCGGTCCCGTCCGGTCTCCGCTCGCGTGGTCAGCGTGGCCGCAGTCGCTGTACTGCTGGCAAGTACCGGAGTGGTAGGCAGTGCGCTGCTCGCCCGCCAGCCGGATCGAACCGATCCGGCCCTGCTCGCCGACCTGCGCGAGTCCAGGCTGGCCCAGGACAATCTGTCCAAGCAACTGAGCAACATCCAGGACCGAGTCGACCAGGTTCTGGCCCCGAACAAGGCGACCGAGGAGCTCCGCGCCGCGCTAGCCGACCCCGGATGGACTCTTCGAACAGAGCGGGACGTCCTCACAGTCACGTTCCGCGAGGGCCTGTTCTACGGGGGGACCAGTCAACTGTCCGATGACGGTCGGGCGGCGCTCGCTAGGCTGGCACCGCGCCTGAACCAGACCGGCGGCGACCTTACGATCACCGTCGTCGGACACACCGACAACGGCACGCTCACCCCGGGCGGCAGATACACCGACCACACCAAATTGGGCCTGGACCGAGCCCTCGTAGCCGCGCAGGAATTGTCCACCAACAGCGGGCTGCCATTGAGGAGCTTCGCATTGACTACCACCGGCAAGGCCGACCAACCGTTTCCGAACACCACGGCCCATGGCCGCGAACGCAACCGGACAGTGACCCTGCGCCTGTCTCAGAACTGACTCCACGAGGATCACCCGGTGCGCGAGCTGATCTACCTCTCCGTGGCCAAGTTGCGCCAGTTCCAACCGGACCGGCCCGCCGGGCGCTGGCGGCGGATGCGCGAGCTGGACGCACAAGCCCCGCTCAACCTGGGCGGGCTCCGTTTGTCCTTTCCCGATGACCCCAGGCCCGAGGTGGCCGATCTGGAACGCGTACTACGCCACCTCATCAACGAATCGGATCAACCGCCCCGCTGGTACACAGAGGACGAGTTGACGCCCGGCCAGTGGGTGCAGTTCGAGGCCCAGATGAACTACCAGGTACTGGGGCCACAAACCGCCACTGGCCCGAAAATCCTGGTGTTCTGGGAGGTCGCCGAAACTGCCCGGATTCGGCTATTGCTGCACGGCTCGCCCTGCCACCTCCTAGCTGCCGCCGGCACCCAGGAGCAGACCATTTACCCCACGGCATCGGTGCCACACATGTTTCTGGAAGCCCTGAGCCGAGTGGTCGATGATTCGACAAAGAACAGAACGATACCCCTGGAGCGGGTCTGGTCCCTGATCGAGGCTACCAATCTGCTACCCGCGGACATGGCCCCCTGCGTCGTCGGCATGGCCCGCGTCACCGCCATCATCAACACCGAAGACCGCACCCGTATCGTCCTCGCAAGTCCGCTCTACGTGGAGTACAGCCGCTGACGGTCGCGGTAGGGATCGCCCTTGCGGGCGGCCCCCCGCGCAGATCCCAGCGTGCGGGATTACCGCACTGGGCTCCTGCCTTGGGTTGTGGCGTTGAAGCGCACTTCGGGAATGGATGCTTCACGCGGGCGGGTGGTAGCCATCGTTTCGCGAAGCGGTTCATCCGTTTCCCAGTTCAGCCGTGTGCGTTGGCTGCGGTGCCGTAGCGCTTTGTGCCAGTGCCGTGTGGCTTGGGTGCGGAAGGCCGCTACTGCGTCGGTGTTGCCGGGCACGGCGTAGTAGGCGAGGTGTCCTTGCACCACGCTGCGTAACCATTGCCCTTGCGCCGGGATGGGTCGATGCCGGCGACGCTTGAGCTGGTCGTTGACCTCGCGTGGCTTCGCCCGCATCCGTTTCGAGATCGTGATGCGCTTGAGCCAGAACCGGCCCGTCCTGGACTTCGCGCAGATGTGCGTGAAGCCCAGGAAGTCGAACGTCTCCGGCTTGCCCAGACCCCGTCTCGCCCGGTCCCGGGCGGGCGTGGGGCCCGAACTCGATCAGCCGGGTCTTGTCCGGGTGCAGCTGCAGTCCGAACTTCGCCAACCGCTCGCGAAGCTCGTCCCGGAACCGCCGTGCATCCTGTTCGTCTTCGAACCCGACGATGAAGTCGTCAGCCCAGCGCACGATGATCACCTCTCCGTGCGCGTGGCGGCGGCGCCACCAGTCGACCCACAGGTCCAGGACATAATGCAGGTAGACATTCGCCAACAAACGGGGACCCCTATGAGCAGTGCTGGGTTATGCGTAGCGTCTGGTGGTTGCTGCTGGTTGGTGTTGTGACGTTCGAACGCTGCGCATAACCCGGGGCGGTTAGAGGCTGGCGAGCCAGTCGAGCAGCTCGGGGTTTTGGTTTAGGTTCCATTCGGCCAGGTCGGCGGTGACGACGTCGGCGTAAGCGGCTTCGAGTGCTTTGCGTTTGGCCTCGGTGGAGGCGCGCGCGTAGATTTCGGTGGTGGACAGGTCGACGTGGCCGAAGATGTCACGGATGTAGGGCAGTGGAACACCGCTGTCGGTGCATGGCCCGACTGTGACGAAGGACGTGTGGGCTGAGGTGGGTGTTGGCGAGCGTTGGATCAGTTACTCGGGTCTGGTATTTGCGAAGGATCCAGGCGATGCTGCCGCGGCTGAGTCTGGTCTGGCGCTGGTTGAAGAACACCGGGTGGTCCTCGTGGCCGGGGTTGTCGAGATGCCGGTCGGTGAGGTAGGCGGCCAGCAGTGCTGTCGTCGATCGGGACGTGGCGGGTCTTGCGTCCCTTGCCGGTCAAGGCGGCCATCGCGGGGCGATCCAGGCGAAGGTCACGCACGGTCAGATCGGCGAGTTCTTGAACCCTGGCCGCGGTGTTGTAGAGGCTGGCCAGCAGGGTCGCGTCTCGTCTGCCGTTGCGGGTGGACCGGTCGGGTGCCGCGAGTAGTTCGCGGGTCTGGGTGACGGTCAGGTGGGCCACGGCTGGCCGGTCGTGCTTGCTGGCGGGGATCGCCAGGATGTCCTGGCAGCAGGCCATGCGGGCCGGGTCCTGTGTCTGCATCCAGGAGAAGAACGAGTCGATCGCGGCCAGCCGCTGATTGCATGTCGAGGGACTGTGGTGCCGGCTGGTTCGTAGCCAGGCTAGGAACCCGGTGATGGCGGCGGCGTCGATCAGCTCGATGGTGAGCTTCTCGGGCGGGATGTGCCGCTGGTCGCGGAAGTAGCAGATCAGCAGTTTGAACGCGTCGCGGTATGAGGCAAGGGTTTGGAGTCGACGCCACGCAGCCCGAGCCGGGTGATCAGCAGAATGATCGCGTAATCGCGTTTGCCGCACGGGTTTCCGCGGTCGACCGCCTGCAGGATCTTAGTCACCTCGGCCGGGGTCTATACCGACGGGATCCTGGCCTGCCTGGTCGACTTCGCCCCCGGGACCGCCTCCAGCACAACCCCATCGGCCAGTTTCTCGCGGGCGGCGAACGCAACAGCGACCGCACGGCGCCCCAGTTTGTGCTCCACCGTCTTGGCCTGGTAGCCGGCCAGGGTGGCCACGAACGCGCCGACGACCCCGGCATCCAGGCCGGCCAGACCACCACGTCTGCCGGTGAACGCGAGGAACTCCCCGGCCACCGTGCCATAGGACCGCACCGTCGACGCGGCGCAACCACCGGCCCGCAGCGACGCCCGGAACCGGGCCAGCATGTCGGCTTGGTCGGCGGTCAGCTTGCCCACGGTGCGGGAATGGCGGCGCAGCACCGCGCCATGGACCGCGAAGTCGTCGAGCATCTGCGCGAGGCGGAACAAGTAAACATCGGTCGGCTTGAGCACGCCGGCCTGCTCCTTGTCGAAGAAGCCGCCGCATGCCTGGTCGACCCAGGTCATCGCCAGATCCAGCGAAAACTCCTGCACCCCACAGGATGCGAAGAACCCCTCCAGACGACGCCAGCAGCCCCGATACCAGACCATCGTCGAGGGCTTGTAGCCCAGACGCACCAGCTCGGCGTCCAACCCGGACACCAGTTCGGAACAGCCACCATGACAGCCGACCTCCAGTCACGAAGAGCCCGGCACCCATACCGAGCCACGTGGCCAGAGTCCACCCCGGATTATGCGCAGCGTTCGGTCGTACGCGCAATGGGGTTGGTCAGGCATTCGCAGAGAATCTGGGACAGTCGAATTCGTGCGCCCGGGCGCCGTTGAGAAACGCGTGCCACTCGTTGGCGGTGAATGTCAGCGCCGTATCCGTCTGGGTGGCCCGCAGGACGGTAGTCCCCGCGGTGCTTTTGGCCTCAAGCGCGTTGCCGTCGTCTGTTTCTAGGCCGTGGGTTATCTTGTCTAGGAACGCGGCCCACTCGCGGAGTTCGACAGAGATGATCGGCTGGTCGGCCGGCGAATTGGCCGGATCACGGAGGTATTTGCTGTCGCGGATCTGTACCAGGTCGCCGGTGAAGCGGACTTCGACGCAGGACGCGGCGTTGCTGCTGAAGCTGGCCTTGAACCAGTCGCGGGTGGTCGTGGTGGGGTGGATCGGGTCTGTCATGCCAGGTCCTTGGCGCGCTGTCGGATGAGCCCAAGGGAGTCGCTCCTGCTCAACGCTACCTCTACCGCGCTGGCGTGGGCTATGGAGTACTCCCTGACCCTGATCGGATCTTCGATGATCTCGCCGGACGTCAGGGTCTGCAGCCAGGCGAGGTTGGGCA
>Ga0209382_10005752_pt1 | contig 16067 bp, 14 predicted proteins | sample SoiMetdeltSBSDD5_FD_187599 | JGI IMG/M metagenome (GOLD analysis project Ga0209382, IMG submission 187599) | Bulk soil microbial communities from a Populus tree surrounding site in Tennessee, USA - Soil MetaG P. deltoides SBSDD5 (SPAdes) (version 2) | ecosystem: Environmental > Terrestrial >...
ATGGCACCCTGCGAGCCCTGGGCAAGTGCCTGGACGCGAGAGGCGTCAGCTCGGCTGACGGTACCCCCTTGCAGATCTGGACATGCCATGGCGGCGCCAACCAAAGGTGGACACTGCCCTAACCCCTGCTAGTTAACCCTTGTTTTGCCCGCGCCCCGCTGAACCGGGGCGCGGGCGCACCGGGTTGGCATGGGCATTGGTGTGGGCACTGGTATGGGCACTCATGTGGGCATGCGGCTGGCTGACGTAGCGGCGGGTGCCACCCTCGGCGAGCAGCTGCGCCACGGGAAGCGTTGCGGCGCCTAGCGCCACGGCATCCGGGCCCAGCTGGCACAGCTCGATGGACACCTGCTCGAACGGCCGGCGCAGCGCGTGCTCGGCCGCGGCCGCGTGGATCTGGCTCAGCCGGCGGCCGCCCAGGGCCAGCCCCGCCCAGCCGCCGAGGATGATCCGCTCCGGGTTGAAGAGGTTGACCAGTGTCGCTATGCCGGCGCCGAGGTAGCCCGCGGTCTCGGCGAGCACCGTCTCGGCCGCCCGCGAGGAGCCGTCCTCGGCTTTGGCGAGGATCGTCGCCAGCGCCGACTCCTCGTCGACGCCCGCCGCCGGGCGGCCCCGGTTGGCCTCGCGGTAGCGGTCGAGGATGCCCTCGGCCCCGACGTAGGCCTCCAGGCAACCCCTTGCGCCGCAACGGCAAAGCCGCCCGCCGTAGACGATGGTGGTGTGCCCCCACTCGCCCGCGCTGCTGCGCGCGCCTCGGTAGCTGGCGCCGCCGGCGACCACGGAGGCACCGACACCGGAGCCGACAAGGGCGATCACGGCGTGCTGCGCACCGCGCCCGGCGCCGAACCACATCTCGGCCTGGCCGAGGGTCTTGGCGCCGTTGTCGATGTGTATCGGGATCTTGGTGCCTTCGCGATGCTTGGTGCCATTGCGCAGCATCGCCCGCAGCGCGACCCCGTCCCAGCCGAGCGACTGCGCGTGCACGAGCCCGTCCTCGCCCTGGTCCACCACGCCGGGGACGGCGATGCCGATGCCGAGCGTGGTCACGTCGCTGTCGAGGGGCGCCTGCGCCTGCACCGCGTTGATGCCGTCGAGCACGTGGCCGATCATCATCTCGGGGGTGAGGGAGGCGCGCTCGATCGGGTAGTCGGCCTTGGCCAGGGCGGCCATGGACATGTCGAAAAGCTCGACGGTGACCCGGGTTTCGCCGACGTCGACGCCGATGACGTTGCCGAAGCCGGGGGCGACGCGCAGCAGCACGCGCGGCCGCCCGCCGTCGGACTCCACCGACCCGGCCTCCTCGACCAGCCCCTCCTCGAGGAATTCGGCGACAAGCGTGCTCACGCTCGCCGCCGACAGCGAGGTGAGCTGCGTCAGCTCCTGCCGGCTAAGCGGCCCATCGAGATATATCTTTGAAAGCAGGACCGACCGGTTGGACCGGCGCATGTCCCGTACCGTCGCACGCCTCGCCACCATCTACCCCACTCCCGTCGAACGTTTCCCTAGCATGCCTCAAGAGGCTATTTTATGATACGAATTAAGCCTCAAAGTAGAGGCGCACGCTCGCTGGTGACGCCAAACCTCGCACGTCACCAGAAAGCCGGCGGCCGGTCTGCCCGACCAGCCGCCGGCAACTTCTCACCAAAGGGTTAAGGGAGCGTCCACCTTTGGTTGGCGCCGCCATGGCATGTCCAGATCTGCAAGGGGGTACCGTCAGCCGAGCTGACGCCTCTCGCGTCCAGGCACTTGCCCAGGGCTCGCAGGGTGCCATCGGTTCCCGCGGTCCAGCGTTGGGCCGCCGTACCATTGCAGTCCCAAAGCTGCACCTTCGTCCCATCGGCCGGATTGGCACCGGCCACGTCAAGACACTTACCCAGCGCCCGGATCGTGCCATCGGTACCGACCGTCCAACGCTGCGCCGCCGTGCCATTACACGTCCACAACTGCACCTGCGTGCCGTTGGCCGTATTGGCACCCGCCACATCCACACACTTACCGCCAAAACCGGTGATCTGACCGGTCCGGCCGCCACCACCGCCGCTCGTCCACGTGAACGTCGCCGAGGTCTTGGCGGGGATGGTGTAGGTGAACGACTGTCCGGCCCAGTTCACCTTCAGCGACTGGGATCCGGCGGTGTCATTGTAGGCGATAAGCACCTTATCGCCGTCCGGGTTGCGCCACGCCACGTTCGGCACCGCGCCGTTCGCCGTCGACGCGATCCGCACCGCGCCCGGCCGCACGAACTTCGTCAGGTGCGCCATGGTGTAGTACTCGATGGTCTTTTCGACCTGCCCGTGCCGCGAGTCGTTGCGGTGAACGGTGATCAGACCGGTACAGACGTTGCATCCAGCGCCGACGAACGGAAGGTGGTTCTGGTCGAGGGCGAGGCTCCACTTGACCCAGCTGCGATCCCAGTTGCGCGTGTAGTCGATGAGATTCAGCATGTCTTCCCGCTGCTGGTTGCTGATCCAGGTACCCCCTGAATGCTCTGTCATGTAATGGTTTACAGCCGGATACTGGTTATGCACCGTCGTTTGTAGAGTGACGTCGCCGCCATAACCGTGCCACGCGATGCCGCCGAAGAGGGGATCGTTGCGCAGGGCGGCATCGGCGAGCGGCACCGAGCCGAGATCGTTGTAGTTGCCCCAGTTGTAGTCGAGGACCATCACCTTCGTGGTGATCCCGGCGGCCCGGAAGGCCGGGAACAGATGGTTCTTCGTGAACTCCAGCAGGTTTGAGCCATTCCAGTTCATGCTGGCGTATCCGGTCGCGTCGGTGCCGCAGCATGTTGGTTCATTTTGGACGGTCACGTAGTCGATCCTCAGCCCCTGCGCCGCGTTCGCCTGGATGTACTTGACGAAATACTGCGCGTACATGGGGTAGTACTCCCACTTGAGCCAGCCTCGGTGCACGAAGTCGTTGTTGTCCTTCATCCACGCCGGCGCGCTCCACGGCGAGCCCATCACCTTGAGGTTGGGGTTGAGCGCCTTCGCCTGTTTGGTCAGCGGCACGACGTCCACGAGGTCGTGCGCGATGGAGAAGTCGCTCAGATCACAGCAGGTGTCGTCATAGGAATAGTTGAAGCGGGCCAGATCCGCGGCGCCCATGGGGTTGCGGATGAAGCCCACGCCGATGCCGTTAACCGGGTCGAACAGGTCCCGCATGATCTGGTCGCGGGTGGCGGCGCTGATGATGCCGCCGCTGTTCATGAGCCAGGCCGCACTGTCGGTAAAGGACGCTCCCGCGCCCTCGAACGGTTGGTAGGTCACGCCGTCGTCGACCGTGACGGTCTGGCTGCCGCCCGGGCTGCTGGGGGCGAAGGCGATCGGGGCCTGCTGCTGCAGGCCGCGGGTGACGGTGCGGCCGCCGGAGTCGGAGGTGGTGGTGAGCCAGATGTTGACGGCCTCGCCCGCCGCGTAGGCGTTGGTCAGTGTGACGGCCGGCGCCGTCGCGGCGGCGAGGACGAGCACCGCCGTGGTGATCAGTTTGGTTCCGGGGGACATTAATCGGCTCCTCTGCAAGGGACGCGGGACGTCTGCTTGTCCGGGGACGTCTGTCTTTTCCGGCGTACCTCGCAGCGGCTCGCACGCGTTGGCCAGCCTCGCCGTCGCCGCGGCCGCCCTGCCCGGCGGCCATCGACGAATCGAATTGTTAACATGGCTTCCCTATGTCTGTCAAACACCGGACAGTTGCATGGGTGGGGCGGCTTTTGTCGCCAGTGACAGGCTTTTGGGCACGAGGACATGAGCTACGTGGTCGGCCCGGCGAGGCCCATCTGATGTTCTGCGCGAAACCGTTACGAAATCCAGGGTTGACATCCGCCAATTCCAGCCCTTAAATCGCATCACAAACTAAGAGCTGAAGCAATTGAGGCCAATCGAACTTAGGCCCATAAACCGATGCCAAAAGACCGAGGCGAAGCCAAGGAAGGCGGAGTGATGCGCAACCTGCACAGACTCGTTACGGCCATAGCGGCCGTGACATTGGTCGCCGGGCTCGCCGCGTGCGGCGGCGACGACAAGGGCACGAGCAAGACGAAGATCGTCATCGGCACGTTCGGAGAGTTCGGCTACAACGACCTCTACAAGGAATACATGGCGGCGCACCCCGAAATCGAGATCGTCGAGCGGGTCACCAAGGCCGAGGACCACCACAAGAACATCGTGGCCCACCTGGCCACCGGGCAGGGCTCGGCCGACATCGAGGCGATCGAGGAGGGCTGGCTCGGCCAGTTCAAGGTCAACCCGGACAAGTTCTACAACCTGCTCGACCTCGGCGCCAACGACATCAAGAACCAGTGGCCGGAGTGGAAGTGGAAGGCGTCCATCGCCCGCAACGGCGCGCAGATCGGCCTGGGCACCGACGTCGGCGGCTTGGCCATGTGCTACCGCACGGACCTGTTTGCCAAGGCGGGCCTGCCCACCAACCGCGACGAGGTGTCCAAGCTCTGGCCCACCTGGGACGGTTACATCTCGACCGGCAAGAAGTACGCCGCCGCCAACATCCCCGAGTCGGCGTTCTTCGACGGCCCGGCGGTGATGTACCGCGCGGTCCTCGGCCAGGCCGACATCGGCCTCTATGACACCAACGACAACGTAGTGGTCGAGTCCAACCCGGCCGTACGCGGCGCGTTCGACAAGACCATCGAGGCGCTCAAGTCCGGCCTGTCCGCGAAGATCGAGGCGTGGTCGCCGGACTGGAACGCCGGGTTCCAGAAGGGACGCTTCGCCACCATCGCCTGCCCCTCATGGATGATGGCCTACATCCAGGAGCAGGCGAAGGACTCGGCGGGCAAGTGGGACATCGCCAAGATCCCAGGCGGCACGGGTAACTGGGGTGGCTCCTACCTGACGATCCCCAAGCAAACCAAGAACTCCAAGGAGGCGTTCGCCCTCGCCAAGTGGCTGACCAGCCCCGCGCAGCAGGCGAAGGTGTTCCGCAAGGCGGGCAACTTCCCCTCCACGTCCACGCTCTACTCCGACCCGGTCATCACCGACTTCGTCAACCCGTTCTTCAGCAACGCTCCGGTTGGCAAGATCTTCTCCGAGTCGGTCGCCACGATGAAGGCTCAGTACCTCGGGCCGAAGGCCGGTGACATCAACACCGCCATCATCAACGGTCTGACCCGTGTTGAGCAGGGCAAGCAGGGCCCGGACGAGGCCTGGCAGCAGGCCGTCGCGGAGGTCAAGAAGCTCGTGTGAAGCCACGGCCTCCGCTGTCCAGGAAGCGGAGGCCGTACCTTCTTCAAGAGCAACACCCCCCCGAAAAGGAGCCCAAAGAGGGAGCACTGTGAAGAGACACGCACTTCACCGCTTCGATGTAAAGGCATCGCCTTACTTTTACATCTCGCCTTTCTTCATCCTCTTCGGGCTCCTTGGCCTCTTCCCCCTCCTTTACACCGCTTGGGTTTCGCTGCACGATTGGAGCCTGCTGGAGGACGCCCACCCCTTCGTCGGGCTGGACAACTACACCCAGCTGCTCAAGGACCCGTTCTTCTGGAACGCCCTGGTCAACACCGCCTCCATCTGGGTGCTGTCCACCGTGCCGCAGCTCATCCTCGCGCTCCTGCTCGCGCACGTCCTCAACAGCCGGCTGCGCGGGGACACGTTCTGGCGCACCGGTTTGCTGCTGCCCAACATCACCAGCGTGGTCGCGGTCGCCATCATCTTCGGCCAGCTGTTTTCTCGCGACTACGGCATCGTCAACTGGATCCTCGGGTTGTTCGGTGCGGGCCACATCGACTGGAACGCCGGCACCGCCACCTCCCACGTCGCCATCTCGGCGATGGTGATCTGGCGCTGGACCGGATACAACGCGCTGATCTACCTCGCGGCGATGCAGGCCGTGCCGGACTCGCTGCACGAGGCGGCGAGAATCGACGGCGCGAGCTCCTTGCAGCGCTTGGTAAGGATCACCATCCCGTCGATCCGGCCGACCATCATCTTCACGGTCATCATCTCCACCATCGGCGGGTTGCAGATCCTCGCCGAGCCGCTGCTGTTCGGCCGCGGCGGGCTGACCGGCGGCTCGGACCGCCAGTTCCAGACCCTCGCGCTCTTCCTTTACGAGAACGGTTTCGGGCACTACGACTTCGGCTACGCCAGCGCGACGGCCTGGCTGATGTTCCTGATCATCGCCATCGTCGCCGCCATCAACTTCTCCATTATCCGGCTGATCAGGAGGGCCTGATGCGACTCGCACAGCTGCGCCAGCGCCCGCTGGTCTACCTGACCCTGATGGCCTTCGTATTCTTCTCGGCGTTCCCGCTGTACTACAGCGTCGTGGTGGCCTCGCTTGACAACAGCGCTCTGGGCAGCGTTCCTCCGCGGGTGGTTCCGGGAGGTCATTTGGTGGATAACATACAGCGGGTATTCGACACCGTCCCGTTCGGACTGGCCATGACGAACTCGCTCATCGTTTCGGCGGTGATCACGTTCAGCGTGGTGCTGTTGTCCACCCTCGCCGGGTTCGCCTTCGCCAAGCTGCGTTTCCGTGGGCGGCCCGCGCTCTACGTCATCGTCATCGTCACCATCATGGTCCCGACCCAGCTGGGCATCATCCCGCTCTACATGCTGATGGCCAAGGTCCAACTCATCGACTCCCTCTACGCCGTGATCGCGCCCAACCTGGTGAGTGCGTTCGGCGTGTTCTTCATGACGCAGTACCTGAGCGCGGCCGTGCCCACCGAGCTGCTCGAGGCGGGGCGCGCCGACGGCTGCTCCACGCTGCGCCTCTTCTGGCACGTGGTGCTGCCGATCGCCCGGCCCGCGGCGGCGGTGCTCGGCATGCTCACCTTCCTGAACGCGTGGAACGACTTCTTCTGGCCGCTGGTGGTGCTCACCCCGGAGAACCCCACCGTGCAGATCTCCCTGTCCACCATCGCCAGTGGCTATGTCACCGACTATGCCCTGACCCTCACCGGCACGGCGCTTGCCACAATGCCGCTGGTCATAGTTTTCGCGCTGCTGGGCAAGCATGTCATCAGCGGAATCATGCAAGGAGCGATCAAGGGATGACCCAGACGCAGATCCAGGCGGCAAGCCACACGTTAACCTTCCCGCAAGGGTTCCGGTGGGGTGTGGCGACCGCCGCCTACCAGATCGAAGGCGCCGCGCAGGAGGACGGCCGCGGACTGTCCATATGGGACACGTTCGCGCGCACGCCCGGCAGGGTCCAGGGTGGACACACAGGCGATGTCGCGTGCGACCACTACCACCGGTACCGCGACGACGTGGCCCTCATGCGCGACCTCGGCGTGGGAACGTATCGCTTCTCCGTGGCATGGCCGCGCATCCGTCCCGACGGCACCGGCCCGGTCAACCCGCGCGGCATGGACTTCTATGATCGGCTGGTCGACGCGTTGCTGGAGGCCGGGATCGCCCCGATGCTCACGCTCTACCATTGGGATCTGCCGCAGGCGCTGGAGGATCTGGGCGGCTGGTCCAATCGCGACACCGCATACCATTTCGCCGACTACTCCACGGCCGTCTTTCACCGGCTCGGCGACCGGGTACCCACCTGGACCACGCTCAACGAGCCGTGGTGCTCGGCGTTCCTGGGGTACGCCAGCGGCGACCACGCCCCCGGGCACACCGACCCGGCGCGGGCCTTCCGCGCGGCCCACCACCTCCTGCTCGGCCACGGCCTCGCCGCTCGCGAGTTGCGAGGCCTTGGGGCGCAAGAGGTTTCGGTGACCACCATCGTCAGCCACGTCTCGCCCCGCGATCCGCAGGACCGGCACGATGTCGCCGCCGCCACGCTCGTCGACGGCCTGCATAACCGGATGTTCCTAGACCCGCTGCTGCGCGGGCGTTACCCCGCCGACGTGCTCGAGCACGCCGCCCGCTTCACCAGCCTCGACCACATCGCGCCCGGCGACGAGGAGCTGATCGGTGCCCCGATCGACTTCCTCGGCGTGAACTACTACTCACCGACGCTGGTCGGCGCTGAGGTGGCGGCGCCCTCGTCGGACCGCTTCCCGGGCACGGAGGGCATCGTCTTCCTGCCCCAGGACGTGCCCACCACCGGCATGGGATGGCCGATCGACGCGGACGGGCTGCGGAAAATGCTTCTGCGCATCGGCGACGAATACCCCGGTACCCCCATGATAATCACCGAAAACGGAGCGTCCTTTCCCGACACAGTGCAAACTGGGAAGGTAAATGATAGTGAGCGCATCTCCTACCTCGCCGACCACCTGCGCGCCGTGCACGACGCGCTGAGCGCCGGGGTGGAGATGCGCGGCTACATGGCCTGGTCGCTGATGGACAACTTCGAGTGGGCGTACGGTTACGACAAGCGTTTCGGGCTGGTGCACGTGGATTACGCGACGCAGCAACGCCTGCCGAAGGACAGCGCGCTGTGGTTCCGCCAGGTGATCGCCGACAACGGGTTTTAACTAGCAGGAGTTATCACGGCGCGGCCGGTGAGTGTGCCGGAGGCGAGGCGGGCGTAGGCCTCGTCGATCCGGTCGAACGGGAAGACCGTGACGTCGTTGCGTATCAGCCCGTCTTCGGCAAGCGCGATGACCTCGCGGGCGTCGGCGATGGTGCCGCCCTGGAAGGTGAAGACCTCGCCGTCGCGGGGCAGCCCGGTGAACCACGCCCGGTCAAGCCGCCCGCCGGCCGCCCCGACCAGGCCGAACGCCCCACCCGGGCGCACGGCCGCCACCCCGGCCGAGATGGTCTCGTCGGTGCCGACGAAGTCGAGCACCACATCGGCCGACCCGTGCCGTAGCTTGTCCGCTCCGGACAGTCCTTCATGGACACCCAGCTCCTCTGCCCGCTCAAGGGCTTGCGGGCGGCTGTCCACCGCGACGATCCTCGCGCCGCCGCTAATGTCGCCGCCGCTAATGTCGCCGCCTAGAGTGTTGCCGCCGCCAGTGTCGCCGCCGCCAGTGTCGCCGCCGCTAAGCAGCCGCAAGAACTGCACGGCGAAAGCGCCAAGCCCACCGGCGCCGATGACGACGGCCGTGCCGCCAGTGCCGCCCAGCCGGGGAAGGGCGCGGCGCACGGCGTGGTAGGCGGTGGCGCCGGCGTCGGTCAGCGGCCCGGCCGTAAACGGGTCGACCTTGAGCAACCGCAGCAGAGCCCGGGCGTCGTCGACGAGCACGTACTCGGCGAGCCCGCCGTCGCGCCCGTAACCACGCCCGAAAGCGCCGTAGGTGCAACAGTTGTCGCTGCCGCGCTCGCAGAGGGCGCACCGGCCGCAGGAGTTCGCGGATACGAGAGCGACCGGATCGCCCACGGCGAATCCGTCGGGCAGACCCACAGTGCCGCCGTCAGTGCCGCCGTCTGTGCCGCCGGAGGCGATCCAGCCGCCGATCTCGTGCCCGAGGGTGAAGGGCATGGCCCAGCCGAGCTTGGCGCCCATGGCTTGCGGCATGGCACGCATCGCGAAGTCCGAGTGGCACAGGCCGCAGCCGGCGACACGCACCAGCACCTGGCCGGGCGCGGGCTCGGGCGCGGGCACCTCGACGGCTCGCGGATTCCCGCCCCAGTGGATCATCCGGTACGCACGCATGGCTCTTGATGACACGGCCCTTGACGACATGGCGAAATTCTAGAACACGTTCTAATCTAGGGCCATGTCATCAAGGGCGGCCATGCGCGCTGCGGTCAAGTCGTCACGGGACCTGCTCACACAGCCCTTCGCGGAGGCGGTCGCCGAGGCCGAGAAGCTGATCGCCAATGCCCCACACGTGCGCACCGAGCAGGACCTGATCGAAGGGTACGACTACCTTGCCGGCAGCGTCCGCGCGTCCCTGCAGCTGGCCTGAGCCTACGAGCGGGACTTCCCGTACTTCGTCCAGTCCACCGGCCCCTACACCAAGATGGGCCTGGACAACCCGGACACCCTCTACTTCCACTCCTACCTGCGCGACGACGCCGAGTACGTCGTGAGCGGGCGGCGCGGCACCCCGCCGCGAAAGCCGACCACCGACCTGAGCTTCCAGATCCTCAACGGCGACTACTCCCCCATCGACGTACCCGACAGCCTCGCCGCCTTCGACGACCGAGCCTTCGACGTCGACCCCTCCGACGGCACTTTCGAGATCCGGTTCGGCCCGTCGGCGCACGAGCGCGAGCGCAACTATTTCCGCCTGCCAAAGGGCTCGGCGATGCTCGTCGTGCGCGAGGTCTACAGCGACTGGGAGACCGAGCAGCGGGGAACCATCCGCATCCGCCGCGCCGGCAACGAGGGCAAGGCCCCGCCGCCGCTCACCCACGACCGGATCGCCAAGCGCTACGGTGTGGCGGGCAAAATCCTGTTGAGCCGTCTCAAAACCTTCATCGCCTTCCCGGAGTGGTTCTATCTCAAGCTGCCGGTCAACACGCTCACCGAGCCACGCCTGACCCCCGGCGGCCTGGCCTCCCAATACTCCTCGGTCGGGCACTACGACCTCGACGCCGAGCAAGCGATGATAGTCACCGTCCCGGCCGCCAAAGACGCGCCATACCAAGGCATCCAGCTCGGCAGCATGTGGTACATCTCGCTGGACTACATCAACCACCAGACCAGCCTGACCGCCGCCCAGGCGCACGTCGATCCCGATGGCATGATGCGCTTCGTCATCAGCGAGCACGACGCGGGACACCCGAATTGGCTTGAAACGCTTGGCCACCGGCGCGGCTATGTCCAGCTGCGTTGGCAGCGCCTGTCGCGCCCTCTGACCAAACAGGACGGTCCGGAGGTCGAGATCGTGCCGATCGACAGGGCGCCGAAGCTTGAGCACGGCTACAGTGCCGGCGATTATCGGGCTCGCATCTCCGCCCGCCAGACCGCCGTGGCTCAAAGGATGCTCGGATGATGACGACGATGAGCCGGGTCGTGGTGGTCTCCGGCGTCGGGCCGGGCCTGGGCCGCGCCATCGCCGTGCGCAGCGCCGCCGCCGGGGCCGACGTGGTGCTCGCCGCCCGCACCAAGGCGTTCCTCGACGAGGTGGCCGATGACGTTACCGCGCTTGGCGGACGGGCTCTGGTCGTGCCCACCGACATCACCTCCGCCACACAATGCGAGAACCTGGTCCAAGCCACCATCGACGCCTTCGGACGCGCGGACGCATTGGTGAACAACGCCTTCGCCATGCCACCTATGCGAGAACTGTCCAAAGTCGACCTCGATGCGCTGCGGGAAAGCATTGACGTCAACGTCCTCAGCACCCTGCGCCTCACCCGCCTCTTCGCGCCTGCGCTGGCGGAATCGAAGGGAAGCGTCGTGATGATAAATTCGGCGGTGCTGCGCCACTCCCGCCGCACCTTCGGCGCCTACAAGATGGCCAAGTCGGCGCTGCACGCCGTCGCGAGCAGCCTCGCCACCGAGCTTGGCCCGCAAGGGATCCGGGTCAACTCGGTGGCGCCGAGCTACATCTGGGCCGGCAGCCTCAAGGCCTACTTCGCCTACCAGGCTGCCAAGCGAGGCGTCGACCCGCAACAGATCTACGACGAGGCCGCGGCCGGCACCGACCTGAAGCGGCTCGCGACGCCGGATGAAATCGCCGACGCCGTCGTATTTCTCGCCTCCGATGGGGCGCGAGCCATCACTGGCCAGTGCCTCGACGTCAACTGCGGCGAGTTCCACACATGACTCAAATCGGCCCTCCCATCGATATCGACCGGCTCCACGAGGATGTCAGCCGCCTCACAGGCCTGACCGACTTCGGGGACCCGTCGTCCTATCTCGACGGTTTAGGCATCCTCGTCGCGTCCTATCAGGACGCTGGCCTGACGCCGTTGGGCGCCAAGATGAAACGGGCCTTCCTGCGCTCCGCGCTGACCGCCCGCCTGTTCAGCGAGTCGGCCTGGCGGGCGCATCCCGAGCACGCGCAGGTCAAAATCGAACGGCCGATCTTCGTTACCGGGCTGCCCCGCACCGGCACCACCGCCCTGCACCGCATGCTCGTCTCAGACCCCGCGCATCAGGGCGTCGAACTCTGGCTCGCCGATGTGCCGCAACCCCGGCCCCCACGCGAAAGGTGGCATGAAATCTGGCAAAGCCATCCAATTTTTCAAATGCTTTTCCGGGGGTACCAGACAAGCGGTCAACAATTGGCAAAAGTGCACCACCTTGCGGCCGACCAGGTCGAAGAGTGCTGGTATCTGCTTCGCCAGTCGATGATGTCCGTCTCCTTCGAATGCCTCGCCCACATCCCGGCCTACTCCGCCTGGCTGGCGGCGCGGGACTGGACCGCGGCATACGCCAGGCATCGCCGCAACCTGCAGCTGATCGGCCTGAACGATTTCGATCCCGGCGGCACGGCCCGGCGGTGGGTGCTGAAGAATCCGAGCCACCTGTTCGCCCTCGACGCTCTGATGAGCGTCTACCCGGACGCGCTCGTGATCCAGACCCATCGCCCGGCGCACGAGGCGATCGCCTCCGTGTGCAGCCTCAACGCGCGGGCGTCGCAAGGGTGGTCCACGGTGTTCAAGGGCGGGGTCATCGGCCGGGACCAGCTGGAGCTGTGGGCGCGCGGGCTTTCGCTGTTCCTGGAGGCGCGCGCCCGGCACGATCCCGCCCGGTTCATCGACGTCTCGTACTCCGATCTCGTGGACGACCCCGCAGCCGTGCTCAAAACCATCTATGCCCGGCTCGGCCGGCCCTTCACCCACGCCGTGCCGATGCCGCGCGGATCCGGCGAACACACCTACGCCCTGGAGGATTTTGGCCTCACCCGCGGGCAGGTGGAGGAAAGGTTCGCCACAATAGAGCAGTGACAAATAGGGCAGTGATCGCCGCGTGGGTGTTGCACGTCGACCTTGATCAGTTCATCGCGGCCGTGGAGCTGCTGCGCCACCCCGAGCTGCGCGGCAAGCCGGTCATCGTGGGCGGCGATGGCGACCCGACCAAGCGCGGCGTGGTCAGCACAGCCTCATATGAGGCTCGTGAGCTGGGCGTCAACTCGGGCATGCCGCTGCGCACGGCCGCCAAGCGGGCGCCGGAAGCGGTGTTTCTCGCCGTCGACAAGGAGGCGTATGAGGCGGTGTCGGCGGAGGTGATGGCGGTGCTGCGGGAGTTCAGCGATCTGGTGGAGGTGCTGGGCTGGGATGAGGCTTTTCTCGCTGTCTCCTCCGAGGATCCCGAACATGTGGCACGCTGCATCCAGGCGCGCGTGCGGGAGGAGACCTCGCTCGAATGCACCGTCGGGATTGGACAGAACAAGATTCAGGCCAAACTGGCGACGGGTTTCGGGAAACCAGGCAGTGTGCCGGGGAAGGGAGTCTTCAGGATCACCAACGAAACGTGGTTCGAGATCCTGGGTGAGCGGTCGACGGATGCGTTGTGGGGCATAGGGTCCAAGACCGCCAAGAAGCTCGCCGATCTGGGCGTGCACACGGTGTGGGAGCTGGCCCGCGCCGACCACAAGGAGCTGGCTTCTCATTTTGGGCCGACGACCGGGCCGTGGCTGGTGTGGCTGGCCCGCGGCCGCGACACCTCACCCGTCATCGGCACGCCGTACATCCCGCGTTCGCGCAGCCGCGAGGTCACCTTCCAGCGCAACATAAAGGAGTGGGACGAGGTTCGGCGCGAGATCGTCCGCCTTGCGGCGCAGGTCGTCCTCGACGTCCACGCCGAAGACCGCCCGGTGGTGCGGGTGGTGGTCAAGGTGCGCTATGCGCCGTTCATCACCAAGACGCACGGGCACCCGCTCGCCGAGCCGACCATGGACCCGGCCGCGATCGAGGAGGGCGCCCTGGCCGCCCTCGACCGCTTCACCGAACGCGATCCGGTGCGCCTGCTCGGCGTCCGTGCCGAATTCAGCCCTGCCGATTCAGCCTTGTAGATAATTCTTGAGCGCCTCCAGCAGCTCATTGGTGCCCTGCTCCCGCTGGCGCGGGTCGTCGAGCCCGTCAAGGTACGCGCCCTGCTCGGTGAGCACCAGCCGCGTCCCCTCCCCAGCGCTCAAAAACTCAACCGTGGCAACCGAAACGGAGATCCGCTTGCCGTCGAGGTGCATGTCGTAGGTGTGGATGATGCGCTCGTTGGGCACGATGTCCTGGATCGTCGCATCGTAGGAGTAGGTCGGGCCGTCCGGCAGCCCGCCGCTCAGGTGCTCCCGCCCGCCGACGCGGAAGTCCAGCTCATGGTCGCTGTTGTCCCACTCGTCCGGCCCGGCGAACCACTGCGCCTTCACCTTCGGGTCCGACCACGCGGCGAAGACCCGCTCTGGCGGAGCATCATAAATCCGCTCAACCACGAAAGTGTCATGGACAACGCTCACTGTTCGCTCCTCCTGAGGTATTCGCCGAGACGATCAAGGCGCCGCTCCCAGCCGCGGCGCCGCTCGGCGATCCAGCGCTCGGCGAGATCGAGCGCTTGCGGCTCGATGTGGCAGGTGCGGACACGGCCGATCTTCTCCGAGCGCACAAGGCCGCTCGCTTCAAGCACTTTGAGGTGCTGGACGACCGCGGCCAGGGTCATCGCCAGCGGCTCGGCCAGCTCGCTGACGGACGCCGGGCCCCTGCTCAACCGCTCGACCATGCTGCGACGCCCCGGATCCGCCAGCGCGTGAAACACGCTGTCCAGACGCTTAAGGTCTAAACGGTTAAGCATGTACTTAAGTATTCTCCAGCGCGCCCGTGATCGTCAAGCAACGATCAAACCCCGCACGAACCATCGAGCCCCGGGCTGGCGGACCCGGGGCTCGATTTAGGGCATCAGCCGACGGGCGCGAGTTCCCGCTCCTCCTCGTCGGCCGCCACCTCATGGTCGGTCCCATGTTCCGTGGCCGGCGCGGGCTTCATCACCGTCAACCCCACCACGATGCACACAGCAAGCAGGACAGCGCCGATCCAGAACGCCATGTGGTACCCACTGGTCAGCGCCGCCGCCACCGGCTGCCCACCGCGGAGCAGGCTGTCGCTGCGGGCGGCCGAGAACACGGCCAGCACCGCGAGACCGAGCGCCCCACCCACCTGAGCGGTCGTGTTGATCAGACCACTGGCCAGACCGGCGTCCTCGCCGGAGGTGGCGGACATGGCCAGCGTCATCAAGGCGGGGAAGGCGAGACCGGCACCGGTACCCAGCAAAAGCATCACCGGAAGGACGTGCACCACAAAGCTTCCGTCCACCGGGGCGAACGTGAACGCGATCAGGCCGGCCATGACGAGCGCGAGACCGGGAATCAGGGTGCGCCGCGCGCCGAACCGCATGACCAGGCGCTCCGAGTACCGGATCGACAGCAGGCCCATGACGATGGTGACGGGCATGAACGCCAGACCGATCTCGAGCGCGTCATAACCCAGGACCCGTTGCAGGTAAAGGGATCCGAGGAAGAACATGCCGAACATCCCGGCGACGCTGAGCGCCTGAATGATGTTGGCGCCGGAGATGTTGCGGGAACGGAAGATGCGCAGCGGGATCAGCGGGCTCTTCGCGGTCGATTCGCGCACCAGGAACGCCACGAACAGCACGAACGCGAGCGCACCCAACCATGGCGCTCGGGCGGCGTACTGCTGGCCGGAGGCGGGGCTGACGATGGCATAGACGCCGAGCATCAGCGAGGCCGTGATGAGCGCCGCCCCCGGAGAATCGGCACCCTGCCTGAGGCCGATGCCGCGGTCGCGCTCGAGCAGGCGCATCGCCCACACGCCCGTCGCGATGCCGATCGGCAGGTTGATGAAGAAGATCCAGTGCCAGTTGATCGACTCGGTGAGAACGCCACCGGCCAGCAGCCCCACCGAGCCACCCGCCGACGCCACAAACGCATACACACCAATGGCTTTCGCTTGCTCGCGCGGCTCCGGGAACATCGTGACGATCATGCCGAGGATCACGGCGGAGGTCATTGCCCCGCCCACACCCTGCAGGAAGCGCGCGCCGACCAGCATCCACTGGGTCTGGGCGACGCCGCACAGCAGCGAGGCGAAGGTGAATACAGCAAGGCCCGCGAGGAAGACCGTGCGGCGGCCGATGAGATCGCCGAGCCGGCCGGAGAGCAACAACAGGCCACCGAACGCGATCATGTACGCATTGACCACCCACGCCAGGCTCGAGGACGTGAAGCCCAGCTCGTCCTGGATCGACGGGAGGGCCACATTGACGACCGTGACGTCGAGAACGATCATCAG
>Ga0209382_10005753_pt1 | contig 16066 bp, 22 predicted proteins | sample SoiMetdeltSBSDD5_FD_187599 | JGI IMG/M metagenome (GOLD analysis project Ga0209382, IMG submission 187599) | Bulk soil microbial communities from a Populus tree surrounding site in Tennessee, USA - Soil MetaG P. deltoides SBSDD5 (SPAdes) (version 2) | ecosystem: Environmental > Terrestrial >...
CGGGGATGATGGCGTAGACCACCGGCTGGCTAATTCGGCCGCGGCGGCACCCTGATCCAGGCCTCTGGGCACGTCGCGACGTCCGGATAGTATCGCTGCGCGCTTGCGCAGTAGTACCAGTACCCGGGTAGCGTCGACGGTTTCCCCTGCTCGATGTAGATTGGCGGTTGCTCGACGACGACTCTCGGAGGGGGCCGAAGTATATGGGACGCTGACGCCATCCCCTTGAAGGTGGTAGCACCCACCGACGTAGCAGAAGACCGGCGGCGCGACCGACGGCGGCTGATAGGCAGGAACCGGCTGATAGATCGGTGCGGTGCCGCGTCCACCGGGTAGGGATAGGCATAGTACGGAGCCGCCACATCGGCGCCCACGAATCCGCTCCCGCCGATCCCCGGGCCGAAGCGGAAGGTTCTGAACGCAACAAAGCCGGAGGGCACCGCCACGCCGGCTGAAATTAAGAACCCACGCTGAGGAAAGAGGAACGGTCGGGGGACGATCACCGCTTGATGGTTCGAAAGAACGAACGTCTGCTGCGCTGCGATGACAACGGGCGTTCCGCGCCCTTTCGTTCCTCGCGTTCGACCCATACCGTGAACCGGATCGACGGCAAGCAGCAGCAGAACGGTGGCCGTAAGGACCGTGGCGATCATGTGCTTCATGGCCTTACTCCCTGCGGCAGTCCAGCCAGCCGCATCGCGGCCTCGGCTTGAGTCGATCGTCCGCGCGCCTCCGCTGAATAGCTAACGTTGGCCGCCCCCCTTGGGGGCCGTTTCAGACGTGGAGCTCGACCACGTCGCCGTCGGTCACGGGATGCTCGCGCCCGACGTGCTGTCCGTCGAAGCCCGTTTTGCCCCAGACACGCGCGTACTTGAGCGAGTGCACGAGGTCCTTGTGCACGAGGCGCGCGACATCTTCGACGGTCTGGCCCCGGTGCAAGATGAACGGACGGTGCCGGTCGGGCGGACGACCCGGCGCCTTCGTGTAGACGCGCGCGATGTCGAGATGCCCGAACAGCCACCGACCGATCTGTCCGAGGCCGTACCCCGTCGTGGCCGAGACGGCGAGCGCGGGATAGCGGAGCCCGGTCATCTCCAGGAACGCCCGCAGCTCGGCCTCGCCGTCGGCGAGGCCGTCCGCCTTGTTCGCCAGGAACAGCGTGGGAAGCCGCAATGCGAATGGATCTTCCTCGTCCGCCGCTGCCGCCTCCCTCGACTCGTATCCGCGCTCCCAGCGGTCGGTGAGACTCACACGCCGCTCGCGAAGGACGGCGTGCAGGGCGTCGACCTGATCGACGCAGGCGGGATCGCCGAGATCTACGACCAGCAGGGCCGCATCACTCGTCTGCAGCGCGCTCGCAAACCACGGCACCGGGTGCTCGGGCGAGGCGGCCGGAAGGTCCACGAGCTGGAAGTGAATGTCCTCATAGGGCATCATCCCCGGCTCGGGATATTGCGTCGTGAAGGGGTATGCCGCGGCATGCGCGCCAGAGCCCGTCAGCCGTGCGTGCAGCGACGACTTGCCCGTATTCGGTGGCCCGATCAGCGCAACCTGTGCCGCACCCTCCGGCCGGATCACGAGCGCCGGGCCGCTGCGCGCGCCCCCTTTCCGCGGCCGCTCGAGTTCTTCGGAGAGCTCTTTAATGCGCCGCTTGATGTCGCCCTGGAGGTGGTCGGTCCCCTTATGCTTGGGGATCAGTCGCAGCATCTCCCGCAAGCACGCCAGGCGCTCCGCAGGGTCCCGCGCCTTGCGGAACGCGGCTTCGGCGGCCAGGTAATCGGGCGTGAGGTTGGCCGGCATGAGCCCATCCTCCGCCCGTACGATACGCCACGTCGAGGCGGTCTGGGGCAGGGCGCCATCTCCGCCTCCGCTCTCCTCCACGAGGCAACACGGGTACGAATCCCAAACGGGATTCGGCATACAGACGTGTTCCATGCACTGCCGTTTGAAGGTTTAGCCGTGGCGCCGAGACGGATTCGAACGTGTATTTGCCGTCCCTGAAGCGATTTCTGCGATGCCCGCCTCGTCGGCCTGGGCGGTCGAGAACGCGGCGTCGCGCGCGGAGAGGTAGGAAAGAACGGCCGCCGCTGACCTGCGCGAGCTCGGCCAATGCCGCCATGTGGCGAGAAAGACTGGGCACTGCGCCGCGGTCGGGGCGTCGGCAGCGACTGCGATTTCCTGTAGTCCGAGCCTGCGGTACGATCAGTGGCTACCGGGCATTTCCGCGCCGGCCTTACGCGCTCGGACTGGCGGCGTCCCCGCGCAGTTTATTCTTTTCGAGTGCCGCACAACCCACCGCGAGGGGGAGGCCCCCATGAGACGATTCGTCGCCGCTCTCGTGGTCACGTGGACAGGCTCCATCGCTTCTATCGCTTACGCCTATGTAGGCGGGCCGGTCCGGAATGTGACTGATCTGGCGCCGACCTGTGCCGGCTGTCACTCATCCTTCAACCGCGAGCAACTCCGCAACGAGCCGGAGGCGTTCGCCACCAGCCAGTTGAAGGAGAACAAGCATTACAAGGCCATCGAGGAGGGCATCGGCCCCTACAAGGACATGTCGCCGGCCGATCGCCAGAAGCTTCTCGCCGACGTGCGGACGATGGATGAGAACGCTTCCATCACGCTCACCGCTCCCTCGAGTCTCAAGCCCGGGCAGGAGGCGCAGATTAGCGTCAACGTCAAGGGCGGCCAGGGCGTCGTCGGCGTCTTCCTCGTCGACACAGACCTACGCTTTCAGGCCAGGCCACTCAACGGTGATGGCTGGGTCATCGTGGGAGCGCCGAAGATTTGGGGCGGCGACGGCCAGGAACAGACCAAGTGGGTAGACAGCCGTGCTGCTGGCCTTAAGAAGAACATTAACAGCGCCGTCATCTTCGATCAGAAGACCGACCTCACCGCGAAGAAGTTCGCAGAAGGCAAGGTCATCTGGACGGTGAAAGCGCCCCAGGAGCCGGGCACCTACTCGGTCACGGCAGCCTTCCACTTCGGCACCGAGCGCGCGTCGTCCGTGGGCACGGTTCCAACGCCGACGGGCGCGGTCATGCCGCGCGGCGGCCCAGGCGGGCCCTCGTCGAGGATCTTGTTCGCTAAGCCGATGAGCGTCACGGTGCGCTAAGCATCCGGCGGAAAGGCCCTCTGATGGCAGGCTGCTCGCCCGGCGTCTGGCGGTGGGCGTGGCTGCCATCATAGGGGCCTTCATCGTCGGCGTACTCTTCCTGGCTGGACTCGCCGCCAAGGAGCGTGATGACCGTTTCTGCGTCGCCTGCCATCTTCATGACGAGAAATTCGAACGGCTGATTGCGAGTTCGGCCGCTGACCTCGCCGGCCTCCATCACAACAAGAAAGCGGAAGTCGGGTGCATCGCCTGCCATGGCGGTGCCGATCTCGGCATGCGCCTGCGCGTGTGGACGGTGGCGGGAGTCGACACCCTGAAGTTTCTCGTGGGTCGCTACCGTGAGCCGGATCACATGCGGTTGCCACTCCGCGATGTCGAGTGCCGTCAGTGTCACACGCCGATCCTCAAGCCGGCCACCGCGCGGAAGGCCTCCGAGGCCACACGCGGTGTGGACCCAAGCGAGCACTCAACGTTCGCCGCGGAGGCGGTCAGCGAGGGCCGCGGCGGCACGTCATACCATGCGATCCGCGAGCACGATACTGTGGAGGTCAAGTGCATCACCTGCCACGTGTCTCACATCGCCGGTAGTGACGCCACCAACCGTTTCATCGTGCGGGCGCGCGTGGTGCCCGTGTGCCGCGAGTGCCACAAGCAGATGGAAGGCCTGTAGCAGCAGACAACTTCGGAGTCGCGAGAACTACGTCGCCACGCCGAGGACGAGAGCGAGGGCGAGGGCGGCGGCGCCGAGCCAGCGGCGCGGGACGAAGGCCAGGGTGATTACAGCAACGAGAAGGTGAAAAGCGGCGAGGCCAAGATAGAAGTCGGTGAAGCCCATGCCGAGCACGTTCAGGACTAAGAAGCCCGTGCCGAAGGCGAGGGGCACCCCCGACATCGGATGGCGGGTGCGCAGCCCCAGAGCAATCAAGCACACCGCATCGGCCAAGAGCAGCCAGCGGCTCGCACTTGGGCCGGGGACGACCAGCGCGAGGCGGTCCAGCCACGCACGTTGGGGTGTGAGGGCCGCGGCACTCGCCGCAGTCAAGGAGGATAACGAACTCACCGCCCTGCAATCTTAGCAGAGCGTCGCGGATGAAGGTGTTGTCGACCGGCGCGGGCTAAGTCCAACTCGACCCGGGTTCCAGCCACAGATCCCGGCAGCGCGTCTGACCGATGACGGGCCCGTTACGCGACCGTCGAGGCGTCACCGCCCTTCACGGGCACTCGGACGGCGGTCGCAGCGCTGCACGCCGGTTACCCTCGCGGAAGCAGCCTTCTCGCCACTCACCTTCATAGCGGTCGCCGCGAATAGTGGCGACGCCTCGGCCGTTGGCCCTGTTATCTCGAACCTCGCCCTCGTAGCGGTCGCCATCGGCGAAACTGTAAGCGCCTCGGCCATCGAGCTTGCCGTCGCGGAAGTCACCCTCGTAGCGATCACCGTTGGCGAAGGTGAAAATGCCTCGACCATGGCGCAAGCCATCTTGCCACTCGCCTTCGTAGCGGTCGCCGTCGGCGAAAGTGTAGACGCCTCGGCCGTTGCGTTTGCCATCTCGAAAATCTCCCTCGTAGCGACTCCCGTCCGCGAGCGTCATAATGCCTCGACCGGTAACCTGTCCATCGCGAAACTCTCCTTCGTAGCGTGTCCCGTCCGGGAGCGTCATAACGCCTCGGCCGTTGACCTTGCCATCTCGAAACTCGCCGTCGTAGCGCTCGCCCTTTTTATTCGCGAGGACACCCCGGCCATTACGCCTGTCGTCTCGCCACTCGCCCTCATAGCTGTCGCCATTCTCGTCGATGTATGCTCCGTGGCCGGTCCTCCGCCCATCGAGATATTCTCCGTTGTAGCGAGCGAGCTTGGATCTGTCGTCCTCCCAGTGCCACTCGACGATGCCGCGCCCTCTCGCGCGACCATTCAAAGCACACGTCCCACTCCAGGCCACTGTTGTCCCGGGTTGCGGATTGGAATTCCAGACCCAGCATCCGTTTTGGATGTCTACGGACCAGCCCGGATGGCCCGGTGAGGCGAGTTCGTCAGCCCGTGGAGGGTTGGGGCGAGTCTGCGCGGGCACGATGGTGACTGCGAGCAGCACGATAAGAAAGGCGAGAACCGTGGCTGAGGGCCGCCTCATGCAACCTCCCTCGAGGGCCATCGGAAAGACAGCTGGCGAGATTTTACACAGCAGCCGTAGCTCGGGCTCGCGCGGTTCGAGCGCGAGGAAACGAGAGCGCCACCTGACTCATCAGCTGAAGCCCACGGTCTCGAATCATCCCGGACTGAATTTTTGTAACCGCGGGAGACGATAAACGAGCCCGTCTGAGACTCCGGCGAATTATCGTCTGTTTCAGTGTTCCGCCAAGGTACCGTGCGCCATGAACGCCTTCAGCTTACTTCGATTCGCCGTGACCAATTCTTTAGAGATGCTCGTACGAACGCGCTTTCGCTCGATTACGTTGGTTCGCGAAATGTTCTTCTGGCATTTGAGACGAGAGATGCGCAGGCATACCACGCCTGTCTGAGCGCCAACGTCGCGAGCGGCGCGGAGCGCAGTCGGGCGCGGGAATCAGGCACGTCGAGTCAGTGACGAATTGTCAGGCCCGTTAGTGGCATCACGGTTGCTCTAAACGCCCCCTCCCTGAGGGGGAAAGCCAATGGTATTCGCAGGAATCGTCGCAGCTACGCTCATGGGCGTCGGATGAACGCTGCTCGCCGCCGATACTCGCGTCGCACGGCGCGCGACGTACCCTTCTATCGCTGGCGGCGGCACCGCGCGCGTCTGCCCGCGCTAGCAACCCGCCGCGTGACATAACGCGGCTTGTTCTGTGGCGTTGACGTTGCTCTCAGAGCAGTCACGTCGCGCCGGACGGCTATGCCTCCGTCGGTCCGAGCGGGCCTCGTCCCACGACCTGGGCTAATCACGCGGCCCCTCGACCGGCGAGTCCTCTTCCTCGGCATCACCGTTCGCGCGTGCGGCATCAAGGGAGGCTACTGAGCAAGTCACGCCGCGTTTGCGCCAATAACACCGGAGGGCTCGACGGCTTCACGCAGAAAGCTCGGACGACCAGCGGCCTCTCGCCCGCAAGATCTTTATCACGGCGCACAGCCTGTCGAGATCCACGGGCTTCTGCAAAAAGGCGTCGAATGTCTCCGTGATCACGTACCTTTCATGAAACCCGGTGAGCGCGATAACCGGCACCGACCTGTGCGCTGGGGAGGAATGCTCGCGGATTTTCCGAGTGAACTCGTAGCCATCGATCCTGGGCATCGAGATGTCCGTGACCACGACATCCAGCTGGGGCGTGGTATCGAGATACGCCAATCCCTCCGAAGCGGAACGGGCGAAGAGGACCTCAGCACCGCACGCGGTCATCATCGTGGTGAGGACTTCGATGGCATCTTCGTCGTCATCGACGACCAGCACGGTCAAGCCGGAGAGGTCGGGGAGCTGCGACGATGGCGAAGGGGTCATTGCCTCATATCCGCGCCTGAACGACTCTAGGTCTGGTTTCAGAAGGACTACAACAGGACCTTCGACATAAACCCTGCGGTCTATTGACCGACCCCGGCGCTTTGGTCATGCTGCCATCTACCGAAAGGCCTTTGCCTATCGCCTGTTCCGGTCTTACGTAAGCGGACGCCTCGGCCCGCGGTTATGGCAACGGCAGGCCACGTCGGCCGACAGAAGAACACCGGCAGGGACAGCGATGATGTCCAAGCTCATCATCCTCGCGCTCAGCTTCATGTTGGCTGGCTGCGGCACAAGCATGTCGGCCGTTGGCGTCGTCGAAAAGAATCGCGTCTACGTGATCAAGCATGGAGACTTTCTGTCCTCGAGCCGGATGATTCTGGTAGTCGACGAGAACGGAAAGGTCGTGGCGTCAAGCGGCGGCACTGTGCAAGGCGGTGGCACCTTCGCCACACAAACCGCGATCGGGATTGTGACGGCTGGCGCGACGGTCTACGGCTTCCACGCGCTGTCGCAGGCGATCCAGGGCGCCACGGTCACCGTGAAAGGTATTCCGTCCGACGTCGGTGTTCATGCACATGGAACGGTGAACGGGACGGTCACGATCGACGGCAAGCCGAGTAGTTTCACGGGCACACTCGCACCTTAGCGGCCCAGTCCGCTGACACATCTGATGGCCCTCGTCCTCGAGGACGTGCGCAAACGATACAGTCCTGACCGAGTTGCTGAAGGCAGCTTATGCGGAGTGCTCTCGCCGTCTTCGTCTGCGCGATCAGGCCGACAGCGGTCGTCTTCGTCACTTCGGCCAGCATGCATGATCCCATCGTGACGTAGTGGTGCGCGCCGCTCCGAGTGAGGCATATCAAGCGGTTAAGCAAGCGGCTGTGCCCGCGCTGTATCGCTTGCACACACTGCGTCCTCTGCGATCGCGCTTGCGCGATTGTCGCGGCCCGATCCGTTGGACGTAAGGGCTAGATCATTCGGTCCATTGACGCTTCCCCCAGCCCCGACCAGACTTGAAGGACCCGCAGTCGCTGCACGGGTTGAGGAGGCCAGTTCCAATGAAGGCCATTGCCATCCTCACCTGTGCTCTCATGCTTGGCATGGGGGGGTTCGCGTTCGCGGAACCCGTCGCGGTCAAGTTCACGGAAGGCGTCGCGCACGCCTTCCTCGTCCTGCGCTCCGTCGGGGGCGAGAAGCTCGCCCAGGGTGAGCTGATCCAAATTCCGCGGGGCGACCGCGTCGAGAACCGGCTCACCTTTCGGTTCCGTGACGGATCGCTCTACGACGAGCACGTGGTGTTCTCGCAGCGGGACACATTCACGCTGATGTCGTATCAGCTCGTGCAGAAGGGCCCCGCGTTCCCGGAATCGATCGACGCGAAGATCGACCGCGAGAGTGGCCGCTACGAGGTCCGCTACAAGGGCGACGAGGAGGCGACGGAAGAAGTCCTGCAGGGCAAGGTGGAGTTGCCGAGCGACGTCTACAACGGCCTGCTCTGCGTGTTAATGAAGAACATGCCGCCGGGGACGGCGAGCACCGTGCACATCATCGCGTTCACCCCCAAGCCGCGGCTGGTGGAGATGTTACTCACGCCGGCGGGCGACGAGACAGTGATGGTCGGCGAGGTGGCGGTGCCCGCCACGCGGTTCCTGATAAAGCCGCAACTCGGCCTCTTCGCCTCGCTGCTGGTGACCGATCTGCCGGACGGGAAGGTCTGGATCCTGAGCGGCGAGGCGCCGGCCTTCCTGAAGTTCGAGGGCCCACTGTTCCTCATGGGCCCGATCTGGAGGATCGATTGGTCGTAGCGCTGCGCTACCGACCCGCCGCTAGAAACGGCGACGCGACGACGTCGTCGGGCCGTCTCTCCGCAATAGACGCACTGGGCGGCAGTAGAAGAGAGTCGGCGCCTCGGGCTGATCCGTGAATCGTGTGCGGTCTCTCAGGCGGCTGAGATAGCAGTTAGTGTGTTGGCCCAGATGGCTGAGATCTGGTGCTCTTGACACCGTGACCGGGCAGTTCCCGTTCGCAATGAAGATTAATTTGCCTTGACTGGACGTAGCGCCAATTCGCAATCGCGCGGCGTGCCGGGTATTGAATGCTGGCTGTACAAGGGAACATTGAACGGCCAGTAGGTGACAGTAACGATCTTGTTGCAGGCCGGGCAGACCGCATTACGAATCCTTGTCATTGCTGGAGCATACTCGAAATTTGAATGAAATGATGCAGGGCCGGCTACGGCTTATCCCGGGAGAACGGGCGCAGCAGGCGAACTTTCGGCGTTAGACCGGCCATCCGTGGCGACGGCGTTCACCTCGATGCGGAATCCGCGATAGTCGGGGACGACGATCATTGCGAGCCGGGGCTTCAGTCCACGCGGGTCCACGGTGTCGGGGAGACAGCGAGGCAAATAGCTGTTGCTTGTGCCGTCGGGCCACTTGACGAATACGGAGGCCGGCGCGTGACTTCTACATCTGTCATTCGCTCGAGAACTTTCAGATACGCAATTCGGGCGGACTCACAGTCGCGGCGCGAGCCCCAGGCCGACGCGGTCGAATGGGTTACCCTTCGCGCGGTAGCGGCCTGTCGAAGTGGCTGGCATCGGCCCACAATACCCATGCGTACTCGGCCGACGCCGACAACGGCGTCAGCAGGCGAACAGGGCGGCGAGCCTCGTGACCGCACAGATGGTGGCGATCACGAGAGCAAGCCTTCGATTTGCCGATGGTGCTCCAGCGCGTCCTTTAGAGCGTCAACCCAGACTTGCGCCTGCGCCTTTGCCGCCGTCCCATGCAATTCCGTCCATGGGATTCTCGGATCCGTGCGAAAAATCTCGAATGCCCGCGTCAGATGCTCCTTCGCGAGTGAGAGCGCGGCCGCGTACTTCGGATCGTCCGCCATTTAGTCGGCCTCCTCCTCGACCTTGAGATCAACCCAGCGCCTCGCCCAGTTCTCGCCGGCACTTTCAGCAAGCTCCGGGGTGAACTTGAGGCACGTGACAATCTCCACGCGCGACGGGTCCCGTGAGCGGATGCGGCGAATCGTCACTGTCGCGTTCCAGCGGAAGCCGGTGGCGACCGCCTCAACTTCGATCCGGTAGCCGCGATAGTCGGGGATGACAGTCACGATCGTCTCTCGTTCGCATCGTGCCGTTCGTCCTGCGTAGCCATCCGATCGGCAGATGCTCCCATACCCAGAGTTTTATTACCTCTCGCCTATAGCGTCTGATTGCCACGCCCGCGTACGCTCGCGGCTCCTCGACTTCCGAGGATTTGCTACAAACCAAGGGGCGCATAGTATGGAGCGATCGTCCGCCGGCCGATTGGTCTCCGATGTTCGGCGACTCCTTGAAGGCCAACATCCTCTCTCGTGCTGTGAGCCGCTGACTTGTTGCGATGCTTGCTTGGCTTTGCAGTTTGGAGTCAGCCTTGAGGAAGCGGCCGAGGCCGCATCGAAGTTGGCCATCGAACCTGGCTTTCAGCGCCGACCCGCCAAGTGCGAGATGTGTAAGCGCACGCTGGAGATAACCTCACTCGCCCCAAAAATTCGGCGGTAGCAGTCTCACCTGCCACGCGAGTCACTTGCGTTCAGCTTGCAGCTAAACTCCAGCGACTGGCCGGGCTGGCGATAATCCGAACCATCGGAAATATGCGCGCTCTTGACCGATAAGTTCGCCCGTTGGGTTCGCTGCCCGGCCCGTCTCTCTGCTCTGTCGCCCATTAGCCGGCCGCGCATGAGGCGTAGGACCTATCTATCCAAGACCAAGAGGCAATGGGCTCTCGCTCATCTCCTTGGTAGCGTCGTCGCCGGGGGCTGGAGCTGGAGCATGCGATGAAACCATCAGGGCGGCTCCTCCACCGACGTCAAGGCGTACGACGTTCTGAGCGGGATCTCGTTTCGATTCTGATCGCCGAGGGTAGCCTCTCGAGCGACTGGCTTGTAAAGTGCGGGGACGATCGGTCGGTCGTCTGCAATCTCCCTCAAGCATCGGAACTGCCGCTCGACCCCGAGTCGCTTGACGATTCCGGCACGATAGTCGCCGTGACTTCCGGCTCTCGCGCGGCGTGACGTGGCTCGAGCCCACGCTGAGCGTCGAGTTGCCCTACAGCGAGATCATGGAGGGCCGGCTGCGCGATCCGGTGTACCGCGGAATCGCCTGCCGCGCGTCTCGCACTCCCGATGGGCATGCTCCGATAGGCCCATAGATCACCAGCCGCAGTTGTTGATACGGTCCAACTCCATCGCACACATCTGAACTCACAGTGTGGCGGACTTGCGCTGCCCTCCGCGCGGGGGCGGCGCTGGTTCGGAGCGCCCCGGGATGGCCGGGGGCGTTTCTCCGCGGCAGAGACATGGCGGCACCCTGTCAATTTAAAGTCGGCGATCCCGTTGCAAGGCGAGGCCCGAACGGCATTCCAGACCCTCTGATGAGCGGTGTCATCGAGGAAGTCAAGTTTCTGGGGCCATCCGGCGGCGGCGCCGAAGACTGTTTTTATCTCGTGCGTCATCCAAACGGCCAATTATTCGCCGCCTGGGAAAATGAACTAGCCCGACTCGAGGGACGCACTTAGCCCAGGCCATCGTAGCTGTAGTTCGAGGTCGTACTCTTGGCGCGCCATCCCCGCCACGATCTCGCCGATGCCGCGCCAGTTGTCGAAGCAGCGGTGCAAAAGCGCGCTCAAATCTCTCGCGATGTGAATCCGAAGAACCCGAAGGGCCGCAACCAGCCACGGCCTGAGATATGCCGCACAACGAACAGGGAAATATCCCGGCCATGACATGCCCGGTTGCCACGAGTTCTCGAGTGGCCTTGAGCACGTCTTCGCGGTCAACGTGGAGCCGGACACTCGCACACGGCACGCAGAGCCTGCCGCCTGGAATGGCCCTGGAGCTCGGCGAGCAAGGCCGCAGCACGCTCGGAGTGCATGGCGCCACGTTACTCGGCAAAATGTCGGCCGGCGACGGGGACTTTCCCGAGTTGGCCCTCGGGTCCTTCCTGAGCGGAAGGACTCCTATGAGTCTGTTACGCTTTTGGTGCGAATGTCGGAATTTTCGCCACCAGACAAAACAGCCGTTCTGGCGAAGCTGCTGCTCGAACGGGGCCCCCTGTGCGCCCTTTGCATCTCGGCTGAGTGCGGATTCGCGGTTGCCGATATCGAGCCGACGGTAAAACGAGTCGAGCAGACACTCACGGCGCAGCGCGACATGGGTCACTGCAAAGCGTGCGAGATGTGGACGCTCGTGTATTCGCTGTTCGGTGTTCGGCCAGCAAAGGGCGAAGCCTAAAACCGACAGTCTTGCATTGCATCTATTGCCGCATCGCCGCGCTCGGCGCCTCTATCCTTCGATGTATTACTAGTGATCCTTCGATGTATTGCCAAATACCTGTGTAAAGCGGTAACAAGGCGTGCGGGGGCGCGACATGATTGCGACGGCGAGCGATCCTCGCGAACCGCGAGGATTCGGCGAACAATCGGACGCGGCGACCCAAGAACTGCTGCTACAGCTTCGCAGCACTCGAACCGATTTGGCGAAGCTGGTGTGGCGAGTTCATCAGCGCCCTCTGTGCGTTGTCGCAGTATCACCGGAAGCAATCGCGCGCTGGCAGATAGACGCGCCTGGCGCCTGGGAGCGGGTACATGAGTGGCTGATGGCACGCGGCGTGAGGGTCATATGGTAATCGGGCAACAATGCCGCCCGGCTGCCTTTGTCGAGGCGCACGACGCCGTTCCCGACATGACCTTGAACAGCATGACGCAGGCGACGTGCGTGTTCGTCGAGGTGAATCGCGAGCGCCGATAGTCGGCCACTGTTTGAGAGCATCAGCCACGGTATTGCCGTCCGTACATCTGCCACAGAAGGACACACCTGACGTGAAACCTGAAGGTGCGGCGGTCGCGAGCCTCAACCGCGTACTCCATCTCCGCGGGAAGGATCGGCGTGTCACAGCCGTCGCAGATCTGGCCGGTGCCGAAGCCGGTAAACGCTATCGCGCCGGCATCAGGCAGCGTTCCCGCAGCCCGCTTCTCACGGATCTTCTCTGCCGCGTCCGGCGAAGAGGGCATGGAAGAGACCGGCGGAACCGTAGCAACGCCACCGACATCCGGCAACCCGCTACAATTCCCAGGGGTCCATGCCTAATGCCGCGACGGGTGGTCGTCATCAATGGGGCCATTTGTCCTGATGCGCTGCGACCAACGCCAGTGATAGCCTCCCGGCGTGTCGCTCCCGATCGCTGCCGCCTTGTTTGTGTTGGCTTTGGTGATCCTGGGCTACGGCCTGCGGACGAAATACGCCAATCGCTGCAGTCAGTGCAGGCGCAGCTTCGTTAGCGGCACTCCGGTCCGTTGGTGCGTCAGCGGCCACAAGATTCATCCAACGTGTGTCAAGTACGCGATGAACCGAGAAGTCTGCCCGGTCTGCGGTATTTACGTCTCGGATAGAACCGCGCTGTAGTGCGAGGTCGTCCGGGAGAAACTCGACGCCGCTGTGCTGCCGTGCGACCGGCCGGTGAAACTGTGGGCGGGGCCGGGAAGCGGCAAGCCCTGCACGGTGTGCGAGCGCCCTATCCTGTCAGCCCAGGCCGAGTACGAGCCGACCCAGGCCGAGTACGAGCCTCAGTATGACGACGGACGGCCCGTGGTTCGCTTCCACGCGGAATGCTATGGCCTGTGGCAAGCGGAACTGCGCCGGTGCGGTGTTCCTTCCGAGTAGGCGATTCATCACGAGCACCGCTCGACGGCACGAGGCCAACTAGCGCCAGCGCGGTGCTCCATAGCTCGCTTGGTAGCCGGTTGGCGTGCTCCTAAACTCTCGCCACCGCGTCGCAGACCCGATGACGATCCGACGATCCGCACCAGCGCGGTGATCTACTGGCAGACATTGCCCGGCGGATCAACGGTTAGAGACGAGCGCCGAGTTGCTCTGATGTGTGTTGTGGCTAGAGACGCTGGTATTTGACTGGCGAACCGTCGTGGCGGACTTGCTCTGGCGGACGTCAGTGCGTACGACGCACACGATGGTCTGAACGACGACGCCCAACTTGAGGGTGAAGCGGCGGGTCACGAACACGCCACCCGCGGCGCCGACGATGGCGCCCAGGTCGTCGTCCGGAAGTGCCTTCAGGTCACTTTGTGTGCCGGCCGGCATACGGCTGAGCGCATAGAACATGGCCCCGTCGGTCGGGGCCATGACGTCATCGTGATCCGCGGCCTGCACCGGAAGAATTGAGAAGAGCATAGCGACGAACAGCGTCACTATCACGATCGGTCGCCTCATGATCGTTCTCCCTGTAGGCGCCCGGGACAAGGGGCAGGAGCGCGTTGGAGTGCTCCTACCCCTCGCCACGGCGTCGCAGACTCGATGACCGATCCGACGATCCGCACCACCACTGTGGTGCTTCAAACTGGCAAACATCGCGCCTGGCCGATGAACGGCGCGAGACACTACTGGTTGCGCTGGTGGATGAACGCCGCGTTGCCCTGAGCTGTGTTGAAGCTAGCGAAATTAGCGTTCGTCTGGTAGACCGTGGCGACGTTGGCGCAGACAAGGCAGGCGTTAAAGAAGGCCTGGCCCTCGACGGCCGAAAGCTGCTCCTCCGTCATCACGGTCAACTCGACACGTCGTGCGTCGGGCAGGCGCGACAGTGCCTGGAACCCGTTCGCCGCCGGACTAACCGCGTCTTCGCCGGCAACGGCCGGCATGATGGGCACAGCCCAGAGAGCCACGATTCCGAGCATTCCGATGGTGAGCACCTTCCTCAACATAGACACCTCCATCTGGGAATTGCGTTCGGCGATCGCGGAAACGCCGCGGTCGCCGACGTGAGATGTCTTGTATGCGGTCGAGGCCAGACTCGCTAGGGCTCGCTTGCGGAATCGTTGTCGGCAATTGCCGGTGACACCGGCGGCGGTTTTCTTTTTTTCATTGGCCTCGCGCTCGCCTCTGGCTTGCCCTCAGTTGCCATTCTTTGCCGCTGATTGCCGGCCCTGCCGTGCCAATGGGACGACAACGATGCTCCACGGCGTGAAATCGTGGGCGGCAGGACTTCGCGGCGCCTACTCGTGACCGGCGACGCAGCTGACCTTCGTGGTGAACTGTATCGTCATCTTCATCCTCATCGTTGCGACGCTCTCACACACGCGGCGGCGTCAGCAACCGTGGTCGCCCTACGGCAGCGCCGGCATCCGAGTCGTGCATGCGCACGTAAGGGTGGAGGACCAGTCCCGGGCAGTAGAGCCGCCGTCGGTAAGTCGCACGCGGCAGACGACACCGCCTCAGAGCGCCGTCGCTTCGTTAGCGCACCAGCGGGAAGACCGCCGAAGTGGGCACACAGCGGCTCAGCCGCCCGGCGACGTACGTGTAGACCTGCTCGAACTCCGTCTCCGTGGGGATGATGGCCAGATCGCGGCCGAGCAGCTGCTCCATCGCCGGGTTGGTCGTGACGACCGGGGCCCTCGCCGCCTCGCACGCTTGTGCACTATCGAACGCCCACACCTGCAGCCACCTCGTGATGGGCGCCGCCTCGTCGAAGAATGACGCGATCACTGTCCGGTAGACGGGCAGCACATCGACGCGTGCCATGAGCGCCAGCGCCTTGTTCATATCGCCGGCCGACGTCGCACAGAGGTCGGGAACGAGCGCTGCCGGGTACGCCTGAATCGCCACAAGGCCGCCGATAAGCGCGCAGTCATCGGGCGGCCGAACCAGCAACCAGCCGGCCTCGCCGCTCGTCTCGGTCGCGGACAGGAGGCTGCAGGCGAGTGCCAGGGATAGTGCGAGTGCGCGTCCAGCGGCTATGAGCTGGCGCGGGCTGCGCACGACGGCGAGACTGCGGGAGCGGCTCACGACACCTAGAGGGTTAGCCACGGCGCTGAAGCTCAAGCTCCCATGCCGCGCGACACTCGACCTGTTCGAACGCCGCGGCGGTAGGCGACGAAGTAGCAGGAGCGCCTGAAAAGAGAACGCCGATTCTAGGGACTTTCGTCGCTTGCGCCTCGGCGGCGGCCGGCGCGGCGAGGAACGCGGCGCCATGCGCGAGGAACGTCCGCCGCGTCGTTGCTAGCCAGATCACGGGCATCTCCGCCCTCCTCGAGCATCGGGGCGCCTAATTTACCCCGTTCGGTGCTTGTGGGGGTGGCGTAGCGCCTTTGCAGGCGCTTCCAGCGCGTCGCCGCGCAGCACCTTAGAGTCGGCCTCGGCATGCGCACGGCGCGCGAGCTGCTGCGACACGGCCGCGACCGATCCACGTCGCCACTCCATGATTTCCGGCTCACCCGCGGCGATACGTGGCTCGAGCCCACGCTGAGCATCGAGCTGACCTATAGCGAGGTCATGGAGGGCCGGCTGCGCGATCCGGTGTACCGCGGGCTCGCGTGAGTTCCGCAGCGCCCGCGAGTCACTGGCGATCGGAGCTAAGGGCAGTAGCTGGCCGGGCTGGCGATGATCCGAACCACCGGGAATATGCGCGCTCTTGACCGGTGAGTTCGTT
>Ga0209382_10005754_pt1 | contig 16066 bp, 18 predicted proteins | sample SoiMetdeltSBSDD5_FD_187599 | JGI IMG/M metagenome (GOLD analysis project Ga0209382, IMG submission 187599) | Bulk soil microbial communities from a Populus tree surrounding site in Tennessee, USA - Soil MetaG P. deltoides SBSDD5 (SPAdes) (version 2) | ecosystem: Environmental > Terrestrial >...
CGCGTTCATTCAGTGGCAGAACATCAACGACGAGCCGTTGCGCTTCTTCAGTGGAGACCGCTCGCGGCTCGCCGAGAACGAGATCTACTCGTGGAACATGCTGGCAGGCATGAGCTTCAAGTTCTGAAGATCGGGGAAGCCGGGCCGCATCAGCGGTCCGGCTTCTGCGACAGGATCTCGCCGCTGCGGCGATCGAGCAGCAGCTCGACCTTGCGACCTTGCGCGTCGCGGCCTTCGACTTCGACCACGACGTCGCGCAGCTCGATCTCGCGTATGGTGATGCCTTGCGCGGTCAGGCGGCTCTCGATTTCGCCGAGACCCAGCATCTTGGCGGTAGTGGCCGGCGGCGGTGTCTGCGCTCCCACCTCGATTGCGAGCAGTGACAGGGCGCACGCCGACGCGGCGATCCACGTGGCGGTGAAAATCGTTGGCTTGATCATCGGCAGCTCCAAGACTGTGTTGTGTAACGGGACTGCTGCACACTAGCGCGTGGCGCCTGATACGAGCCCTGACCCGCGCGTCAGGGAGACGTCAGGTCGACTCGGGCAGCATGCGATCATGGTCACCATGCGTTGGCTGAAGGTCTTTCTGGCGGGAGCGTTGTGCGCGGCAGTGCTGAGCGTCGCCTCGGTCGTCGCCGACGACGACGATCGCGAACATCAGCGCGAGCACGACGAGATCCGCGCTGCCTTGCAGCGGGGGGAAGTGCTGCCGCTGACGCGAATCCTGGCGATCGCTCAGCAGCAGGTGCCGGGCGACGTGATCGAGGTGGAGCTGGAGAGCAAGCGCGGCGCCTTGATCTATGAGATCAAGGTCCTCGCAGAGAGCGGACGCGTGCGCGAAATCAAGATCGATGCGCGCAACGGCAAGGTGATCAAGATCGAGGACGATTGATGCGAGCGCTGGTCGTCGAGGACGAAGCCGAGGTCGCCGACGATCTCGCGCGCGCACTGCAGGCTGCCGGGTTCGTCGTCGACATCGCAGCCGACGGCGACGATGCCTGGTTCAAAGGCAACACCGAAGACTACGACGTGGCGATCCTCGACCTCGGCCTGCCGCGTCTGGACGGCCTGTCGGTGCTGCGCCGCTGGCGCGATGACAACCGCCAGTTCCCGGTGATCATCGTCTCCGCACGCAACGATTGGACGGAGAAGGTCGCTGGTATCGAGGCCGGCGCCGACGACTATCTGGGCAAGCCCTTCGAAATCGTCGAGCTCATCGCGAGGGTGCGTGGGCTGGTCCGCCGCGCTGGCGGGCTCGCATCGCCTTCCATTCGGTCCGGCAAGCTGGTGCTCGACACGCATCGCATGTCGGCAACCTACGCCGGCCGGCCGATTCGCTTGTCGCAGCTGGAATTCCGTTTCCTGCATTACGTTGCGCATCAGGGCGGGCGCGCGGTATCTGCGGGTGAGCTTGCCGAGCACTTGTATGGCGCGGCCGAGGCTGGCGATACGAATGCCATCGAAGCGTTGGTCGTGCGCCTGCGGCGGAAGATCGCCCCGGAAGTGATCGAGACGAGGCGCGGCTTCGGCTATCTGCTCGCCGGTGACTCGCAGTGAAGTCACGCTCGTTGCGTGTGCGGCTGCTGCTCGGTGCGGCGGTCGCAATATTCCTCGCGCTCGCTGCCGCGTGGCTCGTAATGACGCTGCTGTTCGAGCGGCACATCGAGCGGCGTGTGCACGCGGATCTGGTTCGCGACGGAATGCAGCTTGCAGCAGATGTTTCGACGGGCGCTGATGGGACTCCATTACTGCGACGCGAGCCGGATGATGCCCGCTTCGCGGAGCCTGCGAGCGGTTTGTATTGGCAGGTGACGACAGCGCGCGGCAGCGTACGCTCGCGCTCCTTGTGGGATCAAAGTCTGCCGGTCGCACAGCTCACCTCGACGCGCGACTGGAATACTCGCTTCATCGCCGGACCTTTCGAAGAGCAGCTGTTGCTGGTCGAGCGTGTCGTCAAGCCTGATCGCGACGGACCGGAAGTCCTGCTGCAGGTCGGCACCGAGAACAAGTCTTTGCACGAGGCTCGGCGCGAGTTCGGTACGGAGCTGGCGCTCTTCATGCTGCTGCTGTGGGCGATTCTGGCCGCAGCTGCGTGGACCCAGGTCGCGCTGGGCTTGAGGCCGCTTGCTCATGTCCGCGACGAAGTCGATTCCTTGAAACGTAGTCCGCGCGAGCGCATGGCGGCTGCACCGGCGCAGGAGGTTGAGCCCCTCGTGCGCGCGATCAACGAGCTCGCCGACGCGCGCGAGAAGGACCTGACGCGGGCGCGTCGCAGGGCCGCCGATCTCGCTCATGCGTTGAAGACCCCGCTCGCCGCAATTGCGGCGCAAAGCCGGCGGGCCCGCGAGGCCGGAGCTGTCGATGCAGCGGATGGATTGGATCGCGCGATCCAATCGGCGAGCGCCGCGGTTGATCGAGAGCTCGCGCGAAGTCGGGCAGCGGCAATTCGCGGTGCGCCAGGCAGCGCCGCGGCCTTGCCGGTAGTCGAGGCTGTCGTCGGCGTGGTCGAGCGCGCGGAATTCGTGGCGCAAGTCGTCTTCGAAGTGAACGTGTCGGCGGACCTCACGGTGCCGGTTGCCGCAGAGGACCTGCTGGAGCTGTTGGGCGCGCTCATCGAAAACGCTGCGCGATACGCGAAGCGCCGGGTACGGATCGATGGCGCGAGCTCGGGCGAGAGCCGCGTGTTGCGCGTCGAGGACGACGGACCTGGCATCGACCCGGAGCGAATGGCCGACGCGTTCACGCGCGGAGCGCGACTGGACGAGATCGGTGGCGGACATGGCTTCGGCCTGGCGATTGCGCAGGACTTGGCCGAAGCGGCCGGCGCGCAAATTGCGCTGGCGCGCTCGGAGCTTGGCGGCCTCGAAGTTTCGATCATCTGGAAGCCGTCGCTGACGTCTACCTGACGGGCTGCGCGTCCGTGTCGTCAGCTCCAACAGCGCAAGCTGGCGCACGATCGATCGAACGAGAACGACATCATGGCGCAGGTTCGCTGGCTCGCATTCGTCCTCGTGCTCGGCTCGCTCAGCCTGGCGCTTCCCGCCTTGCCCGCGGACTTGTCGACAGCCTCGCCGGTGACGGTCTATTCCGCGTCATTCTTCGCATCGGCGCAGCCATCGTCGGCGTTCGACATGCTCGCCGTACTGCCAGGCTACGAATTCAGCGAAAGCGATACCGACGTCCGCGGCTTCGCCGACGCGGTCGGCAACGTGCTGATCGACGGCAGCCGCATCGCGGGCAAGCAGGAGTCGCTTGAATCGATTCTGCGGCGAATTCCCGCGACGGCCGTGCAGCAGATAGAGCTGATACGCGCCGGCGCTCCGGGCATCGACATGCAGGGGCAGACGGTGCTCGCGAACGTCGTGCGCCGGCGTGAAGCTCAGACGCGCGGTGCGCTGGAGGCCGGGTCCGCGTTCTACGAGCGCGGCTTTCGGGCGCCGCGGATTACCGCCGATGCCTCGCGCCGCAACGGCGAGGACATGATCGAGCTCTCCGCGGGTGCCTCGGAGACAGTCGATGACGAGCATGGATTCGGCGAACGGCCGCGCGTTGCGCCGGACGGCACACCGCTGCGGGAATCGATCTATGCGCAGGACGAGGGCGAAAGAGTGCGAGAGGCAGCAGCAGCGTACGAGCGCGCGGTTGCCGGCGGCCGGCTGCGCGTCAGCGCTGCGCTGCGGAGAGAGAAGTTCGGTGCGGACATCGAAGAGCGCGTCACTTATCCGGATGCCGATCACAGCACGGTGCGCGAGTTCGAGGATGAGCACAACTCGGAGCTCGGACTGCATTTCGAACGACCGCTCGCCGACAGCCGGCAACTGGAGCTGTTCGCAATTCACCGCGCCTCCAGCGAGAGCGGCGGCGAGCGTGGCATCGAAGACGACAGGGTCACGTTGTTCCGGCTGGATTCGGCTGCGTCGGAATCGATCGTGCGCGGCGTATTGCGATGGCAGAGCGGACCGCTGTCATTGGAGAGCGGGCTCGAGGCAACCCGCAACGTGCTCGACAGCCACAACAGTCTCGAAGAGGACGGCATAGCGGCACCCCTGCCGAACGGCAGCGTCCTCGTCGAGGAGCGGCGCGGCGAAGTGTTTGCGACAGCCAGCTGGTCGCTGAGCGCCGCGTGGCGGATGGAAGCTGGCTCGCGGTTCGAGTACTCGCGGCTCGAACAGAGCGGCGACAGCACGCTCGGCAAATCGTTCTTCTTTCCGAAGCCACGCCTGCTGCTGACCTGGTCCGCGTCGGAGCGCGATCGGGTGCGACTCCTGCTGGAGCGAGAAGTAGGGCAGCTCGACTTCGAGGACTTCGTCGGCTCGGCGTCTTTGTCGGCCAGCACCGTGACCGCGGGCAATCCCGACCTCGAGCCCGACCGGACCTGGCGGCTGGAAGCAGCGTGGGAGCGGCGCTTCATGGATGCGGCCACGGCGCTGTTGAGTGTGCGTCACGAGAGAATTCAGGACCTGATCGACCGCATCCCCGTCATCGCCGAAGTCCCGTTCGATGCCGTCGGGAACATCGGCGATGGCTACCGCAACGAGCTGGAGATCAACCTGACGCTGCCGCTGGATCGCTTCGGCATCCGCGCCGGTCTGCTCAAGACGATTGCACTGTGGCGGCATAGCGAGGCGACCGATCCGACGACCGGTGCAACGCGGCCGATCTCAGAAGATCTGTCACGGGAAGCGGTGATCCACTTCAGTCAGCAGCTGGCGCGCGCACGAGTGCGCTGGGGCATCGATGCGACGTTGGCCAGCGCAGCGCATGAGTACTATTTCGACGAGGTCCGCACCGAGCGATTGGGTACGAGAATCGACGTCTTCGCGCAGTACGAGCCGACGGCCGCGTGGAACATTCGCGTATTCGCCAACAATCTCACCGATCGCAGCGCTGTGCGCGAGCGCGAGATCCACGACGGACTGCGCAGTGCCACGCCGCTGCGCTACATCGAGACCCGGACGCTCGCCATCGGTCCCTACTACGGGATCTCCGTGCGGCGGACGTTCGGCGGCTGATCAACCGAAGCGAGTGCGTTTCCAGAGAAGGATTCCGCCGCCCACCAGCAACACCAACGATGCAGCGGCGAGAATCAGCAGCCACAGCGGATCGACGGGGATGGCTTGCCTCTCGGCGTGCACACCCAGCCAGATGAAGATGGCAACGGCGCCAGCGACAATGAGAATTTCCCACCAGCGCCGTGAGTGGCGGGCCGAGCCCGCAGACTCGCTCCCGCTTATCGCAGCGGCGACGCGCTCGCGATCGAGGCCGTAACGTACGCACTCCCGCTCCATCGCGGCGTGCCACTCTCGCTGCTCGGATGCAGGAGCCTCGGCCAGGCTGATTGCCGCCGCTCCAGCGATCATGATCAACGACCCGCCGACGACCAGCGCTTGCGCGCTGCCGGTCATGTGTGCGAGCTCGCCGAAGACGAGGGCGCCCCACGCGAGTCCCCAAAGTTGATTGGTGTTCGAAAGCGGAATGCCGCGACTGATCCCGATGTACTTGGCGGCGTATTGCTGGAACAGGTCGCCGAGCACCCAGCAGAACCCGCCCAGGAACAGCCAGAACAGCACCGGCTTCGCTTGCTGCAGCGAGGCGATCACGTTGGCGGCGCCACCATCGAAGACCGCGGCCAACGCGAACATCGTGCCCAGTTCGCCGAAGGTGAATACCGTTACGAACGACAATGGGTTCATCCCGCTGATGTAGGCCTTGCGGTACGGGATGTACATCGTGCCCCAGAGAAGCGCGGCGCCCAGCGCAGCGAGAATGCCCAGCGCTGCACCGCCTTCCTGGGCATGCGGCGACTCATGAGTCGTCGTGGCGTACGCAAGCAGGTAAGCGCCGATCATGATGGCCGCGGCGCCGCCCAGCACTTTCAGTCGCTGCCTTCCATCGCTGCCGCGCAGCTCGTTGAACAGCAACCATCCCCAGAACACACCCACGAGACTGTTGACGTTCCACAGGGGGAATGCGATCGACAGTCCGACGTTGCGAATGGCGAAGACAGTGAGCGTATTGGCAACCGCCCACAGCATGCCGGCGATGATGCCCCAGACGATGAGGTGCGGTTTCTCGCGCAAGTCCGCCCAGACGTAGCTCGTTCCCTTGAGCGCGACCGGCACCGTCCAGCGGGCCACGAACACGCCGAGCACCATCCCGAGCGAAATCAGAAAGGGCGTAAAGCCGATCGTGACGAGCTTCGTCGGCGCTTCCGCCGAGCCGAGCCAGGCGCCGGCGGCGAGCCCCGATACCACACCCAACGAATGCAGCGAGAGACTCGCGCTCCGTCCTGCTTCCGCGGTCATGCGAGGACCGCGAGCAACGCAATGCCGAGAGCCAGGACCACGAGCGGAATCCACAGATGCGGATCAGTCAGCGTGGCTCTCAGGAGTGTCTTCTTCATGCGCGCGCCTCGATGATCGCAGCTCGAAAATTCTAGTTCGCGTGCTGCGTAGAATTTTTGTATCGGCAAACTATACTCGTCCGCGTCCGAATACAAGGAGCGCTACGCCGCCGGCTGGTTCGTTACAGCCTGCTGGCTGAGCGCTGCGACGCTTGGTTGGCAGCGTAGCGTTCCCGTGCGGCATCGAGTGCAGGAAAGTGACGTTCGGCCCAGCGGTCGAGGATTCTCAACGCCCGACTGAGCGACTTGCCGAGGCGACTCAGCCGGTACTCGACACGGCGCGGTCGCATTCCTTTGTCTTCGCGCAGGATCAATCCGTTGCGCTCGAGCTCCCTGAGCGTCTGCGTGAGTACCTTTTGCGAAATGCCGCCGATCCTGCGCAAGAGGGCAGCGTTGCGCATCGGTCCTGCCGCCAGTGCAGGCAGGATCAGCAGCGCCCATTTCGAGGCGATGAGCTCGAGGGCGTCGCGCGCCGAGCATGATGCATCGTAGACATCGCCATTCTTTCGCATCCGCATGCTCCATGGTTACCCGAAGGTGCGTAATTGACTCGCCGGAACCATGGTCGCAAATTTGCAAGTGGCATGAACAGCCTCATCGTCGTTGCGCACCCTGAAGCCAACTCCTTCAATCGCGCATTGGCACTCGCGGCTCAGCAGACCCTGGAGTCACACGGCAATCAGGTGCGATTCTCCGACCTTCATGCACGAGGCTTCGCGCCGGATGAGCATCCAAGGCACTACTCACGTCGGAAGAATCACGAGCGCTTCGACGCGCTGACCGAACAGCGTTTTAGCGCGGAGCACGACACCTTGCCGCAGGACGTTGCAAGAGAATGCGATGACCTGATGTGGGCGGAGCTGCTCGTTCTGCAGTTCCCGCTATGGTGGTTCGGCATGCCGGCGATCCTCAAGGGGTGGATGGATCGCGTATTCGTTTACGGCAAGCTCTACTCGGGTAGCCGTCGGTTCCATAGCGGCGTTTGCCGGGGTAAGCGTGCAGTGCTGTCGGTGACTGCGGGCGCGTCGTGGGAAGCGTGCGCTCATGATGGGCAGGAGGGCGATACCCGGCTCATCCTTTGGCCCATCAACTACTCGCTGCATTATCTGGGCTTCACGGTGCTGGAGCCGCTGATCATCACGGGCGTTCGCGACGCATTTGCAGGCGAAGACTCCTGCGCCCATGAGCAGGGACTTCATGCGCAGTTGCGCAGACACGCAGCGCGGTTCGCCGACTTGGGTGCAATACCGGCCATTCCCTTCAACGTTGCGCAAGATTGGGACGAGCGCCGGAAACTGAAGCCGGGCACTGAGGTACACAGTCCATTCATTCGCCATCATGCGGATTGGCGGCTGGGATGATCAGGGATGCGCCCGAATGTCGACGAGAATCTCGTCCACGAAGATCGCCGGCTCTTCCCACGGATGATTCGGCCGCAGTCCTGCATCGATGACACGCCGCGCCAGCTGAAGATCTCGCGGTACGCAGAACTCGAGCCGCGTGGTCGGAACGCGTGACACTTTGCCGACCTCGCCGTGCGAAGGCTTAGCGCCCTCTATCGGCTGATACTGCTCCGTCCCGCCTCCGATCCACCAGGCTGAGCAGTCGTACCTACCGTAGCGCAGAGGAACGACAGCACAGATGCCGGCGAGCACTCGGTCCACCGCATCTTGCGGAAGATAGGTCGCGATTCGATACGCCTGCTGAAAGGCCATTGTTCGCTCCGCTAGCTGTTGCCGCACGATATGCGACTCCTGTCTATCGGACTCGCACTTTTCAGACTCGATGTCTGGAAGCAATTTTCCCCGAGACGGACTTGGACCTCCGGTTGAGACTGCTGCTCATCCAGGAGGAGGACACCGTGGACGGCGATCGAATGTTCGCGCTCGCACAAGGGCTCGGCGCCGCCAAGAGTCGGCAGGACGTCCAGGCCGCACTGACGTTTCTCGCGCCCGACATGCTGCTCGAGAACCCGGCCTTCGGCACGACGGTGCGTGGATTGCCCGAGAACGAACGCGCGCTCACCCGCTGGTTCAAGATGTTCCCGGATTACCAGGTAGCGCTCGAAGGTCACGCCAACAACACCGACACGCTGATCTGCTGGGGCACGGTGCAAATGACCATGATGGGCGAGCGTTTCGGCATCGTGGCGAACGGCCGGCGCGTGCGGCTTCCGGTCTACATTCAATTCACCTTCAAGTACGACCGCATCGCAAGTGAGCGCTTCTTTTTCGACTTGTCGGAGCTGTGCGCACAGTCGGGAGTGTCCACCGATGTCGTGCGGCAGAAACTGTTCGGCTCGGCGCACGCGCCACCGGCTCCGTGAGTCGCAAGTGGCAGCCCATGACGCTCGATGTGCGCGTAAGAGCCGTCGGTGACATCCGCACTGCGCTGCTCTTCGACATGGTCGTCGACCTCGATCCGCGTCTTGATTTCGGCGCAGGCCCACTCGGTCAGCGTGTGTTGTTCGGCGCAGCCGGTGGCAAGTTCGAAGGTCCGAGGCTGCGCGGCGACATCCTGCGAGGCGGCGGCGACTGGACGTTGTTTCGTCCGAACGGCGTGATGACGCTCGATGTGCGGCTCACACTCGAGACTGCAGATGGCGCACACATCTACATGAGCTATGGCGGCCGCTGGGTCACGCCGCCGCACTTGCGGGCCGCGATGGCAGATCCGACGACACGTCACAAGATCGATCCGAGCCACTACTACTTTCGCACCAACCCGCTGTTCGAGACGGGCGCCGCGCAATACGGCTGGCTCAACGACATCGTCTGCGTCGGTCACGGGTATCTCATCGAGGGTGGTATTGCGTACAAGGTCTTTCAGGTGCTTTGACGGCAGTGACAATGCGAGTCGTGATTGCGGATGACGAGCCGCTGGCGCGCTCGCGCCTTGCCGATCTGTGCCAGCAGTGCAGCGATCTCGAAATCGCCGCCGAAACAGCGTCCGGCATGGCAACCATCCAGGCCATCCAGACGCATCGTCCCGATCTCCTGCTGCTCGATGTCGAGTTGCAGGACATGAGCGGGTTCGACGTCCTGGCGGCGCTCGATGGCACGGCGCCCATCACAATCATGGTGACTGCTCATCGCGAGCATGCAGTGCAGGCGTTCAATGTCGAAGCCCTCGACTTTCTGACCAAGCCGGTCGATGCATCTCGTTTCGAAGCAGCGATCAATCGCGCGCGCCGGCGCCTTCCGCAGACATTGGCCGCGCGCACGCCGGGCTCACCGACTCGGCTGCTCGCTGAGAAGTCTCGACGTCTGCATTTCATCGAGCCGACGCTCATCGAATGCATCGAGGCCGACGGCAACTACGTGGTAGTGCACACCGACACTGAGCACTACATCGCACGGAGCACACTCAAGCATCTTTCCGCGACGCTCGCGCCGCTCGGTTTTCTGCGCATCGAACGCTCGCTGCTGATCAATCTGCCGCGCGTGGCGTTCATTGAGAAACTCGGAGATGGTTGCTACGCATTTACGCTGCGCAGCGGACGCCGTCTCGTTTCCGGTGTGGCCTATCGCGAGGGGATTCAGAAGGAGATACGTTGCGCACAACTCGCGTGGGGCTAGCGGTTGTGGTTACACAACAGGATCTGTGCACGCAAGTTTCCGCGCACGCTCGTAGCGCGCGCCAATACGTCGTCACAAAAAGATCCGGCGTCGTCACGAATAACACCTGGCGTCATCACATTCGGATCGAAGGCAGAGACTTGCGACATAGGCTCCACGCGCCACGCATGCGCGTATCGCGCGCTACATAACGGCCGCAGTGTCGCTGATGGGCAACTGCAAGCAACGGCTTCCTTGTGGCGGGACGCCCACATCTAGGAGCAAACAATGTCGCCTTCAAATGCCGCTATACGCAATGCGGTTCGCACTGCGCTGCTGACGGGTGCTGCTGCCGCGGTCGCGGGTCCTGCGTACGCAGCAGATCAAACCATTCAAGAAGTCGTCGTGACCGGTTCGCGCATTGCGCAGCCGAATCTCGAGACCACCAGTCCGGTGACACAGGTGACTGCGGAGGACGTGATCACGCAGGGCGTGACCAAGATCGAAGATCTCGTGAATCAGCTGCCGCAAGCCTTCGCCGCTCAGAACGGTACGGTGTCGAACGGCGCAACGGGCACTGCTACGGTGAACCTGCGCGGCCTCGGCTCGGCTCGCACCCTGGTGCTGATTGACGGTCGCCGTCTGCCGTACGGTGGTGTCACCAACTCCGCTGCGGACCTGAACCAGATCCCGACCGCGCTGGTCGAGCGCGTCGAAGTACTGACGGGCGGCGCGTCCGCCGTGTACGGTTCGGACGCAATTGCCGGCGTCGTCAACTTCATCATGAAGAAGGACTTCGAAGGCATTCAGTTCGACGGCCAGTACAGCCTCTATCAGCACAACAACGACTTCAGCGGACCAGGCGCAGTACAGCTGCGCGATGTCATCCAGGGCAAGCATGCGGCCAACCCGGCGCAGTTCAACCTGCCGGATGACAACGTGACCGACGGCAACGGCGTGCAGGGCACCCTCATGGTTGGCGTCAGCACCGAAGACGGCCGCGGCAACATCACGGCTTATGTTTCGTATCAGGACTCGAAGGCAGTGCTCGAGCGCGACCGCGACTACTCGGCATGCACGCTCGCTGCGAACCCGACAGTTTCGTTTGCCTGCGGCGGCTCCGATACCTCCTTCCCGGGTAGGTTCACGGATTTCGGTGCGAATGACAGTACGAAAGCCGGTCCGGACGGCAAGCGCGGAACGGCCGACGACATTCCGGATGCCAATCCGCTGCCGTCGTTCAATTCCACCGTTGACTCGACCAACGGCGGCTTCCGGCCGTTCAACACCGCAACGGACCAGTACAACTTCGGTCCGTTGAACTTCTATCTGCGTCCGGACACGCGCTACAGCCTTGGTGCGATGGGCCACTACGAGCTCGCACCGTTCGCCGACGTGTACACGCAACTGATGTTCACGGACTACCGCTCGGTCGCGCAGATCGCGCCCGGCGGCAGCTTCTTCAATCTCGGCACGATCAACTGCGACAACCCTCTTCTGTCGGCGCAGCAGGCTGCGACGATCGGTTGCGGTGCTGCGGCTCAGGCAGCAGCAACGACCATCAACCCGGACACCGGCAGGCCGTTCTTGGCTGATCCCAACATCGTGCCGCTGTACATGGGCCGCCGTAACATCGAAGGCGGTGGTCGTCAGTCGGAGTTCCACAATACGTCGTTCCGCGCTCTCGTCGGCTCACGTGGCGACATCGCGGATGGCTGGAACTACGACGTCAGCGTGCAGTTCTCGCGCGTCGGCGCGGACAACACCAACATCAACGATTTCGCGGTTCCGAATCTGCAGAACGCTCTGCACGCGGTCCGTGATCCGGACACGGGCGAGATCGTCTGCCAGTCGGTGATCGATGGCACCGACCCGAACTGCGTCCCCTACAATCCGTTCGCCATCGGCGGAGTGACTCCTGAGGCGCTGGCCTACCTGCAGGTGCCGGCGGTGCAGACGGGCGTGATCGACCAGAACGTCATCACCGGCGTCATTACCGGCGACCTGGGCACGATCGGCGCCAAGCTGCCGTGGGCAGACGAGGCGGTCAAAGTCGCGTTCGGTGTCGAGAACCGCCGTGACAAGCTGGAGAACGTCACCGACTTCATCAACAGCGGCGGATTGCTCGGAGGATCTGGCGGTCCGACGATCGGCATCGAGGGCTCGACCAACGTGAACGATCTGTTCATGGAGGCCAGCATCCCGCTCGCGCAGGGCAGGGCTGGCGTTGAGCAGCTGTCGTTCGACACTGCGTATCGCTATTCGGACTACAGCTCGGGCATTACGACGAACACTTACAAGTTCGGCGTGGACTACGCGCCGGTCGAAGACATCCGTCTCCGCGCCAGTTTCCAGCGCGCGGTCCGTGCACCGAACATCGTCGAGCTGTTCACCGCGCAGGGCTTCGCCCTGTTCGACATGGATGGCGATCCGTGCGGCGCAGCGTTGGCCGGCAAGGCCGGTGCAGCTTCCAGCCAGGCGTGTCTGGACAGTGGCGTTCCGGCTTCCGCGCTGCGCAGTCCCAACCTTGACAGCCCGGCGGGCCAGTACAGCTTCAACCAGGGCGGCAACACGGATCTGCAGCCTGAGACGTCGGACACGATCTCCTACGGCATCGTGTTCACCCCGCGCTTCGCGCCCGGTCTGAGCATGTCGATCGACTACTTCGACATCGACGTGGAAGACCTGATCTCGGTCTTCGGTGCGGCCAACACGCTGGATGCATGCTACAAGTTCAACGACGCAGCGGCGTGCGGACGCATTCATCGCAACCCGCAAGGCCAGCTCTGGATCGGCACGGGCAATGTCGATGACCTCAACACCAACATCGGCGGTCTGGCGACCTCCGGCGTCGACCTGAACCTCAACTACAACGGGTTCGACATCGGCAGCTGGGGCAGCCTGACGTTCAACCTGACCGGGACGTGGCTGAAGGAGCTGATCACGGATCCGGGCGCCGCCGGCTTCCCGCCGTTCGACTGCGCCGGCGAGCACGCGGGGGCTTGTGTCAGCAGCCTGACGACGGCCGCGAATCCGGAGATCCGCACGCGCTTCCGCATCGGTTGGGAAACGCCGTGGAATGTCGACTTGGCTCTCACGCATCGCTACATCAGCTCGATCTCACAGCGAGGTGCTGCAGCAAACCGCATCGATCGGCACTTCAGCCATGAGAACTACTTCGACTTGTTCGGCAGCTGGAACGTCAGCGAGATGGCTAACGTGCGTCTGGGCATCAACAACGTGCTCGACGACGATCCGCAGATCAATGCCAGCGTCGGCGCGACCGGCAACGGCAACACGTATCCGCAGGTGTACGACGCCCTCGGTCGCTACATCTTCGGCGGCATGACCGTCAAGTTCTAGCCGATACGGTGCAGTACACGGAAGCTGCGGCGGTAAGGTTCCTCCTGCGAGAGGTTGATGACAGCTTCGTCGACCTCGAGAAATCCACGCCGCAGCTTTCCGTTTGCGAGTTCAGTATTTCATCCCAACGCTTGAGGGCTTATTGTCGTCAACCTGTATCTGTCATCTTCCTCCGGCAAGGCGACTCATGTGCAACGGTAGCATCCCGCAGATGCTTCGAACCTACCAAGGGCATCAGCTATCGCGCGCATCGATCCTGGATCGCATCGCAAGCGCCGCTACAAGTTGAAAGCACGATGACCAACGCATTCACGATCCGACGAGCTGACGAACGAGATGCGGCCAGCTTGGAGGTCTGCTTCGACGAACTGCAATCCTTTGAACGCTCGATCGAAGCGAATCGCGCCGAACCTTCCTTGATCCGCAAAGCATACCTCCGGGGCTTGTTGGACGATTGCGCAAAGTCCTCAGGTGCGATCTTCGTTGCCGAGATGAGCAATCGAGTCGTCGGCTTCGTATGTGTGCTGTCGCGCCAGGATTCGGAGGACATCCTCGAACGAGATCGAGAACATGCGTACGTCACGGACCTGGTGGTTCTCGAGCCGTATCGAAAGGCGGGAATTGCCTCGGAGTTGATGCGAGCTGCCGAGGCGCATGCGTTTTCGTCCGGGGCACGCCGGTTGCGCGTCGGAGTGCTAGCTGCGAACAGCGGAGCGCGCAATCTGTACCGAAAGCTGGGCTATCGCGATCAAGCGATTGTTCTCGAAAAGACCCTCGGCTAGGGTGTTCGTCATGCGCCGCACCGTTAGGCACCAGAGAGTCGCTATGGAATGGAATGCCTTGGTTCCCGAGTTGGTAGTGGCTGACTACGCCCGATCGAAGGCGTTCTATGTCGATGTGTTCGGATTTTCTTTGCGGTTTGAACGGCCGGAGAATAAGTTCGGATACTTCGACCTCGGTGGTGCGCAGATCATGCTCTTGGAGGATACAAATCGCCCCATCTATCAGATGCACCGCGCCGGTCCCAAGGGCAAGGGGCGGCACTTCCAGGTCGAGATCCCGTCTATTGCCGGAATCCTCGAACGACTCGACAAGGCTTCGGTTCCGCTAGCTTCCGAGGTCGTGGAATCTTGGTATCGGCAGGACACAGTGCTGCACGGACAGAGAGAGTTCTTTGTCGCAGATCCAGACGGCTACTTGTATCGCTTCTACGAGTACATCGGTGAGCGTTGTTTGGCGAATGGAGAACAAGATGCCAGACGTGATTCCGTTCCTGACGTATGAGGACGGCATTGCCGCCCTGGAGTGGCTGGCCGAGGCGTTTGGATTCGCGGAGACAGCTCGCTTCACGTCTTCCGATGGGAGGCTGTCTCACGGAGAAATGTCGGTGGGGAATGGACTGATCATGTTGGCCAGTCCGTCGCCGGACTACGAAGGCCCCAAGCGACATCGCGACAACTGCGAGATTGCCGCCTCATGGTCCACTCTGCCATGGATCATCGATGGCGTTCTCGTCTATGTTGACGACGTCGACGAGCACTATGCTCGGGCCAAGGCCGCGGGAGCGGTTATCTTGTCTGAGCCGGAGGAGGGGCCGCCGGCGCGACGATATCGAGTCGAGGATCTGGAAGGACATCGCTGGATGTTCATGGCACGAGACTGATGCACGCTGCTCTAGAAAAGCGATTCATCTCCGAGATTGCGCAGGCGCAGCGTCTCCTGAAGAGTGGAAGTCTGGACGAGGCGTTTGAGCATCTGGAAAGCGCCCATGTCCTCGGGCAGCGTTACATCGTCCCGCACATTCGAACTCACTGGCTCATGCTGAGAATTGGCCTTTCTCGTCGTTCTGTAGCCGAAGTTTCGGGCCAGGCCGCTCGTATCGTTCTAGGTGCGCTCGGGTCCGCCATCAATGTCGTTCCAACCGGAAACACGGGTGGAACCAATATCAGCATGTTCAAGCGCCTGCCAATCGACCCGGAGCTCGAGAAAGTGCTCAATGAACGGCAAACACCCGACAGCTAGGACGGCGGTGGTGAGCTGCTTTGAGGCTGGATATCTTGCGAAGGTATCGGGCCCCTGACACCTCGCTGGAGACTGAGATCAATGGGGATTCGAACGCTCGTGTCGATTGCAACTCTTGCCGCGACCTTCAGCCTCGCCGGCGCTGCCGCTGCGGCCGAAGCCATCCGATTCGAGCTGGGCACGTTCGAGAAGGATGGCCGACGATTCGTCGGCGTCGTGGTCGGCGGTGCGCTCGTTATTGACCTGCCAGCCGCCAACGGCGGCGGCCCGAACGACATGAAGGAGTTGATCGTTCAGTACGATCAGGGCCTGCGCCAGAAGATTGCGAAGTTGGTCGCGACAGCGGCGGCGCAAGGGGGCTCGAAGGCGCACACGTTTGCCTTGAAGGACCTCAAGGTGTTGCCGCCGATCATGTACCCCATGACGATGCTGAATGTGGCCGTCAACTATGTTGAGCATGGCCGGGAAATGGCGAGCAGCCCGTCCGTTGGTTCAGCTGGCAACGAGCCGGGGAGGGCACTGCCAGGCACACAGAGCGCTCCTGGGATTTGGGAACGGCGCGAGAACGATCCCCGCTGGAACCCGTACATGTTCCTGAAGGCGCCGAGTGCGATAGTGGCCGACGGCGAGTCGGTCCGGCTGCCGGTCGGCCGCACGCAGATCGATTGGGAATGCGAGCTGGCCATCGTGATCGGGAAGCCCGCGTCCCGCATTCGTAG
>Ga0209382_10005755_pt1 | contig 16065 bp, 14 predicted proteins | sample SoiMetdeltSBSDD5_FD_187599 | JGI IMG/M metagenome (GOLD analysis project Ga0209382, IMG submission 187599) | Bulk soil microbial communities from a Populus tree surrounding site in Tennessee, USA - Soil MetaG P. deltoides SBSDD5 (SPAdes) (version 2) | ecosystem: Environmental > Terrestrial >...
ACGGTCAAACAAGGTATCCAAGGCAAGCGCTTGCGCGCGGGCTGGAGCGAAGACTATCTCCTGGCCGTCTTGGCCCAATAAGATGCGATTGCCCTGGGGCCGGATAGAGAGGGAGGCTATCGAATGTAGATCAATGGTACAATAGCGGCAACTTAGACTTCGATGTGTGGATCTTTGCCGCCAAACCTCACATAGATGGTTTGGCGGCTTTCTTTCCGGCTTACTTGGCCGGTCTTTAAGGAGACTTCAGAATGAATGCCAAATTGTACGTGGGGAACTTGTCGTACAGCACCACGGAGGATGATCTGCGCATCTTGTTCGCGCAGGCGGGCAGCGTCACTTCGGCGAAGATCGTCAAGGATCGCGACACCGACCGCTCCAGAGGTTTTGCTTTTGTGGAAATGAGCACCCAGGCGGAAGCGGAAAAAGCGATCAGCATGTTCAATGCGTTCAACTTGAACGATCGCCAACTGACGGTCAACACGGCTCGGCCTCGTGAGGAACGACAAGGTTTCGGCGGCCCACGCAATGGTGGGGGAGGAGGAATGGGGATGGGCGGCGGTCGGCGCAGCGGGGGAGGCGGGAGCCGACGCGGTGGCAGTGGTGGCACACGCCGTTATTAAAACGGGTGACGGGTTTTCTCATCAACTCTAAGCCAACTCTACTCGAAGCGCCTGTCACCCGACAGGCGCTTTTGTTTGTACACTACTAGCGTTTGGGCCTAACGCCTGTACAATAGGAGGCGCTTGACCCGTGGGTGTTGAACCCAGCCGATTTGCCCGAGCGTGAAACGTATGTGTGAGGCCAGCTAATTGTGGATGAGCGCAAGTTAACCCCCGAAGACCAACTTCGTCGTCAAAATGAATACCTGGCCGCTTTGCAAGAAACGACGCTGGGCCTCATCCGCCGCCTGGAGCTGACCGAACTCTTGGAGGATGTTCTTAAACGGTCGGCCGCCTTGGTGGGCACCGAGCACGGTTACATTTACTTGGTTGAGCCGGATGGAATGGAAATGCAAATCCGTGTGGGGATTGGCTGGCCGAGCGTTGTCGTTGGTATCCGGATTAAACCCGGTGAGGGTTTGGGCGGTCAAGTCTGGGAAACCGGCCAACCGGTGGTCGTGGAGGATTATCCAACTTGGGCTGGCCGCTTGCTCTTGACGCTAAATAGTCCTTTACACGCCACGGTCGGTGTGCCGCTTACCTCCGGCTCCCAGGTCGTGGGCGTGATTGCGTTGGCTTATCTCGAACCTGAGCGCCGGTTTGGAGAAGCCGAGGTCGAAATCTTATCCCGGTTTGCGCAGTTGGCCTCGGTCGCGCTGGAGAATGCCCGTCTGTATGCGGCGGCGCAGGCGGAATTGGCCGAGCGCAAGCGCGCGCAAGAAGAATTGGAATTGGCCCGCGATCAGGCCTTGGCCGCCAACCGAGCCAAGAGCTCCTTCCTGACCAACATGAGTCACGAATTGCGCACGCCATTGAACCACATCATCGGCTACAGTGAGATTATGCTGGACGAGGCGCGGGAGGCCGGCCAAGCGCACTTCGTCGCCGACCTGGAAAAGATTCGCGGGGCCGGCCGGCATCTTTTGAATCTCATCAGCGATCTGCTGGATATTTCCAAGATCGAGGCCGGAAAAATGACGTTGATCCCGGAGACCTTTGACCTCCGCGCTTTGGCGAATGATGTCTCCCTGGCCAGCCGGCCGCTGATTGAAAAGAACGGGAATACCTTGCAACTGAATTGCCCCGCCGACATTGGCCTGATTCGCACCGATGTGGGCAAGGTCCGGCAGATGCTGATGAATCTGTTAAACAATGCGGCGAAGTTCACCGAGCGGGGAACGATCACGCTGACCGTTACCCGTGAGACAAGCCCGACTGGTGATCAGATTATTTTCCAGGTGGTGGATACCGGCATCGGCATGACGGAAGAGCAAATGGCGCCTCTCTTTCAGCCGTTTATGCAGTTGGACTCCTCCTCAACCCGGCGACATAGCGGTACCGGGCTAGGCTTAGCGCTATGCTATCGTTTGTCCCAACTGATGGGGGGCGAGATTTCCGTCCAGAGTCGGCCGCATACAGGTTCAACTTTCACCCTGCGCGTGCCCGCCGAAGTTCCGGACTCACAGAATAAATTGGAAGCCTTCATCAGTTAACGGTCAAGGCTGCAGCAGGCGAAGCATGGCCTCCTCAAGTTGCTGGCGTTCGGCATAGATGGTGACGCCTGAACTCAACGGCAGGGGCAGGTTCGCCTCCCAAGTCGTCTCGGGATCGTAGAGGTAATAAATATCCCAGACGATTCCGGAAGTGCCACCCCATTGTTCGGCAAACCAGCGTCCCGCGATTTTATCTTCGTCCCAAAAGTGTTTGACGCGCATGTCCGGCATGACGCTGGGATCCCAAGCCTGGCGCGCGTCGCCCCCGAGCATCGAAAACCAAAGGGTATAGACCTGAAGTTTCGCTGAAGGATTTTTCTCCAAGAGTTCCGTCTGCACCCACCGGGCGCCGGCGCGGCACGTCGTTCAAGTGGGTGAGACAAGCAGGATCAGGCGTGGGAGGCCTTTAGCTTGATTGAACTGTGTCTGAAGCTGTTCGATGTTCTGAAGGTCAATGAGCGACGCTTCCGCTGCCCGATAACGTGACATGCTGAGTTCCTGTTGAAAGATAAAGACGATCAGCAGGAATAGACCGATAGCCGCCAGTATCAACGTTTTGAAATCCGGTTTACGCATTGCCAGTCTCCTTAATCAGGCCTCCCCTGTTCATTCGGCTCGGTCTATTATAATGTTAGCATGCCAATGAAAAACTCCTCGAGCCATTTCCTGGATTTTTTTCGTTCACCGCGCTTCCCAATTTTTATGATCGTGTTTGTGGATATGCTCGGCCTGGGCATTACCTTGCCGGTCCTACCACTCTTTGCCAAGAATCAACTTCACGCCGAGGCCTGGCAGATTACCACGCTGACCAGCGTTTACTTCGTGGCGCAGTTCTTCGCCTCGCCCTGGTTGGGCCGGCTCTCGGATCGCATTGGGCGGCGGCCGGTGCTCATCCTCTCCCAAGCTGGGACGTTGCTCGGGCTGCTGCTGACCGGTTTAGCGCCGACCATCCTCGTTATCTACCTAGCGCGGCTCATTGACGGCTTCACCGGCGGCAACATCTCAGTGGCGCAAGCCTATCTCAGCGACATCACCGAGGAACAAGATCGGGCGCGCGGGTTGGGAATCGTCAATGCGTCGTTCGCCCTCGGTTTTATCTTTGGGCCGGCCTTCGGCAGTGTGATGGCGTCTTTCTTTGGCCCGCGCGTGCCGTTTTTCATTGCGGGTGGTGTCTCCGTGTTGACCATCCTGCTGTCCACCTTCCTCCTCCCCGAATCACTACCGGACGACCGGCGTAAACTCGAAAAAGCCGTGGCCGCGGAACGACCTCGGCCGAGCGGTCTGGCGCTGCTGCGGATTCCCGCCGTGGCGCTGTTGCTTTTCATTGCCTTCGGTTCGCAGTTTGCCTTCTTTAGTTTTCAGACGGTCTACGTGTTGTGGGCCGAGCGGCTGGTCTTTGCCGGTTTTTCGGATACGTTTGTGCAGCAGGCGGTGGGAGCGATCCTGACGTTCGTCGGCATTTGCGGGATCATCACCCAGTTTTGGTTGGTCGCGCCGTTCGTTCGTCTTTTTGGCGAGAAGAAACTGGTGATTGGCGGGAACCTGGCGCGCGCGGGGGCGTTTGTGGCTATGGCCCTCTCGCCGACAATTGTGGTAGCGGTGTTGTCTATTCCGTTTCTGGCGATTGGAGGAGGCGTTTCTTTACCCGCGCTGATTGCTTTATTGACCTATGCCGCGCCGCCGGGAGAACGCGGCCAAGTGATTGGCCTGAATCAATCCGTTGCCGCCATCGGCAGTATTCTGGGCCCGATTCTCTCCGGTTTTCTCTTCCAGAATGTTAGTCCTGCGGCGCCAATGGTCGCCGCCGCGATTCTGATGGGCACGACGGTGCTCATCGGGTTAAACATCTTCCGCCTGCCGATCTACAAATCCACGCCTTCGAGCGCTCCTTCCAATCCTTAAGCTTCAAAAGAAACCGGCAAGAAACCGGGTTTCTCCGTTTAGCGCCAGAAAAAGAACCGCCGGACAGAAATTGTCCGGCGGGCTATTTGGACGACCACTGGCGGTAATCAGGCTTTCTTAGGAGCCGGCAGGAACTTCATCATGGTCGTGCCGCAAACCGGGCATTTGCCCTTAGCGGCCGGTTTGCCATTCTTCGTGGTGACCATCTGGATTTCAGTCATCTTCCGAGGTGCTTTGCACTTCACACAATAAGCTTCCAGGTCAGTAGGGGCCTGAGCCTCGGGGGCGGGGGGTTGGGGCATATCCATAGGACAATCCTCCTTACTATAACTATGGCGCTGTAGCTCTAAGAAGTTTCAGTGACGGGGCGCTGCGCTGACCACCCCGGACAGCTAAAATGCTACCATAGCCCCCAGCAGCCTGCAAGAAGACAATAAACAAATGTTCTAAATGTAGAAAGTTTGATCTAAATGACGCAAAAACATGGTATTTCTTGACTTGTCCCACCCGGATGTGTTATATCAAACGCCGGTCTTCTTATCAAAAATCTGGTAGGGATCAATGCTTAGAGAACGAATCTCAGACGACGTCTACGTTTTTACCAGCGAAATGTACGCTCAGGTTACTGCGGGTGCGATCGTCTCCTCGGAGGGCGCGGCGGTGATTGATACGCTCGCTTTCCCGGTGGAGACGCTGGAAATCAAGGATTTCCTGGAGAACCGGCTGGGAGTCAAAGTGCGCTATGTGATTAACACCCATTACCATGCGGATCACACCAATGGCACCAGCCTTTTCCCCAGCGCGGAAGTGATTGGGCACCAGCTTTGCCGGGAACGGCTGGATACGGTGGGGCGTAAGGGATTAGCCCGCGCCCAGGCGCAGTCGCCGGAGTTGGCGGATTTGAAGATTACCTTGCCGGAGGTGCTGCTGACGGATGGCCCGCTTTATCTCCATCTGGGAAAGAAAACGTTGCAAGTTTTATACACGCCCGGCCATTCGCACGATTCGGTCTCGGTGTTGGTCAAGGAAGATCGCATCCTGTTCGCCGGCGACATGCTCATGCCGCTCCCTCACATTGTGGATGGTGACCTGGAGAACATGATCCGGTCGTTGCAAGCTGTCCCTGGGATGGGGCTGGAGAACGTCGTCCAGGGACACGGCGAGTTGGTGCTGCGGGGCGAGATAGACGATGCCGTCCGCTCCAATTTGCGTTATCTCGAGGCGATCCGCAAAAAAGTGGAGCAAGTTATCAAAAAGAAAAAGCCGCGCGACGCCGTGCGGGAGATCGGCATCGAAAGCTGCGGCAAGAGCCGGATTCCCCTCAATGGATTGGTGACACAACTTCACACCGCCAATTTACTGGCGCTCTACGATCAATTGTCAGGCCACAAGCGTTGAACGAAAATGACAGGGTGACACGGTGACGGGGTGATGGGGTGATCTCTTCTAAAAATACTCACCCCTTCACCCACTCACCCCGTCACCCTCTCACCTTTCTCGATGTGACAGTTGTGAACACCCAACAAATCCTCGAAGTCATCGCCAACCTGCCCGAAACAGAGCGCCGCGATTTGCTCGCCCGGCTGCGCGAACTTTACGGAACTACTCCTGCATCAACCCCTAAACAAATTGGCATGGCGCTGGACGAATGGGACGGCCCAGCCGATTACCTCCTCGTCTTCGATGGTGGGAGCCAGGGCAATCCGGGGATAGGGTATGGCAGCTATGCCCTCTTTGACAGTGCCCACAAGGGCCAAGTCCATCGGCTCTCCTTTGATGGGCAGCTGACCAATAATGAAGCGGAATATCACACACTGCTCGCCGCGTTGCACGACTTGCAGCAGCGTTTAGGCCCTCAGGCGGCGGACACGACCATCGAAGTGCGCGGGGATAGCAGCCTGGTCATTGAGCAGGTCTCCGGCAAATGGAAAGCCAAAGACCAGCGCATGCGCGAACTCCGCGACGAGGTGCGTCAGGCACTCAACCGTTTCAAGCGTTTTCGACTGGTACAGCAACCGCGCGAGGATTCGGTACGGGTACTTGGGCATTGATAGGACGAAAGACGAAAGACGAAAGACGAAGGTAATTCACGGATCACGAGTATTCTTCTGAATTCTGTCTTCTGACTCCTGCCTTCCGACTTTTCTTGGGGAACTCCTCCATGCCGGAATCCGCCATTCGCGTCCAAAGCCTCCGAAAAATCTACAACGTCCCGGTGCGTGAAGAGGGCTTGAAAGCCGCTTTCCGTGGCCTGGTGCATCGCCAGTTGCGCGAGGTGAAAGCAGTGGATGGCATCACCTTTGAAATTGCGCCGGGGGAGGTCGTGGGATTCCTTGGTCCCAACGGTGCGGGGAAGACGACCACGCTCAAAGTGCTTGCCGGTTTGTTGCATCCCACTTCTGGGGAAGCCCAGGTTTTAGATTATATTCCCTGGCGGCGTCACAAAGATTATCTGCGCCAAATGACCTTGGTCATGGGCCAGCGCGGTCAGCTCCAGTGGGATATTCCCGCCTTCGAATCGTTCGAACTCTGCCGTGCCATCTATCAAATTCCTCTGTCTGACTATCGGCGCACGCGAGACGAATTTGTTGAACTCTTGGAACTGAAAGACCTCGTTCAGAAGCCGGTACGGAATCTTTCCCTCGGCGAACGCATGAAATGTGATATGGTCGCCGCGCTTTTGCATCGCCCACAAATCTTATTTCTGGACGAGCCGACGATCGGGCTGGACGTGACGATGCAGAAGCGCATCCGGACGTTTATCGCCGAGTACAACCGGCGCTATGGCGCGACCGTGCTGCTCACCAGTCATTACATGGCCGATGTCGTTGCATTGTGCAAGCGCGTCATCGTCATCCATCAGGGGCGGATTTTGTATGATGGCAGCCTGGCCGGCCTCGTCGGGCGTTTTTCGGCGTTCAAAACGATTGAGTTCACCTTGGAGAACGCGGCGGTTGACCTGAGTGCTTATGGCGAGGTCCTGAGTCGGGACGACGGGCATATCACGCTCCGTGTTCCCAAGTCCGAAACTTCGCGTGTGACGGCCCGGCTGCTCACTGACCTGGTGATAGATGACCTGACCATCGAAGACCCGCCGATTGAAGATGTGATCGAGCGGGTCTTTGCTCAGGAGAAGATCGAATGAAAGGCATGCTTGACTTTTACATCACGCAGTTCAAGATCGAGCTATCCTCGCATTTCCAATACCGCTTCGCCCTGCTGATCCGAATCATCGTCTTGGTCATTGAGCCAGTGATCTACCTCGTCGTTTGGACGACGGTGGCTGAAGCCCATGGCGGCATCGTCGGCGGCTACACCCGAGGCGAGTTTGCGGCTTATTACATCGCCTGGATGTTGGTGCGCCAAATGACTGTTTCCCTCGGCCCCTCTGACGTTGAAGATCTTATCCGGTCTGGGGAACTCTCGGCGATGTTACTGCGGCCGGTTAATCCTTTTCATATCTTTCTGGCCTCGGGGCCGAGCGCCAAGGTCTTCACCTTTTTGTGGTTGATGCCGATTCTGGCGATTTTGGTGATCGTGTTTCGTCCGACCTTAAGCCCGGCCCTTTGGGAGATCGCCACCTTCGCGGCAGCGTTGGTGATGGCGTATATCCTGCGCTTTGTGTTGTTGTGGGCTATGCAAATGGCTGCCTTTTGGATCACGCGCGCCAGTGCCTTGACCGGAATGTACTTTGCGGCGGAATTCCTGCTCTCCGGGCGCTTGCTCCCAATCTCCATGCTCCCGTTATGGGCGCAGCAGATCGGGAACGTGCTGCCATTTCGCTGGTCATTTGGGTTTCCGTTGGATGTACTGCTGGGCCGTCTGACGCCGCTGGAGGTTGGATTGGGCTTTCTGATTCAAGTCGCTTGGTTACTCGTCGGTGCCTTTCTGATCAAAGTCTTATGGCGCGCCGGTCTGCGCCGTTATTCAGCGGTAGGGGGATAAGAATGAGTTACCTCAGGCTGTGGTGGGTCCACCTGCGGGTCGGCGTGATGAACGAGTTGCAGTATCGTGTTAACTTCTTTGTGCAGTTATTCAACTCTTTGTTGTCGCTGGGTGTCGGGTTGGCCGGCTGGGCCATCGTCTTTACGTATACCGAAACTTTAGGCGGCTGGGGCCGAGCGGAACTGCTGGCCGTGATGGGTATTCACATCTTGATGGGTGGGTTGATTAACACCTTCATTGATCCGAACATGATTCGCCTGATGCAGGAGGTGCGGCTGGGCACGCTGGATTACGCGCTCGTCAAGCCTAAAGACGCGCAAGTCCTCGTCAGCGTGCGCCAAACCGATTTCTGGCAGATGGTGGATGTCCTCATCGGCCTGAGCGTGCTGATGGTGGCCTTGCTGCAATTGAAAAGCCAGCTTGGCCTTTGGCAGACTCTCGCCTTTGGAGTCGCGCTGCTGTTGGGCGGTTTGATGATTTACAGCGTCTTCCTCATGCTGGCGACTTGGTCATTCTGGTTTGTGCGCGTGGGAAACATTTTACAAATTTTCCGCGGCATATACGAAGCCGGACGCTGGCCGGTGGATATTTACCCGGATTGGTTGAGATTTGGTCTGACCTTTCTGGCACCGGTCGCTTTTGCTGTGACCGTTCCGGCGCAAGCGTTGACCGGGCGCTTGACTCCGTTGACCCTCGGCGGGGCGGCGCTCTTGGCCATTGGTTTGTTGAGCCTCTCCCGCTGGTTTTGGAATTTCGGCCTGCGCCATTACACCGGCGCGTCAGCCTGAGAAGGACGAATGAAAAATGCAAAATGACAAATGTAAAAATGAATTCTTCTGGCTTCTGTATTCTGACTCCTGACTCCGACTTTGGACTTCGCACTTTTTATGGCATAATCTTGTTATCAATGGCGTTGATGGAAACGAGTAGGCCGCGCTAAGCTTTTTAGAGAGTCCGGGCGGGTGGAAACCGGGCAAGCCAACCAGGCCGAAAATCCTTCCGGAGCCGCATTGTGAAAGCAGTCAGCCAATAGCCAACCGCTAACTGCCAGTAGCAAATGCCGGGGCCGCCCCCCGTTATCAACGCGCGGGCATGCTCGTGCCCGATGGAGTGGCCGCTTCAGTTTAGCGGCAATCAGGGTGGTACCACGGGAGATCAGACTCTCGTCCCTGTTTCGGGACGGGAGTTTTTTATTTATTGATATTGCGTCAACGGATCGCTTCGCGAAACGGATAAACGGATGCGGTGCGAACTATCCGTTTATCCGTTGAGTATCCGTTGACACCTTGCCGTGTAATCCGTGTACTGAAGAAACTCATGACGAAACAAACACTCAGAATAAAATTAAGCACCTCGCTCAACGTCTGGCTGCTGGCGCTGGTGAATGTATATTTCGCCGGCTTGTTCGTTTGGGCGCTGGCGCATTGGGTCATCGGCGATCGCTGGTGGTGGCTGTTCGCGCTGAACGCGCTCGCGCCTTATTTGTTTCTGCCCTTGCCGGTAATTCTGCCGCTGGCTTTCCGGCTGCGGCGGCGTGAACTGTGGGCTGGATTGAGCCTGGCATTCGTGCTCTTTGCTTATCTCTATGGCGGGTTATTCTTGCCCAGGCCTCCCGCTACGCCAGCCAACGGGCCGAAGCTGACCGTGATGGCTTATAACGTCCTGGGATTCAATATGGAAACCTCCGTTGTAGTCGAGGCTATTCGCGCCAGCCAGGCGGATGTGATCGCCTTGCAGGAACTCAATCCGGAGAATGCAGCGGCCATCCAACGCGAATTGGCGGAGGTCTATCCTTATCAAATCCTGAATCCACAGGCAGGGGTGGCCGGCTCCGGAGTCATCAGCCGTTATCCTTTGCGCCCGACCGGAGAGCAATTGCTCGGCGGTTGGATCGGCACACCGCATGTGCTGGAAGTGGATTTCGATGGGCAGCCGGTAACGCTCATTCGCTTTCATGCGTATGCGGGTATTAACAATGTCGCTCCACGTGAAGCTCAGGCGCGGATCATCGCGCATTTCGCCTCCGCGCATCCCGGCCCGTTCATTGCCGTCGGCGACTTCAATGTGACGGACATGAATGTTGCTTATCGAATTGTCACCCGGCAGCTCCGCGATTCCTGGCGCGAGGCGGGTTGGGGCTTTGGACAGACCTTTCCGGGCGCGGCCTCCCTGGGCAGTTCCCGTCCGACTCTGGCCGGCATTCCAGTGCCGATGTGGCTGGTGCGGATTGACTATATTTTCCACTCGGATAATTTCACTTCTGCCGCCGCGCGCCTCGGGCCGTGGGATGGGGTGAGTGATCATCGGCCGGTGGTGGCGGAGTTGGTGTTGCGAAAATAGATTTCTTTGTACACGGATTGCACGGATTGGACGGATAACACGGAGAAAACATGGCAGAACTACTCTACAAAGAGTTAACTTACCAAATTCGATCCGTGCTGTACGATGTTTACAACACACTCGGACCGGGCTTACGTGAAGAGACGTATAAGATCGCTACCTTAGCCGAAATGCGCCGACGCGAAATGAAAGCTGCTTGTGAAGTTGAGATTCAAATTGTATTCAAGGGCGAAGTGATTGATACCTATCGACTTGATCTTGTGGTAGAAGATAAAGTGATTCTTGAACTTAAAGCGGTGGATGAATTCCATCCACGTCATAAGGCTCAATTGCTTTCATATTTAAAGGCTTCTAAATTGCGTTTGGGCTTACTCGTCAATTTTGGTTCTGATAAATTAGAAGTTATCCGGCTCATCAACTGACCTCACCCAAAAAATCCGTGAAATCCGGCTTGTCCGTGCAATCCGTGTACAAAGACTCTGTAAAAGGAAACGATCATGTTCAACCCTCTCCCCCCTAAACCCGACTTTCCCGCCCTCGAACGCGAGATCCTCCAATGGTGGAAGGAGACGGACGCCTTCAACAAGTTACGCCAATTGCGTCAAGGCGGCCCGACCTATTCCTTCCTCGACGGCCCGATCACGGCCAACAACCCAATGGGTGTGCATCATGCTTGGGGCCGCACGTACAAAGACCTGTGGCAGCGCTATCACGCCATGCGCGGCTACGAGGAGCGTTGGCAAAACGGCTTCGACTGCCAGGGCTTATGGGTCGAGGTCAACGTCGAGAAAGAATTGGGATTCAAAACCAAGAAGGACATCGAGAACTATGGCCTCGCGCCGTTCGTCATCTTATGCAAGCAGCGCGTGCTCAACTACGCCGCCGTGCAGACCGAGCAATCCATCCGCTTGGGAATGTGGATGGATTGGAATAATCCCGACGATTTGCGCAAGCTGCGGGACGAGTTGGGTAAAAACCCCAATGGTCAGCTCACGCTCCAAGGGCCGAACGGGCCGGTCACCGGAACTGTCGAGCAACTCGTCGGGCAGTTGGGATTGCCGCAACTTGGCGGATCGTACTTCACCTTCAGCGATAAAAATAATTACGACATCTGGGCCTTCATCAAAAAATGCGCGGATCAAGGTTGGGTCTACAAAGGCACGGACGTCATGCCGTGGTGTTGGCGCTGCGGGACCGGCATCAGTCAGCACGAGATCGTCACCGAAGGCTATGTGGAAAAAACTGATCCGAGTTTGACCGTGCGCTTCCCGCTCGTGGATCATCCCGGCGAAGCGCTGCTTGTGTGGACGACGACGCCGTGGACGTTGACCTCCAACGTCGCCGCCGCGGTTGGGCCGGAGTTGACCTACGTCAAGGTCAAGCAGAATGATGAAGTCTTCTATCTCTCCAAAGGCACGACGAAGATGCTCAAGGGCCACTTTGAAGTTTTGGGCGAAATGACGGGCAAAGAATTGGAAGGCTGGAAATACACCGGCCCATTCGATGAGTTGCCCGCCGCGCAGCGCCCCGGCGGTTGGACGGAGCCTTCGCTGCAGCGTTTGTTCGAGCACATCCCGGAGACCGCCGCGCAGGCGCATCACGTTGTCTTGTGGGATGAAGTCGGCGAGGCCGAGGGCACGGGCATTGTCCATATCGCGCCAGGCTGCGGCGCTGAGGATTTCTATCTCGGCAGCGAGCACATCTTGCCGATCATCGCGCCGCTCGATGAGAACGGCACGTACCTCGAAGGCTTCGGATGGCTCACGGGCAAGCATGTCACGGAGGTCACGCCGCTCATCGTCGAAGAGCTGAAGCGCAAAGGGGTTTTCTATCGGCTCGAAGATTACACGCACCGCTACCCGGAATGCTGGCGCTGCCAGACCTCGCTCGTCTTTCGCTTGGTGGATGAGTGGTTCATTGCGATGGATGGCCTGCGCCAACCGATGATGGACGTGACCAAACAGATTCGCTGGATCCCGGACTTTGGCCTTGACCGCGAATTGGATTGGCTGCGCAACATGCACGACTGGATGATCTCCAAGAAACGCTATTGGGGTTTGGCGCTGCCCATTTGGGAATGCGAGCATTGCGGCCACTTTGATGTCCTCGGCAGTCGGGATGAACTCGAAGAGCGCGCGGTCGAGGGTTGGGATGAGTTCAAGCCGCACGCGCCGCATCGTCCGTTCATTGATGGGGTCAAGATCGCTTGCTCCGAGTGCGGCGGAAAAATCGCGCGCATCAAAGACGTGGGCAACCCGTGGCTGGATGCGGGCATCGTCTCGCTCTCGACCATGCGCTACCAGACCGACCCGGAATATTGGCGCAAGTGGTTCCCGGCGGACTTCATCACCGAATCATTTCCCGGCCAATTCCGCAATTGGTTCTATTCACTGCTGGCGATGGCGACCGCGCTCGAAAACAAGCCGCCCATCCGCACTGTGCTTGGCTTCGCCACGCTCCTCGGCGAAGATGGCCGCGCGATGCACAAATCGTGGGGCAACTACATCGAGTTCAACGAAGCCGCCGACAAAATCGGCGCGGACGTCATGCGCTGGATGTACTGCAATCAGCGCTACGAAACCGACATGCTCTTCGGCTATCACGTCGCCGACGAAACCCGCCGAAGATTCTTACTGCCTTTATGGAATGTGTATTCCTTTTTTGTGACTTACGCTAATCTGGACAAGTGGCAGCCTACGAAGGACGAAGGACGAAGGACGGAGGACGGAGGAAGAAGGAAGAATCACGAGTCACGAGTCACGAGTCACGAGTCACTATCCATCAACGATCTCGACCTCTGGATCCTCTCCCGCCTCCAACAACTCATCCAAGACGTCACCTCCGCCCTCGACGACTACCATGTTTACAAAGCCGCCAAGCCCATCGAAGAATTCCTGGACGACCTGAGCAACTGGTACGTCCGCCGCTCACGCCGCCGCTTCTGGAAATCCGAGGCCGATACGGACAAGCAGGCTGCGTACGCGACGCTCTACGAAGTGCTCGTCACGCTGACGAAATTGCTCGCGCCGTTCGTCCCGTTCGTGACCGAGCAGATGTATCAAAACTTGGTGCGGAGCGCGGTGGCGCATCCTGAGCGGACGCTGACAGCGCAGTTTGCTGTGTCGAAGTGGCAGTCGAAGGAGCCACTCAGTGTCCATCACTGTGACTGGCCGACGGCGAACACATCACTCATGGACAAATCGCTCCTCGCCGATATGGCGATTGGCCGGACGGTCGTCACGCTCGGTCACGCCACCCGCGCCAGTTCAAATCTCAAAGTGCGGCAGCCGCTGGCGCGCGCGCTCGTCGTCGTCGCGCCGGATCAGCAGGAAAGCGTCAAACGCATGAGTGAACTCATCGCCGACGAACTGAATGTGAAGGCGGTCGAGTTGGTCGCGAACGAAGCCGATCTCATCACCTACAAGCTCCTGCCGAACAACAAACTCCTCGGCCCGAAGCTTGGACCGTTATTCCCGAAGATTCGCCCGGCCCTCGAGTCAACCGATCCCGTCGCGGCGGTCAAGACGCTGCGTTCGGGTGGGAACCTGACCTTGAGTGTGGATGGGCAAACAATTGACCTCGCGCCCGACGAAGTGATTGTCAACCCGCAGCCGAAGTCCGGGTTCGCAGTCGCGTTCGAGGGTGGGGTGGTCGTCGCGCTTGATACAGTCATCACGCCCGAACTCCGGGCCGAGGGCCTGGCGCGCGAGTTCGTCCGCCGCGTGCAGGACCTGCGCAAGACCGGCGGTTTCGACATCTCTGACCGCGTGGTGACGTATTACACGGCCAGTGCCGATCTGGCCGAAGCGATCTCCAAGTTTGGCGACTACATCAAAGGCGAGACGTTGAGCGTTGATTTAGTTTCGGGTGCGGCTCCGGCAGGTGCTTCAACATCTGAAGATAAATTTGATGGAGAAACACTTTCGCTTGGATTAGTTGTTGTCAAGGCTAAAAAGACGAAGGATGAAGGACGAAAGACGAAAGTTAAACCAAAGCCGAAGAAGACCGCAGTGCGGACGAAACGGGCGACGAAAGCCACGACTAAGAAAAAACCTGCGGCACGGCCTAAGCGGACGACGGCGAACTCAAAGAAGAAGCCAGCGGTGCGGGCGAAGAGAACAACTAAAAAGTTGGCTGGCGATTGAAATCGCGCCTACAAAAATGCGAAGTCGGCCTTCGCCGACTCATTCTGTAGCCGTTTCAGCCTGCGAAGGCAGGCTTCGCGCTCTTGTTGTTGCGACTTCTAGTCGCCAGCGACAAGAGCCCCATCAGAGATTAAGGCTTATAGTCATGTTGGGTGGATTGTTGTGTTTGCCAGCGAACTGCAAATAAAGAAAGGAAACTCCTATCATGTCATTCTTCGGACCATTTGGTCGCCCCGACATCAAGAAATTGAGAGGCAAACGAGATGTAAATGGTTTGGTGAAAGCGCTAGGGTATGAAAACGATAGTGCTATACGGGAGGCAGCGGCAGAGACACTGGGGCAGATCGGCGACTCCCGCGCCGTCAAGTCGCTCCTCGTAGCAGCACTCAAGGATCGCAATAGCGATGTTCAGTGGAGAGCGGCCGAGGCGTTATGGAAGATTGGCATTCCAGCTATTGAGCCGCTCGTCGTAGCGCTGAAGGACAGTGAATGGCATGTTCGGAAGGTGGCGGCCGAGGCGTTGGGGAAGATTGGCATTCCAGCTATTGAGCCGCTCGTCGTAGCGCTGAAGGACAGCGAATGGCATGTTCGGAAGGTAGCGGCCGAGGCGTTGGGGAAGATTGGGGATGCCCGTGCCATTGAGCCGCTCGTCGCAGCGCTGAAGGATAGCGATAACGATGTTCGGAAGGTAGCGGCCAAGGCGTTGGGGAAGATTGGGGATGCCTGCGCCGTCGAATCGCTCGTCGTAATGCTAAAGGATAGCGATAAAGATCTGCGGTATGTGGCGGCACACGCGCTGGGCGAACTCAAGGATTCCTGTGCCGTGGAGTCACTCGCCGCGGCGCTGAAGGACAATGAGGGGGTTGTGCGGGAGGCGGCGGCAGAGGCGCTGGGAGAGATTAGGGATGCCCGTGCGGTGGAGCCGTTGGCCGCTGCGCTGATGAAGGACGGCAAATGGTTTGCGGGGTTGCGAAAGGCGGCGGCAGAGGCGCTGGGAGAGATTAGGGATACCCGTGCGGTGGAGCCGCTGGTCGCCGCGCTGAAAGACGATAATGAAGATGTGCGGAAGGCGGCGGCACAGGCGCTGGGGCAGATTGGCGCTCTGGCTGTGGAGCCGCTAGTCGCCGCACTGAACGACAGCGATTGGCATGTGCGGTGGGGAGCGGCAGAGACGTTGGGGAAAATTGGCTGGAAACCAACCGACAACATTCAGCGTGCTCTCTATGCAGTCGCGCGGAAAGCATGGGACGAAGTGGTGGTGAACGCGGATGTTGTCGGGCCGCTGTTTGCTGTGCTGAAGGTGGTGGAACTGGACGTGGATGCTGTCGGGTCACTGTTTGCTGTGCTGAAGGATGATGATGAAGACATACGGAAGGCAGCGGCAGAGACGTTGGGGAAAATTGGCTGGAAACCAACCGACAACATTCAGCGTGCTCTCTATGCAGTCGCGCTGAAAGCATGGGATGAAGCAGTGGAACTGAATGCGGATGCCGTCGAGCCGCTAGTCGCTGTGTTGAAAGACGATGATGAAGATGTGCGGAAGGCGGCGGCACGGGCGCTGGGACAGATTGGCGACAT
>Ga0209382_10005756_pt1 | contig 16064 bp, 13 predicted proteins | sample SoiMetdeltSBSDD5_FD_187599 | JGI IMG/M metagenome (GOLD analysis project Ga0209382, IMG submission 187599) | Bulk soil microbial communities from a Populus tree surrounding site in Tennessee, USA - Soil MetaG P. deltoides SBSDD5 (SPAdes) (version 2) | ecosystem: Environmental > Terrestrial >...
TCATCGCCATCGTGGCACCCAGAGCGAAGTGCATGCCCTCAAGCAGCCACGCTGCTAACACCCCTGGTATAAAGCCGGCTGTATGACCAATGGCTTCGAGCCTAGCAGCAAAGGTAGGTGCTCGTGCTGTTCGATACAGACAGGTCACCAGTCCGATGCGCTGGTCAGCCAGGAGCGGCATGATATTGCGGAGATAGGTAGGATCAACGTGGATGTCGCTATCGACAATAACAATCCATTCATATTTCACGCATGCTAGCATATTGTGCAGGTTGCTCACCTTCAGGTTCGCTTCCATGGTATGGGCGCAAACCATGAGGGCAATGTCCCGCTCGGGAAAGTCGGTTATCAGTCGGTGCACAATGGGAATCGCCGTGTCTAGAGGGTCACGCACGCCAAAAACAATTTGATAGACAGGATAGTCTTGTAAGCAGAACGCAGCATAGCTCTCATAGGCTCCCTCGTCGGCTCCACACAGCGGTATTAGAATCGACACAGGCTGAAGCTCGCCAGATTGGGCAGCGTTTTTCTCACCGAAGAACCGGACTGCAGCAAGCATGGAGAAGAGGTAGAAAACGCAAGCCGCTAATGTCGCACCGGACAGCAGTAGCTTAAGGGCGATAATGAGCATACGTTTCCTGAGGAAAAGAGAGCAGCCCCACACCGAGACCCACGAGCAGGGTCCCTATGCACGGCACACAGTTGACACGCACTTATACAGGAGTCATTGGCTCCGACTGCATCCCTTTGGCTTGGGCTGGCGAGACCTTGGCAGATGAGCCCAATCACACCCCTCTCTGCCAGCTAGTCGTGGCCATAACCCACATCGCCCAGCTCAAATATACGTTGCCGCCAGCTTATGCGAGCCTAGCCTGCGTATCACAATCGCAGTCTTCATGGCTTCTCTTCCAGGTCAAAATAATTCACCAACTCGATGCCAAGTTCATGGACGCGACGGCATACGCTCGGGCTCGTGAATGCGGCAAATTCTCGCATGCACTGCTGCTCAGCGGCGTTGAGTATACAGTCGGCCGGGTAGACTGCCGGATGGAAGTAGATCTCATTGGTTGTGGCATGGAGGTGGTCGAGCGTATACAGAACATACTGCTCATCTATCTGACCGCTGTGCAAATTGCCGTAAACGCGCTCGGCATACACGAAATCAGCCACCCGCAGCTGTCGCTTCATGCGGCGAGCGAGTAGACCGAAAAGTGATGTATGCAGGGCTTTTTTCCCAGCATCTTGGCGCCTGAAGTTGACAGCCAGGCGGTACTCTTCCTGTGGCACCCGCATGCGTCGTACACCATAGCGTAAGCCAAGTTCAAGAGCGGCCCGGAAGATCACCGGGTGGACGTGCATGTGTAAGTGCCCGTCAATGTGTGACAGACGTAAGCCAGTTGCGGCAAATTTATCAAATTGCGCCCGCAACTCCTGGCGCAACTCATGCCGGGCTTGCAGTGAGAAGTAGTACTTCAACCCTGCCCTTGTGGGGTTCGAGACAAAATTGCCGGCGGCGTCTACGAGCGTGGGAATGGCTGTGGGCGGCAACACAGCCCGCCCCATCACAGTCACCAGGTGAATACCAACAGCCAGATCAGGGTGAGCATGTGCCAAACTGACGGCGTGCTCAAACGCCTCGCCAGTCACCATGAGGCTGCAGCTCGTCAACACACCCTCGGTGAACGCCCGTATGACCGCTTCATTCACGGCTTCAGAGATACCAAAGTCGTCAGCATTAACAATCAGCCGCCGCGGCTGCCCGGTCTGCACTCCCCTGCTAGGATGTCGCATCAGCTGACCTGCGTGGCGACCAACGCTTTACGCTTAGCGCGGAGCCGGAGGACTTCATGCGCTTCTTTGTATAAGCGCTGGCGTGTACGCGTCTTGAAGAGCGCCCAACGCACAATTCTGAAGATGATCCGTGGACGGAAGGAATAGCGATCATAGAAGCGCTCCACGGCATCGACAATGTCTGCCCGGCTCAGGCTGGGGTACTGGATGGCGGGTAGTTGATCGCCCATTTCATCGTCCTGGAGGGCAAAGTCGGACCGAACTCGCAGGGGAGACATGAGCATCTGGAGAACCCTCAGGAGCTGTCGATGACCCTCAGCACGCTGATCGATACTGAGAGAGGCTTAAACGAGGGCAAGCTTTATGTTCATGTTGTATGGAGCTACATATAGAGGCCTCGATCATGGCGGCGGCCACCCCCGGCTGCCTCTGGACCATGCTACAGCACTTCGGCACCGAAGGCAAGGCGCGTGCGAGGACTCCGACGTGATGCTGAGAGAGCACAAATCGCCGAGACCGTCAGCAAGACCCATGCTCTCTTCCCGCGGTTCTCCCAGGAGAGGGGCGCTGTAATTATACAGGCTCCAGGCCTCCTCCATATCGGCAGGGCTGCCTCTTTGGTATGGGCAGATCCGCCCAATGGCGGGTGCACTGCCCAAAGGCACGGAGCGGTTCATAGACGCACGACCTCTGCGCTACGTCCTGCTTCCAAGGTGAGCAGGGTAGACAGTTCTGGCACTGGGACAAGGTAAGCAGCCCTGCGCTGCCCGTCAAGCTCTGAGACCAGTGAGTTTGCCGTATTGTCACGCATGCGGTATGCTGTCGGGGTTGTAGCACTGGGAAGGGTGCTGGAGCCCGTGTCTGTTATGGTGTGGAGAGGAGGTTTGGCGCATGGCAACAACGTTGGAAGCCATGGTGGCGGCAGCCAAGGCGGTCGTTCCCGCGTTCACAGCCGAGCAGGTCCAGGCGAAAGTCCAAGCTGGAGAGCCGTTTGTGATTTTGGATGTGCGGGAGAAAGAGGAATACGACCAGGGGCATATTGCCCAGGCCCGCTTGCTGCCGCGCGGATTGTTGGAATTTCGTATCAATGACGTCGTGCCTGACAAATCCACTAATATCATCCTGCATTGACGCCGCGACAGTCGGGCTGCCCTGGCAGGGCAGACACTGCAGCAGTTAGGCTACCAGAATGTAGCCTTCATGGCGGATGGTTTCACAGCCTGGAGCGCACTCGGGTTGCCGGTGATTGGACAGCCTTTGTAGGCCAAGGCACAGGACCGTATGGGGAAGGAAGGTCGAGGGTGGACTTTCTGCGGGATGTGGGGCAACGAGGCGTCTGGGCGGTCGTCCGTCTGTCGATTACCTTCCCCTGGACTACCCTGTTTATGGCCGTGGTACTAGCCGTGTTGTCTATATGGTATACATCGAACCATCTCGAATTTCAGACCTCACGGAATGCCCTGGTGTCTCAGAACGCTCGGTATATCCAGCGCGTTGAGGAAATCGACAAAGATTTTTATGAGCTGGATTCGTTCATCGTAGTGGTTGAACCGCCGCACCTGGAGCGGGGCAAGCAGTTCGTCAACGCCCTGGTACCTCGGCTGCGGGCCAATACGCAGCATTTCAGCCGTGTGGTTGATAGAATCGATACCTCGAGTCTCGAAGGCAAAAAACTGCTCTTGTTGTCGCCAGAGGATCTGCGTACGCTGCAGCAGCGCCTCCAGGATGCGCAGACGTTGCTCACCGACCTCGCGGCAGCACCGGGCCTGCAGCAGTTATTAGCCTCGGTGAATCAAGAGATCAGCAAGGCGCTCGTGTCGCATCTGACCGGGGCGTTTTTCGGGAACTCGACGCCTGCCACTGCCGAGCCGGGACAGGCTCTGGACGTGACCTTTCTATCAGCGCTCTTCAAGGAAATGGAGCAAGCCCTGGCCGCGCCGGCCACCTATGTGTTTCGCTCACCATGGGCGAGTTTTTTTCTCAAAGATAGCCAAATCCTGTCGCAGGAAGGGTATTTGACCGGGGAGAACGACCGCTTGCTGTTCGTGCTGGTGGAAGACCGCCCGGCTGACAGTGGCTTTGTCAAGCATGCTGTGCCCCTGCAGGCCTTGCGTGACCATATCAAAGCTGTGCAACATGACTTTCCCGATGTCCAGGCTGGGGTGACCGGGAGTATGGCACTGGGCAGTGATGAAATGATCAGTTCGCAGCGTGATACGGCATTGGCGACGGTGCTCTCGCTCATCAGCGTCGGCATCTTATACATTGCCATCTTTTGGGAAGTGTGGAGCCCGCTGCGGGTGCAGATCGCGCTACAGCTAGCTATCTGTTGGTCCCTGGGCTGGGCGACCCTCACCGTGGGCCATTTAAAAATTCTCTCGGTGACCTTTGCCCCGGTTCTCATCGGTCTGGCGGATAACCTGGGCATTCACCTGGCGGCGCGCTATAGCGAAGAACGGACTGCCGGCCATGATTTTCGTACGGCGATGGAGATCGCCGCACGGCAAACAGGTCCGGGCATTGTGACCGCCGGGATCTCGGTGATCCTGGCCTTTTACGCTGTCATGCTGGCGAATTTCCCAGGACTGGCCGAACTCGGCTTTATTGCCGGGAGTGGTGAGTTACTCTGCATGGTGGCCAGCTTTACCGTACTGCCGGCGCTGTTCGCCGTGAGTCAGCGCTATCTACGGACGCGTTCGACAGCCTGGCAGGTGCAGGAGCGCCGGAGCTGGCATTGGCATTGGCTGGGGCGTTATCCCCGTCTCATGCTCGTAGGCATTGGTGGGCTGACCCTCATCGGTGTACTCGTGTCGCCACTGCCAAAATTCGACTACAATCTGCTGCATCTCCAGGCGAAAGGCACTGAGTCGGTCGTGTGGGAAAACCGGCTCCTGGAGGCATCGGGCCGTTCGTCGTGGTATGCCCTCAGCACGGCTGATTCTCTCGCAGAATTGCGCCACAAAAAAGCCCAGTTTGCGGCCTTGCCGGTAGTCGATCGAGTCGAAAGTCTTGCCTCCATGCTGCCGCCGAACCAGGAAGAACGCCTGGCCTTGCTGGCTGAGATAGCACCTGTGGTGGACTCGATCGCGGCGACGTGGGAGAACGTCGAGCCCATTGATGTTGAGGAGATCGGCAATACGCTTGAAAAAATCCGTTTTAAATTACAGCAGCCCCCCACCGACTGGGACCCCACTAGGCGGCCATCAGAGGAGGCCCTCACCGCAGCGCGGACGGCCATGACCGCGATACAGGAACGTCTCAAGACCATGGATCCTACCACGGCAAGCCAGGCATTGGACGCCTTTCAACGGGGATTGATGGCTGACTTTGCCGCGAAGTGGACGCTGCTGCAGCATAATGTACACCCTAAGGGACCCGTGACCCCGGATGATGTACCGAGCTATCTGCGCGAACGCTTTGTCGGCAAGAGCGGACGCTATTTGCTGCAAATCTTCGCGCGTGACAATATTTGGGAACGTGAACCCATGCATACCTTTGTGCGCCAATTGCAGACGGTCGATGCTGACATCACTGGCCCTCCTGTGGTAGCGCTGTATTCGATCCAAAACATGCAACAGGGGTATGTGCTTGGCGGTGTGTACGCCCTGATCACGATTGTTGGCGTTACCTTGGTGCACTTTCGGCGCCTCAAACCGACCTGGTTGGCGTTGCTCCCTCTGGGGGTAGCGGCCCTCTGGATGCTCCCCTGTATGACGCTCTTTGAGGTGCAAATGAACATCGCCAACTTAATCGTCATCCCCTTGTTTATGGGCATGGCCATCGACAACGGTATCCATCTCGTGGACCGTGCACTTGAGCCTCCCAGGACAGCCAGCGAGCGTACCACGCAGAGTACAGGCAAGGCCGTTGTTCTGGCTACATTAACAACGATAGCTGGGTTTGGCAGCCTGATGGTCGCTCGCCATGCCGGCATCTTTAGCTTTGGCTTGCTCTTAGCTCTGTCCGTCACGTGTAATCTCGTGGCGGTGTTTACAATTCTGCCCTTGCTCTTGCGGGTGGTACGTCTTAAGACTGTTGTACCTAACGCGGTAGGGATGACACCCACTATGAGGGCCGACTAGCTATGCCTCCCAGCACAACCGGGGTCATCGTGATTGCCCACGGGCAATGGTTTGCTGAGATCGCCGGGTTACCCCTCCTACACCGCGTGCTCCTCAGCGGTGGTAAGGCCGGTGTACGGCGTTGGATTGTGCTGGTGCAGCGCGACGGACAGTGGGTGCGTTCCAGCCTGGCAACGGCCTATAAGCTCCGCAACATCGCTTGGCAGGTGCATGATCTACACGCCGACGAGTCTGGGCATCTGGCGGCAGCTTTCCCGGCAGAGGACGTGCTGGTCGTAACAGTTCCGGCGGTCTTTGATTATCGTATGCTCATAGATCTGCAAGACGCTCTTGCTCCTACGCTCTGCGTCACCACGGCTGCTGCACCCACTCCGGCAGACATCATCGTACACGACGGTTGTATCGTCACTGGTGCTGCACAAGGCGCTCCTGCCTACCGTAGCACCGGGATCCTGCGCTGCTCTGGCACGCAGTTGGGCCAGATGCTAGGCCAGGTGTCGGCAGAGATCTGCCGGTCATCTTCTCCACACACGGTTCTCCTGACCAGGCTGCTCGCCCAGACTACCGTCCGGGCGCTCGATGTCAGCCGGCGTCTGTGGCTCCTGATCACGGAACCGCTGGATACCAGTGTCGCTACCGCCGAGGCGCAACTGCTCCGGAGCCTGGGTCGCGAGGGCGACAGTGTGCTGGTGCGGACGTTCGATCGACGCCTCTCTCAGCTCCTCACGAAGCGACTCATGCGCACGTCGGTGACGCCGAATCAGATCACCTTGGGTTCTGCTGTAGTCGGGATCATGGGAGCCTTCTTCTTGGCGCAACCATCCCAGGTATGGCAAGTGCTGGGCAGCCTGTTATTTTTGCTCTCGACCATTATGGACGGCTGTGATGGCGAAATCGCCCGTCTGACCTTTCAGGAGTCAGCCTTTGGTGCGAAGCTTGATCTCATCATGGATAATGTCGTGCACCTCGTACTCTTCCCGAGCATTGCGCTGGGTCTATATCGTCGGGAGTACGATACGCTCTATTTTGTGCTTGGTGGTCTGACTCTGGGTGGTATCCTGGTCTCCATCGCGGTGTATCTGCCGCACCTATTACGTCGGCAGAAGATGCCTAGCACCCTCGCGCGTCTCTATGAGCACCTGGCCAGCCGCGATTTTGCCTATATCTTACCCGTGCTGGCCCTGATCGACAGACTGCAGTGGTTTCTCTGGGCAACAACCATAGGCACGTATCTGTTTGCTGGGGCCTGGGTGGTGATTGCTATACGTGAGCGGCGCCAGCAGCACGGCCTCGGGAATGAGAAATCCGCCTCGGTATAGGTACGGTACTGCAGGCTCAACACAGCGTCGGTGGTGCGGACGTCGACGAGCTGGCCATAGGCTGGACGCGTCGGAGGCCACGCCATGTACGCGTATACCAGGCATAGGCCAGGAGTCCGAAGCCATTCCACACGAGTCCTTCGAGTCGCGCCATCAGTCCAAATGCCAGCCCAGAGACCTGGGCCACACCGAGGGTGGACAGGATAGTAAAACGGACGCCCTCAGAGGTGCCAAGCCCCCCTGGGACGAAGAAAAACACCTGATCCAACGCAGCGACGGTGATGGTCACCATAATCGCCTCCGCCAATCCTGGCGCATTAGTACCAAGCAGCAGGCGGAGCGAGAGAAAATTCTGGATATTGTTAAAAGCGAAAGCGCCGAAATGCAGGCCCAACGAGGCGCTAAATCGCCATGGATGGGCGATGTAGTAGGCTGTCAGGCAGGCTTCGAGAGGGATGAGATGCTGGCGCCAACGCTCGAGCCTGGCTCGGCCTATATTGCGGTCACTGAGCCAGCCGAGCAACTTGGATAATAAGCCGTAGCGTTGTACGGCAACAAAACCTACCACGCCGAGCGCAATCAGCCCAATGGTCAGCCCCAAGCCGAGTTGCACGGCGACCGGGAGGGGCAGACGACCGGTGAGATACAAGGTTCCCAGAGCGAGATGGAAGATCTGCGCCAGGGTAAAACTTGCCTTGTCAATGACCACTGTGGCAGTTGCCTGTGCCCTTGGCAACGTCGATTCTAACAGGAGGACCTTGACGACTTCCCCGCCGATCGTTGCCGTTGGTGTGACCTGGTTGATGGCATTGCCCGCTAGACGTACGATGCAGAGGCGCCTGAATGACACGGCCTGGCAGCTCTTGGGGAAGCAGGCGGCCCAGCCAGCCGTGTGCAGCGCCACCGGCACAATTTCCAGCAAGACCCATGGCACAAGCCACCAACCCACGACACCGAAGCTTGTCAGCAGGTCCGCAATACCCACTTGCCAGACCATGCCTCCAAGCAAGAGCAGGCCAGCGAGCAAAAACACATAGACAAGGAGATAGGAAATGCGCATGCCATCGTTTCGATGTTGGGAGGCCCATTAAATGACGATCCCGGCCGTCATCCTCTTCTCTGACGTGCCAGCGGCCCAATTACCAGTAGGCGGGATACCCCTGGCAGCTCGACACATCAAAGAACTCTACAAACACGGTGTCCGCGAGTTCTACCTCTGTGGGGTGAGGACTCTACCATCCACACTCCAGCAGGCTCGTTTGCCTGACGATGTCGTCCTGTATATAGTGCCCCATGGCACAGAAGCTCTGCCACACCAATTACAGAAACTCTTGCCCATGCCAGGCGAAATGTTGTTCGTACGGGGCGATTGTCTCGTTGATCCACGCCTCTTTGCGGCATTGCTGGCGAGAACTGCCCCGCATTGGTTAGCAGCCCCGCGGGCTACGGCAGACTTACTGCCTGCGGCCGCCCGCCTGTCACGCGCCCAGCTCGACATGTGGGCGACTGCTGGTCTCAAGCAGTGGCTACAGCATAGCCCAGTGCTCAAGCCCGAGTTGCTGGATGACTATAGCCCTACGCACCGTGGTCCTGTGCCGTTCTACGTGCTCACGGTCACCACACCAGAAGAGGCCGAGGTCGCGACACGGACCCTGATCCGCGCAGCCCAAAAATGTGCGCTGGATCTGCCGGCCCTCGTGCTCGACCCGGTGTTCGAAAATCGTCTCGTCTTCTGGCTGTGCCACACCCGTATTACCCCTAACCAGGTAACGGTGTTCACCGGTATTCTCGGTGCGTGCATTGCCTTCTTGTTTCTGCACGGCTGGCTGCGCCTTGGCATTACACTCGCCTACGCTGTGGAGGTGCTCGACGGTGTTGACGGCAAACTGGCTCGTACGAAATTACAGACCTCGCGTCTTGGAGAGTTAGAACATGTCCTCGACTTTTTCATGGAACATGCGTGGTATCTTACCATAACCATCTTTCTTGTCACCAGTACAAATGATACGCAATGGTGGTGGATAGGTGGAGGTTTGATGCTGAGCGATTTGCTCGATAACTTGCTCTACTATGCCGGGCATGTGTGGTTGGGGAAGCAACTCGACGAATTGGGGCCGTTCGATCGTGGTTTTCGGCTCATTGCTGGGCGCCGCAATATCTATGCCTGGATGTGGATGTTTGGTTTCTGGGCCGGGCTGCCTACGTATAGCTTCATGGCTGCCCTGGCATGGGCGCTAGTTACTGTGGGAGTACATAGCGTCCGACTGGCGTATCATGTGCATCGGCGTATAGCCGTGGCTTGAGCAGCGTTGAGGGAAGCATGGTAAGCGTATTTTTCCCTTGACGGCCATCATAATTTTGTCTATCAATTGATAGATACCTGGATAGGTAAAGCGTTATAGAGGGCATCGTGCCAGGAGGCAGGCTATGGGTACGGGAACATGGGCAGTGCAGACAGTAATGGACGCGGTCATGACGTGGAACTATGACGTCGAGCATCCTGAGCTGCGTGCGCTCTACGAGAAGGCGAAGCGTGAGCAGTGGAACGCCACCACCCAGCTTCCGTGGACGCAAGACGTGGATCCGGAAGGTATTATTCTCGACGATGATATTAACCCCAATGTGGCACTCCTGCGTGATTCCGACATCTGGCGCCGTATGACCCCGAAAGAACAGACGCGGCTACGGTACGAAACACTCGCCTGGAATCTGAGCCAGTTCTTGCATGGTGAGCAACTGGCGATCTTCGTGGCTGGCCAGCTCGCCGCGGCCGTGCCATGGATTGATGCGAAGCTCTATGGCTCTACACAGGTGGTGGATGAGGCGCGCCATTCCGAAGTCTTTTATCGCTACCTGCACGAGAAGCTGGAGCACGAGTATCCCCTCTCCGACACCACCAGGGGCATTTTTGAATCGATCCTGCACGAGTCGCGCTGGGACCTCAAGTACCTCGGGCTCCAGGTCGTGCTGGAAGGGCTGGCGATGGGCCTCTTCACCCGGATGTACCAGGCGACCCGGGAACCCTTGCTCAAAGAGCTGCTCCACTTTGTACGCCAGGATGAGGCGCGCCATTTCGCCTTTGGCGTCTTATCACTGCGCGATACGTACAATGAGATGCTCTCGGAGGCCGAGCGCCGGGAGCGCGAAGACTACGCCTTCGAGGTCTGTACGATCGTGCGTGGCCGCACCTATCCCAAGGAAGCCTGGGAAGCCATGGGCCTCCCGGTCGACGAGTGCCGTCAGGTCATGGCGGAAGCAGCACGGCGGAGCCAGGCGCAACTGTCCTCTTTCACGCGTGTGACCTCAGCGCTGAAGACGATTGGCTTGCTGAGCGAGCGTATGCGTCCGCACTACGCACAAATTGGGCTACTGAAATATGAGGATACACCGCTGGAAGAGCTACAGACGGTGGGAGTCGCTGCTTAGCCATACTTGCCCTGCCCTCTCCCCACGGGAGAGGGCTTGAGCGAGGGTAAGGGTCCCCTCCATTATGCCTCAATGTGTAAAGATGTCTTCACAGATACAGCAAATGAACCGCCTCTAGCTAAACGTGGCAAGTTCACGTACAATCGCCTTGTCTCTGCTCCAGTGCAACCTTCTGCAGGACTTCCGAAGCAACACTCTTTGCTGCCTAGTCAGCAAGCGTATTGCAGTATATGAGGAAGCCGGAGGGATGAGATGATGGCACCTCCCATCATGATCATGGGCTGCTCCAGTGATGCCGGCAAGTCGTTTGTCGTGACGGCCCTGTGCCGCCACCTGGCCAATCGTGGCATGCGCGTGGCGCCCTTCAAGGCGCAAAACATGAGCAACAACGCCGCGGTCACACCGGATGGCGCGGAAATCGGGCGGGCGCAATACTTGCAGGCGCTGGCAGCACATATCACGCCGCAGGCACGGATGAATCCAGTATTACTCAAGCCTAGCGCCGACACGGAGAGCCAGGTGATCGTCATGGGCCGGGTTGATCCTGCCATTAGCGCCATGCCGTGGCTGGAGCGGCAGCCCCGCCTGTGGCCCATTGTACGCGAGGCCCTGCACAGCCTGATGCGCGACCATGAGCAGGTGGTCATTGAGGGTGGGGGCAGTCCGGCGGAGATCAACCTGCGCGCCAGCGACATCGTCAATATGCGCGTCGCCCGCGAGTGTCAGGCTGATGTCTATCTGGTGGCCGACATCAATCGCGGTGGGGCGTTCGCCCATCTGCTGGGTACCTGGCATTGTCTCGAAGCCGAGGAGCAAACTCTCGTCAAAGGTTTTATATTAAATAAATTTCGCGGTGACCGAGCGTTACTGGGGAACGCCATGGAATGGCTGTACGAGCGCACCGGTATTCCTACGGTTGCCCTCCTCCCCATGGTGCGCCATGCCTTGCCTGAAGAAGACACCCTGCATCACCGTGCCCACCTCGAGGCGCAACAGATCAACCTGGCACTGGTAGTCTACCCTTACGCTAGCAACCTTGACGAGTTCGACCCGCTCGTCCATGCACCCGGGGTGACCGTGGTGCCCGTCCGCGACTGGGCACGCCTCGATGCCTACCACGCCATCCTGTTGCCGGGCAGTAAAAACACCGTTGCAAGCCTGCGTTACCTACGCCAGAGCGGACTCGCTGCCGAAATCAGCCGGGCTGTGCAGCGTGGTGTGCCAGTGCTCGGTATCTGTGGTGGACTGCAACTGCTGGGGCGTGAGATTCATGACCCACACCGTATCGAAAGCGGCGATTGCCCAGGCCTGGGTCTGCTCGATCTGACGACCACTCTAGTGCCTGACAAAACCACACGCCAGCGCCAGGTGCCCTGGCAAGGGATCCGCCTGGGTGGCTACGAAATTCACCACGGGCAGACGCAGGCTGGCGAGAGAGTACAGGCCTACTTACCCGATGGCCTGGGGTGGTGCCAGGACAATGTCTATGGTGTGTATGTCCACGGGTTGTTTGAAAACGCCCCCTATCGCCAACAGTTTCTAGAGCGTCTGGGCTGGCGTGGACAAACAACGGGCGAGTGGTCGGCGGTTGTCGATGCTAGCCTGGAGCAGGTCGCACAGCTGATTGTGGAGTCTGGCTGGATCATCTGAACGATGGGCCTGACACGAATCCAATCAGCGTCACACAATCACGGAAGCACCAGCTTTCTGCGATAGTCTCTAGGCGACTATGGCTCTGCTGGGAGAGACATGATGGTCCAGGTGAAGTAGGGTGGGTTCGGACACTCGGGGCAATCCTGCACGGTGATGACTTTGGTCCGATCGCAGTTGGCAATGGGATGTACGTGCAGATAGAAGGCCAGGGGCAGGTTGATGAAGAAGTTGGCGGCCTGGAAGGTGCAAACTTTTTCCCGGACGAAGGTTTGGTAGAGGGCATCCTTGGGCAGGAAATCCGCCGAGCGTTCCAGGTGCCAGCCAATCCGGTGCACGAGGGGCGGGCGGGGAGATGGCCGCGCGATCTCACCCCAGAAACAGAGATTAAGCACCGCAGCGACACCCAGATACACCGCGGCGACCCAGCGATGCGTAGTCCAGTCGATACGGGACAGGGCGGCCGTCAAAGAAGCCATGATCAAGAAGGAAGGGAGAATATAGTAGCGAATGTGAGACCGGTCCCGGAACAGAATGAACACCGCTAAATAGATAACTGGCCACAAGGCCAGCAAACGGGCGTATGGGGATAGACGGGAGAAAGTGCCGGGCTCCAAGCAGCGATATGTGTAGAGGGCAAAGGTGCCCAACAGGGAGCAGGCCCAGGCGTATAGCACAAGCTGTAAGAATAGCGGCGGGCTCCAGGAGGCCAAGTGTTCGAAGAGCACCACAGCCGACCAGACCTGGACTAGGGCCTTGAGGTGAAAACCGCAGAAGAGTACGAGGCCAAAGGCGAGACCTCTCTTGAAGAGTGTCCGTGCTAGGGGTGTGCCGAGATGCCTGGTGCAGAGGGTACGCAGCCAGTGGTCCATCCTGGGTCCGGTCCAGACGTAGGCAGAAGCGAACCCTAACGGGATCAGCAGGGACAGGACCGTGAAGAAGTACTGATGGTGCTGCCACTGCGTCTCCGTGATCTGAGACTTGATGAGAAAGACCAAGGCAGCCATCAGGCCGTTGCAGAGGGAGAGACGGCAAAAGTCCCCAAGCTCTCCATCGTCCCTGAAGATCATCTGGACCAAGACGACCATGGTCAGAGACACAGGCACGGAGATGAAGATAAAATGATTGATCACGCCGATGTAGTTCAGGACCAGGAAGGCCAGGACACTACCAAATGCACATCGCTTGTCCTCGAGGAACCGGGCGCACAGGACGAGGATGCCCGTCAGCAACAGGTTCTGCAGGGCCGTGACTTCCCAGGCCAACCGTGACTTGAACACGAACAGGGCAGACGTGCCAAGCAGATACAGCCACACCAGCGCGCCACCCAAGCCAAAGCGTTTCGCAAAATGCCGCGTGGCAATGACCATAGCCACGCCGTTCAGGAGCACCCCTCCAATGCGCAGAGAGAACACATCGGGAGGGAAATATGTAAACACCCACGACAGCAGCCAGGCATAGAGCGACCCGGTGTAGGTGTTCATTTCATGAGGGGAATACAGGCCCCGGTCTCGGATCCGTAAGGTGAACAGGCCTAGCCAGGCTTCATCGCCGTGCAGCCCTGGAAACTGTGCTAGGTGGAAGGAGAGCAAGGCCAGCACGTGGGCGCAGCCTATCACTACTATCCAGGACCAAATCCGCCTCACGGACGGAAGTGTCATGTGGTTGGGTAGGTGAAGGAACATTATGCGATTGGTGGGCGACGCGTGTGCCATGTGGTACTCTGTTCATAGGCGTGTGCCACCTGCAACAGGAGTCCATCAGCGAAGGGCTTGCCAGCGAGTTGGAGCCCAATCGGTAAGTCCTTCCCATTCACGCTCACAAAGCCACACGGCACGCACAACGCCGGGACATTGGCGAGATTAAACACACCAGTGAAACTGCGGCGCCCAGCCATACGCTGGCGCGCATCCTCTTTACTCTGAATCCCAGGCCCTGTCGGCAGGAGCGGTGCTGGTTCTGAGGAGCCAGGCAAGGCCAGCACGTCCGCCTGTTGCAGAGCGGCAAACACCTGATGGCGCGTCAGTTCACGTAACTGTTGCGCTTTATAGTAGAGTTGCGCCGGCAGGATAGCACCCGTCAGGAAGTCGATCTGCACGTTGTGGTCATAGTCGCGCAATCGTGTCCTGATCCAGTCGTGGTGCAGTGTCGCACTCTCGACAGCCAGGATGGCACGGGTGACTGCCGCAGCAGACGGTAAGATAGGAAGAGACACTTCAACGATCGTCGCGCCCAACGTGCCTAAATCGGCAATCGCTTGCATGACTGCTGCCTGGACCTGCGGCTGGAGGAAGTCAGCCTCGACCGCTTCCTTGATCACCCCAATACGCTGGCCCTTGATGTCGCCAGTGAGCCCGGCGCGGTAATCCGGTACTGCCCTTTGTGCGGTATAGGGATCACGCGGGTCGTAGCCGGCAATAGCCTGCAGGGTCAGAGCGCAGTCCTCGACCGTACGCGAGATCGGGCCACCGATGTCCATGGACCAGCAGGCCCCCAGCATGCCATAGCGACTCACCGATCCCCAGGTGGGCCGGATGCCGACCAGACCGCAATTGTTGGCAGGATTACGAATGGATCCCCCGGTGTCTTCGCCGAGCGAGGTAGCACACAGAAAGGCGGCTGTCGCTGCCCCAGAGCCACTGCTGGAGGTGCCAGGGTTGCGTCGCAAATCCCACGGATTGTGTGGTGTGCCATAGGGATGGTGCACGCTATTACCCGTAGCAAACTCACTCATATTGAGCTTGCCCAGCAGGACAGCACCCGCCGCGCGCAGCCGGGCCACCACCGTGGCGTCTTCATTGGGGACAAAATCGCCGAGAATCGTCGAGCCGCCAGTCGTGAGCAAGCCTTTGGTCCAGAACTGGTCCTTGACTGCGTACGGCACACCGTGGAGCGGCCCACGGTACTCGCCACGGGCCAACTCCTGCTCCGCGGCTCGGGCGGCTTGCAGGGCTTCCTGACGGCAGACGGTGATGTAGCTGTGTAAGGTGCCATCAATGGCATCAATGCGCTCGAGATACGCTTCTGTCACTTCAACGGGTGAGATGTCGTGTTGACGGATCAACTCGCCTAAGGCGGTCGCGGACAGGAAAGGGATATCAGCCTGGTTCATGCGCTAGCCTTTCATGCGGAGGGACAATGGGCAGAGGTTCGAGCTGGTCGAGCCCCGGAGGGTTCACGCTGTCCAGCAGCTCCCGGAGTGCGTTGAGATTATAGGTCACCTCAGTGAGCAAGGGCTCGTCAATGTCGAGCCCGACAGCACGCCCCAAACTTTTGACCTCGTCCTTTGACAGATCAGCCATATTACCCCCTTGCGAGCGTCGCGAGGCGTGGGGTAGGCCAGAGCATGGCCCCATCGCGTACCAGGGTCTCGCCGTCCTTGATCACCGTGTGGACGCGCCGTATGGCTGTCATGTCTGTGAACGGGTCGCCATCCACGATGACTATATCTGCCAATTTCCCTAGTTCCAGTGTCCCCACGCGGTCGGCGAGCCCCAGCGCCTCCGCGGCAAGCCCAGTCACGCCACGTAGCACTGCGGCAGCCGGTATCTGCACCTGGTTCGTTAAAAACTCCATGAGCAGTGGTAGCTCGTCGATCTGGGTCCCTGTGGAGCCTTGATCGCTGCTCACCACCAGTTTCACGCCAGCAGCATGCATGCGGCGGATGGTCTCATAGCGATCCTTCCAAAGATGGCCAGGGTGGGTGCGGGGCTCGCGCATCTCCTCGGCCCGCAGACGGTACCACGTGGCCGGCATCGCGAGACTCACAATCAGGTCGCGCGCCACCATGTCTGCC
>Ga0209382_10005758_pt1 | contig 16063 bp, 7 predicted proteins | sample SoiMetdeltSBSDD5_FD_187599 | JGI IMG/M metagenome (GOLD analysis project Ga0209382, IMG submission 187599) | Bulk soil microbial communities from a Populus tree surrounding site in Tennessee, USA - Soil MetaG P. deltoides SBSDD5 (SPAdes) (version 2) | ecosystem: Environmental > Terrestrial >...
CAATGCCGACATCGCGCGCGTCAGCGCGAGCGCTATGCCGATGCCCAGCGCGATACCGATGGCCACCAGCCAGAATCCATGACGAAGAAACATCTTTCGTACATCGCCGGTCTGTGCCCCGAGCGCCATCCGAATGCCGATCTCTCGCGTTCGCTGTGTTGCAACGTAAGTAATCACGCCGTAGATTCCGACCACGCCGAGGAGCAGTGCGACGGTCGCGGCAATGCCGAGCATGACGAGAGCAAAAGATGTCTGCGCCATGGAGTTCGCCTGGATTTCCTCGAGGGTCTGAATCGATGCGAGAGGCAGGTTCGGATTGGCGGCCCAGACGGCTTGCTCGAGTTCGCGCAAAAAACCCGGCGCGCCGGTTCGGTTCGACCGCACGGCGTAGGCCATCGTGCGCCAACGATAGCTCTCATTCATCATCGGCCAATACACAATCGTCGTAGCCTGCCGGTTCAACCCGTCGTCGCGCTCGTTGCCGACGACACCGACGATCTGGCGCCACGGCATCTGGTTATTGCAGCATCGGACACGCTTCCCGAGGGCTTCAGAAGGGTCCTTCCAATATTGTCTCGCGAGTGCTTCTGAAATGACGATCACCATCCGGCTCTCATAGATCTCGCTCCACGTAATAGGGCGACCCGCGACCAACGGGATTCCCATCGTCTCGAAGTAACCGGGCGCGAAGCTTTTGAACCGACGCAGTGTCGGCACCGTGCCTTCCGAGTCGGGAAAGTCTTCGATCATGAGGTAATTGGCGTTGTCCTCGCCATCCATCGTGATCGAAGACGAGAGACCCACAGATATGACGCCCGGCACCTGAGCCAGTCGATCCGCAACGCTCTCGTGTGTGCGCACAGCTTGTGTGTCGTTGCTGATCAAGTTAGGCGGTACGGCGAGGACGAATGTCTGCACCTCTTCAGGACGGGTGAAACCGGGGTCAACCTGTTGGATCGCGATGAACGTGCGAATCATCAACCCCGAAACGATAAGCAACGTCATAGCCAATGCGACCTGTCCTACCACCAGCGCGTTACGTGTGCGGTGCCGGCCCGGACCCTCGCTGCCCGATCGCCCACCCTCCTTGAGCGCGGTGATATTCGGGCTGCCGTATCGAAACACTGCAAACAGGCCGAACAGCGCACCGCTCAGCACCGAAACGGACAGTGTAAAAAGCAAGACGGGCGGATCGATACCGATCTCGTCCACACGCGGTAGGTCCACCGGCGCGATAGTTCGCAGCAGCTCAATACCCGCCTGGGCGAGGACGACTCCGCACACGCCGCCGGCGAGTGCCAGCAGCACGCTCTCCGAAAACAGCGTGCGAACGATGCGACCGCGACTGGCGCCAAGCGCCGCACGCAGTGCCAACTCCTGATGACGCCGTTCAGCGCGCACAAGGAACAGATTCGCTACGTTCCCGCAGGCGATGAGAAGCACGATGCCGACTGCCGCAAAAATAATCCACAGAACTTCCCCGACGTTGCCGATCACGTCATCGGCCAGCGGGCGGACGTTTGGCCGCAACTCCAGCCTCGCGAATTGCGGCGGAAGGAGCGATATCATACGTCCAACGTCAGCGTTGGCCTGCGCCATTGTGAAGCCTGGCTTGAGACGCGCGACTGCCTGGAACCCGAAGCTGATTCCACGAGGTGCATTAACGTCCAGCGGCAGCGGGAGCAGGATGCTGGGACGGTTCCGAAGGAACTTGAATGACGAGGGCAGAACGCCGATCACTTCAGCCGGCCTTCCATCAACGACGAGGCTTTGACCGACGACATCTCGAGAACCAGCGAACCGACGTTGCCAATAACTGGAGGTCAAGACCACGCGCAGCGGACTGCCGGGCGCATCGTCTTCCGCACTGAAGAACCGGCCGGCAACAGGTTGTATTCGCAATAGAGGCAACGTGGAAGAGCTGACCGCGAGTGCTTCAACACGTTCGGGATCACCGCCGCCGGTAATCGATACCTCGGCCGGATCCCAGGCGCCAATCTCTTCGAACACCTGCTGGTTTTCACGATATGTGAGATAAGTGGCGCGGCCGTGATTTGCTCCCGCCCCATGGGGTGCGATGTGACGCAGGGTAACCAGCCGCCCGGGCTCAGCGAACGGAAGTGGCTTCAACAATACTCCGTAGACGACGCTGAAGATCGCGGTGGTCGCGCCGATTCCGAGCGCCAGTGTCAACACAGCCGTAGCCGCGAAGCCGGGCTGCTTGGCGAACGTGCGTGCGGCGTAGCGCAGGTCCTGAAAGAGATCGCTGAGCACGTGTCCAGTGGAGACTCCGGGAGTGACCGGCGGCCGCCAATGCGCCTGCCGCAGCGTCGCGATGCGCGCCGCCAGCATGTTTCCGCTCCGGAACTCGGCAAGCGCCAAACGCGCAGCCTCGTCCGGCGCCGCGCCCCCTGCTACCAACTCACGGTAACGGTCATCCAGGTGCTGTGAAATCTCGTCAACAATCTCGGACTCCCGAGCGGGCGAGAGATGCAACGATGACAGCCGTGCGAGAACCTCGCGTTTCCAGTCAGGATTTATATCTGTCATAGACAGACAGTATAGTAACAGTTATCCCCGCAGAAAAGCAGGAAGTTGACCCGTAGCGTACGATCCAATAACCTCCTGTCACTTACAAAAGCGAATGTGGGAGGAATGCCATGACCAATTGGTTTCGGCTAGGAATGGGTAGAATTTTGATTGCGACGTTGCTCGCTACGCTGACGATCGGCGCGCAAAATCAGGAACAGAAGGATGAGACGAAGAAGGAAGACGAAGGACTTCCTCTCAAGCCGGACGGCAAAATCGAGTTCACCACCGATGAAGGCACATGGATGTCGCTCGACGTTTCACCGGACGGGCAGACCATCATCTTCGATCTGCTCGGCGATCTCTACACGCTTCCAATCGCCGGAGGAGAAGCCAGGCGAATCATCGGTGGCATGTCGTTCGAGAGCCAGCCGAAGTTCTCACCTGACGGAAAGAAGATCGTCTTCATTTCGGATCGCAGCGGCGCCGAAAATGTCTGGATCGCCGATCCGGATGGCTTAAATCCGAAAGCGATCACCAAGGGCCGCAATCTCGAATACGTCTCGCCATCGTGGACGCCGGACAGCGAGTACATCCTGGTCTCCCGGACTGCCGACGGCATCAGCACGCACTCGGTCTGGATGTACCACAAGGATGGCGGCACCGGGATTCGCATCGGACCGCCGGAACCACCAGCGCCGGAGCCCGGGTCCGAGCAACCGCAGCCGCAGCGCGAAAACAAGCTCGGCGCGGTGGCGTCGCCGGACGGCAAACATTTCTATTGGGCGAAACGCACCGGCAACTTCAGCTACAACGTCGTGTTTCCGATCTGGCAGATTGCGCGGTTCGATCGCGAGACCAGCGAGATGTCGACAATCACAAATGCGCAGGGCAGCGCAATGCGTCCGCTGTTGTCTCCCGACGGCAAGAGCCTGGTTTATGGCACAAGATTTGAAACCGGCACCGCCCTTCGGGTTCGGGATGTCGAAACAGGTGAAGAACGATGGCTGGCAAACCCCGTCACACGTGACGATCAGGAAGCCGTCGCGTCGCGCGATACCATGCCGGGTTATGCCTTCATGCCGGATGGAAAATCGCTGATCGTGCCTGTCGCCGGGAAAATCCAGCGCATCGATTTCACGACGGGAAAACGGACACCGATTCCGTTCACCGCCAAAATCGAAGCGGAAATCGGACCGCGCGTCTACACGGCATCCCAAATCGAGGACACTCCAAACGTTCGCGTCCACCTTATTCGCTGGCCGAGCCAGTCACCCGATGGCAAGCGGCTCGTCTTCGGCGCACTAAATCACATTTGGACGATGGATCTTCCCTCCGGCAAACCGGCGCGGCTAACGAATTCCAATGACGGTGAGTTCATGCCGGTGTGGTCACCCGACGGCCGTTACATCGCGTATGTCACCTGGACGGCAAACGCCGGACAAATCTTCCGAATGCGCGCCGATGGGACCGGGCAGCCGGAACAACTCACGCGAAAAGCCGCGTATTACTCCTCGCCCGTCTACAGTCCTGACGGCGAAAAGCTCGTGTTCATCGGCGGCTCCCGCGACGATCAGCTTTATTCGTTTTTGCAGGACCAGGAACCGGACGTTCTCGCCGAAAATGGCGAGATCAGCGGAATCTCCGGCAGCACCGGTCGCGACCTCCGATGGATTCCCGCTAACGGTGGTGAATCCACACTGATCGGTCCGCTGCAAGGCGGTCGCTCACCGCATTTCACCAGCGATCCCAATCGCGTTTACGTCACGACCAACAATGGTCTGGTTTCGATGCGTCTCGACGGGCTCGATCGGAAGACACACTTCCGCATCACCGGAACCGGACCTGGACCAAATCCGCCGGGGCCGGACGAGATCATGCTTTCGCCGAACGGCACCCAGGCATTCGTCAATCTCCAGAACCGTCACTATCTCGTTACAGTGCCCAAGGCCGGTAAAGAAACCTTACGCATCAGCATCGCCGGGAGAGATTCGTCGGTTCCGGTAAAGAAGATGTCCGAGGAAGGCGGCGACTACCCGACGTGGTCGCGCGACGGCAATACCCTGACGTGGGCATGGGGTTCCAAGTTTTATCGGCAATCTCTATCCGATGCATCTCCACAAGTCGTGGACGTCGATCTCCAAACGCCGCGGGCTCGACCGGCTGGATCGACGCTGCTGCGTGGCGCGAAGATCGTCACCATGAAAGGTGATGAAATCATCGCGCGCGGCGAAATTCTCATCGCGAACAATCGCATTGCGGCGATTGGCCCTCGCGTACAAGCGCCTGCGGACGCACATGTGATCGACGTGACCGGAAAAACTATTGTGCCGGGATTCGTCGATACGCATTCGCACATGTGGCCTTCGCGCGGCGTTCACCAAACTCAGGTCTGGCAATATCTGGCCAACCTGGCCTACGGGGTGACGACAACACGTGATCCGCAAAGTTCGACCACGGATGTATTCGCCTATGACGATCTGGTTCAGGCCGGCCAGATCCTAGGCCCGCGAATTCTGACGACAGGACCCGGCGTGTTCAGCCGATCGGGTCTCGATGACAAAGAAGCGACCAGGCGTTTCCTGAAACGTTACAAGGAAGCGTATGGCACCAACACGATCAAGAATTACATGCCCGGCGATCGCGTCGTACGGCAGTGGGTGATCATGGCGGCGAAAGAATTCGGATTGATGCCGACAACCGAAGGCGGTCTTGATCTGAAACTCGATCTCACTCACATGATCGATGGAATGAGCGGCCACGAGCACAGCCTGCCGATTCAGCCGCTGTACAAGGACGTCACGGAATTTGTCGCCCGAACGAAGACGTATTACACCCCGACCACGCTGGTCGCGTATGGGGCGCCGTGGACGGAGAACTTGTTCTTCGAAACCACCGATGTTCACGGGGATGAGAAGTTGCGTAAATTCATTCCGCACGAACTGCTGGACACGATGGTGCGGCGCCGCCGGCAATGGTTCTCGGCCGAGGAGTACGGAAATAAAGGTATCGCCAAAGGCGTCGCCGACGTTGTGAAGGCCGGCGGCCGAGCCGGCGTGGGCAGTCACGGACAGATGCAGGGATTGGGTTATCACTGGGAGCTCTGGAGCATCCAGTCCGGAGGACTCAGCAATCTCGACGCGCTGCGAGTCGCCACGACATTTGGCGCTGAAGCTATCGGTATGCTGCAAGACGTGGGTTCACTGGAACCCGGCAAGCTCGCCGACCTCGTGGTCCTCGACAAAGACCCTCTCGAGGACATCCGTAACACCAATACGGTTCGTTACGTCATGAAGAACGGCGAGATCTTCGACGGCAATTCATTGGACCGTGTGTGGCCGAATCCGAAGAAACTCGAAAAACAGTGGTGGCAAGGAACGGACCCGGCACGGAATTAGAAGCAACCCGAAACGCGCGGGCATAAAGCCCGCGGCTACATGGTTCACGTCGCATTGTGCCCGTAGCCGCGGGCTTTATGCCCGCGTGTGTCTTACTTGAATAATTCGTCGAGCGTGAGAGTCTTGATCGGCGCGAGATTCAGGTCGCGGATGGGTTTTTCGATTTTCGACAGATCGCCGACGACAACGACGGCAAACTTATCGGGCTGGATATATTGCTGCGCAGCTCGCTGCAGGTCCGCTGACGTGACGTCCTGAACTCTGGAGACATAGCCGGAGAAATACGTTTCCGGAAGGTTGTAGACGATCATTTCCTGCATGTGACCGGCCATCGATCCGGTTGTCTCGAACGTTCCCGGAAAACCGAGCGCGACGTTATTCCGCGCTTTGTTCAGTTCGTCTGCGGGAACCGGTTTACGTATTCCATCGAACTCTTTGAAAAATTCCTGCAGCGATTCGGCCGTTTTGTCGGTCTGGACAGCGGCGGATGCCTGGAACGGCCCGGGCGTCGCGGGCATCGCAAAGCCGGAATTGGCGCCGTAAGCGTAACCGTGCTGCTCTCTTAGATTCGAGTTCAAACGCGACGTGAACGAGCCGCCAAGAATCGTGTTCAGCACCTCGATCACAAAATAATCCGGAGTGCTTCGCGCCACACCGATCCAGCCGATGCGAATCTGCGACTGCGCCGCGCCCGGCTTGTCGACAAGGTAAATCTGCCGCTGAGGATGTTGGGGTGCCTGCGGCAGCGTAACCTTCGGAACCGGAGTGGTTCCGTTCTTCCATGAACCAAACGCTTTCTCCAGCTTCGGCAGCACGGACGCCGGTGTGACATCGCCGACAACCAGCAGATGCGCGTTTGCAGGTTGATAGAACGTGGAGTGGAAACTCTTGAGGTCGGCGACTGTCATGCTCGAAATCGACGACTCCGTTCCACCAGCCGCTGTGCCGTATCGATGAGATGGTCCGTAGACAACTCGCGGAAAGGCAGCAGCCACGATTGATGCCGGGTTATCGCGGGCCTGCACAAACGCTGAGAGCCGGAGCTTCTTCACTCGATCGAGTTCGGTCTGAGCAAATGAAGGTCGCAGCGCGACGTCCGCCATCAGCGGCAGCGCAGCATCCAATTTCGCAACAGTCGAATGCAACCGGACTGTCGAAGAGTCGGTTGAACTGCCGGTCGAAATCGAAGCACCAAGAAAATCGATCGCGTCCGCAAGCTCGAGCGCGGAGCGCGAACCGGCGCCTTCATCGAGCATGTCGGCGGTGAGGTTGGCGAGGCCAAACTTGCCTTGCGGATCGGTGGCCGTGCCGCTTCGAACGATCAGCATCACATCTACAACTGGAACCTTGTGCATCTCGACAATCGAGACGGCAATCCCATTCGTCAACGTGCGTTTCTGAATCGGAGGAAGCTTGAGCGCGGGCGGCGAGTCCACTGCCGGCGCTTTACTGCGGTCCGGGGCCTGCTCCGCCGCGACCGTCGCGGCCGAAATCGCAGCAAGGATGATCACGATCAGAAAAAGAAAGCTCTTGAGAGTTGGATGTGTCGATTTTCGCATTATTTTTTCAGTTCTTCGTCGTCGCGGCGGGCACCACAGAAAACTCCAGACGCCGATCTCCCGGTAACCAGCGACGGACGGCTGCTTGAATGTCATTAGGCTGCAGCGCTCGATAACGAGCCAGGTCTTCGTTGAAATAATCGGGATTGCCGGTCGCAAAGTAGTACGCGTTCAACAGGTCAGCTTTGCCGCCGACACGCTCCATGCGATTAAAGAAACCTGCCTCTCTCTGATTTTGCGAACGTTGCAGTTCGCGTTCATCGGGCGGAGATTGACGGAGCTTTTCCAGCTCTTCGTCGACAACCGATTTGATCCGTTCGAGAACGCGCTCCGGCGGATCGCTGGAAGGCCGCGCTGTGATCACGATATCGAATTCGGAACCTAGCTGGCGGGACGCCTGCCCGGCTGTCACGCTCTGAGCGATCTGCATGTCATAAACAAGCCGCTTGTACAGCCGCGAAGTTTTTCCTCCAGCGAGAATGTCGGCGACCACATCGAGTTCGGCATCGCCAGGTTGATAACCGGAAGGAGTTAACCAGGACAGGTACAGTCGTGGAAGCTGGACGCGATCCGTGATGGTCTCTTTTAGAACGGTCGTCAATTGCGCAGGTGGCACCTCGATCGGTTCCGGCAGTTTGCCGGGCTTCACGTCGGCGAACCAGTGTTCGGCTTTTCGCCTGACGTCCTCGGCGATCACGTCTCCCGCGATAACTATCGTCGCGTTCTGCGGTGTGTAATATTTCCGGAAGAACTCCTTCACATCATCAGCTGTAGCGGCGGTCAAATCTTCCATGTAACCGATCACCGGCCAGTGATACGGATGGTTCTTCGGATACAGCAGTTCCGGAATCCGCACTCGCGCCATTCCGTACGGGGCATTCTCCACACCTTGCCGTCGTTCGTTCTTAACCACGTCGCGCTGCCCATCCACCATCGCCGGCGTCACGACATCCAGAAGATAACCCAGGCGATCCGACTCCAGAAACAGCGCAAGGTCCAACGCGCTGGAAGGGATATTGATGTAGTAATTCGTGCGGTCATTCGCCGTCGATGCGTTGTTGTCTCCACCCGCCGCTTCGAGGAAATTGTCGAAATCTCCTTCCTTGACGTGACCGGAACCCTCGAACATCAAATGCTCGAAGAGGTGCGCAAAACCGGTCCTGCCGGGTTTTTCGTTTGCCGAACCGACGTGATACCAGACGTTCACTGTCACCACGGGCACGCTGTGATCCTCATGAACAATCAAAGTCAGACCGTTAGCGAGCGTGAACATCTTGTATGGCACGGATATCGCATCGCTCTTTTGAGCCGGTGGCGCCGGGCTCGGCGGACGAGTCTGGCCGACAGCAAGCGAGGCCGACGTAATCAACAACGACAATAAGAGAGGTCTTAACATGACTGCTCCTGTAGATGTTCTAGAATACGCGGTTTTGGCAATCTGCTGCAACGGTTCCCCGTCTAGAAAGGGAACCTGTCCGAGTAATCCCGACGAAGATCCATCGACCAGCAAATTTCCCCTCCTGGACAGGAGGGGTGTCTGCGCCCTAAACGAAATGGCCCCGTTCCTTAGCCGGCGCAGACGGGGTGGTAGATCAAGAAATCAGCGGTTGCTTGATCTACCACCCCGCCGCTCGCGATCAAAGACAATCGCTCGCGTCTGCCCCTCCTGTCCAGGCGGGGAAATTGGCTCACTCATACGCCGTGCCCGCGATCTGTACTCGACTCACATCGCGAGCAATCCGGCGAAGGTCACGATGGCGTTCCAGACATAGTCGAGCCGGACGTTCTCATTTTCACTATGTTGGTTGTTATCGAAATTCACCACAGGAACACCGATGGCAGGAAAGCCAAGAGCTTCTACAAACGGGCTGATGGGCACCGTTCCTCCCATGGTGCGTATTCTCACCGGTGGAGTGCCCCAGATTTGCTGCATGGCTTTCGTCAATTCGATTGCGGCAGGATGATTCATTTCGGTGCGATAGGCTTTCGTGCCCGAGAACGTTGCCCCGCCTTCGCCGCTGCTGACACGAAGGATATGGGGGTATTTTGCGCGGGCTGCATCGTCCGGATCTTTGTCCACGACCTGATAGCCTTGTTTCCGAATGTGGTCGATGACTCGCTGGATCATTCGTTCAGGCAAAGTTTCCTTGACCAGCCGGATATCGATGGAGGCCGTAGCCGAATCCGGAATGACGGTGCGGACCTCAGCCCCAACATATGCGCTGCGAAGACCTCGAACGTTCAATGATGGGAATTGCAGAGACTCCTGAAGACTGCTCCCTACCTTTTCAGTTCGGGAAATGCCAAAAAACTGCATGAGGCCGGGCAGATCATCGGGTACCTGCTGGAGTATCTGCTTTTCGGCAGCGGAGAGCGGAGGCACGTCGTCGTAGAAACCTTCGACGAGAACGCGACCGTCTGCATCCTTCATCGTGGCAAGGAGCTGAACAAGATCCATCGCGGGATTGGGCGCCCAATTCCCGTAGTGGCCACTATGCAAGGCGAACTTCGGGCCGTAAACGGTCAATTCAAGGGTTGCGATTCCTCGCGCTCCAAACACCAGTGTTGGTTTGCCGGAAGCATGCACAGGCGCATCGAGCACGAGGAGCATATCCGCACGGTACTTGTCCTTGTATTGGGGAATAGAGCGGATGAGGCCATCGGAACTGGCCTCCTCCTCGCCATCGAGAATGACGCGAATATTGCTTGTCGGCTGCCGGCCTAAAGACTTCAGAGCATCCACCGCGGTCAATAAAGCAACAATCGGCGCCTTGTCGTCGGAGGCCGATCGCGCGTAGATCCTGGCGTTCGACGGAAAAGATTTTAACGAGGTGAAATTTGCGATCTCTTTGGCACCGTCCTCCATTCGGCCGTCACGCATGATCGGAACAAATGCGCTTTCCTGTTTCCACAGCCGGGCGTTGAAAGGCTGGCCGTCGTAATGCGCGTAGAAGAGCAGCGTTCGGGACGCACCGGGCGCTTTGAGCTCGCCATAGACGAGCGGATTGCCGGTCGTCTCGAGGATTTCGGCCGCGAATCCACGTTTGGCGAACATCTCTTTGAGGAGTTCGGCATTCTTGCGGATATTCGGCTTGTCGGCCGAAACGTTCGGGATCGAAAGCAGTGAAACCAGTTCACGAACGATATCCGATTGATGCTCGTTGACGTACTTTTCAACGGCCGGCCGATTCTGTGCGTAGGAAACGGATATTCCGGCAACAACGCACGTTAGCGCAAAGATGAGTAAACGCGATTTCATGGTTCGCAATGTAGTCGATGTCGCCGTTTCGCGCAATGTCTTGCGCGGCTGAACGCGTGGTGTGCGGAAACGGTCAAATGTTCGGGCACGCGATTGGCGCGCGAAGCGCCGCGCCCCTCTCCCTCTGGGAGAGGTCGCCCGAAGGGCGGGTGAGGGTTCGCGCGTATCGGACTTTCAAACCCTCACCCGGCGCTTCGCGCCGACCTCTCCCAGAGGGAGAGGGGCGCGGCGCTTCGCGCGCCAATCGCGGGCACGAAACATTTTCGAGCGGGGGCCACCGCCCCGTCCCGCGCGATATACAATCAAATCTCTTATGCCGGAAACTAACGGTCGGAAGCGGCTCTACTTACTCGACGCGATGGCGCTTATTTACAGGGCGCACTTTGCATTGATACGCAATCCTCTTTATACCAAAACTGGCCGTTGTACCTCGGCCGTGCTGGGTGTTGCAAACACGCTGCTCGACATTCTGAATCGCGAGCAGCCGACGCATATCGCCGCCGTATTCGACACCAACAAGCCGACCCATCGTCGCGAGGCATACGCCGCGTACAAGGCGACACGAGATGCCGTGCCCGAAGATCTAGGCGCCCAGTTTCCGCTCGTTGACCGCCTTTTCGAGGCTTTCCGCATCCCGTCGATCCGAATTCCCGGTTATGAGGCAGACGACATCATCGCCACTCTGGCTTTGGAGGCCGAACGTCAGGGCTTTGTGACCTGGATGGTCACCCCGGACAAAGATCTGCAACAACTCGTCGGCGACAACATCCTCATCTACAAGCCTGGCCGGCAGGGTTCGTCGCCGGAATTGCTCGGCGTCCCGCAGGTTCTCGAACGCTGGCAGATTCAGCGCGTTGAGCAGGTCATCGATATTCTCGGGTTGATGGGCGATTCCATCGACAACGTCCCGGGCGTACCGGGAATCGGAGAAAAGACAGCGCAAAAACTTATTGCCGCATTTGGGACCATCGAAGATCTCGTTGCCCGGAAGGATGAGCTCAAGGGAAAGCAGAAGGAACTCATCGAGACCCACGCGGACCAGGCATTGCTGTCGAAGAAACTGGTAACGATCGTCCGGGACGTTCCGCACAAGGTGCAGATCGATACGTTGACGCTCCAGTCGCATGACGATGATGCCGTGAAGTCGCTTTTCGTGGAACTGGAATTCGAGGCGCTCGGCAAACGGCTGTTTGGCTCCACATTTTCGATTCACACCATCGCCGCTGCCGCGTCTGCCGCGCCACAAACGCCGATTGCCGTGCAAGGCGGACTCTTCGAATCAGTCGTAGAAACGCGCACAATCGAACCGGTCGCCCGCGACTACCGTTCCGTGCAAACGGCCGCGGAACGCAAGCAGCTGATCGCGACCCTCATGTCCCAACCGGTAATCTCGGTGATCATCGTCCCGTCAACGCTGAATCCGCGAGAGGCAGAACCGCTCGGGATCGCATTCTCGTTCGAACCGAACGCAAGTCATTACGTGACCTGTCCCCCGGATGAGTCGCGATCCATACTCGAGGAATTTCGCTGCGTTTTTGAAAACGACGCAATCGAGAAGGTTGGTCACGACCTTAAAGACACCGCAACAATCCTTCGCTGGCATGGAATCCAACTGCGCGGAAAATTATTCGATCCCGGCCTGGCACATTCGATGAAGGAACCGGAATCACGGCACAGCCTTGACGACCTTGCCAGGTCCTATCTCGGTGTGGTTCCCGCCGGCCAACCAATGAGTGGATCGGAAGATGCCGACATCACGCTGCAACTCAGTCGGGCGATACGGCCCGATATCGAATCAAAGGGTGTGGCAGAGGTCTGCTACGACGTTGAATGCCCGCTCATCCCGGCGCTGGTGGAAATGGAGTATCACGGCATTCGAATCGACACCGCAGCATTGGTGAAGTACTCGCGGCAACTCGACGGCGAGATCGAACAGCTTCGGCGGGCGATATTCGAAGCCGCCGGCAAGGAATTCAATATCGAGTCGCCGAAGCAGCTCGCGACGGTCCTGTACGAAGATTTGAAACTTGCGGAGAAACCGAAAAAGACCGACACCGGGCAGTTCACGACAAGAGAAACAGAACTCCTGCGGTTAGCGGGCCAGCACCAGATCGTTCGCGACGTACTGGACTATCGGAATTCGGTGAAACTGAAACGCGTCTATGTGGACCAGCTCCCGCAGTACGTCAATCCTGCAACGGGCCGATTGCACACGCATTACAGCCAGACGTGGACGGTCACGGGACGCATGCAATCCAACGATCCCAACCTGCAGACCATTCCGATTCGCAAGGAACGCGGTCGCGAAATCCGTGCGGCTTTTGTTCCTCGCGATGAAGACTATTTGTTGCTGTCTGCCGATTATTCCCAAATCGAACTTCGCATCATGGCTGAACTGAGCGGCGATGAGTCCATGATGGAAGCTTTCGCGAGCGGAACAGACATTCACACGGTTACTGCCGCGAAGGTTTTCAAGGTAGAGACCGCCGACGTCACGAGGGAGATGCGTGATAAGGCGAAGGCAGTCAACTTCGGCATCATCTATGGCATTTCCGCATTTGGCCTGCAACAGCGTCTGAACATTTCGCGAGACGAGGCCCGCAGCCTCATCAGCAACTACTTCGAAAAATATCCGCGCGTTCGAACTTATATCGACGACACCGTTGCTGTCGCCAGGAAGGACGGATTCGTTAAGACGCGAACCGGACGGCTTCGTTTCCTCCGCGACATCAACTCGCGAAATATGACTTTGCGCAATGCGGCGGAGCGTCTGGCGATGAATAGCCCGATTCAGGGCACCGCAGCGGACATGCTGAAGTTAGCGATGATCAGGGTGCACCGCGCGCTGCAGACGGGAAATTTCCGCACAAAGATGTTGCTGACGGTACACGATGAAATTGTTTTCGACATGCACAAGAGCGAACAAGATGCTGTCATCCCGGTCATCGAGGAATGCATGAAATCGGCTTTACCGATGAAGGTACCGATCGTGGTTGAGGTTGGCGTCGGCGCAAACTGGCTGGAAGCACACTAGCGTTTTTCCGTCGGCGCACCTAATACCCCTCCTTCGCGAAGGAGGGGTGGCTGCGCCATAAATAAAATGGCCCCGTTCCTTATTCGGCGCAGACGGGGTGGTTGTTTCAAGCCACCGATTGTTGCGGTAGCTTGAAACAACCACCCCGTCCGCTCCTTTCAAAGGATGCTTCGCAGCATTTTCTTTAGGTCGCGTCCACCCCTCCTTCGCAAAGGAGGGGTATACGCCTTCGTTCAACTATTTTCATGCAAGTGACTCATCTTCTTCAGTGATCGCACCGTGATAATATTCTCGGCACATGCAACCCCTCGCCCGGCACATGGAGGAAAAAGGCATCAGCCTCGACCAGCTGGTCGCCGAGACCGGCCTGGATGCAAAGCTCGTCCAGGCGATTGCCAGCGGTAATTACACGGCCAGTCCGGCGCAACGGCAACGTTTGGCTGCCGCGATTGGAGTTCAGGTCGCTGATATCGCCTGGGGACACTCGGTGCCCGTGGATCACTTGCGAGGACATGGTCCGCAATTCGGACGCACACCTTAGTTATAGCCATTCCCAAAGGAGGCCCAACTTGAAAAAGGCGGTTCTCATCATTCTTCTGTCCCTGCCTGGCTTGATTCGCGCACAGCAGCGTTCACAGCCGCGACCAGTCGATGCAGCATACAGTCTCGAATCCCGCGCAGCGCTCGGAGCGCATCATCTTTGCTCGGGATTGTGGGTTGTCGGCCGCGATAACAGCCGTACTGCGGAACAAATCGTGATGCAGGACATCGCTCCCTTCAAGGACTTCAGTTGGGACAACGCGTTCACTTATGACGTCGACTCCACGCACCACACTGTTACGGTAAAGGGACCGGGAGTTCCCGCCCGCACAGCGAAATACAACGGCGATCAAGGTTGTTCGATTCTTCCTCGTGGTGACAGCGACATTCACTTCAAGCCAACCGCCGTCCCTCGCAACCTACCGGACGCCGCACAACAGCCGTGGCCAACCGGAGATCTGAATGCGAGTTCCCCGATACCCACCGGAGTCAAAGCAGATGGCCTTGCGACTGCGCTCGACTGGGGAATGGCTCAGAAAGAGCACAACACTCGTGCAATTGTGGTCGTGTATCGCGGCAAAATTGTTGGCGAACGATACGCCCCCGGCTGGACCAAAGACACTCCGCAGATCAGTTGGTCCGCAGGCAAGAGCATCACCGCCGCGCTGGTCGGAATTCTGGTCAAGCAGGGGCTGCTGACTGTCGACGAGTTTGCGCCGGTGAAAGAATGGCGCGTCGAAGGCGACCCGCGCGCGCAGATTCGCGTTCGCGACCTTCTGCGCATGAGTAGTGGGCTGGACTTCGCGAATCTGGGCCTGGCCGGTCCGGAATCGTACACGCGCGACAACAAACACATGCGGATCTACTTCGACGGCCTCAACGTATTTGAACATGCTACCAATCAGCCGCAGGAGATTCCGCCGAATACCCTATGGCGTTACCGGAACAGCGATCCGCTCACTCTCGGCCGAATTGTTCGCGAGAAAGTGGAGGCGCGCGGCGAGAACTACCTCACGTTTCCACAACGCGCCCTGTTCGATCGCATCGGCGCTCGCAATTTCGTCCTGGAAACCGACGCCTGGGGAAATTTCATCATGACCGGTTTCGACTATGGCGCCGCTCGCGACTGGGCTCGTTTTGGCTTACTGCACTTGTGGGATGGTGTTTGGCAGGGCGAACGCATTCTCCCTGAAGGCTGGGTTCAGTTCATATCGACACCTGCGCCTGCCGATAAAAGTCGCGGCTATGGCGGTCTGTTCTGGCTCAATCGCGGGAGTGCGTGGAAGGGCGTTCCGGAAGACGCGTTCATGGCATCCGGACACATGGGACAGTACACGATGGTGATTCCGTCGCGGGATGTGGTTGTCGTCCGGCTTGGACCGAGTCCCGGAGATTCCCAGAACTATTTCACAGCCCTGGTCACGCGCATTCTGGAAAACTTGGAGAACCGCTAAATCGTTGGCCTACCTAAAATCGCTCCAGCGGTTTTTGAACGGTAGCGCGCAGCTTCTTCGCGCTTTCCTCAATGATCTTTCTGTTCGGATCGTTGGGAAACAACTTTAAATAACTTTCGAGCGCTGCTAACGCCTCAGCCGGCTTTCCATTTTTCATCAAGGCGTTGTGCAGTTGGACGTAAGCCGCAGGGTTCTTATTCGGCTCCAGCGATATCGCCATTTCAAATTGCTGCTGCGCGGCAACGTTTCGGTCGAGTTTGTAGAACGCCAGGCCGAGAATGTAACGGTCC
>Ga0209382_10005759_pt1 | contig 16062 bp, 6 predicted proteins | sample SoiMetdeltSBSDD5_FD_187599 | JGI IMG/M metagenome (GOLD analysis project Ga0209382, IMG submission 187599) | Bulk soil microbial communities from a Populus tree surrounding site in Tennessee, USA - Soil MetaG P. deltoides SBSDD5 (SPAdes) (version 2) | ecosystem: Environmental > Terrestrial >...
TTGGTTCGCCAGCTCCTTGAAATCTCCGAAGGCCCCATAGTGGCGGTGGATCAGGTGGCGGGCGAGGTTCTCGAAATTGTTCTGCCTGCTGCCTGGGAGCGCGCCGAACACATCCCAGTTCACGTCAGGCATGTTGGCTGACTCCGTTTCATTCCAGTGACTTCGCCCGCTCCGGGAAGTCGTGCCCAGAGAAGACTTCGATCCGAGCACCCTTATCAAGCAACAGCTTCAGGTAGGCCGACACCTCTGACTCATCGGTCCTAATGATCACCATGTTGTCGTGCAGTTTCGTAGTAACGTCGTAACAAAACTGCTCCAATTCCGCGGGGCCGAGAGAGTAAAGGTGCAGCGCCCGGATTACGTTTGACAACGCCTCAGGGAAACGCGTAGTTGGTTCCCCAACGATCAGGCGGCCCGCCTCCATCTCGATGTTCGCTACCGTCTCCATCTCTTCGATGGCCTGCATGACAGCCGCCGCGTCGCCGGCGGTCGCGAAGTGACCGATCATCACAAGGTTCATCGAGTGCTCCGACCCGTACCCCGCCCAGATCCTCACACCGTGCCTCTGCCCCCTCGGAGAGCGTGCAGCGCCGCCATAAACCCGTCATCATCCACGGCGACCCCCTCCAAGTCATAGGACGACCACTTCAGGACACCTTGCGCGTCCACATGAGCGTAGGCTTCTGTAGACAGTTCCCCCGTAAGCGGCACGCACACGGGCAGCCCGTCGGCCCCAGCGGTGCTGACCGTCAGACGCAACGCCAGATCGTTGCTATAGACCCACTCACGCAGCCGCGTCGCCGTGGGCTCGTCGATGCCCGCTCGCCCCACAGTCGGCTGCTCCGGCAAGAGGAGGAACTCCGACGCTCCGGACCTCACTGCAAGATCCACAGCATCGTCAAGATCACCAATCGTCTCAGAATTCACCACGAAGTTAATCCCGAACGGCGCGATCCGGCGGATATCAGCCAGCCGGTCAACCAGAGCGGCGAACGGGCGCCCTCTGAGCCGCTCGTACGTGGCGCCGACCCCGTCCATGCTGACCCTGACAAACTGTACGGACCCACTCAGCTCGGCACACAGCCCGGCGGTGAGCCGGTGCCCATGTGTCGTGAACGTGACCGCAAGTCCGGTCTGACTGGTTACCGCCGAGCACAAGTCAGCAAAGCCAGGAAACAACGTGGGCTCCCCACCCCCGAAGCCCACGCTCAGACACCCATTGTCGTCTAATTCTTTCAGCCAGCCCACAATGCGCGTCGCGTCCAACCTGGCCTTCAGTTTGGGGGCGTAGCAGTATGGGCAGGCCAGATCACAAGTATTGGTGAGGGCGATGGACACTTGCCGGGGCGCCTGATCCCACTCCTGCGGGTCCACCGATACCTCGTCGAGGAGAACGTTGATCCCGGTAGCCACATCGAAGAGGTGCACACCAATCCGTGTCCGACGAACTTTCACCCCAGACGGAAAGCGTGGAGCCTGAATGCGACCCGACTCGATCAAGTGTGGCACCGCACCTCCAACGAATTGTCCCAAGGGAAGGCGTACAGCCTATCGAGCCCCAAGAGGCCGCGCAGGTACCGACATCCCGTACAAACCGACAGCAGCGTTCTACCGGTGAGGATCGGCATCGCGGCGGAGATCGCACGGCTCCAGGAAACCGAAACGTCGCCGATGTGATCAGGTTCCTGCGTGCTCACCACGTCATGATCGAGTGTGACCTCACGCTGGGTCAGGAGCATCAGGTCGCGGGTATGGGGACGCGTGGGTAATGCTCGGTGGCTAGCGAAGGCATCGCTGTGGTCGAGCGGGCAATCCGGGCGGTCAAGCAGGAACGTGATCACGTGCGTGCGCCACAACGAGGTCGCCCAGCGCAGCGACGGCGGCGAGTAGGGCGGATGGTGCTTGGTCCAGGTCAAGGCTGTGGCAGTGGATGTCGATGCCAGCGGTGCGGACCGTGTGGCGCAGCGGCGGCCGCTGGCCGACGTAGACGAGGTGGCCGATGCGGAGGCCGTAAACCGTGCAGTAGGCCAGCATCTGGTACAGGTCGTCCTCGGGTGTGCGTGTCTTGTACTTGGCGTCGATGACCGCGAGCACGTGGTCGCCGTGCAGCCACACGATGTCGGGTGAGAACTTCAACCGCCGACCGACGTCGAGATGGTCTGGCCGCTGAAGCTGGACCCGTCCACCGTGGACCGCCGGGATGTGCTGGCTGAGCGCGACGGACAAGAAGTCTTCGTAGACGCGCCACATGTCCATGATGAAGCCGGCGCCGGCCACGTCACCGACCAACGGCTCGATCGAGCCGTTGGTCAGCACGATCTCCGCCAGCCGCAGCGCCTGGTGGTACTGGGCGTTGAGCCGAGTGACATGCCAGCGTGGCACGTCTGCTCCACGGCGCAGAAGCGACACATCGCCGAGCCGCTGGGCCAGATGGTGCAGCATCCGCCGCGATTCCGAGTCGACGCCTGGTACGCGTAGCATCCGAGCGATGGCGGTGGCGAGGATCTGGTTCTCCGCGATGTCCACTGTGTACTCGTCGTGGCGCACCTCCAGTGGGTGCGGCAAGCCGTAGTGCCGGCGAAGCTGGTCGGCTTCCCGTAGGCGGCCGCGCAGCACCGGCAGGGTCGGCTCGACGGTCACGTACCCTTGCAGCACCCCGGGACGGGTCGCGCGATCGACCTGCCGCCACAACGCCTGGCCGAGCGCAGGCACCAGGTCCGGTGTCTGCTCGAAAGACACGTCCTCGGTGCGCCAGCCGCGCGGGTCGCGGGCGTACCCGAGCAGGAACAGCAGCCGGTCAACCGGCACCTTGGGCCGGATCCGGACCTCGATTCCGGCGACACGGGCTGCACCCACCGATCGGTCCGACCGGACTCGCCAGCGCCCTGGGCGCGATGGCGACGGGGTGACCTCAACGAAGCCGGTGGCGGCCAGCGCCCGCGCCTGCTCACCGGTGAGGTCGGCGTCTACCGGCCCACCAGCCTCGGTCAGTTCCAGCAGCGTCACGGCGCTACGGTGGCCGGTGTGGTCCCGAGGGCGGTGCGCAGCGCCGTCAGGCCGTACCGATCCTCGATGTCGACCGCTTCGCCATAGTGGTGCTCGGTCAGCAGCGGCAGCAGGTCGGTACGCCACACCCGGTCCAGACCCTGGGGTCGCAGGTATATGTGCTCCTTCATCAAGTACGACGGCCCGATTGCGTACTCGGGATCCTCGATGCGCGTGTTCAGCTCGTCCAACAGCTCGGCCGCGTCGGTGGTAATGCCATCGCGGCGGGCCAGCCAGCGGCGCAGAAGCCCGGCCACCGGGGCGCGGCGCGGGTGCATCTCCTCGAACGCGAACCGGCGCCGCATCGCCGCGTCCACAAGCGCGATCGACCGGTCGGCGGTGTTCATCGTGCCGATGACGAAGACGTTGTGCGGCAGCCAGAACTCCTTCGCTCGATACTGCAACGTGATCGCCTGGTCGCGGTACTCCAGCAGGAAGTACAACTCGCCGAAGATCTTCGCGAGGTTCCCTCGGTTGATCTCGTCGATGATCAGAATATGTGGGGTGGACCGGCGGTCGCGGGCGGTGTCGGCGAGCCGCCGGAAGGGTCCTGGCACGAGGTCGAACTCCATCCGGCTGTCCGTGCCGACCTTGGGCCGGTAGCCTTCGAAGAAGTCTTCGTAGGTGTAGGACGGGTGGAACTGCACCAGCTCGATTGCCCGGTCCTCGGTCAGGTGTTGGGCGAGCTTCTGCGCCAGATAGGTCTTGCCGGTGCCCGGCGGGCCGTAAAGGATGACCTGCCGCCGATCCCACAGCAGCTCAACCAGGTTCGTCAGCCAGTCCAGATCGATAAGCAGGTCGCCAGCCAACTCGGCGGTGACCGTCGGGAAAGCCAGTTCCGGCTCCACAGGCGGGGCCGACTGCTCGGCGGCCCGTTCGGCGACCAGCCGCTCGACGGCGTCGAGGGCCTCGGTCAGGTCGATGACGTCGTCCTGCGAGCCGGTCAGCGCCGGCAGCGGGGGTGGCAGCTCCACCAGGTCCAGCGGCTGGTCCGGGCGTAGCCAGCGCACGGCGCGGCGCAGGTTCGATCGGTCACCCTCCGACTCAACCCACTCCGGTTCCCCAGTGACCAGTCCGATGTAGACAGAACCCTGCCGCACCGTCAGCACGATGTCGTCGACCCGCATCCGGCGCAGGAACGCGTCCACCTCCCGGAGCAGCCGCTCCCGCGACGAGTAGTCCTTGTGGTCGTACGCCGTGTCGACCAGCTTCCGCAGCTCGGCTGCATCCGCGGCCGGGTCGACCGGCGTCAGCTTGGACGCCTCCAGCGAGCACCAACCTTCGGCCAGCCAGGTCGGCACCAGATCAATCCCGCGAACGTTGGAGCCGCGTACCAACCATGCCCGCCTGGTGCGGGCGGGCTCCTCGGCCACCTCGGCCAGTCGGGCGCGCAGCGCCTCGCCGGTTATCCGCTGATCTTGGTCGGCGTGCGCCAGCTCGTCGAACTCCACTCCTTCGTTCGTGAGTCGCTGGCGCAGGTCCGTACCGCGATAGTTGGCGTGCTGAAACTCCGCCTCCGGCACGGTGCCGTCCGGCTTGAGTACGCGATATGAGTTGGTAAAGGCCTGGTCCGCCAGCAGGTCAGCTATCTCCGATGGCTCTGCTTCCACGACCAATGCCACATCGTCATACGATGTCCATGACCCGGGAGGCAGGCCCTCCAGAAGATCCGTGATGACGGACGTCAGAGCCGACAGCTTCGCTCGCGCTGCCTTACGCCGACGGAAGACCTCGCGATACTGCCTACTGGATTCCGCGAGAAGTGCCTCGCCTCCTTGAAAGCGCTGCAGCGCTGTTCGCCCGGTCGAGGTGAGCTGCCACCCCTCCGGACCCTTGACCAACCAGCCGACGGTCGCCGCGTTGCCGGTGTGGTAACCGATTGCGGTCACCCACGCCTCTGCTCCGTTGGATTGCTTGACGCGCTCGACCGAGTTCGGAACGACACGTTGCTCGACCCGGGCCAGCAATTCCTTCTTCGGTACCACGCCGCCCCGCTCGTCCAACACCTCCAAGGAAGCCCTAAGGAGGAGCCCGTAACGCACCTGATCAGGCATGCTCATGCTCCCTCGACAGAACCTGACGGATGCCGCGGTCCGTGACCGGGCGGTGGATCGAGCACCGTCTGGTACGGCTTTCCCGTGCGGATAGCCTCGGACATCGCGTCGTAGCACTCCAGGACCAAACGCCTGGTTCGGAACTCGCCGTAGGTCTTCTCCTCGCGCTCCCGAAGGACCGTGAACGCCGTCAGGATGTAATCGACATCGTCGCTTGCGATGCCATAGAGATGGAAGTACGCCGCGTCCAGCTCGGCCCGAATCAGTTCCCTGCGGACGTTGTTCCATGAGAATGGAGGACCGTGATCCGCTAGCTCCCGGGCAAAGCCGGCTATGTCGTAGGAGGTGTACGTCAGCTCAAGGACTCGGTCGGTGATCCACGCTCCTAGATCTATCGCCTCGTGGTCCCACGACGCCGTGCCAGAGTAGGTATCCGGGGTGAGCACTGGCAGCTGCTTCATTAGGTAGTACGCGAAAGAAGCGCTTGTGTGCTTCTGGCGAGCGACATAGTCGAGCACCAGGGCCGACAAATTCGCCAGAAGGAGCGCGGGTTGAGTCCTCACAAATGCCAGCAGGAATTTGTGTCCCACGGCCATGCGCGGAATAACCCCGGCAATTACAGTTCGCTCATCGACGCTGCGGCAGACGTCGCGCCAGCCGAGCAGCCAGTCATGGTTCCAGCTCGGTGCGACCGACTCGCGCCCGCGAAGCGCCCGACGAACTCCGGCGGGGTGGACGAGATGGCCACCGCCACCCCCGGCGAGCTTCTTTTCCACCAGCGCCCCGTCGACCCAGTACCGGGGCATCGGCACGTGCGCCGGATCCTGGTGAGCGGAGTCGCTGATCCGTGGAAGAGTTCCCTTGTTGAGCTGTTTTTGGGTGGCGCCCTCGTAGGTCGCAAAGCGATGGTCGAAGTGGTGAACCAACTTGGCTTCGTACAGAGGGAGCATTCGCTCGTCACCGTGCTGGTAAACGTTGCCCGACAGCGACCAACCGCCTGGTTCGAGTTTCTTGGCGGTCTTGAACTGACCAGAGTCGATCGCCATGTCGAACATGCGCACAAATGACAAGCTCCAAGGATTCTTTTCAGGGGCGTCGCGCCACAAGACCGGTACTTCGCGGAAGATACCAAGAGCGATATCGGCGTCTCGGCGCGAGTTGCATACGGGCAGAGTTGCCGTGTTCGGGTTGAGCTGGAGTATCTCCTCCGGAGTGATCGTATATGCGCGACGGACGATCTGGGCTGACTGACGGACCCGGAACACGACGGACGCCTCATCGACCGGCCGACTGGACAACGTCAGCAGCGCGAATCGGTATTGGTTGTGCACGCTCGGAAATACTTTGTCCTCGTTCTCGAAATCGTAGAGGGCGACGAGACTCTTATGTTCGATCAGGTCGCGGAAGAACCGGGCGGTGGTTTGGTCGGTAGCAATGCCGGTTGGGACGATGATGCCGAGACGGCCAGTTGGGTGCATGATGGTCCGGGCAGCTTCGGCGAAGATGGCGTATGTGTTGATGTCGCCGGTTGCGGTTAGCGGATAGCGGCCGGACTCGCGGATGAATACGCTGGTCCCGTCCGAGGCCCGCAGTGCCGCGGTCCATTCGGCGAAGAGCTCCCGGTCCGCCAGATCGGTGGAGTCGGCGAGGGCAGCGATCTCCTGTTTGCGCGCGGCGGCGTTGGGTGCGTTCGCGATCTCTGGGGCGCGGGAGTCGAAGAACTCCTTCTCCTGCAGCTTGACGCGTTCCCATGGCGGGTTGCCGACGACGAGGCCGAAGCCGCCGGTCCAGCCGGTGGTCTCATCCACACCGAGGCCGTCGTCGGGGACACGGAAGATATGGGGAAACTCGAGGTGCCAATGGAAGAACCGGTACTGTCGCGCGACGGCGTCGACCATCTCCTCGATAGGCGCGAGGTCAAGGGAGGCTTCGCCTGCCGCGATACGGTCGAAGGTGGCCTGGGTGAGCGGAAACAGGCGGGTCTGGTGAGTTTTCGGCTGCACGAAGCCGGCGCACCAGGCGTCGGCGACGTGCTTGGCGTGCCGCATAGACTCTTCGAGGTCCCGTACCCGTCTGGCGTGCACATGTAGATCGGCTAGCGTGGCCGGCTGGGCGAGGGCGAGGTCGGCGGCCTGGGCGGCGTAGGGGCGGTTGTCGTGGGAGGCCGCGTTGTCGAAGAGGCCGATCTGTTCGAACGCGCCGCGTTTGGCTCGGCGTTCGGATGTGTTCTGTCGCCGTAGGGCGGTAGCCACTATGCCGTCGTCGCCCTCGATCGGCTTGAAGGCGTTGTCGGGGATGCCGTCGGCGAGCAGTTTCGGCGTTGTGCCGAGGAGGGAGTTGCCGACCCTGATATGGGAGTCCACGTAGGACAGTGGTTGCCCGGGTTGCATGGCTTCCAGCCACAAGGCGACCTTGGTCAGCTCGACGGCCATCTCGTTGAGATCGACGCCATAGATGTTGCGACCGATGACGCGGCGTACCGCGCTGCGCAAAGCAGTCTCGGTGGGTTCCACCTCGTCGGTCTCTTCGGCGGCGAGCCGCTTGGCGATGCGGCGTGCGGCGGCGATGAGAAAGTGGCCGGAGCCGCAGGCCGGGTCACACACGGTGAGGTCGAGTAGGGCGGCGACTCGCCGCTCGCGTGTCGACTGTGCACAGGCTTCATCGAGCAGTGGTTCGAGTGCGGTGTCGAGCAAGCGCTCCACAAGGGATGAGGGGGTGTAATAGGAGCCGGTTTCCTTGCGGTCATGCCCGGCTGCGACGTCGAAGCTGAACTCGCGGGTTGCCGGGTCGACCCTGGGATGCAGCTCGAGTAGTCCTTCGTAGACGCTGCCGAGTTCTTCGGCGTCGAGGTGGCGGAAGTCGACGCTGCGGCGGCGGCCGGTCTCGCTGGATCGGATGACGGCGAGTGCTTCGACGGCCTCAAGCAGTGCGGTGTTGGTGAGTCTGGTGCCGTGCAGAGGCTCGTCGAGTGGGCCGTCTTCGAAGATGCCACCGATGCCGGGCAGGGCCAGCGGCGACGCTCCGCCTTCGGTACCGAGGGCGTCGAAGATCAGGCGTACCTGTTCGAGAAGGTCGTGGTGGCGGCTGTGCCGGCGGCCGATGGCGAGACGGCGCAGGCGGGCGGAGGAGAAGTAGGTGGCGTACCGCTGCTTGGCGGTATCGCTGGCCTGAGGATCGAGCAGCAGGTCGCGGTCTTCGGCGACGAACCAGAACAGTAACCGGTAGACGAGGCGTAACAGAGCCCGGTTGAGGTCAGAGGTCCCCAGTTCGCCGGTGGCCAGGGCGGTGCGAAGTGCGCCGTTGTCCGGGTGGTCGAGTAGGCCGGAGCCGATTTTGCCCAGCGCCTTCTTGACGCCTTCGCGAAGCTGGTGCAGTGCGCGTTCGCCGAGCTTGTCGGCCTCCTCTCGCCAGCGTTCCAGCCAACAAGACGCCGGGCCGGTCTCGGGGTCACGGAGGGACAGACGGGTGGCGTGGGCGGTGAGGAACAGCAGGACGAAGTCGCTGAACTGTTCACCGTCGAAGACGGACTCCAGGTCGAACTCCAGGTACGCGGAGCCGACTAGGGTGGTGGAGTCGCGCAGAAGCCGAAGCTGCTGGCCGTTGCTCAGGATGGCCCACAGGTGGGCGTCGGAGCGGTTGAGCACCTGTTGAAGCATTGACTGTGGGGCTGCGTTGGCGGCGCCGGCTCTGCGGGCTGTGCGCCGGTCCAGGTCGGTGCCCCAGCCAAGCATGTGCACGGGTACGTGCCGCCAGAGGTGGCTGACGGGAAAGCTGGTGCCTTCAACGGTGATCCCACCGGCTGGCGTGGGAGATAGTTCGGTGTAGCCGAGTTCGCGAAGCAGCGGCAGCAGCCAGCGTTCGCGGGTGAGCCGGGTCCAGTTCGCCTCGGGGGTGCGTGTGCGCTGGTCGGCTAGCTCGTGCCAGAGGTCACGCAGGTAGGTGTACGCGACGGTGGCCTTGCGTCGGATCGACTCGCCGGCGAACAGGCCGTAGGTGTCGGCGGAGGTGCCGGGTAGTTCCTTGTCGCCGTCGAGGAGCCGCGTGAGGAGGTCGCCGGGCAGCAGGCCGCCGCTGGTGGAGACCGCGCTGAAAGTTGCCGCGCTGCTCACGTAGCCGCCTCCGGCAGGTAGACGTAGACGGCGAGAACGTCCGCCGGTCGCTGCGCGGCAACGGTGATCTGCCGGCGTACGTGCTGTCCGACGGACTCACGGACGCGCAGATGGCTGGTGCGCAACCGTTCGGCGAGGTGGTCGCCGTACGTGTCGAGGTGTCCGGTGAGGTCGGCCAGCCCGATGATGGCCCGTTCGAGAAACACCGCGGCCTGGTCAGGGGCGATGTTGCCGGACGGGGTTGCCTGTAGTAGCGCGGCGACGGCGTCGTCGCTGAGCCAGGTCGGGTTGCTGACGGGCCCGTGGTAGGCGACGAGGGTGGCCTCTTCGGCGACCACCGGCCGGGGTTCGCCGTGGCCGGGGAGGGTTAGGTGCAGCCGGTACCGCAGCAGCAACAGTGTGGTGCGAATGGTGACCGTGGTGGTGCGCATTACCCCGCAGCGGCGGGAGGGACGGGTGGCGGCCGGCGCCTTGGCATCCAAGGCGCTTTCCAGCACGAACCGGGCGGTCGCGACGACGTATGGGTCGGTGCGGCCCAGGTGCGCCGCACCCGCTGTTGCCGGCAGGTCGCGGTGGAACTCGACACTCGCGGGGTGGCCGGCGGGGAACGCGTCGCGTAGCCCGACCGGCAAGCTGCCCATATTGGCGGTGAACGACTCGTCGCTGGTGCGCTGCGGGCCGCCGCCGAGGGCGTCGAGGGTCTCCCACATGAAGTGGGCGATGTCGGCCGGGGAGCCGAGACTGGCTCTGGTCGCGGCGACCTCGCGGGCTACGACCTCTGGTTGGATGGCCCGCTGGGCGTACCGGGTGCGGGATTGCTTCTCCCGTTCGGCGGAGCTTTCCCAGTCTCGGTGTAGCGCCCCGCCGGTTTGCTCGGCGAACAGGTCGAGGGTGAGTTGCTGCGGGTCGTCGGCGCTGAGTAGCACGCTGTGCATGATGGCCTGTAGTACGTCGTCGCTGCGGTCGGGCACCGGGACCGCGACGCCGAGTGCGCGGCGGATCTCCTCGTGTTTGCGCAGCAGCACACGCAGTACCACCGGGTCGATCTGGTTGTCGACGCCGTAGATGGTCAGCGCACGCACCTTGGGGCTGCGCTGCCCGAACCGGTCGACTCTCCCCTCCCGCTGCTCGTGGCGGGTTGGGTTCCAGGCCAGGTCGTAGTGGATCACAGCCTGAAAGTGCTCCTGGAGGTTGACCCCCTCGGACAAGCAGTCGGTGGCCACGAGTACCGGGCGGCGCCCGTCGGCGGCGAGGCTGTCGATGCGCGCGGCCCGCTCCTCGTGTGGAAGTTTGCCGGTCACCGCCTCCACGGCGGCCACACGCGTCAGCTTTGCGGAGAGAAAGTCCGCGACGTACTCGGCGGTGTCGATGAATCGGCAGAACACGACCGGGTTGAATCCGTCGGCGAGCAGCGCCTTGACCTCCTTGAGTAGCAGGCGCAGCTTGGCGTCGCTCTTGTCGGTGATGGCATCGGCCCGGCGGGCGAACTCGAGCAGCCGTCGTTTCTCCGGCCCGGCTTCGGATGTGTCGTCGGCGCCCGGCGTGACGTCGACGGACTCTATGGCCTCGTCGTCGGACTGATCCATGACCGTGGCGCGGCCGTGGGCGTCGGCGTCGTCGGTATCGAGTGCCTCGACGGTGGCCGCGCGGGTACGCAAGCTTTCCGCGGCTGCCCGCGGCGAGGATGCCAGGGCGCGCAGTAGGGCTAGTGCGGACCAGTAGCGGACCCGCTGCCGCACACTGCCGGCCTCACCACCGCGGACGCTCTCCTTCGCGTAGCGGATGACATCAACGAAGAGGTCTCGGTAGTCGGTATCCAGCCGATACGGCCGCTCAGCGGTCTGTCGGTCCTCGGGGAATGGGGTGGTCTCGTCCAAATAGCGGCGGATGTCGGCGCGGCGGCGTTGAACGAAGTGACGGGCCAATAGATCCCGGCCGGTGTCGGACTCCAAGTCGGAGTCAGCCAGCGCCGGGTCTAGCAGGCCGATGAGATTGCGGAACGTCTCGTCCTTGCCGCTGTGTGGGGTGGCGGTGACCAGTACGAGGTGCCGTCTCGTGTCGCGGGCCAGCTCCCGTAGCAGCTCGTACCGCTGCATGCGGGCGCCGCCGCGGCGCGTGGTGTCATCGGCTACGCATGTGTGCGCCTCGTCCACAATGACCAGGTCAGGGCAGCCGCGGTAGAGCTGCTCGCGCAGGCCGGGTCTCTTTATGAAGTCGGTGGAGATCACCAGGTGTGGGTAGCGGTCGAACACGGTCTGGCTGTTGGTGAGGTTGCGTTGCAGCCGGTGGACCGTGCCGGGCAGCAGCACCTCGGCGTGGATGCCGAACTTGGTGGCCAGCTCGGTCTGCCACTGCCGGGCCAGCGCTGGGCTGCACAGCACGGCGAGTCCGGTAGTGTCGCCCTGCGCGAGCAGCTCGGCAGCGATAAGCGCGGCCTCGATTGTCTTACCGATGCCGACGTCGTCGCCGATGAGCAGGCGTACCCGCCGCTGGCGTAGTGCCATGAGCAGCGGCACGATCTGGTAGGCGCGTGGCTCGACGGCGAGGCCGGCCAGCGATCGGAACGGCCCGCCGCTGGACCGAAAACCGGTGCGCAGGGCGGTACGCAGAAGCCCAGCGCGGCTGGCGTTGCCCGCGTCTGTGGCGTCGGGCCACGGGAACTGCGCAGACTCCACTTGCTCTAGTGCGGGCAGCACGCCGGTGGTCTCGTCGTCGGTGCCGCCGAGTGGGCGCAGCACCAGCAGCTCGGTGTCGGATTCAGGCAGTACCACCCACTCGCGGCCGCGGGCCAACACAAGCGACCCTGGCTGGAAGCCGGTCATTTGGCGCCTCCGCGTCGCTCGCCGAAGACGCTGGGATGCCTGTCCACCGCCGTCTGCCAGTCACCGGCCTGCACACGCACCATCCCACAGCCGGCATCGAGCAGCGATTCGACCGCCTTCTCGTCGCGCCCTTCTCCCGGCTGCTCGGCCGGCGGGTCGACAAAGACTGCCACGGTTCCCGACGGCAGCCGGTAGAGCAGATCCGGCCTGGCGATGGTGCCCTCCACCGTAGTGTCAAGCTCGGTTGGTTGCCGGTAGCCGTGCGCGGCAAGCCAGGCGACGAAGTCGGCCACTGGGCCGGCCTGAGGAGTTGACGTCGTCTGTGGTTGTGCGGCACTGCGGCGTTCGACGGTGGCGCCGGCCAGATCCAGCAGGATGCCACGGACCATGCGTCGGTCGATTGCCCGGTGGTAGGGCTGGTTCGCGTATGACAGGAGGCACTCGTAGCATGCCTGCACGCAGGCATCGGGTCCGGACCCGGCCAGGTCGTCGCCGGTGTCCGGGTCGAAGTGGGCGATATCCAGAGCGGTACGCGCGACTGCGGCCAGCGCGTTCGGCTCATCGACCAGGCGACGCAGCACACCCGCACCGCCCTCGGCGCTCTCCACGAACAGGGCACGTCCCCGCCCGTCGGAGTCGGGCAGCAGCTCGCTGCCCAGCTCCGAGTCCTCCAGCTGGAAGACGGTCTCGATGCCGCGTTCGAGTGCGTACATCAGGGTGGCTGCGGCGTCGCCGTACATGTCGCTGGACAGTTTTGCCGCGAAACGGGCCACCAGTACGTTACGCCGGTCCTCCACGTACGGAATCACTCGCTGCTTGCCGCGGACCGCGTCGGCAGAGCCCAGGTCCGGGTCCTCGGGCAGGTCGGCCGCCTTGGTCTCGGACAGCCACTGACCGGTGGCCACCTCCAGCCAAAACCCGTCCTGGGTGCCCGGGCGGCGCCGACGAAGCCCAAGGTTCACCCTCCGCACGGTGGCCGAGTCCCCATAGGACAGTGTGGCGAGCTGGCCGCGCTGCTGTGCCGCCGCCACGGCGTCGACGCGGCCGGACCGGCCGCCATGGTCGTGGAACCGGTACGCGGTGCGTACGTCGAACGCGGTGCGTCGCCGCTCCTCCTCATCGGAGGAGATGCGTTCCCGGCGCTGGGTACGCACGGTCGTCAGCCGCAGCAGGTTGTGCACCGTGCCACGCAGCTCGGCGTCGCAGCCGTCGCAGCGGTCGATGCCCACGGCGTCCTCGTTGAGGTAGCCACACGCCGGGCAGTGCCGCGCCGATGCGGTCACAACACCGTCCTGGCCCGGAGAGGTGGGGGGAAGCTGCACCCACTTGACGGCGTACCGGGCACCCTCGTGGTAGATCAGGGCGCCGGGGCCGAACTCGGATATGCCCACGAATCTGGGCCGCTGGATGTAGTCGGCGTCGCGCCGGCCCACCAGGCCCGGTACGTACGCGGCCAGCGGCAGTCGGGGGAACGAATAGCCGGGCAGGAACCCTTCCGAGGCCAGGTACCGGTAGGTGTAGAAGTCGGTCTGCGACTCCTCGGAGTCCTCGTTGCGCAGCAGGCTGAGCTGCACCGCGGCATCGCGGGCCCGCCGCTTGGCCTCCTCACGCAGCTTTGCTGGCACCGCGGTGTCCACCGCCCGTCGGTTCTGGATGTGGTACTCCTGCAGCGCCGAGCGGTACAGGTCACGCCACCGGTCGAGCGCGTCGCGAAAGCTCTGCGGCGCCTGGTTGGTCACGTCGATGACCCAGGTCGGCCGCCACCACGTCATCCGCGCTAGCTCCGGCATTACGTCGGCCAACGCAGCGTGTGCTCGCGGCGCCGCGCGTTGCTGCGCCGCCGGGTCAGACAGCTCGCGCCACAGCTCGGAACGCACGTCGAGCGTCGGGTTGTCGCCGTCGGTGGCCAGTACGGTGGCCAGCGACCCCTTCAGCTCGGCTCGGGTCTCCGCCAACCAGATCGCGTGCAGGTGCGCCCGGACCAGATCCTCATTGGCCAGGTCCAGTCGGGGCGGGGCGACCGCGCCACCGACCATCTTCGTCGGATGACGGAAGTAGTAGGCGTCATGGGCGTTTCCGGTGGCGCAGTAGGTCACCACCAGCGCCGGCTGACCCGACCGGCCTGCCCGTCCGGCCCGCTGTACGTAGCTGGCCGGCGTGGGCGGCACGTTGCGCATCGCCACCGCGTTGAGGCTGGCGATGTCCACGCCCAGCTCCATCGTCGGTGAGCTGTACAGCACCGGCAGACGCCCATCATGGAAGTCCCGCTCCCGCTCCCCCCGCTCGTCCGGCGGCACCTGAGCGGTGTGCTCTTTGGCCCGCAAGCCGGCCAACAGGTGCGCCGTCTCCCGGTACATGTCCTGGAAGAAGGTGTTGACCCGCGGCCCACCCTCATGGGCGATGGTCTTGCGTAGCACATCTTCCACCGCCGATAGCCCGTCGCCGGCACGCCACATGATCGCCGAGGCGCGCAGCCGGTAGCCCGCCGGGAGTCCATCGGCTGCTGGCACAGATACGGCCAGCAGCCCGACTCCGTCGAGCACTGACAACAAGTCCGCAGCCGCCATGTCGGCATCCACAGTGGACAGATCAACGCGCCATTCCCGGTACTTGCGAATCAGCCACTTGCCGTAGGCGCTGCGCCCAGTGATCGACAGGTGATGCCGAGGTCGGCCACGGCCGGCCGAGCCCGCGAACGCCACGCCCGCTAGCGTCAGTCCTTCACGAGGTGCCAAACCCCACACGTCAGTCAAGTGCTGGTCGGACAGGCGCCGCACAACGTCGAACCCGGCCTCGGTCAGGCACGGCACGTCGATGGCCAGATTGCGGCGCAGCTCGTGCAGCAGGACGGTGGCCACCTCCGCGCGCTGCACCGGCTCGCTGTCCCGTAGCGCGTGATGCGCGCTTTGCCACAGGTCTTCGGCACGGGCAATGTCATCCAGGTCGGTGTAGGCGATACGCAGCAGCGCGGTCTGCTCCAGGTTCGGCATGGTGACCCGCCAACCCCGCTCCAGATCCAGGTACAGGCGGTAGCCCACAACCTCCCGCAGCGCCCGCCACGCCTCGTCCCGCTGGCTAAACCTGGCGTCCGGGTTACGCGCGAAGTCAGCCAACTCCAGACCTAGTGCGTCGGTTACCCGCTGCGCCACCACCTCATGGGTCAATCCGCCACCGCTGTCCTGCAACGCCCGCCACAGCGCCCCCCGCAGCTGCACCACTTGGACGAAGTCGTTGAAGTGACCGGCCTGCAGCGACGCATCCTGCCGGTTGTCCACAAAGGACAAAAGCTTGCGAGCCTGCTCGTCAAGGACCTGGCCGGCGTCTCGTAGCGCCCGCACGATGCTCGCGCTGACGACCGAGGTCGCCGAGCTGCGGCCCTCCGCCGACAGCTTTGCCAACTGGGCAAAGTCACGCCCGCCGCGCCGTTCGTACGACGTGAGGCAACGCAGGCAGAACTGGAACGGGCTCGGAACGTACGCAGCCGGCGTACCGTCGGCTACCTCCCGGCCGTCCACCGCCACCTGCACCGGCTCCGGCAGGTAGCGCTGTTTCGACTCAGCGACCAGGGCGCCGCGCACCTCGTCTTGCACGATCCACGACCAGGGCAGCCGACCTTCGGCGATGACAGCGTCCAGGCTCGTGGGCCAGGGCTGATCCTCGCTAACGTACAGGTAGCCGGTCACCTCATCGCCACCGGCGGCATCCGCATCCTGCCGGGCCTCGAATCGCCGCACATCGTCGCGGTCCACCCGGCGTACCACCAGATAGTCCTGGCCGCACTCACGACAGAACGCCAAGGGCACCAGGATCTTCGCCTCGCCCGGTGCGCTCGACGACGACACCGCCTGGTACCGGCTGGTGATATCCCGCCGCGATGGCGGCTCGATCGTCACATAGACGTTGTCGCCTTTGGATAGAAACTGGTGCAGCCGGAACGCGAACACCGGGCGGCCGGTACGTGGATGCGGAAGCTGAGCACCGGCGGTCAGCACGGCCCGGATCGCCGCCTCGCACCGGTCGAGCTCAACGCCG
>Ga0209382_10005762_pt1 | contig 16058 bp, 10 predicted proteins | sample SoiMetdeltSBSDD5_FD_187599 | JGI IMG/M metagenome (GOLD analysis project Ga0209382, IMG submission 187599) | Bulk soil microbial communities from a Populus tree surrounding site in Tennessee, USA - Soil MetaG P. deltoides SBSDD5 (SPAdes) (version 2) | ecosystem: Environmental > Terrestrial >...
TGTCATCCCGAGCGAGCGCAGCTCGCTCGGGATGACAAGGGCTACTTCGCCGGCGTGAGCTTGACGTTCCGGAACTCCACCGCCGTGTGGTCACCCTGCAGCAGGATCGGACCCGGCGCCCCCTCGTTCGCATCGATCGCCCCGCCGGTGGGGCCAGGGATGATCTGGTCGGCAATGACGGCTTTCCCGTTGAGCACCACCGTCACGCGCCGCCCGACGAGCGTGATCTCGTACGTGTTCCACTCGCCCGGACCCTTACCAGCGTACTCGCTCGGCCAGAGGAAGCCGTACACCCCGCCGAGGTGTACCGAGAGCGGCGCGTCGAGAGCCGGGCTATCCTCGATCTGCACCTCATGTCGGCCACGGAGGTAGATCCCGCTGTTGCCGTTCTTCGGATAGCGGAACTCGAGCTGCAGCTTGAAGTCCCCGAACGTGCGCGTCGTCATGAGGTTCGCCCCGTTCGCCGTATTCGTGAGCACGCCGTTCACCGCGCGCCAATTGTTCTGGCCGTTGCCCCCTTGCGTGGTCCAGCCCGTGAGATCCTTGCCATTGAACAGCGCGACGGCCTCGCCCCACTGCGGCGCCGCCGCTCGGCGCATGCTCGGCGCGCGCGTGGCCGTGAAGTTGTGCCGGCTGCCGTCGGGATTGGTGAGTGTCCCGGTCAGGCGCTCGCCGTCGAGCTTCGCTTCCAGTCGCAATTCGGCTGTCCCGTCCTCCCACTGCGGCGGGATCGCGAATCGCAGCGTACCGTTCGCGTACTCGGCGCGACCGATCGGGCGGGAGCTACCAACGCGGCCGACGAACCGCCCGACGATTATCCCACGACCGGATGGCGTCAGCTCGAGCCACGACGGATAGGGCCCGTCGGTGCCGGTGACGACGAAGTCCCATCGGCCGAGGACTGGCGGCGGGCTTGCCGTCTGCGCCAGCGCGAGCGCTGGTACTGTGAGCAGCGTGCTGGCCGCGAAGACGACCTCAGCGAAGCGGGTGGCGCGGCGCGTGTATGTCATGGGCGGGAGCATCTGGGGAAGCGACTCTCGAATCGACTCTCAATGATGTGCGGCGCGCGCGGGCGCGCGCTACCCGCGCGCGGTCTTTGCCAGTTCCTGCTCCTTCAGCGCGCGGCGCAGGACTTTTCCGACCTGCGTCTTCGGAAGATCCGAGACGAATTCGAACTCCGACGGCACCTTGTACGGTGCAAGCCGTTCCCGACAGAACGTCTTGAGCTCCGCTTCAGTCGCAGTGCTTCCCGAGCGAAGGACAACGAATGCCTTTACCGTTTCTCCCTTCATCTTGTCAGGCAGTCCGACGACGCCGACCTCCGCGACGCTCGGATGCGCCGAGATGATCTCCTCGATCTCGCGCGGCCAGACCTGATAGCCGCTCGTCTTGATCAGGTCCTTCTTCCGATCGACGATGAAGATGTATCCATCCGCATCGAGATACCCGAGATCGCCCGTGTAGAGCAGTCGTTCGCCGCGCTCGTTGGTACGCAGCATCTCTTTCGTTTCTTCGGGTCGCTGCCAGTAGCCGAGCATCAGTTGTGGCGCGGCGATGACGATCTCGCCGACTTCGCCGATCTGCTTGGGCGTGTGTCCGTCGTCGGCATCGAGAATACACACGTCGACATCGGGGAGCGGCATCCCCACCGAGCCTATCTTCTTCTCGCCGCGCACCGGATTGGCGACGACCGCCATCTGTGCTTCGGTCAACGAATAGCCCTCGACGATCACACCGCCAGTGAGCTCCTCGAAGCGCCGCTGTGTCTCCGCCATGAGCGCCGCCGCGCCGCAGAAGCAAAGCTTGATCGAGTGGAAGTCGACCTCGCCGTCGCGCGCGAGCTTGTGATTCAGGATCGCATTCAACAGCGTCGGCACTGCACAGATGAACGCCGGCTTCTCCGTTCCGATTTCCTTGAGGAGCTCACCGAACTCCCGAGCGTTCGCGATGAGGCAGATCGGATTGTGATTGATGAACGCGAGACTCTGTACGCCGGTGTTTCCGTACGTGTGAAAGAGCGGAAGCGGCAGCATGATCGTGTCGGTCCACTCATCCATCGCGCTCTTGAGCCATGCACGGAGCTGGAGCCCGGCCGCGACCAAGCTGCGATGCGCCCCAACGACGCCCTTCGGTGTTCCGGTGGTTCCGCCGCTCATGAGGATGACCGCAGGGTCGTCGGGCCGAACGGGGCGGTCAGGGCGCGGTGCGTGGCGATGGTGGGCGATGACGTCGTGGAATCGCTCGTCACCGTCGCGCGGCGTGATGTGCTCGCCTTCCTCTTTCTCCTTGAGCAGCGTGTACCCGACACGAAGCGCGAACGGCAGGTACTCCTTGATGCCGGTGGCGATGAGACGCCGCACGGACGTCTGTGATTGAATCGCCTTGAGCCGGTCGTAGTACCGATTGAGCACCACGACGGTCTCGGCGCCGCCCGCCGACAGCGCCTGCTGAAGCTCGCGGTCGGTGTAGGTCGGGTTGATGGGCGCCGCGATGGCTCCGGCCTTCCAGACGCCGAGTTCGGCGATGATGAACTGCGGGCAATTCGGGAGGCAGAGGGCGACGCGATCACCCGCCGCCACGCTACGTGCGACGAGCCCCGCGGCGAATGCGTCGCTCTGCCGCTCGAGCTCCGCATAGGTCACGCGGTGTCCCTTGAAGATCAGCGCGGGATGGTCGGGCCGCGTGCGCGCCGTCTCGGCGACGTAATCGAGCAGCGTACGTTCGGGGTACGGTGCCAGCGTGGGCGGAACGCCGGCGTCGTAGTGCTCGAACCAGGGACGGGTCTCCGTACTTGTCATCACATCGAAAGTGCAGATGGCAGGTCGAGCTTCGCCAGCACGCCAGGAGGCTAGTGCTAGGGTGCCAGCGTGGCCGGCAATATAGCAATCAGCCGCCGCGCCGCCCCGCGACGCCTGTCACGTGCTTAGGATGACGCTCGAAGAACGCCACCTTACCCGAAGCGCATTGGAGCAGATGTCCGTCCGATTGATTGGCCTGGCAGCACTGCTTGCTGCCGCGTGGTTCGCCGGCGGGCAGATGCCGACGAAGTTGCGTCCCGCGGCAGAGACCGCCTGCGGGGACTCGGTCCGTCTTTCGTGGGAACCAGCGTCCCCTCGACAAGGTGCGCTGTTCCGTGTTCGCGTGTCGGGAGTGCCGCCAGGAGCATCGCTGGTCGGACGAGCGGGCCCGGAGATCCTGCACTTCATGCCCGCACGCGGAATCAGCGGCGCCATCGTGTCGTTGGCCGCCGTGCCCATCGATGCGACTGATTCGTTAGGTATCGAGGTGCAGTGCGCTGCCGGTGGTCGTGCGGACACGCTCACCGCGCACGTTACGCCGACGCGCGGCGCCTACTCCGTCGAGCGACTCCGCGTCGCTCCGGCGTTCGGCAGACCACCGGACTCCGCACTGGCTGCGCGCATTCAGCTCGAGTCCGGCCGGGCCGCGGAGGTGGCCTCCGCTTCCCACGACACGCCGCGCTTGTGGGACGAGCCGTTCGTCCGCCCGAGGGCGTCACGGATAACGAGCGGCTACGGTCGAGGCCGCGAATACAACGGCACGATCACCTCTCGCCACATGGGAACCGACTTCGCGGGTGCCCCCGGCTCTCCGGTGCGCGCGGCCAATCGAGGCGTCGCCCGCATCGTGGACGCGTTCTACTATGGCGGTAACGTCGTCTACCTCGACCACGGCAGTGGTCTCACCACCGCGTACCTCCACCTCTCGACGCAGCGACTCGCCGTCAATGACACGGTGGAGCGTGGACAGATCATCGGTACGGTCGGGGCAACCGGCCGGGTGACCGGGCCGCACCTGCATTTCATCGTCCGTTACGGAACGGTGACGGTCGACCCGCTCTCGTTATACGCGATTGTCGGCGACTCGATGTCACGGCCGGCGGCATCGAGGCCCAAGTAACCCGCATGTCACGCCTTACCCAAAAGGCCTACTGGCGAGCGTGCTACGCCGACGCAACGTTAGAACACTCGACGGCAGCGCCTCGACGCGTTAGGGCAAAGCCGCGCGCGAAGTGGCGTGCTTTCGGGTTGGAACTGACAGACTGTCAGGGATTTGCCGACTTTCGGTTCGCGGCAATTGGACGCATCGATTGCGTCGACCATTTCGCGGTTTTCGGTCGGTAGGAAGTCGTACCACGAGCCTACTGTCGAGCCATGCGCATCACGCCGGTCGCTTCGATTCTTCGGGTCGCGATGACGACCCTCCTGAGCGCTGCGGCGCTCGTCGCGTGCGATGACGACGTCGTCTATCAGGATCGTCCGCCGTTCAACCCGCCGCCCGACGCCTCGTCAGGCTTTCTCGGTTATTACGACGAGACGGTAAAGCAGACGACGTGTGGCAATTGTCACGCGGATTTTCACGCCTCCTGGAGCACAACAGCTCACGCGGGCGCCTACAACACGCTGAACTCGAACTCCGGCAAGCAGGATTCGTGTTTCAGCTGTCACACCGTGACGGGGAAGGGCAATTCGGCGAGCGGTACGCCGGCCGGCCACGACAAAGTGAAGGACCCGGCGTACTTCGACGTGCAGTGCGAGAGTTGCCACGGGCAAGGCCTCCAGCACGTGGAAGGTGTCGGGCAAGGCAACCTCGTCAGGCCGCTCGCGAAACTGAACGCGATCGGAACCGGGACGTGCAGTGACTGCCATTCGGGGGCGCATCACGCGTTCGCGGATGAGTGGAAACAGTCACGGCACGCGACCATAAACACGTCGCGCGCGTCGAACCCGAGCTGCCAGCCTTGCCACGAGGGCCGCGGGGCACTGAAGCGATGGGGGATCGACGTCAACTACGTCGAGAAGGCAAACGCGACGGACTACCAGCCGGTGGCGGCCTGCGCGATCTGCCATGCCCCGCATGGGTCTGAGAACCCCACCCAGTTGCGCTTCCCGGTGACGTCGCAGGACCCGGGAACGAACCTGTGCATCAAGTGCCATTTGAATCAAGCGACGCCGGTTCCGCCAGCGGATGTCACGCCGCACGCGCCGCAGGGTGCGGTGCTCCTGGGCTATGCCGGCTGGCGCCCGCCGAACTTCGCGTATGACACGGCCAAGATTTACGGGTCGCACGCGACGACGAAGAACCCGAAGCTCTGCGCCGGCTGCCACGTGAGCAAGTTCACGGTGACCGATCCGACGTCGGGCAACTTCGTCTTCCAGGCGACGGGCCACTTGTTCCGCCCGATCCCGTGTCTCGATGCGCAAGGCAAGCCGACGGCCAACAAGACATGCGCCTACAACACGACGGCGCGATCGTGGGTGTCGTGCACGCAGTCTGGATGTCACGCAAATGCAACAGCAGCGAACTCGGCGTTCAACAGCGTCCGCGACCGCATGAAGCTCTTCACGGAGCAACTCTGGACGGACGTGAACAAGGATGGGACGCTCCAAGCCGCGCCCACCGACGGCGGGCTGCTCGCGACGGTGAAGGCGCAAAAGCCGAACGAATGGACCACCGACGCAATTACGCCGGCCGAGGGCGCCGAGTTCAACGCCCGAGTCTGCGGCGAGTACGGCTCGTCGAACGCTGATAACTCGAAGGGAGTTCATAACCCCTTCTTGTGCGATGCGCTCTTGACCTCCAGCATCACCTACGTCAAATCGTACTACGGATTGCCAGCGGTGACTGCCAGCCAGCGGGTCTCGATGGAGGGTCCGAGTGGCGGAGCGCGCAGCACGATGCAGATCGCTCGACCGCACGCGGGTCAGTGAACCGATTGCACCGCGCGTGGTGATCGGTTTGCACACGAGCGCCGTCGTCCCAGCTGGCTACTGGGCGGCGGCGCTTCAGCAACCGCAACTGCCGCCGGCGGACTCCGTCGTGGTCGAGTCGCCGCTGCCGGGCGGCATAGCGGACGTCACGCGATTCCTGCTGACGACGGTCCCGCAATGGGTGCAGATCGCCGGCGTCTTTCTCGCAGCGATCGTGGCCGCGGTCGTCGTCTGGTATCTCGTTAGGCATCGCCAGACGATCCGTCAATGGTTCGCGACGCGCAGCCGTACGACGCTGCTGGCGCTCGGGGGAACGGCGGTGGCGGTCGTCGCCGTTGTCGCCGGCCTCGGCGCCGCCTCCTACAACTACGTCCAACACTCCAACGAGTTCTGCACCTCCTGTCACGTGATGGGCCCGGCGTTCCAGAGATTCAGCAGTGCCGAGAACAAGCATGGCGAGCTATCGTGCCACGCATGCCATCAGCAGTCGATATTCGCCAGCATGCACGAGCTGTACGTGTGGGTGAAGGAACGGCCCGAAGAAATCCCCGAGCATGCCAAGGTGCCGAACCAGATCTGCGAGGCGTGCCACGTCACCGGCGATACGGCCACCTGGCAGCGCGTGGCGTCGACGGCGGGGCACCGCGTGCACCTCGAGTCGGACTCGAGCGCGCTCAAGGACGTGCAATGCGTGACCTGCCACGGGCAGGAAGTCCATCGCTTCAAGGCCGTGAGCGTCACGTGCGGCCAGAGTGGCTGTCACGACCAGAAGGACACCGATATCGCGCTCGGTAAGATGGCGACGCAAACCAGCCTGCATTGCACGAGCTGTCATGCGTTCACCGTCGAGGTGCCAGCCCTTGCGACGACGGATTCAGCTCGCGGCACATTGACGCCAGGCCAACCGCAGTGCCTCGGGTGCCACACGATGCAGTCGGTGCTCCCCGACTTCGATCCGGCGCGGGACCCGCACGGCGGCAAGTGTGGCACCTGCCATAACCCACACGAGCAGAAAACGCCGGACGCCGCGGCACAGTCCTGCGCGACGTGTCATGCCGACTGGCGCGACGAGCCGTTCCACAGCGGCGCCGCACACCGGAAGATCGCGACGAAGTGCCTGACGTGTCACGTTCCGCATCGCGCAAAGGTCGACGCGAGTGACTGCGCCGGATGCCATGCGGACGTCCGGAGCCGCGGGGCCGCACGCCCGCCGCAGCCGTTCGACACGACGCGCGCGTTGCGACGGACGAGTGCGTCGCCGCACGCGTCGCCGCCGGTCGCCGGGCACGCCGCCACGTTCGGACCAACACTGTACCCCTTCACCGGCCACGGGCCGAGCAACGACGACACTCAGCCAGCTCGAGCTCCAGTGTCGGGCGCACATACGCCGCGGTCGTTCGGCGGCAATGCAGTCAGACCCGCATCGTTGCCCCCCCCGATCGCGGCCGACACGTTCGCCCACGCGAGGCACGCGAAACTGGCGTGCCTCGTCTGCCATCAAACCGGGACCGGACTGGGGCGCCTAACGTTTCAGCCCCCGCGCGGCTGCAACATCTGCCACCACCAGGCCCCGGCGAAGGCGCGCTGCGCATCGTGCCATCAGCCGGAGGAAGTCACGGCACCGAGGTCGACCCCGCTCACCGTGACGGTCCCGGGACGTCAGCCCGCAACGCGCCCGGTGAGCTTCCTGCACTCGACGCATACTGCCCAGGCGTGCGTGACGTGCCATACGACGCCAGTCACGCTCGCGCCGTCGCCACTCGTCGCCCAATGCAAGGACTGTCACTCCGAGCATCACGCGGTCGACCGCACGTGTTCGGCCTGTCACGCGCTCACCGACGCGAAGGTCGGGCACCCGAACCCGGAAGCCGCACATCAGCGGTGCAGCGCGTGTCATACGCCCACCACCGTCGCCCAGCTCACGCCGACCAGAACGTTCTGCGCGACCTGCCACGCTCCGCAGGCGAGGAATCATTACGACGACAAGCAGTGCAGTACGTGTCACTTCCTCGCGGAACCCGGCGCCTACCGTTCCAAACTCACCGCACCGACGACATGACGCGACGCTGCGTATGCATCGCGGTGGGGTCCCTCGCGATGGCAAGTGGTTCGGGAATGGCCCAGGGCTACCGCGTTCGAGTGGACGTGCGCGCACAGGCGGTGTCGTTCCGCGGCCTCATCGCCGACAGCATTCCGGCGGATCAGGTGGTGACCGGGCCAAGTGGCGGCTTCGAGACCCCGGATGGCTACGCCGTTCGCTGTAGCTCGGGCACTCACTGCTTCTTCTTTCGTCCCGGGCCCGAGCTGCGCGGCATTCCACTCACGACGTCCGCGAGCGTGATCCTCTGGGGGCTCGGCGTTCCGGGGCTGACCGTGCGCGCCACCGGGAGACTCGTCGCAGATGTCGGTCCCGACGAGGTGTGGCCGGGAACCGATCCGGCCGCGCAACTCCTCGAGGGGTACGTCGAGTATCAGCGCTCTGCCTTGGTCGCGCGGGCGGGCCGTCTGATGACGGCGTCGCGCCTCGAGCCGTACGGCTTCGACGGGGCGTGGCTCAAGTATCGCTGGGATGACATCGCGCTCGAGGTCACGGGCTACGGCGGTTGGGGTCTCGCACAAGCCGTCGCGCTGCCGGTGTCGAGCGCGGCACTCAATCCACTCGATGAGTGGCGCCCGCAGGACCGGCAGATCGTCGCCGGTCTCGAGACGGCGTGGCTCTATCGCGCCGTCGATCTTCGTGCCGAGTACCGCCGGGAGCTCGACCCACAGGACTGGAACATCGTCTCCGAGCGCGCGGGGTTGTCGTTCGGTGCGCCGCTGTGGCGACTGCCCGTACGCGTCGCCGGTGGGTTGGACTACAACATCGCCGAGGCTGACCTGGGCAGCGCCGATTTGCGATTCACATACGCGCAGCCGCGATACGCCGTGTCGGCCGGCGTGCGCCGTTATCGTCCGTTCTTCAGCCTGTGGACGCTCTGGAGCGCGTTCAGCCCGGTGCCGCACAACGGTGTGAATGCGTCCGCCGAGTATCGCGCGACGCGCCAGATATCGCTGCGCGCGCGGGGCGAAGCGTACTGGTACGAGGATGCCGAAGTCGTTACGGGCGTCGTGCCTCAGCTCGAGGATCAAGGGTGGCGGGCGAGCGGCGGCGGCACCGTGACGCTCAACTCGCAATGGGCTATCGATGCCGACCTTGGGCTCGAATACGGACCGGGCGCGTCGAGCCGGTATGGCGACGCGTCGGTGACGTGGACGCCTAACGATCGGTACGCGTTCAATCTGTACGGTGGGACCCTCGAGCGACCGCTCGAGCTGCGATTCTACGACGCAACGGCGCTCTGGCTCGGCGGACGAGCCGAGGCGCTTCTGAATCGGCAGCAACGCCTATGGGCGGACGTTGCGTTCGTCGACGACGACCGTGATCGCCCCGACGCGGCCGCATCGTCGCTATCGCAAGTTCGCCTGCGTGCCGGGGTCACGTTGTCGTTTGGCTCCTCGGCCGATCGCATGCCGTTACCACCCGCCGTTCGGCCGCCGCGATGACGCACCGTCGACCCGCGAGCCGCGCGCTGACGGTCGGCGTGCTCCTGCCTGCGGCGCTGGCCGTGGCGATGAGCGGCGGCGCGATCGGGGCGCGTGCGTTCGGTGCGGACGCCGGAATTGCGCGTCTCGAGAATCCCGACGTATTCGTCGCCAGCGCGTCTGCGAGCGCACCGCCGCAGGACCGCTTTCAGCACGCGAAGCACGCGAAGGTGTTCCCCCTGTGCAGCACGTGCCACTCCGGCGTCACCGACGCTCGCCAACCAATGTGGCCCGAGCCAACCCAGTGTGTCGCGTGCCACGACGGCGTGGTGGAGGCTCGCGTCACGTGGCAGCCACGTGCTGGCCCGCGCGTCGGCAATCTGCGATTCACGCACGAGGCACACGCTCGAGCGGTGATGGCGAAGAACTCCGCCGACAGCGCACTGAGATCCAACTGCGCCGCGTGCCACAACGAGCGTGGCGCACCGCGCATGGCCGTCCGGAATGCGGTCGTCGGGCAATGCCTGGACTGTCACGGGTTGGGCACGACGCATTTCGATGCCCCAAGTGCGGCGTGCGCGACGTGTCACGTCCCGCTGGCGGAGGCGCCCGGATTGACCACGGAGGACATCGCGCGCTTCCCGAAGCCGCGGTCGCACGAGGCACCCGGGTTCGCGTTAGGTGGGCACGGCAAGGAACCGAAGGGGCCCGGTCAACCCGGGACGCGCCAGGCCGTCGCCGCCAGCTGCGCGACGTGTCACACGCAGAACCTCTGCGTCGCGTGTCACGTCAATGCGCCGGAACTGCCCGAGATCCAGGCGCTGACCATGGATCCGCGCTCGCCGCCGTACGTTGCTACGCTCACGGCGCCGCCCAGTCATGCCTCGACTGCGTTTCTGCGGACGCATGGTCGTGACGCCCAGCGCTCGGGCGCCACCTGTGCCGCGTGTCATGCACGCGAGAGCTGTACGAGCTGCCACGTAGGGCCGGAGCTTCCCCGCGCGCTTGGGGCGCTCCCAGTAGCGGGACCGGGGCGTGCTCCGGGTGTGCATGTCGAGCGCAAGCCGCCAGCGAGTCACACCCGCGAGTTCATGACGGACCGCCACGGCCCGGAGGCGAGCTCACGACCGGCGACCTGTGAGACCTGCCATGTGCGGGCCATGTGCCTCGACTGTCACCGGCCCGCCGGTGAGCAGGGCGCCCAGACTCGTCAGGCTTCCCAAGCGCAACGACAGCCTAACGGGCAGCACCAGCCTGATGGGCAACCACAGCCCCAGGCGCCGGGCCGGACGGAGATCGCTCGACGGTCAGGTTTCCATCCGGCGGCCTTCCTGACACGCCATCCGAGCTCCGCGTACGCGCGCGAGGCGAATTGCAGCGATTGCCACAACGCCGCGCAGTTCTGCCAGAGCTGTCACCAGCAATCAGGGCTCGTTGCGACCTCGAGAATCGGCCAGTCCGGTTACCACGACGCGTATCGCGGCTTCAGCCTCGGACACGGACAGGCCGCGCGGCAGAGCCTCGAGACGTGCGTGTCGTGCCACGCGGAGCGTGACTGCACAGCGTGTCACTCGGCGGTCGGGGGTGGATTCCGGTTCAAGCCTCACGGGCCGGGATTCGACGCCGCGCGGATGCGGTCGAAGAACCCCTCGTTATGCGTCGCGTGCCATGGAACGGCGATCCCCGGGGGCCGTTGAGACCGGGAGGAGGGATGCGCCATGCAGGAAGCTGCGCCACACCCGTTCGGTGCCTGGGAAAGTTTCTACGTGATTGTCGGCACGTCCGCGGCGGCGCTGACGGGGCTGCAGTTTGTCGTGATCACGCTGGTCAAGGACACATGGCGGGAACCGAGCTCGGGTGAGATCGGCGCGTTCGCGACGCCGACGGTATTCCACTTTTGCGCCACGTTACTGATCTCAACCACGCTCGGCGCGCCATGGCCGGTGCTCGTCGGGCCACGGCTGATCATCGGCGCATGCGGGCTGACCGGTATCGCCTACGCGGCTTTCGTCGTGTTGCGCGCGACGCATGGCACGCGGTACCGGATGGTCCTCGAGGACTGGATCTGGCACGTCGCGCTTCCCATCGGCGCGTACTTGGCGATGGTCGTCAGCGCGTTTACGCTCGATGCCCACCTGACCTCCACGCTGTTCGTGATCGGCGGCTCGTCTGTTCTCCTGCTCTTCATCGGGATCCATAACGCGTGGGACACGACGACATACGTCGCGTCGGGTCGAGCGGCGGCGGAGTCGAGCGACCGGAAGGAACAGGCTGGCTCGCCGTCCTGAAACTCACGGCATCGCCGAATTGCTCACGAACGCAAGCCGTTTACCGTCCGGCGACCACGACGGCACGTTGATCGTTCCCTGGCCGCCATACACGTAGGCGATCACACGTGAGGGCCCGCCGGCCAGCGGCATCAACCGAAGGGTCACGTGCTTGTAGAACGGGTGATCGTCCGGCGCGACCTCCGGTGGATAGGCGATGTACGCGATCCACTTGCCGTCTGGCGAAATGTGCGGAAACCAGTTGTTGAACCCGTCCTTCGTGACCTGCTCCTGCGCGCTTCCATCGGGACGCATCCGCCAGATCTGCATGCGACCGCTGCGCGACGAATTGAAGTAGATGTACGTCCCATCGGGGGTGAACTCGGGTCCGTCGTCCAGCCCCGGCGCGTTCGTTAGGCGAATCTCGTCGCCGCCGGTCACGGGAACCTTGTAGATGTCGAGCTCGCCGTTCCGCTGGCCGGTGTACACCAGCCAGCGGCCGTCCGGCGACCAGCCGTGAAGGTACGATGGACCCTTCGCGGTCACGCGCTTGGGCGTTCCGCCGATTGCCGGCACCGTGTAAATGATCGACGCGCCGCTATCCTCGGCCGCATGGTGGCTCAAGCCAAGCATGCGCCCGTCGAATGAGAGGACGTGATCATTGTTGTTGCGCGTTGCAAAGCCGGTGTTGATCACCGCGGCAGAGCGCGACGAGAGATCGAAGCGATAGAGGCGGCCTTCCTGGGCGTACATGAGTGCCGCGCCGTCGTGAGTCCAGTTGGGCGCCTGGAAGGAGCCGCGGTATTGGTGGACGATGGTCGCGTTGCCGGTCGCGATGTCGAGGATCTCGAGGTTGCTGCCGATGTAATCCCGATAGGGCACCAACCCCCGTGGGGCCGGCGTCGTGATGCGCACGTTGGTGAAGGCGGCACGTTCCACGACTGTGTCGTTATGCGCACACACGAACAGGCCGACGTATACCGTGTCCGGGAGGGAAACGCCCGTGAGCTCCCGCGTGACCAGGGTGTCGCCGAAGCGTGCGACCGACATGAGATAGATGCCGTCGCGCCGCTCGAGCTGAATCACTGCGTCGGGGTTGGGGAGACTCTCGCTGAACTTGTCCTCCTCCGTGACCCCGCCGCTGGTCCGACGGAACTGGAGCGACGCCAGCCCGTCACCGTGTACCGCCGCGGTCACATGTGCCGAGCTGGTCTCCAGGGAAGGGCGAATCGTCCAGCCGATCTTCCGGTGCGGGTCGACCCCCGCGCCGATGAAGCGCGCCCGCGCGGAGAGAATGAAGTTCCCGGTCAGGCGCTTCCAAACGAACTGAAAGTCGTCCTGAGTGTCCCACATGTTCCGCCCGGAGCCTGCGACGAGATACTCCTGGCGCTGCGGGTCGTACGACGCGGATCCACGGCGTCCTACGCGGCCGACGTCAGTTTGCCCTTCGAAGATGCCGATGGGACTCGTCATGAATCCCTTCGCTTGCAGAAACCTCCAGATCCGCTGACCAGCGTCCTGGGAGGCAGCGGCGTCGAAGTCGAATTGCCCCCGCAGCTGCGACCGCGCGTCGAGGCGGCTTGAGAGCAGATGTCCGAGGTTGGGGTAGGTGTGCAGCTCACATTGCGACTTCAACTCGGTGGCGCGGGTGCAATACCGTCGCGCCGCAGCATCGAACGTCACGGAGTCGAGGGCGCCGGAGATGATGATCATCGGGGGCATCGGGGAACGCATTCGCGTCATCGGCGAAAGTGTCGTGCCCTGCGCTCGGCCCAGCAGGAGACCATTGAAGAACGGATCGTCACCCGTGTCCACACCGGGTGACCACAGAACGAGCGCGTTCGGCCGCACTGCGTCGTCCTTGTCGCCCGCTGCCATGGTGGCGAGGTAGCCTCCCGCCGACACGCCATGTGCGATGACACGGTTGGGGTCGATGCCGTACTCATCGGCGTGGCGCCGAACCCAGCGTATCACGTCGAAGGCGTCTTCGAGTTGATCGATCGGCGTGATGCTCTTCCGGTCGGCGAGCCGGTATTGCGCGGAGAACGCCACGATCCCGCGGGCCGCGTACTCGCGTGCGGATCCGTCGGTGATGTCCGGCGAGCCCCAGACGAATCCGCCGCCGTGGAAGAGGACCACAGCGGCGCGCCTAACGCCTGTTTTGGCCGGGTTGAATACATGCACGACGAGTGACTCGGCGCCGACGGTCTTGTACGCCCTGACCACATAGTCGCGGACCGCCGGCTGGGCGGCGCAGGGAAGTGCGCCGGCACTCAGAACGCAGAGGAGCCCGGAAGCGAAACGCCGCATCACGAGACCCAGCGGTTGGAATTGGAGCATCCACCGACCCTCTCATCACCCCTTCAATTGTCGGTGAACCCCCAACCGCCCCGCAAGGGAGGGGAGTCGTTGAAGAACGATGCATCGTCTTTCAACGACTCTGACCTCTGACCCCTTGAAACAGTCGTCAACGTGACTGGCTCCAGGCGCTCAACAATCGCCTGGCCTTCTGCGACGCGGCGGCCACGGTGTCGATCGCGACGACTGGTTGCTCGTATCCCGTCACACGCACGTCGGCCGTGAACGGTCCACTCGGCCGCTCGACGACGACCCGTGCCCGGTCGCCCATTCGTAATCGAACGAGCTGGGCCCGGAGCTCTGGCCACGTGCGCACGGCCACGCCGTTGATCGACACGACGCGATCGCCGCTGTGAAGGCCTGCGCGGCCCCAGATGTTGTCCGGCCGTGAGATACGGAGTCGCAGGGACTGATCCCGCTCCCGCACCCAGCCCCACACGCCGAGGTCGACCGCCGGCTGCCCGTTCCGGTCGAGCGCCGGCTTCGACGAAGCGTTCATACGTAGCCCGATCAATGCGAGGTAGCGGTTGAAATCCAGCGGAGAGCCCGATCTCACGTGCGCATCGAAGAACGGCGTGACGTCGCACCCGCAGACGTCCTCTACCGCGCGCTCGACATCGGCACTCATGAATCCCTTTGCTGGACTGAACCGCTGCAGCATGAGTCGCATGACGTCGTCCATGGATCGCCGTCCGTCCGTCGCGTCACGGACAATGATGTCGAGCATCGCGCCGAGCAATTCTCCCTGCAGGTGACTTCCGGCGACGTAATCACCGAGCGCATCGGGTTCCGTGTTGTACTCGGCGCGACTCACGCGCTCGGCGGACAGCTGGGCGTGACCCGGCGCGGCGAGATAACGCTCGATGAGCGACTGCAGATGTGCGGCGCGCGTCGGCGTGCGAGTCGGTAGTCCCGCCCGACGCGTGAGGAGATCGGCGTAGAAGAGGGTGAGGCCTTCGCTGAACCAGAGCACCGAAACCGACGGCTGCGTCTTCCAGGTCACCGACTGATACTCGGCGGGACGGATGCGCATGAGATTCCAGGCGTGTACGAACTCGTGCGCCGTCTCGGGGAGCTCCGCGTGCGGATCGCGCGCGAGGTCTGCGCTCCGGACGCCTAACGTTACGGAGTTGGGATGCTCGAGGCCGCCGTACGCCTCGTCGCGGAAGATGAAGGTGTACTCGCGCCAGGGAGCGCCCGCAAACAGCGTGGCCGCTTGGGAGACGAGGCGTCGAATGCCGTCGACGAACACTGTCGAGTCGAAGGAGACGGCGCTCGGTGCCGGCCAGTACACGACGCGATACGGGACGCCGGCGTCGGCAAAGCGCCAGCTATGAAGGCGACCGACGATGATCGGCGACTCGACCAGCTCGTCGACCGATGCCGCGAAGAAGGTCTGCGGATCGGATGTCGGCTGCATGCCGGTCGCGGTCTGCCATGACGTCGGAAGCGTGAGCGTCACGTGCGCGGGTCCGGCCTCGTTCCCGATGATGTACATGAAGGAGTCTGGGCCGCCCACGAGCGCGCCTGTGGGCGCGACGAACGGACGCCACGCCGCGCGCGGCGCCGGCTCGGTGGGTGGTAGCTTCACGCGATACCGGATGGTGAGGTCCCGCGTCTGCGCACGTACGAGCCAGCGGCTGCTGTCGATCAGCGCGATCGTGGATGGGGTCGAGATCGTCAGGCTGTCGACGAACCGCCAGTAGCGGTTGTTGTACTCGGGATGCGCAGCCATGGCGACGGTGAACGTGTCGCGAGCATTCCGAATGTGCATTTCGACGGCGTACGCGGTCGTGTCGACGCTGTCGACAGTTAGCCGGTAGTGCACAGCAGGCCGAGACATCGTCCCCGGCTGAGGGAACTGGGTCGACGTGCCGGAGGCGGCGACGATGAGCCCCGTGAAGAGAAGTAGACGCATGTTAGTCTTTTGTGGTCCGGGTGTCTCAACGTGAGATGCCGACCGGCTACCAAGCGCTTGGATTCGGTGGAACTTTGCTAGAAGGCTGCGCTCGCGTCGGACACGCCAACCATTGGCTCGCCCCGTGTGTCCATCGTGAGCGCCCTCCGTTCACCCGTCGCAACCCAGCCAATGCGCGTCTCCCTCGGGCAACTCCTCGAGGACGTGGCAGTCGACGTCCGCCTTGCGTTCCGAGCACTTCGGAAATCCCAGGCTTCGCGGCCG
>Ga0209382_10005763_pt1 | contig 16056 bp, 12 predicted proteins | sample SoiMetdeltSBSDD5_FD_187599 | JGI IMG/M metagenome (GOLD analysis project Ga0209382, IMG submission 187599) | Bulk soil microbial communities from a Populus tree surrounding site in Tennessee, USA - Soil MetaG P. deltoides SBSDD5 (SPAdes) (version 2) | ecosystem: Environmental > Terrestrial >...
CACCAAGGAGGAGGCCGAGGACTACCGCTACTTCCCCGAGCCCGACCTGGTCCCCCTCGACCCCGATGAGCGGTGGGTGGCCCGGGTCGACCGCGACCTGCCGCTGCTGCCGGCTGAGCGCCGGGGTCGGCTGGCCGAGGCGGCGGGCGTCGAGCCCACTGGCGGCGCGGTGGCGATCGCGGTGGACCGCGGACTGGACGAGCTGGCGCTCGGTGCCATCGCGGCCGGGGGCGACCCGGCGCGGGTCCTGACCCACGTCGAGCACAACCTCGCCGTGGAGGGGGCCGCCGCGCTGGAGCCGTCCCTTCTCGCCGCGCTCGTGGCCATGGAGACCGGCGGCGAGCTGACCGCCACGCAGGCCAAGACGGTGCTGGCCGAGATGGTCGCCTCGGGCCAGGATCCGGCCGCGATCGCCCAGGCCAAGGGCTTCGAGGCCATGGGGGCCGAGGCGCTCACGTCGGTCGTCGACGAGGTGATCGCAACGAACCCCGAGCAGTGGGAGCGCTTCGTCGCCGGCGACGAGAAGGTCCGGGGCAAGCTCACGGGGTTCTTCGTCGGCCAGGTCATGAAGGCCACCAAGGGCCAGGCCGACGGCAAGGCGGTCACGGCGCTCCTCCGCGAGCGGGCCCTGTGACCTGGAAGCCCCGCCTCATCGATCCGGGCGAGCTGGACGCGGTCATCGACCTCAGCGCGGTGATGTTCGTCATCGGGCCGCGGATGCCCGACGACTACCGGCGCCAGATGACGGCGCTGTCCGAGGTCGACCGCACCTTCGTCGTCGACGACGGGACGATCCTCGCGGGCACCGCGGGTGCCTACTCGCTGGACATGACCCTCCCCGGCGGTGGCACGGTGCCGATGTGCGGGGTCACCGACGTGGGCGTCCTGCCCACCCACCGGAGGCGGGGGATGCTCCGCTCGCTCATGGCCGCCGTCCTCGACCAGGCCCTCGAGCGGGGTGAGCCGGTCGCCGGGCTGACAGCCAGCGAGGGTGGCATCTATCGCCGCTTCGGCTTCGGCGTCGCGACCCGGTTCCAGCACCTGACCGTCGACCGGGCCCGGTCGGCGGAGGTCGCCGACACTCGGGCACCGGGCCAGGTGCGCCTGATCAGCGAAGCCGAGGCCGAGACGCTGCTGCCCGCGGTCTGGCGACGGCACCGCTTGCGCCGCGCCGGCGAGGTCGACCGGAGCCCCGGCTGGTGGCAGGCGGAGGCCATCGATCCCGAGAGCGACCGTGACGGCGGAAGCCCCCGGTTCCTGGTCGCCCACGAGGACGACGACGGCATCGCGGACGGCTTCGCCGCCTACCGGCTCAAGGACGGGGCGGCCGCCGACGGCGTCGGGGCGCTCCTCCGGGTGGAGGACCTCGCCGCCACCGACGATCGGGTCGAGGTGGCGCTGCTGCGCTACCTGCTCGACGTGGACCTGGTGGGCCAGCTCACGTGGCGGGCACCGACCGACCTTCCGCTGCGCTGGCGCCTCGCCGACCCCCGGGCGCTGCACGTGACCGAGGAGCGCGACCTGCTGTGGCTGCGGCCCCTGGATGTCGCGGCCTGCCTCACCGCCCGCAGCTACGGCGGGCCGGACGCTCGCGCGGTCCTCGAAGTGGTCGACCCCAGCCGCCCGGAGCTCGGGGGCCGGTTCAGCCTCGAGGCCGGCCGGGCCGGCGCCGCGTGCGCCCGGACGACGGCCGAGCCCGACGTCGTGTTGGCCGTCCCGGAGCTGGGCGCGCTGCTCCTGGGCGGCGTGTCGTGGTCGACGCTGCACCGGGCGGGGCTGGTCGACGAGCGCACGCCGGGCGCGGTCGACCGCCTCGACACCCTGTTCCGTGCGGACCGCGCGCCCTACTGCGCCAGCGACTTCTGACCGCTCGGGGGTCGCACGAGTGGCATGCTCTGCGGCTGATGCTGCCCAGCCAGCCGCCACCGCGGTCCAATGGACCGGTGATCGCCGGCGTGGGGATCGTGGTCCTCACCGTGCTCGCCGGGGTGCTGTTCGCGGTGTCGGGTGACGACGAGCAGTCCGGCGCCTCGGCCACCGTGGCCGGTGTCGGGGCGGGTCCCGGGGCGGATACCGGTGTCGGTGTCGGGAACCCGGGTGGCGGTGGGGTCGGCGCCGACGCCGTCAGCACCAGCAGCCTGCCCGGAGACACCGTGCCACCGGCGCAAGCCGAGCTGAACGACTGCATCGCGGTGAGCTACTCGGGCGACTTCCTGGGGACGGGCTCGTGTGTGGACGGTGGCGCGCCCTACGTCGTGACGGAGGTCGTCGACACCGGCATCGGCTGCTCCAACTCCGAGGCCGCCTGGAACGACGACGGCTACCACCGCCTCTGCCTGGAGGTGAACCTGGTCGAGAACTACTGCTACGACTTCCCCGACCCGGGCTCCACGGACTGGCTGGTTCCGGCGCTGGCCTGCGAGGAGCCGGGGACGGTCGCGGTGATCGACATCGTGCCGGGCGCCGTCGACGACAGCGGCTGCACCACCCAGTTCGAGTGGAACCGCTGGTACGCGTTCACCGCACCCCAGATGGTGGCGTGCGTCATGGAGTTCTGAGCTCGGCCACGGTCAGCGTCGGGCACCGAGCACGACCCAGTGGTCGCCGGTGAAGCGGGCCAGCAGCGTCGCGGCCCGGGTGATCATCAGCAGCCCCAGTGCCGCCCACAGCCAGCCGATGCCCAGGTCGAGCAGCAGCACCGCGGTAGCCGCGGGGATGAACACCAGTGCGGCCCCGGCCATCGCCCAGGCCAGGAAGCGCTGGTCGCCGGCGCCGATAAGGACCCCGTCGAGGACGAACGCCACCCCGTTGACCGGCTGGAGCAGCGCGACCCAGAGCAGCACGAAGCCGGTGAGGGCGACCACCTCGGGATCGTTGGTGAACAGGTGGGGCAGGCCGGCCCGCCCGGCCAGCACCAGCATCCCGTAGAGGACACCGAACGCGACGCCCCACTCGATCATCCGCCGGCCGGCGTCCCGGGCCGCTGCCCCGTCGGCAGCGCCGAGGGCCCGCCCCACCATCGCCTGGCCGGCGATGGCGATGGCATCCAGGGCGAAGGCCAGGAAGGTCCAGATCTCGAAGCCCACCTGGTACGAGGCGAGATCGACGGCTCCCATCCGGGCGGCGACCGCCGTCGCGGCGGCGAGTGCGGCCCGCAGGGCGACGGTCCGGATGAGGAGGTCGCGTGCCACCCGGACGAGGCTTCCGAGGCTCGCCGGGTGGGGGCGCAGTTCGACGCCGCGGGCCAGGGCCGCCCGCCCCAGCTGCCGGACGTAGATGAGCGCCGCGACCGTCTGGGCCAGCACCGTCGCGACCGCCGAGGCGCCGATGCCCTGGTCGAACCCGTAGATCAGCACCACCTCGACCACGAGGTTGAGCGCGGCGGTCCCCGCAGCGATGACCAAGGGCGTCCGGGTGTCCTGGAGGCCTCGGACGTAGCCCGTGCCGGCGAGCACGGCGAGCATGGCCGGGACGCCGACCAGGCTGATCCGGAGGTAGACGAGGGCGTTGGTGCGGACCTCCCCCGAGGCGCCGAGCAGGTCCATCGCGGGCTCGGCCAGCAGGAAGCCCAGCACCGTCAGCGCACCGCCGATCATCACCGCCAGCCACATCGACTGCACGGCCTGGTGGGCCGCCTCCGCCTCGTCACCGGCGCCGATCAGGCGGCTCACCGCCGCGGTGGTGCCGTAGGCCAGGAAGATGAACACGGTGTAGAGGCCCAGCAGCACCGTGTTGGCCACGGCCAGTCCGCCCAGCTGCGGCGTCCCGAGGTGGCCCACCACTGCGGTGTCGGTGAGGAGGTAGATGGGCTCGGCGATGAGGGCGCCGAAGGCCGGCACGGCCAACCGCACGATCTCGCGGTCGTGGGGGCTGCGAAGGCTCACGGCGGCCATGGCGGGCGAGTCTGCCGGGCCGGGCCGTCGGCTCCACCGTGCTCGTGTTCTTAAGGCTCCGTGTGGCCGTACGACGAGGCGTACGCTGGCCGGCCATGGCCGAGCCCCAGTCGCCGCAGGCGCCGCAGTCCGAGAGCGCCGTCACCCTCAAGCCCCGCAGCTACGAGGTGACCGAGGGGCCCGAGCGGGCGCCGGCCCGGGCCATGCTCCGGGCCATCGGCATGACCGACGACGACTGGGCCAAGCCGCAGATCGGGGTGTGCTCGTCCTGGAACGAGGTCACGCCCTGCAACCTGCCGCTCGACCGGCTGGCGAAGCGCTCCAAGCAGGGTGTCCGGGCCGCGGGTGGCTTCCCGATCGAGTTCACCACCATCGCCGTGAGCGACGGCATCTCGATGGGCCACGAGGGGATGCGGGCGTCGTTGGTGTCCCGGGAGGTCATCGCCGACTCCATCGAGACCGTGATGCACGCCGAGCGGTTCGACGCGATGGTGACCTTCGCCGGCTGCGACAAGTCCCTGCCCGGCATGCTCATGGCGGCCGCCCGGCTCAACGTGCCGTCGGTGTTCCTCTACGGCGGGACCATCCTGCCGGGGCACTGGAACGGCCAGGCGCTCGACATCGTCAGCGTGTTCGAAGCCGTCGGGGCCCACGCGGCGGGAGCCATCTCGGACGAGGACCTGGACCACATCGAGCGCAACGCGTGTCCCACCGAGGGATCGTGCGCCGGGATGTTCACCGCCAACACGATGGCGTCGGTGGCCGAGGCACTGGGGATGTCGCTGCCGGGGTCGTCGTCGGCGCCGGCCGTCGATCGGCGCCGGGACGACCACGCCTACGCCTCGGGCCAAGCCGTGGTCGGGCTGCTGGCGCAGGGGATCCGCCCCCGCCACATCCTGACCAGGGAGGCCTTCGAGAACGCCATCGCGATCGTGATGGCGCTGGGTGGGTCGACCAATGCGGTGCTGCACCTGCTGGCCATCGCCGCCGAGGCCCGGGTCGAGCTGGACCTGGACGACTTCAACCGGGTCGCGGCACGGGTGCCGCACATCGCCGACACCAAGCCCGCCGGCAAGTACCACATGAGCGACGTCGACCGGGTCGGCGGGATCCCGGTGGTCATGCGCCACCTGCTGGAAGCCGGCCTGCTCCACGGCGACTGCCTGACGGTCACCGGCCGGACGGTGGCCGAGAACCTGGCGGCCATCGATCCGCCGGCCCCGGACGGCGCGGTGATCCATCCGCTGGCCGATCCCATCCACGCCATCGGCGGCATCGCCGTGCTCACGGGATCGTTGGCCCCCAAGGGGGCGGTGGTGAAGGTGGCGGGCATCACCTTCGACCGCTTCGAGGGCACCGCTCGGGTGTTCGACGGCGAGGACGGCGCGATGGAGGCCATCCTGGCCGGGTCGATCGAGCCGGGCACGGTCGTCGTGATCCGCTACGAGGGCCCCAAGGGCGGCCCGGGGATGCGCGAGATGCTGGCCGTCACCGGGGCGATGAAGGGTGCCGGGCGGGGCGGCGACTGCGCGCTGGTCACCGATGGGCGGTTCTCCGGCGGTACACACGGCTTCTGCGTCGGCCACATCGCGCCCGAGGCCGTGGACGGCGGCCCCATCGCGTTGGTCCGGGACGGCGACCGCATCGTGATCGACGTCGACACCAAGGTCGTCGACCTGCTCGTCGACGACGCCGAGCTGGCCCGGCGCCGCGCCGAGTGGAAGCTCCCCGAGCCCCGCTACACCTCCGGCGTCCTCGCCAAGTACGCCCGCCTGGCCCAAGGCGCCGACCGCGGCGCCATCACCGAGCCCTAGCCCTTTTTCTACACCACCACCGGGGGAACCCGGCGTGCGCCAGGTGGGGGGGAGGACCTCCCGGCATGTGATGGATCGTCACCGGCCGGTGTCCTCGGGGTGGGAGTGTCGCCACAGGATGGTTCTCGCCGTCTTGGTGTCGAGCTTTCGCAGCCCCAGCGCCGCCCAGCTACGAAGGGACTCGTCAGTTCCGTCGAGGGCGGACTCGAACAGATCCTCCAACGCCGGGTCGCGGGCCTCACCGAGCAGTTCGAGCAACCAGCACTTCGTCCCGTGCTTCGTCTCGGCTTCATAGGCCGTCCTCAGTTCGGCGACCAGCTCAGCGGCATGTACACGAAGAAAGCCGAAGGCATCCTCCTGGACGGATGGGTCGCGCGACTCACGCATGTTCTTCAGCGCTCGCTCCCACGGCCGCATCGACTGATGGTCGCAGACCCCTCGGATGTGCGCTGCTCGCGCCCCGGGCGGGGGCCGCACCCCGGACCCGCGCCGCAGGACCCGGCAATCACCTTGCCCAAACCGCCGCGACGCGCGATGCTCGACCCCGCCATGCGGACCCGACCCCGCCCCGAGATCGTAATTCTTGCCTAGCGCACGCCGGGTTCCCCGCGTGCGCTCCCACGACCTCCCAACCGGGAGGTCGTTCCAGTTTTCGGACGGATGACAAGACGGAAGACAAGGAGCGGAGCGATGCAGCTCTCCGGAGGCCAAGCCCTCATCAGAGCCCTCGAGATGGAGGGTGTGGAGGTCATGTTCGGCCTCCCCGGCGGGGCCATCCTCCCCGTCTACGACCCGATCATCGACAGCCCCATCCGCCACATCCTCGTGCGGCACGAGCAGGGCGCCGGGCACATGGCCGAAGGCTACGCCCACGCCACCGGGCGCCCCGGCGTGTGCATGGTGACCTCGGGCCCGGCGGCCACCAACGTGGTCACCCCGCTGTGCGATGCCTTCATGGACTCGGTCCCCATGGTGTGCATCACCGGGCAGGTGCCGTTCGCGGCCATCGGCACCGATGCGTTCCAGGAGTGCGACACCATCGGCATCACCCGCTCGGTCACCAAGCACAACGAGCTGATCACCGAGGCCCAGGACATCCCGCTGGCCGTCCGGCAGGCCTTCCACCTCGCGACCACCGGTCGCCCGGGCCCCGTGCTGCTCGACGTGCCCAAGGACATCGTCGACCCCAAGAACCCCCGCTCGGCCATGGAGTGGTACTGGCCGACCGACGAGGAGGTGCGCGAGAGCCTGCCCGGATACCGGCCGACCACGAAGGGCCATCCGCGGATGATCCGCCAGGCGGCCGAGCTGATCCTCTCGGCCCGGCAGCCGATCATCTACGCCGGGGGCGGCATCCTCAAGGCCCGCGCGGCGGAGGCGCTGCGCGAGCTGGCCGAGCTGTGCGAGATCCATGTGGTCACGACACTGATGGCCCGGGGAGCCTTCCCCGACGACCACCCGCTCTGCCTCGGCATGCCGGGCATGCACGGCAACTACACGGCCGTGACCGCGATGCAGGACAGCGATCTGCTCATCGCCCTGGGCTCCCGGTTCGACGACCGGGTGACCGGTCGGCTGGACGGCTTCGCGCAGGACGCCAAGATCATCCACGTCGACATCGACCCCGCCGAGCTGGGCAAGGTTCGCCGTCCGGACATCCCGATCGTCGGTGACTGCCGGCTGGTGATCGAGGAGCTCGTGCTGGCCGTCCGGAACCTGCTCTCGGGAGGCGCCGCCTTCCCGGACCGGTCGGCCTGGCGGTCGACGCTGTCCGGTTGGCAGGAGAAGTTCCCGCTGACCTACCAGCAGTCCGATCCCGGCGAGGCCCTCAAGCCGCAGTTCGTGCTGGAGCGGCTGCGTGACAACACCCCGGAGGACACCATCGTCGCCTCGGGCGTGGGCCAGCACCAGATGTGGACCTCGCAGTACTGGAAGTTCAACCACCCCTACACCTGGGTGAACTCCGGGGGGCTGGGGACCATGGGCTTCTCGGTGCCGGCGGCGATCGGCGCCAAGGTCGGCCGACCGGACCGGATGGTGTGGTCCGTGGACGGCGACGGGTGCTTCCAGATGACGGCCCAGGAGCTGGTGACCGCGGCCAGCGAGCGCATCCCGGTCAAGGTGGCCATCCTCAACAACGCCTACCTGGGGATGGTCCGCCAGTGGCAGGAGATGTTCTACGACGAGCGCTACAGCGAGGTGTACCTGTCGCCCGACCTGCCCGACTACAAGCTGTGGGCCGAGGCCATGGGGTGCGTCGGCATGCGGGTCGAGTCGCCCGAGGAGGTCGACGCGGCGATCCAGAAGGCCAACGAGATCGACGACCGGCCGGTGGTGATCGACTTCCGCACCGACAGCCGGGAGAAGGTCTACCCGATGGTGCCGGCCGGCCAGGCCAACTCGTCGATCATCGTCGATCCGACCCAGGGCGAGGGCGGGAGGTAGAGCCATGAACGTTCCCGGCATCGACATCCAACACCACACGCTGGTGGTGCTGGTCGAGAACAAGGCGGGCGTGCTGGCCCGGGTCGCCGGGCTGTTCGCCCGGCGCGGCTTCAACATCTACTCGTTGGCGGTGGCGCCGACCGAGGACGACCGCTTCAGCCGCATCACCATCGTGGTGGACGTCGAATCCTCCCCGTTGGAGCAGATCACGAAGCAGCTGTTCAAGCTGGTCAACGTGGTCAAGATCAGCGAGCTGGACCCCCGGGACGCCGTGGAGCGCGAGCTCATGCTGGCCACCGTGCGGGCCGACGCCAGCAGCCGCAGCCAGGTCATCGAGCTGGTGGGGCTGTTCGGGGGCCGCATCGTGGACGTCGGCCACGACGAGCTCACCATCTCGCTGGACGGCGAGCCGGCCCGCCTCGACGACCTGGAGGACCTCCTGCGGCCCTACGGCATCGTCGAGCTGCAGCGCACCGGGCGCGTGGCCCTGCCCAAGCTGGAGCGCAGCGCGCCGGCCCTCCGCAGCGTCCGCCGCCCCGCCTGAGCAGGGCGGCCGCGCTGACGACTACATCGTCTCGGCGAAGCTCACCTCGCCCTCGCCGCGCAGGACGTTCTTGAGCAGCTTGCCCGAGGCGTTGCGGGGCAGGGGATCGCCACGCAGCTCGACGTGGGCCGGCACCTTGAAGTCGGCCAGCTCCTGGCGTACCCAGCTCCGGACCTCGTCCACGCTCAGCTCGTGCTCCGGCTCGACCTGGACGACCGCCTTGACCTCCTCGCCCAGCTCGGGATGCGGTACGCCGATCACCGCAGCGTCCGCCACCGCCGGGTGCTCCACCAACCGGTTCTCGATCTCGACGCAGTAGATGTTCTCGCCGCCCCGGATGATCATGTCCTTGAGCCGGTCGGTGATGGTGAGGAAGCCCTCCTCGTCGACCGAGCCGATGTCGCCGGTGTGGAGCCAGCCGTCGGCGTCGATGGCCTCGGCCGTGGCTTCCGGCTTGCCCCAGTAGCCCTTCATCAGGATCGGCCCCCGGATGCAGACCTCACCGGGCTCGCCGATGCCGGCCTCCCGGCCGCCGGGGCCCTCGATGCGCAGCTCGACGGTGGGCACCGGCGGGCCGACGGACCAGGGCTTGCGGAGCGCGTCGGCACCGCTGACAACGGTGGCCACCGAGGACGTCTCGGTCAGCCCGTACGCGTTGGAGGTCGAGCGCACGTTGGGGAACGTGTCCCGCACCATCCGCTGGAGCTCGTCGGCCGACGGTGACCCGCCGAAGGCGACGCTCGTGACCGTGGACGTGTCGTAGTCGTAGCGCTGGGGGAGCTCGCAGACCCGCCACACCATCGTCGGCACCGTCGCCCAGATCGTGACCTGGTGCTCCTCGATCAGCCGCAGGGCCTCGCCCGGATCGAAGCGCCCGTCCGGGATGACCAGCTTGACCCCGCCGAGGAGGCCGACCACCAGCCCCGAATGGCAACCAGACACGTGGAACAGCGGTGAGGTCAGCAGGGATACCGTCTGGCCCGAGCGGGGGGTGAAGCCGGCCTCGTCACCGTCGGCCGCGGCCCGCATCGAGCCTGCGACCGTGATGAACATGGTGTTCTGGAGGTTGGCGACCATCGACCGGTGGGTCGAGATCGCGCCCTTGGGCTTCCCGGTCGTGCCCGAGGTGTAGAAGATCACCGCGTCGTCGTCCTCGGCGATCGGGGTGGTGGGGAACGTCGCCGTCGGCGGGCCGCACAGGTCGTCGAACGGGTGCAGGGTCACCGTGGGGTGATCGGCGAGTTGGGGGAAGTCCGCGGGCTCGGCGTCGGCCAGGAACACGTGGGTCAGGTCGGGGGCCTCGTCGAGCCGGTCGGCGATCCGCTCGAAGCGCTTGCGGTCGGCCACCAGCACCGACGCGCCCGAGTCGACCAGCCCGTACAGGATCTCGTCGGCCTTCCACCAGCCGTTCAGCCCGACCAGGACCGCCCCCAGCGACACCGTCGCCCAGAAGGTCAGGCACCACTCGGGGTTGTTCTGGGACAGAACCGCCACCCGGTCGCCGTGGCCGATGCCGTAGCTGTCGCCCAGCCGCTCGGCCACGCCGTTCGCGGTGCGGACGAAGGTGTCGAACCCATACCGCCGGTCGCCGTGGACCAGGAACTCCTCGGCATCGCCACGGGCCATCGCGGCCTGGGGGATCTCCCGCAGCGAGCGCATCCGGTTCTTGTAGACCTGGCGTGGACTGCCCAGGACGTCCTCCGTGACGACCTCGAACATCCCGCCCGGCCCGGTGAGTTGGTCCTTGATCTCAGCCGTGCTGCCCATGGGTACGTTCTAACGGAAGTTCGGCGCGACCTCCTCGATGAACCGGTCCATGCGGTCGAGCTTGGCCGATCCGGTGCCGAGAGGACCGTCCGGCACGATCAGCTCGTCCAGCCCGAACTTGGCGTACTCGGCCACGGTCGCGGCGATCCGGTCCGGCGGCCCGCCGTAGGCCGGCATGCGGACACTGCCCACCAGCCGATCGGCGGCGGCCTCGTCGTCGGTCACGAACAGCAAGGCCTGTGCGGTGCGGGCGATGGCGCCGGGGTCGCGGCCGAGGCGCTCGCAGTGCTGGTCGAGCACCGCCGACTTGTGGCGGATCACGTCCGGCAGGCCCCAGGTGTTCCACTGGTCGGCCAGCGCGGCCACCAGACCGAGCATCCGCTGCTCGCCCTGGGCGCCGATCATGATCGGCAGCGCCTCCTGCACCGGCTTGGGCTCGCACAGGGCGTCCTCGACCGCGTAGTAGCGCCCGATGAACGTCGTGACCGGCTCGTGGAGGAGCTTGCGGATGATGGTCACCGCCTCCTCGAACCGCCCCACCCGCTCGCGCACCGGCGGCAGCGGGATGCCGTACTGCTGGTGCTCGTTCTCCTGCCAGCCGGCGCCGATGCCCAGGGTGAAGCGGCCGCCGCTGATGTGGTCGACGGTGGCCGCCATGTTGGCCACGACCGCGGGGTGCCGGTAGGTGTTGCCGTAGACCAGGGTCCCGATGCGGACCCGGGGGATGGTCGCCCCGAGCGCGGCGACCAGCGAGCCCGCTTCCAGGGTGGGTGTCTCGGGAGGGTTCGGGCCGTTGGCGTTGCCCATGAAGTGGTCGGCGATCCAGACGCCGTCCCAGCCGGTGGCTTCGGCGTGACGAGCGGTGGCCAGGAGGTCGTCCCACGGTTGTTGGGCCGTGGGCCAGAGCGAGAAGCGCATGGCACAGCATGCCGGCCCGGGCGAGTACACAGAACGGCATGCGCAACGGTTTGAGCATTCCGCCCTTCACCGACCCGGCGACGGTCGTCGCCATGGCCGTCGACGCCGAGGCGGCCGGCTGGGACGGCGTCTTCCTCTGGGACCACATGCAGTGGGACACCGGCCTCGGTCTCGACATCCACGATCCGTGGGTGCTGCTGGGCGCGATGGCGTCCCGGACCGAGCGGGTCCGGCTGGGCACCCTCGTGACCCCGCTGGCTCGGCGGCGGCCCTGGATGGTGGCCAAGCACGTCACCACCCTCGACCACCTCAGCGGGGGCCGAGCCGTCCTGGGCGTGGGTCTCGGGGTGCCAGCGGACACCGACTTCGGCGCCTTCGGGGACCCCGAGGCCGACCGCGAGCGCGCCGCGGTGCTCGACGACGGGCTCGAGCTGATCGATCGGCTGCTGCGCGGCGGTCCGGTGGACCACCAGGGCCCGCGGTTCCAGGTCCGGGCCGAGCTGCGGCCGGCGCCGGTCCAACAGCCCCGGCCGCCGATCTGGGTCGCCGCGACGGTGCCGTACCTCCAGCCCCTGCGCCGAGCGGCGCGGTGGGACGGGGTCGCGCCGCTCGGCAAGAGCGCGGTCCCCACCCCCGACGAGCTGGCCGACTACCTGGCGCTGCACGAGCAGCCGCCGGACTGGGACGTCGTGGCCTTCCAGGGCCCCGACACCCCGGCGGCCGACTACGCCGCCGCCGGGGCGACGTGGCTGATCGACTCCGAGTGGCCGGTCGGTGACTGGGTCGCCGACCTTCGGGCCCGCATCCGCTCCGGGCCCGATGGCTGAGCTCAGGCCAGCTGCTCGACGACGTAGTCGATGCAGCGGGTGAGGGCCTCGATGTCGGCGGGCTCGATCGCGGGGAACATCGCGATCCGGAGCTGGTTCCGGCCCAGCTTCCGGTAGCTCTCGGTGTCGACGATGCCGTTGCTGCGGAGCACGGCGCTGACCGTCGCGGCCGGGACCGACGCGTCCAGGTCGATGGTGGCGACGACGCTGCTGCGCCGGCCGGGGTCGGACACGAAGGGCGTGGTGAAGTCCTGCCGCTCGGCCCACCCGTAGAGGATCTCGGCCGAGCGCTCGCAGCGGGCTGCCGCCCAGGGCAGACCCCCCTGCTCGAGGATCCACTCCACCTGCTGCTGGGCCAGGAAGATGGTGGCCAGGGCCGGGGTGTTGTAGGTCTGGTCCTTGCGGCTGTTGTCCAGCGCGATGGCGAGGTCCAGGAAGCTGGGCGTCCAGCGGCCGGCGGCGGCGATCCGCTCGATGCGCTCGACGGCCGCCGGCGACAGCGCCGCCAGCCACAACCCGCCCTCGGAGGCCAGCCCCTTCTGCGGCGCGAAGTAGTAGGCGTCGACCTCGCGGGGGTCGAAGCGGAGCCCCCCGGCCGCGGAGGTGGCATCCACCAGCACCAGGCCCTCGGCGCCCTCCGGCCGCCGCGGCGGCGTCGCCACCCCGGTGGAGGTCTCGTTGTGGGTGAGGCAGTAGGCGTCGACCTGGGGTGAGGCGACGGCGTCGGGGCTGGACCCGGGCTGCGCCGTGATGACCTCGGGATCCTCCAGGTGGGGTGCGGCCGTGGCGCAGGCGGCGAACTTGGACGAGAACTCCCCGTAGCTCAGGTGCTGGCTGCGCCGCTCGATGAGCTGGAAGGTGGCAGCGTCCCAGAACGCGGTCGTCCCCCCGTTGCCGAGCGCGATCTCGTACCCGTCGGGCAGCGAGAGCAGCTCGGCCAGGCCGTTGCGCAGCGCGGCGACCATGAAGCGCACGCCGGCCTGGCGGTGGGACGTGCCCAGGTAGCCCGAGCTGGCCTTCGCGAGGGCCTCCACCGCGTCGGGGCGCACCTTGGACGGGCCGGACCCGAAGCGGCCGTCGCCCGGGAGCCGGTCGACGGGAATCGTGATATCAGGTGAGGGGGAGCTCATCGCGTGCCACTATCGCGCGACGGCCCAGCAGAGCAGCTAGGAGTTGCCCCGTGTCCCTCCCCAGGATCGCCGCGCGCGTCGCCGCCATCGCCGAGTCAGCCACGCTGGCCGTCGACGCGAAGGCCAAGGCCCTGAAGGCCCAGGGCGAGCCGGTCATCGGGTTCGGAGCCGGCGAGCCGGACTTCCCGACCCCGGCCCACATCGTCGCCGCCGCCGTCGAGGCCTGCGGCGACCCCCGCAACCACCGCTACACGCCCGCGGCCGGGCTCCCCGAGCTGCGCGAGGCGATCGCGGCCAAGACCAAGCGCGACTCGGGCTACGACGTGGCGCCCAGCCAGGTGCTGGTCACCAACGGCGGCAAGCACGCGGTCTACAACGCCTTCGCCACCCTGCTCGATCCAGGCGACGAGGTGCTGCTGCCGGCGCCGTACTGGACCACCTACCCCGAGCCGGTCCAGCTGGCCGGAGGGGTCCCCGTCGTGCTGCCGACCGACGAGACGACCGGCTTCCGGGTCAGCGTCGACCAGCTGGACGCGGCCTGGACCCCGCGCACGAAGGTGCTGATGTTCGTGTCGCCGTCGAACCCGACCGGCGCCGTGTACCCCGCCGAGGAGGTGGAGGCCATCGGCCGGTGGGCGGCCGAGCGCGAGGTCTGGGTGATCACGGACGAGATCTACGAGCACCTGACCTACGGCCACCACACGTTCAGCTCCATCGCCACCCTGGTCCCCGAGCTGGCCGACCGCTGCCTGGTCCTCAACGGGGTGGCCAAGACCTACGCGATGACCGGCTGGCGGGTGGGCTGGATGATCGGCCCGCCCGACGTGGTGAAGGCCGCGACGAACCTGCAGTCCCACACGACCTCCAACGTGGCCAACGTGAGCCAGCGGGCGGCCCTCGCCGCGGTCTCGGGTGGCCTCGACGCGGTGGCGATGATGCGCGAGGCGTTCGAGCGCCGGGGGCGGACGATGGTCAAGCTGCTGGCCGGGATCCCCGGGGTCGAGGTGCTCGAGCCCCAGGGGGCGTTCTACGCCTTCCCCAACCTGTCGGCCTACCTGGACCGGCCGATCCGGGGGCGGCGGGCGACGACCACGGTCGAGCTGTGCGAGCTGCTCCTGGAGGAGGTCCAGGTCGCCGTGGTGCCGGGCGAGGCCTTCGGTGCGCCGGGCTACGCCCGCCTGTCGTTCGCGCTCGGCGACGACGACCTCGGCGAGGGCTGCCGCCGCATCGCCGACCTCCTGGCCGAGGGCGCGGGAAGGTGAGCGGTCCGGGCCCGGAACCGCCCGCCACCACCGACGCGACCGTGGCGGCCCCGGCTGGGCGGTTCGGCTCCTGGCCAACTCCGATCACCTCCGAGCTGGTGGTGCGGGCCCTGGTCGGACTGGGGGGTGTGGCGCTGGACGGCGACGCCGTCTGGTGGTCCGAGCAGCGCCCGGAGGAGGGGAGCCGCACCCAGATCGTCCGCTGGCGGCCCGACGAGGGCCCGGTCGACATGCTCCCCGAGGGGGCCAACGCCCGCACCGCGGTCCACGAGTACGGCGGGGGAGCGTGGGGCGTGCACGACGACCTGGTCTGGTACGTCGATTGGGCCGACCAGCGGCTGTACACCGTCGGCCCGGGCTCCAGCGCCGAACCCGAGCTCGCGGTTCCACAGCCGGCCACGCCCGAGCCCGAGGCCCAACGGGGGGATCGCTGGGCCGACGGGCGGCTCGATCCGGGCGGCCGGTGGTTGGTGATGGTCCGCGAGCACCATCCGCCCGGCGGGTCGCCGGCTGACGTCCGCAACGAGCTGGTGGTGGTCGACCTGCTCGGCGAGGTCGAGCCCCGGGTCCTGGTGACCGGGCCCGACTTCGTGTCCGACCCGCGGTTCTCCCCCGACGGTCGTCGGCTCTGCTGGCTGCAGTGGCAGCACCCCGACATGCCCTGGGACGGCACCGAGCTGGTGGTGGCCGACCTGCGGCACAGCGGCGTCGGGCCGGGCATCGGCTCGCCGCGCGTCGTCGCCGGGCGCCCGAACGGTGGGGTGACGACCCGGCGAGTCGAGCAGGGTGACGGCTCGGCCTGGCAGGTCACCGCAACGACCGGTGCCGGCGGCGAGTCGGTGTTCCAGCCGGCCTGGGCCGCCGACGGGTCGCTGTGGTTCGTGTCCGACCGCACCGGCTGGTGGAACCTGTACCGCTGGTCTCCGGACGCCGACCTTGGCGAGGAGCGGATCGGCGGGGGCAGCGTCGAGCCGATGGTCCGGATGGAGGCCGAGATCGGCGTCCCGCAGTGGGTCTTCGGCCAGTCCCGGTACGCGTTCCTCGACGGCGGGCGGGTGGTGTTCGCCTACCAGCGGGACGGCCTCGACCACCTGGCCGTACGCACTCCGGACGGCGAGGTCCACGACCTCGAGCTGCCCTACAGCTCCCTCGGCGCGGTGCAGGCTTCGGGCGACGAGGTGGTGTTCATCGGAGCCTCGGCGGTCGAGGAGCCGGCGGTGTTCCGGCTCCACGTCGACGGCGTCCGGCTCGCGGGCGCACCCGAGACGCTCCGGCCGCCCCGGGAGCTGGGCGTCGACGCCTCGTGGTTCTCGGTGCCCGAGCCGATCTCCTTCCCCACCAGCGGCGACGAGGTGGCCCACGCGCTGTTCTACCCGCCGACCAATCCCGAGGTCGCCGCAAGTGCCGAGCCGACGGAAGCTGGGCCCGAGGCCGAGGCCGAGGCCGGGGCCGAGAA
>Ga0209382_10005764_pt1 | contig 16055 bp, 12 predicted proteins | sample SoiMetdeltSBSDD5_FD_187599 | JGI IMG/M metagenome (GOLD analysis project Ga0209382, IMG submission 187599) | Bulk soil microbial communities from a Populus tree surrounding site in Tennessee, USA - Soil MetaG P. deltoides SBSDD5 (SPAdes) (version 2) | ecosystem: Environmental > Terrestrial >...
CTCAAGACCGGCCTGGCCGAGATGCTCAAGGGCGGCGTGATCATGGACGTGACCACGCCCGAGCAGGCGAAGATCGCCGAGGACGCGGGCGCCTGCGCGGTCATGGCCCTCGAGCGCGTGCCGGCCGACATCCGCAAGGAGGGCGGCGTCGCGCGCATGGCGCGCATCGACGTCATCGAGGCCATCATGAAGACGGTCTCGATCCCGGTCATGGCCAAGTGCCGCATCGGCCACTTCGCCGAGGCGCGCGTGCTCGAGCAGCTGGGCGTGGACTACATCGACGAGTCCGAGGTGCTCACGCCGGCCGACGAGCACTTCCACGTGGACAAGCACGCCTTCAAGGTCCCGTTCGTGTGCGGTTGCCGGAACCTGGGCGAGGCGCTGCGCCGCATCGGCGAGGGCGCGGCGATGATCCGCACCAAGGGCGAGGCCGGCAGCGGCAACATCGTCGAGGCCGTGCGCCACATGCGCGAGGTGCAGTCGGCCATGAAGTCGCTCACCGTGCGCGGCGACGAGGAGCTCATGACCGCCGCCAAGGAGCTGGGCGCGCCGTACGAGCTCGTGCAGCTGGTCGCGCGGTCCGGCAAGCTGCCGGTGCCCAACTTCGCGGCGGGCGGCGTGGCCACGCCGGCGGACGCCGCGCTCATGATGGCGCTGGGCGCCGAGGCGGTCTTCGTGGGCAGCGGCATTTTCAAGAGCAGCGACCCCAAGACCTACGCGGCGGCCATCGTGAAGGCCACCACGCACTGGGACGATCCGCAGCGCGTGCTCGACGCGAGCCGCGCCATCACGGCCGCGGCCATGCCCGGCCTCGACGTGTCCCGGCTGCAGCCGGACGAGCTGCTGCAGACGCGCGGGTGGTGAGGCGGAGCCCGTCGCGGCCGGGGAGCCGGTCGTGACGCTGCACGTCGGCGTGCTCGCGCTGCAGGGCGACTTCGCCGCGCACGAGCGGGCGGTCGCCGCGCTCGGCCACCGCGTGCGGCAGGTGAAGACCGCTGCGCCGCTGGACAGCCTCGACGCGCTGCTGCTGCCGGGCGGCGAGAGCACCACGATGCTGAAGTTCCTGGTCGAGGAGGGCCTCATGGAGCCGGTGGCCGCCTTCTGCCGCAGCGGCCGGCCCGTCTTCGGCACCTGCGCCGGCGCCATCCTGCTGGCGAAGGAGGTCAGCTCGCCCAGCCAGGCCTCGCTCGGCATCGTGGACATGACCGTCGAGCGCAATGCCTACGGCCGCCAGGTCGACTCGTTCATCGCGCGCATCGAGGACGCCGTGCCGGCGCTGCGCGGCGCCGAGGCCGTCTTCATCCGCGCTCCGCGCATCCGGCAGGTGGGCCCGGGCGTGGAGGTGCTGATGCGTCACGCGGGCGACCCGGTGCTCGTGCGGCAGGGGCCGGTCTACGCGGCCACCTTCCACCCCGAGATGACCGAGGACGGCCGCGTGCTGCAGACCGTGCTCGGCGGACTGGCGTGAGCGCAGCGGGCGGGAGCCGTCCTCGCCGGCGCGCCGCGGCCGCCGCGCGCAGCCCGCGACGGCGGGCCCCGGCGCACCGGGCGGAGCGCCGCGGCGCGGCGCCCGACCCCGCCCGCGTCGGAGCCATCCTCCGCATCCTGCGCCGCCACGACCCGCACCCCGAGTGCGCGCTCGACTACGCCTCGCCCTACGAGCTGATCTGCGCCGTGATCCTCTCGGCGCAGTGCACGGACAAGCGCGTGAACCTGGTGACGCCGGCGCTCTTCGCGCGCTACCCGGACGCCGCGTCGCTCGCGCGCGCCGACGGGGCCGACGTGGAGACGCTGGTGCGCACGACCGGCTTCTTCCGCAACAAGGCGAAGAACCTCGTCGGCATGGCGCGCGGCCTCGTCGAGCGCTTCGGCGGCCAGGTGCCGCGCGGCATGGACGAGCTGCTCTCGCTGCCCGGCGTGGCGCGCAAGACCGCCAACGTCGTGCGCGGCGAGGTCTTCGGCCTCGCGGACGGCGTCGTGGTCGACACCCACGTCACGCGCGTCGCCGGTCGCCTCGGCCTCACGCGCCACACCGACCCGGTGAAGATCGAGCGCGACCTCATGGCGCTGCTGCCGCGCCGGGAGTGGATCGGCTTCTCCCACCGCCTCATCCGCCTCGGCCGCACGATCTGCACGGCGCGCAAGCCGCGCTGCCCCGAGTGTCCGCTCACCGAGCATTGCCCGAAGCGCGGGGTCGGCGCGCGCTGATACCCTGGCGCCGGCGAGCCGCGCTGTCCGACGGCCGGCGCGGGCGGCGTCTGGTCGCCGCTGCGAGGCCGGCGAGGGAGCAGAGATCCGGAGACGGGAGGCTGCGATGAACCAGAAAGGGCGTGTCGGGTCCGGTATCCGAGCGCGCGCCGCCGGCGTGACGGCCTTCGCCATCGGGCTCGCCGTCCTGCTGGCCGCCGGCGAAGCCCGGGCGGCGCCGCTTCACGGCGGATGCTACGCGCCACCGAAGATGCCCGCGAAGGCGAAGGGCGCGCCCGGCAAGCCGGCGCCCGGAGGTCCGGGCATCGGCGCGTCGACCGGCCCGGGCACGGCCGGCGCGGCGGGTGTCGGTCCGGCAAGGAACGGGACCGCCACGGCCGGCCGGAACGGTTCGGCCACGGGCGCGCCGCCCTCGACAGCCCTCGTGCCGGACCTGTGGGAGATCTGGTGGCAGGACAACCAGGACCGCTTCCTCGATCTCCGCGCGCACCTCGAGTCGGTGGAACCGTCGTCGACCCTGCGCCGCCCGCTCACGGGCCAAGGCCGGGCCGAGGCGCCGGCCAGCCGTCGTGCGCCCGCTGCGGTCGTCGCGCAGGACATCCTGCCGGTGCTGTTCGACCAGCTCGGACGCAGCGACGAGCCGGAGATCCTCGACTCGTCGCTCATCGCGCTCGGTCGCTGCACGCCGGACGACCAGGCCGATCGGCTGCTGGTGGCCGTGCGGCCGATGCTCGCCCACGAAGTCCTCTCGGTGCAGACCTCGGCCGTGCTGGCGCTGGGGATCCAGGGCTCGCCCGGCTTCGTGCCTCTGCTCGGCGCGCTCATGGCGGACACGCCCGCCGGACGGAAGGCCGTGGGTGGCGGCGAGGTGCCGCCTCCCGTTCGCTCCCTCGCCGCGCTGGCGCTCGGGCTGGGCAACCATCCGGCCGGCGTGCCGATGCTGGCCGACTTCGTGCAGCACCTGCCCGATTCGGAGCGGGAGCTGAAAGCCTGCGCGCTGACGGCGCTCGGCCTCACGCGCAACGACGCGGGCGATCAGGCGCTCGGCGTGCTGCTGGAGCTGCTCGGCGACCGGCGGCTCGACAGCCCGCTCAGGGCCCAGGTGCCGCTGGCGCTGGCGTGCCTCGACGACGGGACGCGCGCCGAAGCCGTCCCGGCGCTCCTGGCCACGCTCGGCCATCCCGACAGCGATGACTCCGTGCGCAACTCGTGTCTCGTGGCGCTCGGCCGCATGGCGTCCTTCGCGGATCCCGTGCTCTTCGAGCGGCTGACGCAGGCTGCGACGAAGGCCACCAACGAGGTCACTCGCCACGCGGCCCTCATGGCGCTCGCGGAGATCGGCCTGCGAGACCTGCCGGAGCAAGGCGCTCACGCCGGCAGGCACGCGGCGCTCGTCGCGCTCCTCGTCGACGCCACGACCGGCTCGCGGTCTCCGGACGACCGCGCGTGGGGCGCGCTGGCCACGGGAATCTACGCGCGCGGTGGCCCCGCCGGCAGCGCGCTCCTCGTCGAGGCGCTGACCCGGACGTTTGCCGATCAGAAGGATCCGTCGGTCCGTGGTGCCTTCGCGGTGGCCCTCGGATTGGCCGGTGCCAGGCAGTCCGCGCCCGACGTCGCGAACGACTTCGTCCGCCCGGGAGATGAGAGCCTGCGCGGCTACGCGGCGCTCGCCCTCGGCCTGCTCGGTGCGCGCGATGCCGTCGACGAGATGCTGGCCTGCTGCGCGAGCAAGTCCACGTCGCCCGGGCTGCGGGAGCAGGTGGCCGTCGGCCTCGCGCTCCTGGGCGCGCGCGATGTGGTGCCGATCCTTCTCGACGTGCTCCAGCAGGTGGAAGTGCATCCGGTGAGCGTGTCCGTGGCGCGGTCGCTGGGGCGCATCGGCGACGCGGCCGCGATCGGGCCGCTGGCGCGCATCGTGAGCGATGCCTCGCGTCAGCCGAGCACGCGCGGCCTCGCCTGCGTCGCGCTCGGTCTGCTGGGCGAGCGCAGCCAGCTGCCTTGGAACACCGGGCTGAAGGAGCTGCGCCGTGACGAAACACGTGTTGCCGTCCTCGACCTGGTCCTCGACATCCTCTGAGGGCAACCCACCGCGGCGAGTGGCCGCAGGCGCGACGTCGTGGGAGCATTCGTCACGCCGGCACACGGCCCTTCGCTAGCCGTCGCTCGTGGCGGCGACGCACGGCCGCACTCCTGATACGCTGAAGGCGCTGAAGATCCGCGGCCGTCCGGGGAAACCCTCGCGCCGGGACGACGGGAAGCCACCATGAGACATGTCCGCCGCCGGCCGGTTGGTCAGCGCGCGCCGCGCGCGCTGCTCGTGATCGGCGCCTGCATCGTCGCGGTCTCGCTGCAGGCGGTGCGCGGCGCGCATGCGGCGCCGCGGCACGGCGCCGTCGCGGTGCCTCGACCACCCAGCCCTCCCGGCGCGGCGCCGCCGAGTGCGCCGGGTCCTCCGGTCGCACCGGCACCCGCCCCTCCACCCGGCGGCAAGGGCACGACCAAAGGACCGGGCGACAGCTCCGGCTACGTCCCGACCGGCGCAGCCGGCTCGAAGGGCGGCCGCGCCACCGGCAACAGCTCGACCGGCGCGGCCGGCAGCAGGCCGGGCGTCTACGCGGGGCGTTCGCACGGCGCCACCACCGGCTACGGCGGCTTCGATCCGCTCTCGGGCGTGCCCGATGCCTGGGAGCAGTGGTGGCACGACAACGAGGACCGCTATCTCGACCTGCGCTCGCAGCTCACGGGTGACGCGCATTCGTCCGGCACGCAGGCCCCCCTCACGGGCCGCGGCCGGCCGTCGGCCGCGCCCGGCCGCCGCGCCTCGGACGCGGTGGTCGAGCGCGACATCCTGCCCGTCCTCTTCGACCAGCTCGGACGGAGCGATGAGCCGGAGATCCTGGACTCGGCGCTCATCGCGCTCGGGCGCTGCGTCCCGGACGAGGAGGCCGAGACCCTGCTGCGCGCGGCGCAGCCGATGCTGGCGCACCGGTCGCTCTCGGTGCAGACCTCAGCCGTGCTGGCCCTCGGCATCCAGGGCTCGCCCCGCTACGTGCCCCTGCTGGGCCACCTCATGTCCGACTCCGCGGCCGGCCGCGCTGCCGTGGGCGGCGGCGAGGTGCCCGCGCCGGTGCGCGCGATCGCCGCGCTCGCGGTCGGCCTCGGCAACCACGAGGCCGGCGTGCCGATGCTGGCCGACCTGGTGCTGCACCTGCCCGACGCGGAGAGCGACCTCAAGGTGTGCGCCCTCACGGCGCTGGGCCTCACGAGCAACGCCGCCGGAAACGAGGCGCTGGGCGTGCTCCTCGGGCTGCTGGCCGACCGCAGGCTCGACAGCCGGATCAAGGCGCACGTGCCCCTGGCCATGGCGCGCCTCGACGGCGGGACGCATGCCGAGGCGGTGCCGGCGCTGCTGACCGCCCTGGCGCACAAGGACACCGACGACGTGGTGCGCACGAGCTGCGCCATGGCGCTCGGCCGCCTGGCCTCGGCCGCCGATGCCGGCGCGATCGAGCTGCTGGTGCAGGCCGTGACGAAGGCGCGGCAGGAGCGCACGCGCCACGCCGCGCTCGTGGGCCTGGCCGAGATCGGCCGCCGCGACCGGCCCGACGAGGCCGCTCATTCCGCGCTGCACGCGCGGCTGGCGCAGGTGCTGGCCGCAGCGCTGGAGGACGCGACCTCGCCGTCCGACCGCGCGTGGGCGGCGCTGGCCATCGGCGTCTACGTGCGCGACGGCGCCGCGCGCGGTCCCGAGCTGGTCGGGCGTCTGCAGGAGACCTACCGCTCGCAGCGGGATCCCTCGGCGCGCGGCGCCTGCGCGCTGGCCCTCGGGCTCGCCGGCGCCACGGACGTGGTACCCGAGCTCGTCTCGGACTTCCGCGAAGCGGGCGACGAAGGCCTGCGCGGCCATGCCGCCGTGGCTCTCGGCCTGCTCGACTCGCAGGGGGCGCGGGACGAGATGCTGGCCTGCTGCGCCGACAAGTCCGCCGCGCCGGGCCTGCGCGAGCAGGTGGCGGTGGGCCTGGCGCTGCTGGGCACGCACGAGGTCGTGACCGAGCTGATCGGCGTGCTGGAGCGCTACGAGGTGCACCCGGTCAGCGTGTCGGCGGCGCGCGCCCTCGGGCGCATCGGCGACCGCGCCGCGATCGAGCCGCTGGCGCAGCTCGCGGGCACCGGCGAGCGTCAGCCGAGCACGCGCGGCATGGCCTGCGTCGCGCTGGGCCTGCTGGGCGAGCGTGGCGCGCTGCCGTGGAATGCACCGCTCAAGGAGCTGCGCCTGCAGGACGCCAGCTTCCCGATGCTCGACCTGGTGCTCGACATCCTCTGAGCGCCGGTCGAACCAGGTCGCCCGTCAGGGAATGGTGGCCGTGATGGCGCTGCTGGCGGAGCGGCCCTTGATGCCGCCGGGGTCGTGCACCCAGAACTGCAGCCACAGCGTGAGACCCGAGCCGCCCGGCGGCCACGGCCCGACCAGGTGCAGCTCGCCGGCGCCGTCGGTGACCACGAAGTTGAGCAGGTCGGGCGCCGGCACGAACGTGCCGCCCTTGTACGGCAGGAACACCGGCGACAGGCCGACCACGTGCGTGGCGGGCGCCAGCGGCTTGGCGTTCAGCAAGTGGAAGCCGAAGGGCTGGCCCGTCACGAGCGTGCCCTCGGCCAGCTGGATGGGATAGCCGTTCGTGCCGGCCAGGGCGAAGCCGAGGTCCGCGAAGGGCGAGCCGGCGGGATAGGTGGCGTTGACCAGCACGTCCACCTGGCCCGTCGTGCCCCCGCGCGCGACGGCCGCGTCGAGGTCACCGTCTCCGTCGAGATCCGCCAGCGAGAGGCCCAGCGCGGCCAGCGGGCTGCTCACCGTGACCGCCTTCTGGAGGGTTCCGTCGCCGCCGCCGCGCAACGCGATCACCTCACCGCCCCCGGCGGAGACCAGCACGTCGGTCGCGCCGTCGCCGTCGAGGTCGCCCAGCGCCAGGCGCGAGGGCGCGTCGCCCGCGGGGAAGGCCACCGGCGCACCGAGGCCCCCCAGCCCGTCGCCCTCCAGCACCTGGACGGCGTCGAGCGAGAGGTTCGCGACCAGCACGTCCACGTCGCCGTCGCCGTCGAGGTCGGTCGCCGCCAGCTCGCGTGGCTGGCCTCCCGCGGTCACCGCCACCGATGGAGCGAAGCCCGAGACGGGATGGTCGGCGAACACGCTGAGCGAGCCGGAGAAGGTGTTGTTCGTCAGGGCGTCGGGCAGCGTGTCGCCGTCGAGGTCGGTCAGCAGCAGGAAGTTCGCCGCCGTCTGCGTCGCGCCGATGGAGCCGAAGCTGAAGCCGCCGGTGCCCGTGCCGAAGCCCACCGTGAGCTGGCTCGGGCCGAAGATGCTCAAGCCGCCGTCGAGGGCCACGATGTCCGGGTCGCCGTCACCCTGGACGTCGGCGATGCCCACGTCGACAATCGCCGGGCCGCTGAGGTTGAAGCCGTTCAGGCTGCCGAGCGTGCCGTCGCCCTTGCCGGGCAGCCAGCCGACGCCGACGGCGTTGCCGAAGCCCACGCCGCCGACGACCACGTCGGGATGGCCGTCGGGCACCACGACGACGGGCCCGTCGGCGTCCACGAAGTCGATGATGAGACCTTCGCCCACCGTCGAGCCGCTGAGGAACTGCGTCACCGGAGCACCGAGCCCGCCCTTGCCGTCGCCGATCAGCACCGAGAGGCTCGTGGCGAGGAAGGCTCCCGGCCATGCGCCCTCCGCGACGACGTCGGTGTCGCCGTCGTGGTCGAGGTCGCCGGCCAGCGTGGCGAGCAGCGGATGCGACACGGGATGGCCCTGCGGCGGCGCGAAGACGATCTGGGCCGGGAGGGCGGGAGCGAGCAGCGCGGCGAGGGCCAGCAGGCGGCAGGTGGCGAGGGCCATGGGTTGACCTCCGGGAGCGCAGGACATCCTGCCCCATCGGCGCGCCTTCGGGGGCGTCACGGGAACACGCGGCCCGTCGGCCTTTCGCCATCGCGCGGCCTCAGCCGGCCAGACGGCTCGTCACCCGCGCCAGGGCGGCGCCCAGGCCCTCCGCCGCCGCCCGCTGGCGCTCGTCCTTGAGGCGGCCCTCGGCGTCGAAGGCCTCGTGCGCCCGGCCGAGCGCGAGCTGGTCGGGCAGGACGATCACGCCGATGTTGCCGAGGATCGAGCGCACGGTGACCAGGCCGCGCAGGCCGCCGAGCGCGCCCGGCGAGGCGGCCATGAGCACCGCGACCTTGCCGCGGAAGGCCGCCAGCGCCGGCTCGCCCGGAGCGGCACGCGAGGCCCAGTCGATGGCGTTCTTCAGCGCCGCGGTGATCGAGCTGTTGTACTCGGGGCAGGCGACGAGGAAGCCCGGGTGCGCGACGAGCGCCGCCTTGAAGCGGCTCGCGCCTTCGGGCATGCCCTGCTCGCGCTCGAGGTCCTCGTCGAAGAGCGGCATCGGGTGCTCGCTCAGCAGGAGCTGCGTGACCTCGGCCCCCGCGCGGCGCGCGCCCTCGACGGCGTGGCGCAGCAGCAGCCGGTTGAAGGAGCCGCGACGCAGGCTGCCGTCGAAGGCCAGGAGGCGGGGAGCGCCCATGCGGCGGGAGTCTAGCAACCGTCGAGGAGCGGCCGCGCGCCGCGAGCGATCGAGCGTGTCGCGATGACGCCGGCCGGCCGGTGCGCCGCGGTCGCAGGAGAACCACCCGGGAAGGGCTAGAGTGGCGGCGTGGACGATTCGGTCGTGACGCACGCTCCCCTGTTCCCGCTGCCACACGGAGCGCTGCTGCCGGGCGAGCTGCTGCCGCTGCACGTGTTCGAGCCGCGTTACCGCGCGCTGCTCGAGGCCGTGCGACGCGGCGACCGCATTGTCGCCATCGCCACGCTGCTGCCGGGCTGGGAGGCGGACTACCACGGCCGGCCGCCCGTGGCGCCGGTGGTGGGCCTCGGTCGCCTGGTCAAGGACCGCCCCAATCCCGACGGCACGAGCGACATCGTGCTGCACGGGCTGCTGCGCGGCGAGATCGCGGGCGAGATCGCCGGGCGCAGCTACCGCGTGGCCCGCGTCATCGTGCGGTCCGAGGACGACCTGCACCCGGCCGAGACCTACCGCCTGCGCCGCTCGCTGCTGACCGGCCTCTTCGAGCGGCTGCGAACGTCGCGGCTGCGCTACGACCTGACGGCCACCTTCGATGTGGGCACGCTGGCCGACCGCATCGCCAGCGCGCTGGACCTGCAGCCGGAGCAGCGCGTCGCGGTGCTGCAGGCGCTGCCGCCCGAGGCCCGCGTGCAGCTCGTGCTGGAGCTGCTCGCCGACCGCGCGCACCGGAAGCGGCTCCTGGAGATCATCCCCTCGCTGCACGCCTTCTCGCTTTCGCTCGACCCGCCGCGCCGGGAGCCCGAGGCTTGAGGCTGGCGCTCGCGGCCGCGCTGGCCGGCGCGCTCGTCGCCTGCGGCAGCGAGCCGCCGCCGCGCCTCAACGTGCTGCTCATCTCGATCGACACGCTGCGCGCCGACCGGCTCGGCTGCTACGGCAACGTCGAGTGGGGTGGCAGCCCGTCGCCGCGGCTGGACGAGCTGGCGCAGAAGGGCGTGCTGCTCGAGTCGCTGTACGCGCCGCGTGGGCAGACGCACCCGTCGCTCGCGGCCATGCTGACCGGCAAGTGGCCCATCACCACCGGGCTGCGCGAGAACGGGCTCGACCTGCCGCCGCAGCACAAGACGCTGCTGCAGCGGCTGGCGACGGCGGGCTACCGGACGGGCGCCTTCCTGTCCAACTTCGGTCTCGACGACCCGGGCGACGCGTGGGTCTGGCGCGGCGCCGAGGCGACCGGCGACGGCTACCACGGCCGGTTCCGGCAGGAGGCCGGCGCACGCGAGGGCCGCTTCCAGTCCCAGTGGGACGAGCGCGTGGAGGCCGCGGCGCTCGCCTTCCTGCGCGGGCAGGACGGCCAGCGCCCCTTCGCGGCCTGGGTGCACTTCTACGACGTGCATCGCCCGTACAACCCGCCGGCCGGCTTCGACCTCTACGGTCGCGCCGGCGGCCTGCCCGCGCCGCTCGTGGCTCCCGGTCCCGATGACGGGCCGGCCCTCGACGCGCACCTCGACGCGATCACGCTGTCGGACCGGCCCGTGTCCGACAGCGAGCTGCGGCGCATCCGCGGCCTGTACGACGGAGCCGTCACGGCCACGGACGCGCGCGTCGGCCGGCTGCTCGACGCCCTGGCGGAGCAGGGACTGCTCGGGAGCACGTGCGTGATCGTGACCGCCGATCACGGCGAGGAGCTCTTCGATCGCAACCGCTACTTCTATCACGGCAACTCGATCTACGACGGCACGCTGAGGATCCCGTTCCTCGTCCGCGCGCCCGGCCTGCCGGCGGGTCGGCGCGTGACCGCGCTGGCCCAGAACATCGACCTCGCGCCGACGCTGATCGAGCTGGCCGGGCTGCCGGCAGCGCCGGACATGGAAGGCAGCAGCCTCGGCCCCCTGCTGGCGGGAACGGGCGACGCGCCGCCGCGGCCCTTCGCCTACATCGAGTGGCAGGACGTACTCTACGCGGTGATCGACGGCCACCACGGCTACGTGCACAACCCGCAGCACGCGCACCTGCTCAAGGAGCCCTTCGCGCCGCCCCCCGGCCAGCGTGCGACGCGCGGCTTCGCCATCGACTGCTTCGAGGGCTACGACCTCGCCGCCGATCCGCGCCAGCAGGTGAACCTGCTCGCGGGCCTGCCGGCGGCCACGCTCATCCGCACGGACGGCCTGCCGCCCGAGCTGCGCCCGCTGCGCGAGGCGCTGGACCGCTGGCTCGCGGACCCGCTGCACGAGCGCAGCATGAGCTGGCCGGGCCTGCCCGAGGCGCGCATCGAGAAGCTGAGCCAGCTCGGCTACGTGGAGGGCGTCGGCGAGCGGCGCGGCGTGCTGCTGCGCGAGCCCTGCGCGGGCGGGTGACGCTCCGCGGCCGGCCGCAAACGCCGACGGGCGCCGCGGGAGGTCCCGCGACGCCCGTCGTGCGTCGAAGCGTCAGGTGTCGATCAGAGGATCTCGACCTCGACGCCCTGGCTGCCGTACACGCCGCCCGTGGCGAGCGCGGCGGCATCCTGGACGAACCACTGGCCGAAGAACGTGAGGCCGGTCAACGCGGAGGCGCTCGGGATGCCGAGCTTGAACGTGCCCCAGCCGAGGCCGTCGGTGGACACGAACTGCAGCGAGAAGATCGTGCTCACGTCGACGTTCATCGGGATCGGGTAGCGCGGATCCGGGAACGGGCTGCCGTCGTCCGAGCCGAAGGCCAGCGCGAGGACCGCCGGCTTGTTGGCCGTGCTGTCGGCGATGCCGAGCAGCCAGTTCGGGTTGCCCTTGTTGGCCGGCAGGTGCGCGATGAGCGCGGGCGGAGTGCCCGCTCCGTTGTTGCTCGCGACGCCGTACACCGTGTTGAGCGGCGGCAGCTCGCTGCGCAGCGTGGGCCGGTCGAAGGGCGGCTCGTTGTTCGCGACGCGCAAGTCCGTGATGCCGACCTCGAGGAAGTGGACCAGGTCGGCCTTCTCCGTGTCCGTCAGGTTGAGCGGCAGGAGCTGCACGTCCAGGTTCGGGCCGGGGAAGTCGCCACCCTTGTTGTAGAACTCGACCACCTCAGCGAGCGAGTTCTTGGAGCCGTTGTGGAACAGTGGCAGGCGCAGGACGGCGTTGCGCAGGCCCGGCGTCTTGAACTTCGCCTTGTCGAGCGGGTCGCCCGTCACTGCCATGCGGCCCACGTCCTCGTCGTCCGGACGGACGCCGATGTTGTGGAAGTTGTCGTTCGAGAGGTCCGGCAGCACATGGCACGCGGAGCAGTTGGCCTTGCCCGTGAAGAGCGTCAGGCCGGCCTGCAGATCGGGAGCGATGACGCCGGTGGCCAGCCACTCGTCGATCGGGGTCTGGTTCGAGATGAGCGTGCGCTCGTAGTTGCCGATGGCGAAGATGATGCGGTCGCCCGTGATCGTCGCGTCGCCGTAGGCGGCTGCGAACATGGCCGGGTAGGTCTGGTACTGGTTGATGAAGTCCTGCATCGCCGGGGGCAGGTTGGTCGCGAGCGCCATGGGCTTGACCGTGGCCAGCTTGGCCTCGATGTCGTCCCACGTGTGGCCCTCGCGGGTCATCTCGACGTCGGACGTCGGCGGGCCGGCGGCCTGGCTCTCGAGCCCGCCGAAGAAGGTCTCGGCCACGAGGCCCGTGTCGACGCTGGTGTACTCGGACTTGGCGCGGCCGTCCCAGAAGATGTCATTGAAGGAGAAGGCGTTGATGGTCGGCGGCGCCTTGCGGCCCGTGACCTGGAAACCGTGGCCGAAGAGCGTGTCGCCCTGGAAGGCGCCGTCGTGGTCCATGCGCACCACGCCCTGGCTGCCGTGGATGTCGTCCTCGGTGTCGAACAGGCCGTCGGGGCCCGGGTTCACCGTGGTGAAGGACCGCGGGTCGGAGCCGCCGGCCTCGTGGATGTGGCAGGTGCCGCAGGCCATGCTGTTGGCGTAGCTGATCTGCTCTTCCCAGAAGAGCAGCTTGCCGAGCAACTCCTGCGCCGGGTTCGGCTGGTTCTCATCGGGGTAGAACGGGCCGGGCATCGCCGTGTCGGACTGGGCCGCGGCGAGTGGCGCGAAGGCGAAGGCGACGGTGGCGACGGAAAGCAGACGAGACCAGCGAGTCAAAGACATGTGTAACCTCGGGGATCGATGAAAGGAGGAAGTCCCGGAGCAGCGGCGGACGGACAACTCAGGCGAACCAGCAGTGGCAGGACGCGAGAACAGTCTACGGGCCGCTCGAACACGTGTCAATGCATGTCGATGGTGTGCAAGTCCTTCATTTTCAATGACTTGGAGACTCAGGTGCCGCGCTTGGCGAATATCCGCCGCTCTTTCGGAGCCTCGAGGCAGTTGACGTCCGGGCCGGCCGGCCGCGCGGGCTCGCGGCGGTGAGCACGAGCAGTCTGGAACTCGAGACCTGGGCGCGGTCCGTTCCGCAGTGGACCCGCCATGCCGATCGCATCGCAGCCATCACGGCCGATGCCACCGAAGGCCTGCTCGTCCGCCTGCAGCCCGTCCCCGGCGAGCAGCTGCTGGATGTGGCCTCCGGCACAGGCGACCCGTGCCTGCGGCTGGCCGAGCTGGTCGGCCCGGCGGGCCACGTGCTGGCCACCGATGGCGTGCCCGGGATGCTCGAGGAGCTCGACCGGCGCGCCCGGCTGCGCGGCCTCGCCAACATCAGCACGCAGGCTGCGCCCGCCGAGGAGCTGCTCCTCCCGGCCGCCTCGTTCGACGCCGCGTGCTCGCGCTTCGGCATCATGTTCTTCGGCGACCCCCTGCGCGCGCTCGGCAACGTGCGGCGCGCCGTGCGGCCCGCTGGCCGCATCGTCCTGGCCGCCTGGGGCGCCCGCGAGTCCAACCCCTTCTTCACCCTGCCCACCGACACGTTCGAGGAGCTGGGCGTGCCCGACCCGACCCCGCCCGGCGCGCGCACCGTCTTCGAGTACAGCCTGCCCGGACAGCTCGCCGGACTGCTGCAGAAGGCGGGCTGGCGCGACGTCCTCGAGGATCGTGCCGCCGTGCGGCTGCGGCTCGCCGACTCGCCGCCGGAGGGGCTGCTGGACGCGCTGGCCGACCTATCGGCCCGGGTCGCCGCACGGCTCGAGCCGCTCGACGCCGCGGCGCGCGAGGCCGTGCGGGCGCGCCTGGCGCAGCGCGCGAGGGTCCATGCCTCCGACGGCGGCGTCGTGTTCCCGGCCGAGGTGCTGTACGTGGTCGCGCGGGCCTGATGTCCATGGCCTCCCCGCGCGTCGCCCTCGACCTCGCCGCTTTCCTCGACGGCCCGCACGCCGGCCGCATCCCCGGCCTGCCGCGCGAGCAGGAGCGCGCCGCTCTCGAGAAGTTCCTGCTGGCCGCTTACGACGACCTCGGCCAGGCGCCGCACCTGCTCGACGGCCAGCAGCTGCACGAGCTGCTCGGCCACGTCCTGCCCGGCCGCTTCGGCCGCAAGGACCCGGCGCTGATCCATGTGCCGGCGCTCCTGGGCCACTACCTCGACCACCTCGAGGACACGGTCGTCCTGACCAACGCCTTCGAGATGCGCCAGGCGCTGGCGCAGACGGCCGACGAGTTCCTGCACGCGGCGCAGAGCGGCGAGGCGCACGTGCATGCGGCGCCCGTCGCGCCGATCGTGAACAAGGCGCCGAAGCTGGGGAGGAATGATCCGTGCTGGTGCGGTTCAGGCAAGAAGTTCAAGAAGTGCCACGGGGCGGCGGGCTGAACTCATCGCGGCCAGCGACTCACTGACTGTTGCCGTCCTTGGAAGCGGGCTCGCGATAGGGATACGCCCAGCGCGGATGCGTCGCGTACTCGGACCACATCCAGAAGCGCCACCACACACGCGGCGTCGTGCGGTAGAGGATCAGATCGGGCTGACCGGTCTGCTGCCTGTACTCCTCGAAGGCGCGCTCGACCACAGCCAGGTCGCGACCCTTGAAGGGCGCCTCGAGCTCGTCGAACTTCCCGTCACCGCTCACGTACGAGCAGGTCGCCATGAACGAGCCGCCTCCAAGGAAGCCGAGGAGAATGCGACCAGGAGGAAGGTTGGCCGGGACGAGGATCACGACGAGGATCAGCGAGAGAAGCAGGATCCGCTTGCGCCGCCGTCGCTTCTGGACCTGATCGCCGCCGGCGGCTTGGCTCACGTGATCCCCGGCAGCTTCGTCCCCTTCTGCTTCGCGCATTCCAGCGCCTCGTCGTAGCCCGCATGCGCGTGCCGCATCACGCCCGTGCCCGGATCGTTCGTGAGCACGCGCTGCAGCCGCGCCTCGGCCTCCGGCGTGCCATCGGCCACGATGACCTGTCCCGCGTGCTGGCTGTAGCCCATGCCGACGCCGCCGCCGTGGTGCAGCGAGACCCACGTCGCGCCCGAGGCCGTGTTGAGCAGCGCATTGAGCAGCGGCCAGTCGGACACGGCATCGGTGCCGTCCTTCATGCCCTCGGTCTCGCGGTTGGGCGAGGCCACCGAGCCGCAGTCGAGGTGGTCGCGGCCGATGACGATGGGCGCCGAGATCCTGCCCTCGCGCACGAGCCGGTTGATCTCGACGCCGAGCCGGGCGCGGTCGCCGTAGCCCAGCCAGCAGATGCGCGCGGGCAGCCCCTGGAAGGCGATGCGCTCGCGGGCCAGGCGGATCCAGCGCGCGAGCGGCGCGTCGTCGGGGAACAGGCGCAGCACGGCCTCGTCCGTCACCTCGATGTCGTGCGGGTCGCCTGACAGCGCCGCCCAGCGGAAGGGTCCCTTGCCAAGGCAGAACAGCGGCCGGATGTACTCGGGCACGAAGCCGGGGATGCGGAAGGCGTCCTTGCTGCCGGCCTCGGTGGCGAACCCGCGCAGGTTGTTGCCGTAGTCGAAGGTGACCGCGCCCCGGTCCTGCAGCGCGCGCATCGCGGCCACGTGCTCCACCATCGTGGCCAGCGAGCGGCGGCGGTAGCCGGCCGGGTCGCGGCCGCGCAGCGCGAGCGCCTCCTCCAGCGCCATGCCGCGCGGCACGTAGCCGTTCAGCGGGTCGTGCGCCGAGGTCTGGTCGGTGAGCACGTCGGGCACGAGGCCACGCGCGAGCAGCGCTTCCAGCAGGTCCACCTGGTTGCCCACCCAGCCGATGGACCGCGCCTCGCGGCGCTGCTTCATGTCCAGCGCCATGCGGATCGCGCTGTCGAGGTCCTCGGCGAGGATGTCGAGGTAGCGCGTGGCCAGGCGCTTCTCGATGCGCCGCCGGTCCACGTCGGCGGCGAGGAAGGTGGCGCCGTTCATCACCACGGCCAGCGGCTGCGCGCCGCCCATGCCGCCGAGGCCGCCACTGACCACCAGCCGCCCCTCGAGC
>Ga0209382_10005765_pt1 | contig 16053 bp, 8 predicted proteins | sample SoiMetdeltSBSDD5_FD_187599 | JGI IMG/M metagenome (GOLD analysis project Ga0209382, IMG submission 187599) | Bulk soil microbial communities from a Populus tree surrounding site in Tennessee, USA - Soil MetaG P. deltoides SBSDD5 (SPAdes) (version 2) | ecosystem: Environmental > Terrestrial >...
CGTTGGCCCGGCCACCCACCGAGGTTGTGCCTGGTTTGCCGATTTTCCAGGGCGGCCGCATCCCGGGCGGTGAACATGCGTATGTGGGCGACATTTGGGTCATCAAGACTGGTCTCAACGCTGTTATCATTGATGCCGGCGGGCTATCTGGTTTCTCGCAGACGCAGGCGCGGCTGCGGGCGCTAGGCGTCGAGCGGGTCACGCATGTGTTGCAGACGCACAGTCACGGGGACCATTGTGGAGGCGCCTACTTGTGGCGAGCTGCCGGGGGAAAAATCGTTGGGCCGAAAGCGGCGGCCTTCCCGCTGACCTGGCTGATGCCCATGCTGACGGACTATGGCATTTATCCACCGCGACCATTGGACATGCCGCTGCCGCTTATGCGCGTGGGTGACGAGGCAGACTTCGAAGTGTCCGGCCTGGACTTTCATGCGTTGTTTGTCCCGGGGCACAGCTTCGATCAAACCATTTATACAATAAAGCTGGGCGGTAAGCGCATTGCCTTTACCGGGGATCTTGGCTTTGAGAACCAGGATATCCTTCACCGCTGCTGGGGCGACGTCGAGAAGGCCCGGCAGATCGTGCCAGTGATTCGCGACAAACTGCTCGCCTGGCGGCCGGACATCGTCTTTACCGGTCATGGCGTGCGAACCAATGGGCTGGAATTCCTCACCACCCTGGTCCGAACAACGGAAGCATCCCTTGCGCGACCTGAATCACCTCCATAATCGATTTCATCGTGCTCGCCCCAGACTTCTTATGCCGATGATTTGGACTAGAGGCAACACATCACGCGCAGAGAACCGATAATCCCAAAGGGATTGTGTCCATCAGCCCAAGGTTGGCGCGCCAGCTCCTACCTTGGGTCATCGTGAGAGAGGTTTTCCTACCGCAACGTGGTTGCGACAATTCCGATTTCGTTGACTGTCGTGTGACGTTGGCCACAACCCCGTTGGGGTTGCTTTCCATTTGTAAACCGTGACCCAAGGTAGCTCGTTCCTCGCAACCTTGGGCTGGAGGCTGATGCCCCTTTGGGGCATCCGATTCGCGATGCCTGCGAGATTTGGTTCGGCGCATTGAGATTCCCGGTGGGTCTCTTCACCCATCGAACACCCATTTGTTCGCCTTGCCAGATTTTCTGAGCGGGGTTTTGCTAGTGGCATGTCCACGATTGTCCGGATGCTATCGGTCGCATCCCGATCCATCCCGAAATCCGCGGCCCTTGCCCCGGCCGTGCTGTTCGCCACGCATTGCGTGCTCGCGCAAATTCCGCAACCGGCCGACGCGCCCAAACCGATGACTCCCGAGCAAAGCGCCGCGGCGTTCAAGCTGCCGGATGGCTTCCGCATGGAGGTCGTGGCCAGTGAGCCCCTCGTCGCCTCGCCGTCGGCGGTCTGCTGGGATGAGCGCGGGCGGATGTTTGTCTCGGAGCTGCACGGATACAATCTCGCCGGCCAGCTCGACATCGAGGAACTCAACCAGACTGGAAAGCTCGACACGCAGGTGCGCCGAGTGCAGGCCGACGAGAAATTCAAACGCGCGGCGCAGGCCGGCACGTTCGGGGTCGTGAAATTGCTGCGTGACACCAACGGCGACGGCCGCATGGAAGCGGCCGATGTGTGGGCGACAAACCTGCCGCCGGCTTACGGACTCGTGCCCGCGCGCGGCGGCATCATTGTCGCGTGCGCGCCGGACATCGTGTTCCTCGCCGACCGCGACGGCGACGGAAAAGCCGAGACGCGCGATGTGCTGTTCACCGGCTTTCCGACCGGCGAACTCGAGCGCGGCATCAACGCGCCGCAATGGGGCGTGGACGGCTGGATTTATTTCGGACGCGGTTGGGGCGGTGGAAAAATCACCGGGCCGCATCTCCCCGCGCCGGTGGAGTTGCCCGGCTCCGACTTCCGAATCCGCGCGGACGGCAGCGCCATCGAGCCGGTGACCGGCGCGACGCATACGTTCGGTTTCGCGATGACGGAGTCCGGTGACCGTTTCACGGTGACGACGACCATTCCAGGAATTTTCATGGCACCGTTGCCGTGGCGTTATCTCGCGCGCAATCCCGATGCGGTCACCCCGTCGCTCGAAAGCGCCACTGGCGACCGGCACGCCTACTCGGTTTCGAAGCCGCATCCGTGGCGGCAGAAACGCGCGGATGATCCGGCCTATTTCAAATACTACAACTCGCGCTACGGCGCCGCGGAAAGCGAGGCCGACGGCTGGTTCACCGCAGCGTGCGGGCCGATGGTGTATCAGGACAGCGCGCTGCCGGGATTGCGCGGGCAATATTTCGTCTGCGAACCGGCAGGAAATCTCATCCACCGCGCGCTGATCGAACCGGATGGTTCCGCGTTGAAAATTCGACGCGCACCCGGCGAGGAGAAATCCGAATTCGCCGCGAGCACCGACACCTGGAGTCATCCCATGAACCTCACGCACGGGCCGGATGGTTCCATCTGGGTCACCGACTACTACCGCGAAATCATCGAGGATTACTCGGCCATTCCCCGGCATCTCCAACAGCAATACGGCGTCTATTCCGGGCACGACCGCGGCCGCATCTATCGCCTGACTCACCGCGATGCGGCGCCTGCTCCGAGCGCCGATATGAACAATCTCGATGCGAAGGCTCTCGCCCGCGAATGTGCCAGTCCGCTTTTCTGGCGGCGACAAACCGCGCAACGTCTGCTTGTGGAACGCGGAAGAAATCCCCTCATCCCGTCCTTCTCTCCCACTGGGGGAGAAGGTGCCCGGCCGGCGGTTGAGGGGAAGGTTCGTGTATCCAATGCGCTTCAAGACGCAAAGAAAGCTCTTGGCGAACTGCTCATCGGCAAAAATGTCGAGCCATCCGCCGTCATTATCGCATTGCGTACGCTCGACCAACTCGGCGTACTCACGCCACCCGACCTGCGGCCGTTCATCAGGCACGCCGACGCGGCCGTTCGCATTCATGCGCTTCAACTCGCCGATGGCTGGTTCGGCCGGGAGGAAGGTCGCGCACTGCTCGACGCGACGCTGACCGCGGCAACCGCCGAGTCGAATCCGCGCGTGCAAATTCAATTCGCCCTGAGTCTCGGCGAAGCTCGCGACCCGCGCGCCTTCGCGATGCTCGCGCGTTTCACCCGCGAGCGGCTCGACGTCCGCTGGATGGACGCCGCTGTATTGTCCTCTCTGCGCGGGCGTGGCCTGGAAATGCTCGGCACGCTCCTGCGCGAGCCAGGCGGCTCCGCTCCGTTCCTCCCGCCGCTCTCGCAATCCATCGCCGCCCGCAGGGATGAATCAGAACTCGCCGGTACCCTGAACCTCGTCGCCACGGCGAAGCCGGACATGCAGGTCGCCATGCTCGATGCACTCGTCAAGGGCCGCAAGAATGCGCCGCGCGAGCCGCTCGCCGACAAATCCACGCGGGCCGCGCTCGCGGCGCTCGCCGCGAGTCCCATCGCCGAAGTCCGCGCCGCGGCACGCGCGTTGGAAGACACTTTCGTGGCAAACGTCGCCGACGATGAATCGCTGGTGTCGTCCGGCCAGTTGCCGGCCGTTGAACAGATCAGTGACGAGACGTTCCGAAAATTCGTCGCGGCGCTGGCGGGGCCGCGCGACCTGAAGCACGGGCACGAGATTTTTCTACAGGCATGCGCGGCGTGTCATCGCATTGGAAATGAAGGCAAAGAAATGGGTCCAGACCTGATCGGTCAGCTCGGCGTGGCGGAGGAATCGTTGTTGAAGGACCTCCTCATGCCCAACGAGCGCATCCGGCCCGGCTACGAGACGACGCTGGTGCAGATGACCGGCGGCGTCGCCGTCACCGGCATTTTGAAGGACGACGGTGCGACCAGCCTGACCCTGGTATCACCGAACGGAGTCGAGCAGGTGCTGTTGCGCAAAGACGTGACCGGTGTGCGCCGCCTCGCGACCTCCCTGATGCCGTCCTTCGAAGGACTCGCGCCTGCTGACATGGGGAGCCTCCTCGCCTGGCTGCGAAGTAACCTCGGGGCGGGCGTCCCAACGCCTAAAGGGAAAGCCAAATGAGCGAACTGTTTCCGATGGAGTGGTCAGTTATGGCAGATAAACTCCGCCTGGTCAGTTCGAGCTGGATTTGCCGAGAGACGGCATCGGCACCTGGCTGGTGTACATCAGGTAGGCAATGAGGTCTCGCACTTGCTCGGGCGTCAATGCTTCCAGTAAACCCTCCGGCATCAATGACACCGATGATTCCCGGATGCTGGCGATCTCGCCTCGCTCGACGGTGAGCGATTCGGTCATCGTCTTGAGCGTTAGCGTGCGCTCGGTCCTGGCGGCGATGAGGCCGTTGAGCACGCGCCCGTCTTTGAGATCCAGAATCGACATGCGAAAATCGGCCGTCACCACCGCACTCGGGTCCACGATGTTCTCCAGCAGATAATCAAGGTTGTAGCGGCCGCTGCCGGTCAGGTCGGAGCCAACTTTTCCTCCTTCTCCGTAGAGGGTGTGGCAAGGTGCGCACGCGGTGTTGAAGGCCAACCGGCCTTGACTTTTGTCCCCTTTCGCCAACGTAGCGGGCGTGAGATGGGCCTTCCATTGGGCGATGAGTTGCTGTTTATCGGCCGGTGAGTCCCGGAGTTCGCCCCATACTTCGGCGAGCTTCCTGTTCAACTTCGTGTCATCGAGGCTGCGAATCTGCCTTGCGTGAAAGGCGGAAATATCCGCGCGCGGAATTTTTCCTTCGGCCACCGCGTCCAGCAGTGCCTGGGCGAAAGTCAGGCGCGAGACGAGCACCGAGAGCAGTTGCCCGCGCTCGGAAGGATGGAACTGCCGGTAAGACCTCACCAGTTTCACGCCGACCGCCGGATCATCGAAACTCGCCAGGCCGCGCGCGGCGACCGAATTCAGGAACTGCTCGCCGGCCAATTGCTCGCAAATCCCCCGCAGATCGGGCGCGCGGTTGTCAATGAGGGATTGCAACGCGGCTTTGCGGGCGCTGAGATCGGCGTCTTTGTCGAGGGCGATTTTCTTCAACGCGTCGAGAGCGCGACCATCACCAAAGAGCACGCTGAGGTCGCGCAGGCGGTCGCGCAGCGCAGCGTCGTGCGAGCCAGCAAGCTTCTGTGCGAGCGCGTCCCACGCAGCGGGCTTCGTGGCCTTCCGCCAGCCGGTGAGACCGTCCGCCATGCCGTTGAGGATGTCGGCCTGAAAAGTTGCGGCCTTCGCCGCGGTGAGTTTGAGTAATGCGTTCAACGGCGCAGGATTCTTCTCAATGTCCTCGGCGAGCCGGCGTGCAATGAGCTTGCGCGTAAGCGGCAGCTCGGACCTCACAGCGAGAGGGGTGAGCGCGGCGGGATCGGTGTCGGCGACGGGAATCAATCCATACCAGATGAGCAGCGGGAGATTGTGATCGTCCGCGTCCTCTTTGTGGGCGAGCAATGCCGCTGCGAGGTCACCTCGTTGCAACACGGGCAGACGTTGCAACGTCGAAGCCAGGGCGAGACGAACCAGACCCGATGTGTCTGTCCTGGCGACGCGGACCAATTCGGCCAACACAGCAGCCGAGGTGACGAGGCTCTGTTCGATTTCGGATTTCGGATTTCGGATTTCGGATTTTCCGACAGGTCTCTGGCTCATCACGGTGTCCAGCGGCCAGCTATCGGTTAAAAAACGAATCGCCCACGCGCGGACGTGTTCGTTTGAGTGGCGCAGTTGTGCATGAAGAAATGCTTCATCGGCTGCGCCGATCGTGTAGAGGGACCAGAAAGCGCGCAGTTTCACCACGACATCGCGTTGTTTCCTGAACAATTCGCGCAACTGCTCCCGGGCAGCACCGAATCCGCGGCCGTCTTCGGCGCGCGCGGCCAGTTCGAGTCGCGCCTGGCGACTGAACCACTCATTCGCGTGCATGTGCAGTCTCACCAGTTCGCTCACGCTCAGTTTCGCGATGTCACCAACATTGCTTTGTTTTGGTTCGCCGTAAGTGATTTTGAAGATGCGGCCGCTCGTGCGGTGGACGCCCGTGTATTCGTGACACTCGCCCGCATCGTTCCAGTCGAGCACGAAGACTCCGCCATCGGGACCGTAACTGAGTTCCATGCCACGAAACCATGAATCGCCGGCGATTAAGAAGTCGGGCGCATGTTTACCGACGTAGCCGCTGCCCCGGCGCTCGAGGATTTCCTGATTGGCGCGGTGCCCGTGCAGGTTCAGTGTGAAGAGCCGGCCGCGATACTCGGCCGGCCAGTTGTCGCCCTGATAAATCATCATGCCGACGTGGGCGTGGCCGCCACCGAAGGAGTCGGCCTTGCCATCGCGCGAATCCTGCCACGCCTTGCCGGTGTCGAAATGCCAGTGATCCGCGTGCTGGTCGATGAGCGCATACGTGCGCGGGTTCGGGTCAATCGTATGCGGACGGACGAAGTGTGCACCGGCGAAGTCATGCCAGAGATGACCGTTGACCGTGTTGATGAAAAAGAGTTCGCCGTGCTCATTCCAGTCATGGCCCCACGGATTCGTGCAGCCGCTGCTCAGCGCCTCCACGGTTTTGCGTTGCGGATGGTAGCGCCAGATCGTGCCGCGCATGGGAATGCGTTGTTCGGCAGGAGTGCCGGGCACACCGAGTTCACCCGTGCTCGACGCGCCGCAGCGCCCGTAAAGCCAGCCGTCAGGACCGAAGCGCAGGCCATTGGCGAAGGTGTGGTGTAACTCCGGCAAAACGGTGAAGCCATCAAGCACAGCCTCTGGCGGTGCGTCCGGCACATCATCCCCATTGCGATCCGGGATGAACCGGAGTTGCGGCGGACACATCACCCACACGCCGCCGCGCCCGATCTCGAGACTGGTGAGCATCTGCACTTCGTCGGTGAAGACCTTGCGCGTGTCGAAGTGGCCGTCACCGTCTCCATCTTCGAAGATAAGGATGCGATCGCGCAGGTTGAGATCGAACCTCTTGCCGGACTCCGCGTAAGTGTAGTTTTCCGCGATCCACAATCGTCCCCGCGCGTCCCACGCCATCGCGATGGGATTCTGCACGTCGGGTTCGGCGGCGAAGACGGTTGCTTTGAAGCCGGGCGGCAGCCGCATCTTCTCCGCCGCCTCGGTGGCCGACATCGGCATCGATTTGTCCGGCTCTGAGTTGTAGGGCGCGGGGAACTCGGACGCGCACAAACTGAACGGAATAGGCAACAACAGCAGCACGTTCTTCATAGCCTGGCTGGTAATTCTCTCTTCACGGCTCATCGAGTCGTTGATGTAACGAATGTGTCCAAGGACGCAAACGTCCTTTCACAGAGTGGCGTCGAGCACCAGCACCCAGTCGTCCTGCTCGCCCCGGGACGGAGCAACAAACTCCTGAATGCCTTTGTTGGGATGCTGACCGATGACTTTCCACGTTCCGTCGCGTGGATTGTACCACTGCGCTTTCACTGACGAGCCGCGGAGCTTGTCCATGTGAATGCTGACGGACTCGCCGCGAGCTGTGTAGGCGATGGCAAAGCTCCCGTCTTCCGCCCGCGCCGCGACGAGGCGATACGGGCCGCTGCCCGGCTCCGACGCGAGCACCGACTGGTCGGGAACCATTTTGTGCCAAGGCCGTTCCTCGAACAGCCGACGCATCAGCCCCATTTGGCGAGTTCCCTCGTAGGCGACCGCTTTGCGCCAGTGTTGGAAGCCATTCTTCGGGAACGGCCCGTCGGCGTCTTTGTAGAAATAGAATAAGTCGAGGCTGCCATAGCCGTGTCCGGCCGCGCCAGCGAGCATGGCCGAGTAAGCCTGGGAACGCACCTTGTGAGCATCCACGCGCGGCTTGTTGGTGCCGGTCGGATGGTTCTCATACGCCGGCTCCATATCGAAAGTCGGCCTGGCGGGCGTCAACGCGTAGTCCTTGGTGACGAACGCGTAACTGTCCGACGCGAAGTTATGCCCGGATTGAATCGAATTGACATCGAGCCAATCGGCCATGTGAAACCACATGGATGAAGAAGTGCTCCCTTGGCCGTGGTAGGAAACGAGCTGGCTGCCGCTACTGCCATCCTTCAGGCCCTTCGCCATCGCGACCCAAACCGCATCGTATTTTCCCGGAGCCGAGTCGCCACCCGGAAACCATATCACCGCGTTGTCCTTGTAGCGCGCGCCCAGGAATTTGCCGAAGGTGTAGGCGTTCTTCTCGTCGAATACTTTTTCCGGATGATCCGTGACGTGCCACGACTTGGCGGTCACCAGACCCATCACCAGGCCCAGTTCGTTCGCCCGGTTGACCACGTAATCCACATTCTTGAAAAACTCCTCGTTGGGCCGGGTCGGGTCGCGGTCGATGAGGGGCGACGCGTCGAGGAGCGACGAATTGCCGTCCGGGTGTTTCTGGCCAAGTCCGCGCAGCACATAGGCCTGGATGACCGTGAAGCCCTTGGCCGCCCGGTCTTTCAGGTACTCGTCCAATTCCTCGCGATTGAGCCGCTGAAAAAGCAACCAGCAAGTGTCGCCGAGGTAGAAGAATGGCTTGCTGCCTTGATCGACGATGTATCGGCCGTTGGCGCTGACGCTGAGTTTCAGGTTCTTAACCGAACGCGCGGGGGCATCGTCCGGCGTAGCGGCGTTGCCACAAACTCCCGTTGTCAGTAATGCTGCCGTCAGTGGGCAAAGCGCCCTGAGGCTGATCAAGTGGGTGAGTGTCTTCATGGAGGTTCCAGGTTGGCGACTGTCGAAGGGGTTCACGGCGAAATGCTAAAGCTGAGCCGCCTCGCGGTCGAGCAAAGAGACAGGCGCTGGCACCCGTCGAATTTGCAATGACAGAAACACGCGGACTGGTAACCTCCAATCCAAACCTGGCGAAAACAACATGAACGTCCCACCTCACCAAATGTTGCTTCCTGATGAACCTCAGGAGTCCGTGAAAGCTCCAGGAAAGGAACCACCATGACACCGTTTGACCCTCAGAGATTTCAGCGCAGGCAGTTCTTGCAAACCATCAGCGGTTTGGCTGTCGGCACGTTTGGCGCCATGCTGGGGCGGGCCGACGACCTTCCCAGTAACACAAACCCACGAGCGATCTTCGGGGACTCCGTCGAACCGGACTGGGGCCAGCGCGTGACGATCACGGTCGGGCCGGAGAAGGCGGACCTCGTCGGTACGACGGATCGAGTGATCCAGGCCGCCGTGGATTATGTTGGGCGGCGTGGCGGCGGCATCGTGCGCGTATTGCCGGGCACATACCGACTGCGCAACTCGATCTTTCTCCAGTCAAACGTCCGTCTCGTGGGAAGCGGAGCGGACTCAGTGCTCTTCAAGGAACCGTCCGTCACCACCAAACTGATCGTGGACGGCGATCATTGGGACCAGGAAGTCACGCTGGCTGAGCCCAAAGGGTTTCAAGTCGGCGACGGCGTCCGCCTCGTCAGCAAGGATCCCTACGGCAAAGGCACCAACATCATCCAGCGAACGCTGATCGCCTCTTCGGGTAACCGCTTCAAACTCGATCGCCGCCTGGAAGAGCGATTCCACCTTGAGGGCGACCCCGGCATCGCCACGAATTTCTCACTGCTTCAATGCACCGGCGTCGCGGATGTCGTCATCGAAAACCTCACCGTCGATGGCAACAAGGCGCATAATGAAATGATCGACAAGGGCGCGTTCGACGATGGCGCCATTCGCCTGGATGAATGCAACCGCATCACGGTGCGTGGTGTGACGGTGCGCGATTTCTACTGCGACGGCATTGTCTGGGGCATCTCGCACGATGTGCTTGTCGAGAATTGTCATCTGCACGATGGAGCCAGACTCGCCCTTCACTCCGGTTCGGGGTCCCAACGGTCGATCGTCCGGGGCAACCGGGTGCAGCGTTCCGCCGAGGGCATCTACTTCTGCTGGGGCGCGCAGCACGGGCTTTACGAGAAGAACATGATTGAAGACTGCGGCTATGGGATGACTTTTGGTCACAGCGATTCCGACAATCTCATTCGTGACAACGATATCCGGCGAAGCGGCGAGGCCGGCATCCACTTTCGGGGCGGGAACAAAGCATTTGCGCCGCACCGGAACCGCATTGAGGGAAACCGCATTGTCGATAGCGGCGGCGAAAAAGGCATCGGGATTGATATCAACGGCGAAACGGAGGCGGTCGTGCTGAGCAAAAACGAAATCCGGGAAACCCGAGGGCGGGCCTCCCGGATTGGAATTCTCATCGGAGCGGAGACCCGTGATATTCGCAGCGAAGACAACCAGATTGAAGGCTTTGCCACTCCGGTATCGGACTTACGGAAGAGGTGAGTGGAAATTTTGAACTGAAAAGGACGCCAGCAAACTTATGAAGACATTCTCGATCCATTGGCTGACGTTGCTCGCAGCCGGAGTGTTATGGGCCGATGTTTCCGCTCTGGCTGAAAACTGGCCGGCCTGGCGCGGGCCAACGGGCATGGGTGTGGCCAACGAAAAGCACCTGCCGCAGCACTGGGGAACCAATGAGAACGTCCGATGGCGGACGCCGTTGCCGGAGCGGGGCAACTCGACGCCCATCGTGTGGGGCAACCGGGTGTTCGTCACGCAGGCCATCGAAGCGGAGAAGAGGCGGGCGTTGCTGTGCTTCGACCGGGAAACAGGCCGGTTGCTCTGGCAGCAGGGCACGACCGTCGAAGCCTCCGAGACGACGCACGACACGAATCCACAAGGCTCATCGTCCCCGGTGACGGACGGCGAGCGAGTCGTCGCGTGGTTCGGTTCGGCGGGATTGTTTTGCTACGATTTGCGAGGGAAGGAGCTTTGGCGGCGCGAGCTTGGACCCCAAAAACATATCTGGGGCTGGGGCTCTTCGCCGATGCTGCACGGAAACCTTTGTTACCTGAACTTCGGGCCAGGCGAGCCGAGCTTCCTTGTCGCGTTGGACAAGAAGACCGGCAACGAGATCTGGCGCGTGGCCGAGCCGAACGCCGATTCGGGCGAAAAAAAGCCGGGACAGGAGAAGGCGGTTTGGACCGGTTCGTGGAGCACGCCGCTCGTGATCAAGGCCCGCGGGCGCGAGGAATTGATCCTGACCTGGCCGAAGCGGGTGGTTGCCTTCGAGCCGAAAACGGGCCGGGAACTGTGGGGTTGTGCGGGGATCAATCCGCTGGTTTACACCTCGCCACTCTATGAGCAGTCGAAGGAAATCCTCGTGGCGATGGGTGGGTTCAGTGGCATGGCACTGGCCGTGAAAGCCGGCGGCTCCGGCGACGTGACGGAATCGCGCCGTCTGTGGCATCATCCGAAGACCAAACAGCGCATCGGCTCCGGGGCAATTCACGACGGGCACATTTACATCCTCAATGACCCAGGCGTTGCGGAATGCTTCGAATTGGAGACCGGCCAGTTGATCTGGGAGGAACGGCTCCGTGGCCCGACGGCAAGGTCGGATAACTGGTCGTCGATGGTACTCGCAGAAGGAAAGCTCTATGCCGTCAACCAGGGCGGCGACGGCTTCGTGCTCAAGGCGAGTCCGAAATTCGAGGTCCTGGCGACGAACTCGCTCGGCGAAGCGACGATTGCCTCGATGGCAGTCTCCGATGGCGATCTCTTCGTCCGCACGCGCGAGGCGCTTTGGTGTTTTCGCGAGAGCCGGAAGTGATGACCGCAATGGGATTGAAGTTGCTGCTGAGGTCCGGCGTGCCTGCTGCTCTTGTCATAGTCTTCTCCCATTTCCTCGCTGCGCCCGTGGCCGCGGCGCAATCCGTGAAGGCTTTCCCGACCGCCGAGGGATTCGGCGCCAATGCACGGGGCGGGCGCGGCGGAAGAGTCATCGAAGTAACCCATCTCAACGATTCGGGTGACGGAAGTTTGCGCAGCGGTATGGAAGCGTCCGGGCCGCGTATTTGTGTGTTTCGGGTTAGTGGCACGATTACTTTAAAAAGCGCGATTCGGGTGAGCACGCCCTATCTCACCGTGGCCGGGCAGACTTCGCCGGGCGGCGTGCAGATCAAAGGTTCTGGGCAGCCCGATGGCGACTGGGGCGTTTGGTGCGTCAACGGCGCCCACGACATTGTTCTTCGCCACCTGCGGGTTCGCATGGGCGGCAATATGAAGCACGACGCCGGCAATAACATCCTGTTTTATGGAACGGCCGAGCCCGGAGTTCACGACGTCATTGTCGATCATTGCTCCGTGTCGTGGGGATCGGACACACAACTGGATTGGTATGGCTCCTATCTGGATCGAGCCACGTTTCAGTGGAACGTGATTGGTGAATGTTTCATGGGCCAGCACATCGGCGGCAATCGTGCCCCGAAGAACGTCACTCTCCATCACAATCTTTATGCGAACCTGGGCTCACGAACTCCCTTGATGCAGCACGCGAGCGTTTTCGATTTTGCCAACAACGTCATTTACAATTGGAGCGGCAATAACGCATCGGTGTTCGGCCAATTCGCCCTCAACAGCTCTGCCTTTGGCAATGTGACCAGCAACCTCTGGCTGGCCGGGCCGAAGAGTGGAGATCCCTACCTGAACGTCGGCAACGGAGGTCCCCGGCGCATCGACGGCTCGCCCGCCGAAGCCGGCGGAACCAAGTTGTATCTGGCCGGCAACTGGGGACCCCGCAGTCCCGCCGGCGGCCCGAACGATTGGACCGGTCATGGCGTCAACACGTGGGACTATTACGAGTTCAAAGGCGATGGCAGCACTCGCCTCGTGGACCAGGCGCAGTACGACGCCGGCAAACCTTTCGCGGCGCCGACGGGCGCGTTGGATCCGGTTTCGAAGTTGTTGGACAAAGTGCTCGCCTCGGTTGGAGCCTGCAAACCTTCGCGCGACGCGATCGATCTGCGCATCGTGCAGAGTGTCCGCGACAACTCCAGCACTCCGTTCGGCACCGGCGGACCATGGCCCGACCTCGCCCAGGGCGCTCCGGCGGCACTCCCGGATTCGGATCACGATGGAATGCCTGATGCCTGGGAAAAGGCGCACAGCTTCGATCCCAACAACGCCAGCGATGGAGCGGCAACCGCGGCCAATGGGTACACCAACGTCGAGAATTATCTGAATGGACTGGCCGGTGACATCGTTCCGGATTAGACCTACGGCAGCCCCGGAGAAGGCGCTCCCTCGTCCACGTAGTCAATCCGGAATGGTTTGTTCGTCACAAAGAGTACGGTCACGTCTCCCTCGCTGCTCGCGCCATGTTCCATCACTTCCCCTTCGGGGAACCAGACGAACGTTCCGGGGCCGAAGGTTCCAATGTGCGTCACGAGCTTCCCTTCCAGCACATACATCCCGTGGCCGCACGGATGCGTGTGCGTGGGGTTGATCACTCCCGCAGGATAACGAACCAGCCGAATCAAAGCCCCGGTTTCCGGATCGGAATACAGCTCCTTCCGGAAAAGCGCGCGGCCAATTCTTTCGTTGAATCGTTCTTCCCACGGCACCGCATGGGTGTCGACCACGATGGCATTGTTTTGATTCATGACCGTGTGCTACCCGAAATTCCTTCGGGGCTCAAGGCGTGTGGTTCGCGCCCGGTTGTTTCCACACCTCCAAAGCTTCCGGCAGACTGGAGGTCCGCACGTAATGGTCGGGAGCGCTCTGAAGTCGGTAAATGCTCTGCGTGTGCCCGAAGGATTCCGGGAACTTCGTCAACGAAGACAGGCGTCGTGGCGCAAACGCGCCCGCAACTTCGGCAATGTCCGTCACGCGCAGAGCGTTGAGCAGCGCCGGACCTTGCCAATGCGAACCCGGCGGGTCGTTCAGGATGACCTGGCTGACGCGTTGATCGAAGAGGGCTGCATACAGCGCAAGGATTCCCATGTCGCCTTTGCCGTAGATCGCAATCGAAGGAGCGGGAACCTTTTCTTCATTAGCAGCCCACTCGACGGTGCGCAGGATGTCCCAGACCTGCATCGCTGCAATTGTGCGCCCACTCCACGCGGCCGTCATTTCGATGCTGGCGTAGTCAGTCGGGCTGACGGCCAGTTCGCTGAAGCGCGGATTCAGAATCAGCACTGTGTAACGGCCGAGCAAGGGCAGCAGTTCATCGAGATCCATAAAATAAATCGAGTCGCCAGGCCGCTTCGCATAGATCAGCAGAGGCGCGGCGGCCGGGCTCTGTTTTGGTGTGAGCAGTTGGGCGCGGATCCGCACTCCGTCCTCCGTCTGGAAACTGACGTCCTTGTAATCCGCGTATCTCGGCGCCCAGCCGCCGCTGTTCCTCGACACCTGGGTGTCGAACGGGATCTTTTCCCGGGGAAACCAGCGAAACACCTTTTCGTTCAGTTGCGCCAGCAACTCGGCCCGGCGCCGGCTCCAGGCCGCTTGTGACCGTGGTTTCTTCAGCGACACCGGGCTCGTGAGTTGGCTCTGGATGCGGTAATTGATGGCGTCGGCGGGGAGTTGGTTCAGGCAAGCGAGATCTTCTGCCGTTTCCCGCGGTGGGGCGTTGGTCTCCACATCCAGCGGCGCTGATGCGTTCTGGAGCCAGCGCCGCATCCATTGGCGCGCTTCGCGAAGGAACTGCGGCGGGTCGCTGTGACCGACGTCATCGTCCACTTCGCGAATGCGATCTGAGTCGCCGGCGGCATGAAAGTCGTAGATCTGCTTCGAGCGTCGAAAGACTTCGTGGTAGCCGTCGGGCGGGAAATCCAGGTCCTTCCGCCCGCTGATGATGAGCAGGGGCCGCGGCGCGATGAGGGCGGCAACCATCGGGAACTCCCACCCGTACGCGTTGTGGAAATAGATGCAGTCGCATTGGCCCGAAGCGCGCCAGTTCGCCGCCTGGGATCCGAACGTGTAGGTGGAACAGACCGGCGCCGCCGCCTGAACACGTTCGTCCACGGCCGCGGTGTACCATGTGATCGCGCCGCCTCCGGAAATTCCGGTGACTCCGATGCGCCGGGGATCGACTTCAGGACGCGTTTCGAGGTAATCGAGCGCCCGCATCGCGTTCCACACCTCGGTCCCGGCCGGGGTGTAACCCAGCGACAGCCAATGCCACATGTTCAAGTCATGCGTGCCGTGATGGATGCCGGCGACTTCGCCAAATTCGAGCGTGTCGAGAATCAGACAGGCGAAGCCGTTAGCCGCAAACCAGGCGGCGCGGTCCTGATAGTTGAACTTGGCCCCGAGCGGGTGCGGTGCATGACCGCAGAGATAAAGAATCGTCGGCAACCGTTCGACGATATTTTTTGGCACGTAAAAATTTCCCGTGACGTAAAGTCCCGGCAGACTTTGGAAGACGATCTTTTCGATGCGGTAGGCTTCGCGCTCGAGCACGCCGGTGATCTTCGGTTTGAGTGGTGTGCGGGGCGGCAGCGGACTCAGGCCGAGCATCTCCAGCAACTGGCGGCGGAATTCTGGACGGCGCTGCTTCCAGTCGTCCAGCGAACGAACGTCGCTCAGGCAACGCGCCGACAGTTCGGCGGCGACACGCTTCAGGTAATTGGTCGCCATCTGGTGCCGCTGCGCGGCGCTCTCCTGCGCATGGAGACTCGACGATGAGAGAATAAGAGCGGCAATGACGGCGGTGCAAAACGATCCAGGGTTCATGGGGCCCAAGCATAAGAATCTGGCGGCTGGCGTCACTGATTTTGAATGCTCCTTTCGATTCGGAAGTTCGTCGCGAGGTCAAACGAAACATTGGCCGGGTTGCCTTTTTGAGGAATAATCCTTTGCCGGTGAACTCTAGAAGCGGTTTCATACGTGCATTCCGGTGGGGCGAGACTCAGTCGAGCCCTGACTTCTCAGGGGAATCACCAACGAGGGGGCTCGAGAGGACTCTCGCCCCGCCTTGTGAAACCAGTTCCAATCATTGCCGTTGGGCGTGGCCGCTGGCCGTAGGAGCTCTGTTGACGACCGCGTCAATGGTCACCGCAGCACCCGCGACCGGTCCGTTGCGGGTCCACCCGACCAACCCGCGCTACTTCACTGATGGGACAAAGAATTCCGCCGACTCGCTGAAAGCGGTTTACCTGACCGGCTCGCATACGTGGGGCAATCTGACGGACGGCCATGATCATCCGGAGTTCGACTACACCGCCTATCTCGACTTCCTCGACCAGTACAAACACAACTTCATCCGGCTGTGGAGCGGGTACAATCTTGGACGCGCGCCCATCCCGTACGAACGCACCGGGCCCG
>Ga0209382_10005767_pt1 | contig 16052 bp, 20 predicted proteins | sample SoiMetdeltSBSDD5_FD_187599 | JGI IMG/M metagenome (GOLD analysis project Ga0209382, IMG submission 187599) | Bulk soil microbial communities from a Populus tree surrounding site in Tennessee, USA - Soil MetaG P. deltoides SBSDD5 (SPAdes) (version 2) | ecosystem: Environmental > Terrestrial >...
TGCGCTTCTCCTTCTGATGCTTGAGGCCGTACACACGGACCTCGTTTCACCATCAGCCTGAAGCGCAGCACCCAAATTCTTCAGCTATCCACAAAAACGTCGGCCGATTACCCCATCTAAGGGCCAATAGCGGACATCGTGGTTATCCGCGACATGCGCCAATTATTTCAAGCCTGCTCATTTGCCCCGCGCCGGTGAAGCGGCAAAATGATCTGAAATTCCATTCCGTGCGGGTTGTTTGCAGATGCCGTCAGTTGACCGCCATGCGCTTCGATGATCGTTTTACAAATTGAAAGTCCCATTCCCATACCGCTGGATTTTGTGGTGAAAAACGGCTGAAACATCTTTTCGACTAGCTTCGGATCAACGCGCGGGCCGGAATCTATAACCCTTACCAAAGCCATTCTGGCGGAATGATCCACTTCGGTCCGTAGCCGCAGTATGCGCGTTTCATGCCCAAGGCGGCTCATGGCCTCGACCGCATTGTTGATCAAATTGAGCACAACTTGCTGCAGTTGGATTGGATCGCCCAGCACCAGTCGGCGGGGGTCATCGGTCAAATTCAATTGCACTGCGACATTTTTCGAACCGATTGTTTGCTTCGTAGGGACAAGAACCTGCTCGATGAGCTGGTTCACGTCGAGCTCCACGCGCGGCGTGTCTTCTTTTTTGAACATCGCGCGGATGTTCGTGATCACCTCGTTAGCGCGAGCCGACTCCTGAATGACGTCCTGTACGGCGGTCTTCGCCTCTTCGATATCGGGGACTTGGCGCTTTAGCCAGCGCAGGGCCGCCTGTCCGTTGGTCATGATGGCGCCCAACGGCTGCCTGATCTCGTGTGCGATGGATGCGGTCATTTCGCCGGCGGTCGCAATGCGGTTCATGTGCGCCATTTCGGTCATGGTTCGGCGCGCAGCCACCTCCGCGGCTTGGCGCCGTTGGCGTTCATACAGCAGCCAAAAGATCATCGCGGCCTGCGCGATCAGGCCAAAGCTGGCCGCCAGAACTATCGTGCGATGCTCCTCCCATAGAGTTAGCTTGCGGAACTGCACGCTGCTGCCCGGCGGCAGCGCGGACTCACCGATCTTCCATCGTTGCAGCGCCGGCCACTCGAAGATGAGTTGTGAAGGGACCTGCACAACCGGAAGGTCCGATGCGTTCTCACCGCCAAGAATACGCAGCGCCAGGCGTCCTGCCTGCTGACCGATCGGATTGGCCTGAACGATGTAGCCGCCAACGGCTCCTTTGTTGAGATAGGAAGAGACATTGATCACGACCGGCCGGTTGGCCCATTCGGCGATCTGGGAAGTCAGTTCGGCGGGGACGTAGGACACACCCTCGCTCGTGTAATAGATGCCGGTGTAGATGACCGCCGTGGTGCCCGGCAGTGAGCCAAGCCGCGTCTTCAGCTCTGCCAGCGGCAGATCCATGAGATCGATGATTTCGTATTGCGCGGTAACGGCCGGGATTTCGTCCTTGAAATGACGATAGAACGTCTGACGCTCCAGCGGGTCGCCGACCATCGCGACGGCCTTCAAATCGGGCACCACCATCCGTGCAACCTTGACCATATCCCGCAACGTCAGTTGCATGGTCACCCCGGTTACATTCTTCGCAAGCGTCCGGCTTGCGATCGTTGCTTCATCGATGGCGGCGAAGACGATGGGCACCGAGGGCCAAATCTCGTCGCGCCGGCGCACCATGAAATCGAGGGCCGATACCCCGAAGACGACCACCACATCGATCGGCCTGTTGCGATATTTTGCTTTGAGGAATTGAACGAAATCATTCTCGAAGTCGGGGCCGAAAAAGCGGTTCGCGTCCAGATGTTCGGAATAGAACGAAATCCGCCACCGGCTGTCGGCGTTGACGGTTGCTCGAATTGCGCTGGCCACGGCGGCATTGAACGGCAGGAACGCTGAAGACTGATCGAGCACAAGGACCGACCGCTGCGACGGCTCAGCCACCACCAGGCTTGGCAGCAACAGTCCCGCAAGCAGAACAAGGCACAATAAGGCGCGGCTGCGCATCGAGCATCACCATTTGCCGGCCTTCGCCCCGTTCAGCATGTGGTATCCGGTGCTTTCCCGGCTTGCTACAAGCTATCCTAGCGGGTCAAAGCAGGGCTCGGAAAGTGTCCGCTTTGGGTCATAAGCGGACATGTGCGCCGCAAAAGGTCATGTCTGCTTTAGCCCTCTGATTGCGACATCAAATGTGACATATGGAATGTCCGCTAAGGGCCAGCGGAGATGGGACCGCCACCGCGTTTCGGTTAGCGGCGGTTTCCGTAAAGCGTGTAGTTCGGACACACCGCCACATCAAAACCGGTTGGTATTCCGTTTGGCGTGTAGCCCATCTCTGGATGGCAGCCGCGTGGAACGGGCATGCAGCCGACGACGGTGCAAGCAATCTGTGGCTGTGCAGCAGTGGCAGCCTTTGTGTGACGTTTGTAGTGCCTAGACACCGCGCTGGCCGGCATCAACGCGAGTACAAGCACAACGACCGTAACAACGGGTACGATTGCTTTCATCGCGATCTTTCCTGCAAGGCAATGCCGGCAATTTCGCTGCAGTGCAATGGTCATGTCCGCGTTAACCAAGGCTACAACTCGGCGTTTCTAGTACATTAAGGAACCTTTATGTCTCCCGCGAACTTGGTTGTGGAACGCGGAGTTCTGCCCATGCCTAACAGCGAAGAAACTGCTTGGCGGCGTGTTTGGGTCAAGAGCGTGATGATAGATGCCGGCAAGCCTCTTCCTACGAAAATTCGTCGTCCTGCCGTAACTAGACGGATGTCCTTGGCCAGGCGTCTGGAAAAATTACATCGTATGCGAGCGGCCCTCGAACAATCGCGATCATGGATGGCAAAGTAGTCTGCGTTGCCGCGTTGCTCATCATCGAGCGAGAGAACGCCGAGACATGAGTGTTCATCGAAATGAACTGAGAGCCCTTGGTCACGAGCCGAGGGCGTCTCCAAAGGAAGCACCTTTTAGGCCCGCCTCATTTAAATTGATCCGGTCGGCCGTCGCTTGGTCGAGCCAAACCGCGTGACGAGGTACGCCCGGCAATACCGGTGATGCGCCGCTTCGCCCGAATGCGGACATTCGCGTATTTATTGAATTTCGATCATGCCCGCCGGGGTTGCCAGTACCGGAGTAAGATTTCACCGAAACTGGCAGCTTATTTTTGGATTGGGCGCATAGCCCGTTACTGCCACCTGCATACTCTGGCCCCAGCACAAACTGGGGCCCGCCCTTCGGCCGAACACCGTAATAGGGGTGTTCCACGGGACCGAAGGACTCAGCACATAGATGTTCGGTGCGGAGCCCATGACGGTGCCGCACAGCGGCATCCAATACGCACAACCTTCGAGCTGGATGGAGCCGGGCGGAATTTTCCGCTTGGCGGCCTCAGCTTGCGTAGTCATGCCTATAGCGGCGCAGACCACCGCTGTAATCGCAATTATTCGAGCGATTCTCATGTTGTCCCCGTGGTTAGAGGCCCGCTTCCGGCAGGCTCACAAATAAAACAGGCGGGATCGATGTTGCGCAACCAGACCATTACACCTCATCCGGCTTACCTGTTGGCTTGGCTACCTGCACACTACATTCCCTGCTTACGCTTTGTCGGTCGCATGCCGTCAAAAGCAGACATTCGCACCGCAGAAAGTCATGTCTGGTTTACCCCCGAAAGCGGACACTGTGCGGTGCAGCTAGGGGTGTCCGCTATGGGCCAAAAGCGGACATCGGATACAAGATCCTTAGCGCGCTGGATCGAGGGGCATTTGCAGGGTGCCACCGCCGACCATTCCTGCTGCGTCAACGATGACATGGTATGCCTGGCCCGGTGGCGGAGGACTCACGACAGTGCGCGCTCCTCCAACCAGTCGACGTAAAGCAGGCGCTCCGCAAAGAGCCACATACCGTCGACTTTTGTGAACGTGTCAAGGTATCGGAGCGACGCGACCATCAGGCGCCGGTTTCCACCGTTCACCGTGACGTGATGCGCAAGGCAGTAGGCTTCCCCTGTGGCGGTATCGCCAGTTAGCGTGAAGATGGTGCTCTGTCCGACGAAATGCGTCGTGGCGTCGTACCGATTCAGGTCTGCAAAAACCGGAGCGAGCGCTTCGCGCGAATGTAGTTCTTGCGAGGGCTTTGGATCCTTGGCGTTCATATACACTACGAAATGGGCGTCTATGGTGAATAGGGCCACCTGGCCTTTGCCATCGCGACGATCGGCGCAGTGGGCGTAGGCTTCGACGAGTTCCCGGATAGCGAGGCGATCTGCGGCTTCCTGAGGCGCGATGGCGAAGTGTTTGCTCATCGTGCCCGCTTCAAGCTTCCAAGATTGCACGGGTTTCGAGAAATGCCTCGATCCCGTATCGGCCATATTCCCGGCCCACACCGGAGTATTTGAATCCACCCCAAGGTGCCTGTGGATCGTCAGTCATGCCGTTGATCACCACCCGGCCGGCCCGCAACTGAGAGGCCACGCGACGCGCGCGCTGGACGTCGGCCCCGATGACGGCGGCGTGAAGACCATATCTGGAGTCGTTGGCGATCGAGATCGCGTCGTCCTCGGACTCGTAGGCGATGACGCTGAGCACGGGGCCGAAAATCTCTTCCCGGGCGATCGTCATGTCGTTATTCACATTGACGAAAACGGTGGGCTTCACGAAGTAACCCGCCTCAAGGCCTTCGGGACGACCCTCGCCCCCGACCAGCACCTCTGCGCCCTCCTCAATGCCCCTGCGGATGAAGGATTGCACGCGCTCGTACTGCTTCTGCGACACCATCGGTCCGACAGCGCTCTTGGGATCACCTGGGGCGCCGACGCGGAAGGCGCGCATGGCACCTACGATGGCGCGCTTGGCGGCCTCCAGCTGCTTCCTTGGCACAAGAAGTCGTGTCCCGGCGGCGCAGGCTTGACCGCTGTTCAAAAACGCCATGCCGAGCGCCGCTGGGATTGCCTCATCTAGATCGGCGTCATCGAGCAGGATAGTCGGCGACTTGCCGCCCAGCTCAAGCGTGACGCGCTTCATCGTGGCGGCGCCGTCGCGCATGATGGATTCGCCCACAGCAACCGAGCCCGTAAATGAGATTTTATCCACGTTCGGATTGCGCACCAGCTCCGCGCCGACGACGTCCCCGCGGCCTGTGACAATGTTGAGAAGGCCCTTCGGAAGCTTCGCCTCATGGAGAGCCTCGATCAGTACCCGCGTCTGCAATGCGCTCAACTCGCTGGGTTTGATGACGACGGTACAGCCTGCGGCAACCGCCGAGGCGAGCTTCAAGCAAATGAATAACGCGTTCGCATTCCACGCGGTAATCAGGCCGGCCACGCCGACCGGTTCCAAGGTAACCGTGGTTCTGCCCCAGCTACGGGTAAATTGCATTTCCTGAAGCGCCCGTTCGGCTGCCAGAAACGCGTTGACGCCGGACTGCACAATTAGTCCGGCGAACTGCACGACGCCGCCGTATTCTTCCACCATTGCGGCCGTTACGTCCTCGATGTGCGCAGAAGCAGCTGCATGAAGCCGGTGCAAAATCTCTACGCGATCTTCCTTCGTCGACTGACCGAACGTCGCGAATGCGCGCCTAGCCGCGGCGATTGCGCGCCGTGTATCGTGTTCGTCGGCCAGTGTGACGGTGCCAATAAGTTGACCGTCGACGGGCCTGATGATGTCCATCACCTCGCGGCCGTGGGACGCAACGAACGCCCCGTCAATATAGTGCGTCGTAAGCGTTATCATCTCCTCGTCGTTCGCGGCGGCGTTCATCCCGTTTCTCCTTGCACGGAAATTCCCGTTTAGAACGAAGTGATGACGACGCGGTTGAGCGAGCCATCCTTGAGGGCCGCGTAACCGTCGTTTACCTCGCGTAGCGAAATTCTTTTCGAAACTAAGTCGTCCAGGTTCATCCGTCCTTGCAGGTATAGATCTGCGTACATCGGGATATCGCGCTTGGCATTCGTGGAGCCGAAATTCACGCCTTGAATGCGCTTCTGTTTGTCTATCGCGTTCACGATGTTTAGGCTGATCTGCACATCGGGCCTCGCCACTCCGACCAGATAGAGGCCGCCGCCGGTGCCAAGCATGGCGAGTCCCTGCTCGGTCACCGACTTCAGTCCGACGAAGTCGAACACGTGATCGACTCCTTCAGGTAGAAGATTACGCACGGCCTCGACCGGTTCACTCTTAGTGGAGTCAATGATGTCCGTTGCGCCGAAGCGCAGAGCCGCGTCGAGTCGTTTCGTCTGGATGTCGATGACAATGATCCTCGACGCGCCAGCGATGCGCGCGCCACTTACGGCGTTGAGACCAACCCCTCCGGCTCCAAGGATCACAATAGTGTCGCCGGCGCTGACGTTTGCGGTATTCAAGACGGAACCGGCGCCAGTCACTACGCCGCAGCCGAGCAACGCAGCCTGGGCGAACGGGAGCTCCTTCGGCACTACGGCGAGCTGGTTCTCATGGATGAGCGCGGTTTCAGCGAAGCCGCCGAGGCCAAAGCCCTGAAACAAACCGATCCCAACGCGGCTTAGACGCGGTGCTTCGGTCGACCGGCGCAAAGTCGACGCCGGATGCCGGCACTGGAACGACCGGCCGGATAGACACCGTGCGCACGCTCCGCATGACTGAGCGAGCGAACCCACGACGTGATCTCCGACGCGGATTTGCGCTACGTCGGACCCGACTGCAGATACGATACCAGCGACCTCGTGACCAAGCACCGCTGGTGTTGGAACGAAATCGTGAGTGGCAAAGAGCAGGTCAGTGTGACATAGCCCGGACGCTTGGACGTCTACGAGAACTTCGTGCCCAATGGGCATCGCAATGTCCACATTCTCGAGGTCAAACCCGCGACCGATCGCGTTAAGCACAAGCGCCTTCACGTGGCGGCCTCCCTTCAGCTACTTCGAACCGACGAGCATTCCAAAGCGAACCGGCAAAGCCATGGGCTGGCGCTTTGCCGGTTCGGGTTAATCGGTTTTTCTGAATCGGTGGCCGCTTATGTTGGTTGTTGCGACCGCTCATGTTCGTCGGATGAGTTTGAACTAGTAGCCACTCATACGTCCAAGATATCTTTACTATCGGACCAATCGCAGTAAGGTATCGGAATGGAGTTGCGACATCTGCGGTATTTCATGGTGGTCGGCGAGGAGCAGCATTACGGGCGAGCGTCGCGCAGATTGCATGTGGCCCAACCGGCGCTTTCCCGACAGATCCAGGATTTGGAGGAAGAACTCGGCTTTAAGCTCTTCGATCGCCTGCCGCGCGGCGTGAAGTTGAGTGCAGCCGGCACGCTATTTCTGGAGGATGCAAGGCGCATCCTCCAAGCGGTCGGTGAGGCGATGGCGCGGGCTACGCGCGTGGCTCGCGGTCAGTCAGGGACGCTGTGCATCGGTTTCCCCGAGAATGCGTCTTGGCACGGGGTGGTTCCTGATTCCTTCCGGCGTTTCCGGGAGCAGCAACCGGATGTGGAATTGCAACTTCGACCGGTGGCGAGTTTGGAGCAGTTGGACGCGATACGATCCGGTCGCCTGGATGCGGGGTTTCTCAATTTCATGCCAAAGGCTGATCCCGACTTGGACCAGCTTCTCGTCGCCATGCAGGATGTCAAACTTGCCGTGCCAAAGAGACATCCTCTCACAAAAATCAAGAAACTCCGCTTGCGGGACCTAGCAGATGCGCCGTTTGTCTGGTTTCCAAGAAGAGCGAACCCGGCGTTCTACGACCGCATGATGCATGAATGTTTTCGCGGGGGCTTGAAGGCCCCACACATCATTCAGGAAGGATTTAACGAGGCAACAATCTTAAGTCTTGTGTCGACCGGCTTGGGTGTCGGATGGGTCCTTGGAAGCGCACGCTGGCGGTGCCCTAAAACGGTGGTCATCCGGCCCGTAGTCGATTTGAAGATGCCCCTAACCCTCGCTCTCTCTTGGCGAAGGGACAATACCTCTCCCTTGCTCGCACTTTTCATCGGTGAGGTACGGCGTATGCCAGCAGTGCGCGCGGTCAATAGAGGTTGAAGGGCTCGGCCGCTTCCGTACTCAATCTTAAGATCGCCAAAGCGCGCGGGCCTCGAGATCCTACGAACAGTTGAACGTCCGCTTTGGGTCAAAAGCAGACATTTTACAGTCGTCATGTCCGCTTTACCCCCAATAGCGACATCGATTGCGTTTTTCGGCATGTCTGCTTTGGGCCAATAGCGGACATCGACTGGCTATTCGATCAACTCGTCAGCACGTCCGAGCAACTGGCCTGGTATTTGGAGACCAAGCGCCTTCGCGGTCGTGAGATTGATGAAGAGCTCGAAGTTGGTCGGCTGTATGACTGGCAAGTCAGCCGGTTTCTCGCCCTTTAGGATACGACCCATATACAGGCCAGCCCGCCGAAAAGTTTCAGCCTGATTGGGACCGTAACTTACCAACAGACCTGCCGCGACACCGTCACGAGATTCCGACATCGTGGGCAGTCCATGGCGAAGCGCGAAAAAGGCAATCTGCCGACTCCTTGAACTAAGGTAAGCATCATTGCCGATGCTCAGTGCTTTGGCCTGCTGCTGCACGGCCGCGCCTACGGCGCTTTCGATCTCGCTTTCGCTCCCAGCTTTGACAATGACCATCTCCAGCCCGAGGCGCTGCACCGCGGTCTTCGACAACTCGATGTTGTCCTGCATGAGGCCCGGATTGTTTGGATTTACAAGGAGGGCGATCCGCGTATTGCCGGGGAGGATCTCATGCAACAGTTCCAGCCGCTTGGCGACCAACTCAACTCCCATAAAAGTGGCCCCGGTAACGTTACCCCCCGGACGACCCAGACTAGCGACGAATCCAGCGCGCACCGGGTCGGAGGCGGTCGTAAACACTATTGGCGTGGTCTGTGTCGCCGCTATCGCTGCTCGGATGGCGACGTCGCCCGCGCCTGCGCAGATGACTGCAACTTTGCGGTCAACCAGGTCGGCTGCCATGGCGGGCAGACGATCAAATTGGCCTTCGGCCCAACGGTATTCGACTTTAACGTTCCGGCCTTCGACAAAGCCCGCCTCGCCTAAACCGCGATGGAATCCAACCATGCGGTCGATCCACTGTGCTGCCGATACGCCATGCAGGACGCCGATCAGAGGTGCGGATTGCTGCGCGCGCGCTGCAAGTGGCCAGGTTGCCGCCGCGCTGCCGAACAAAGCGATGAACTCGCGCCGCCTCATGCTAGCCCCGCCAATGCGAGAGCATCGTATCGGCAAAAACTAGCGTACTGGAAGGGGGCATCAATGTCCGCTTTGGGCCATAAGCGGACATCGGCTATTCAATTACTTCATCAGCGCGGAGCAAGGTCGACGCTGGAATGGCGATACCGAGTGCTTTAGCGGTTATAAGATTCAATACGAATTCAAATCTAGTTGGTGTTTCGATCGGCATCTCCGCAGGATTAGCTCCCAACAGTATCTTAGCCGCCATGACACCTTCCTGCCGCACGACGGCTTGAATGCTTGGTCCGTAAGACATCAATCCACCATCGCGGGCGAATTCGGCAAATAAAGTAATGGCTGGAAGATGGTATTTCATCGCAAGGTCCGCGAGCAGTTTTGTATTTCCGGCGACAAGGGGAGAGGACAGAAGGATCAATCCACCTGCTCCTTGGTTTTTTGCTGTTTGCATAGCGCGTTCCAGATCATTCGCCAGGCGCACTTCCAACACAGTAAGTGTCACATTGAGTTCAGCAGCAGCCGATTCAATGGCGTTTCGTTGATCGCGACCTGTTGCCGAATCCCAGAGCACGGCAACCATAGAATTTTGCGGAATGGCCTCCTTCAATGCTTGAAGCCACTTTTTGCTGAAATCAGGAGAGTCGAGATATACACCCGTGACGTTCCCGCCGGGGCGCTTGATTTCGGTAAAGAAGCCGGTGCCCAGAGCATTGCTTTCCAAATCGCCTGCTACAATGGGGATGCTAGTCGTCGCCGCCCGCGCAGCGCGAACCGCGGCCGGACCAAGCGCGATGATCACGTCGACTTTGCGCTCCACAAGCTCGACGGCCATCGGTTGGAGCAAAGCGGGATCGCCGTACGCCACGCGCGCGACAATTGTTAGTTTTTCAGAGGGCACGCCGCCCGCTTCCAATCCAGAAAGGATGCTTTTGATGCGCACCGCTGCCACGGATTTTGGGCCAGGGTATAGGACACCGACTTGGCGCAATTGCCCGGATTGCTGCGCTCGTGCGGACAATGGCCGCAGAGCCACTGCACCGAAGAGGAGAGTGATAAACTCGCGTCGTCTCATTGCCGCCCCCAAGACTCAAGACAGCTCATCGTACCGGCTCAAACTAGCAGTATGAAAGGGGGATACGCCTTCCGGTCGGCGATGTCCGCTTTGGGTCAAAAGCGACATGCGCGCTGCAAAAACTCATGTCCGCTTTACCCCCGAAAGCGGACATTGGGCGGATTGGATGGAATGTCTGCTAAGGGCCAGAAGCGGACATCGGAGTTTTATCCGCTGAGATTAGTAACCATCGGGGTCTCCATATGGTCGGTCAGGATAAGGAAAGTTGACCCCGGGACCAAACGGATAGGCTGAAGTCCCCCTGGGACTAAACGCTGGCGTGCGCGGCGGAAAGGTTACGACGCCACGGTTTTCCGTCACCGCACCCTGGGAATGCGTGCCCGACGAGTGTCGCGACTGAGGCGCGGCAAAACTCGGTTCCGAAATCGCGAGCAATAGCCCGGCGGCAATTGCTAGAACGTGAACTCTCGTCATCGTCATCTCGCAGCTTTCACTAATTGAGTCGAATTGCCCTAGCGGGGTGGTCAAAGTCGGCAGCCGACAAACCAAGTGATTACCTTTCCACAAATCAGCGCCATATGGGCTTCGACAAGCCGGCCCATCCCTACCTTGCGGCAGTTCAAGCCGTTATCGCGTTCTGTCACCGTCGAGTCTCCCGTAACGCCTTGACTTTGACAGCGACCGCGTTTCGCCCTGCGCGACCTCGAACAGGCCCGTGCAAATGATGAGCGGCAAATAGAATAACAGTGGCATTTTTTGCACCTCGCGATTCAATTCGATGAAAGGAACCGCGCCCCTGCTTGCGCGCGGTTCTACTTCTCGATCAGATGATGTAACTCTGCCAGAGCCACCTCGTGGCTTTTACCTGGGCTTCAGCTTTGCCGAAGGGCAGGTGGTAATCACCTAGTATCGTCAACTCATTCCAGTTTTGGGGCTGACGACATTCGGCGATCCGTGCTGCGATGGCGACACGGCTGGTCCAGTTCAAGATGCTGTTTGACACGGGCGCCTCCAATCTTCGAAGCTAATCAGTCCAAATTGATCAAGCGGGGCATGCAGAAAGGCCCGTACAAGACCCAAGGGTAAAGTTCGCGACTATTTCTTTCCCCCCTGCAGTTTCGAGTGCCTCATCGGATACGTCGTACATGAGGAGGTTTTCTTCCTCTAAGGTGCTCGGAAACTTCATCATGTTGCTTCTCCTGTGGTTGAAAACTGTATGTGCAGGAGACTGCAAAACGACCTGCGCTATTCCCGCCAATGCTTCACTTCTGGATCACGACATTGCGAAGGCCGCCCGGGAATAAATCTCGCTTAATGCCCCCCGTTAGTCGCCTTCAAGGATGCCCGTTCGAGTCGGACTGGGACCGCCAATAATTTTTTGCGCGCGGCACTCCGGAGAACAAAAGAAATAGTTGCGCTATAGTCGCCGCGCGTGTTGATCCGGCAACCGCGGGCGCGCGCGTGTGGTCAGGCCGTGCATGTGCGCGCGAAAGCCAACAGCTCTGCGTTGACTGCTGCATGAGTCAGCCGGAAGCCATCCTTTGCAATGGCATCGAGTGTTGCCCTCACGATCTTCCCGTTCGGCGAGTTCCTGTCCAGGCGCAGTGTCACACGTCGCTCAAGCCGCCAGCGCACCTGCGGGTATATCCGCGATAAAAGGATGTGACCTTTGGGGTCAGCCGTGAATGCGTAAAGTCCGCTCTCGCCGCAGCGGAAAACGTAGATCGTTTCTGTGGGCGACTTACACTGACGTTCCGATCGCCGATTTTTAAACCGCTTTTTTGGGGTATGCATCGCGTTCACTCATTGCCTGTTTCCCGAGAAGCCAACGCGGCCTGCCAGAAGGAGACCGGGGGCCAGCGAGATTTATTCCCGGGCGGCCTTCTCACTCTATGTTCATGAAAACGTTATCTGGAATGACGCGGAGGTCATCGAGAATAACTCAGGCGTTTTTGCAGGCTTCTCCTTTTTGTGGCCGCTACGCCGTCTCGTTAGGCGCCCTCCGGCATTTAGTGATTGCCTCGCACCGTTAAGTGCCGCGCGAGATCGCCGCCGCATTTCGGATCACGTTTTCTTGACCGCGGATTAGAGGCGCTAGTTTGCAGCGCAGGTGACACTCAGCGACTGCACGTTCGCAATTTCGGACCGGTGTCGGTGACATTTGTGTGATGTTGCTTCGTCCGGGAATGAATCGCCGTCACGATCAGTCTGGTCTCCGTAAACGCAAAATCGCTACCGGAGAGTGCAAATGATCAAAACGGAATCCCTCGTGAACGTTGCTGTTATAGGCATCGCGGCCTTCCTCCTCCTGGCCGCGACGCCGGTCAGGGCGGCCAACCCAAGAGGACTCGTAGGAACGCATGCTAACGCGGCGCACGATGGCTATGACCGCATTTACAGCGGCTCCGAACCCGGACCAGCGTACTATGGAAATTTCGGTTCTGCGCCGGAAGGCTTAGATCCAGCCTTTGATCCATGGGGTCGGGCCCGCGGACCAAACGATACCAATGCGCCGGGATGTCAGCTGCGGTCCTGTGACTGAAATCGTACAGAAGGAGCTTCGTCTCGGCCGTGAGTGATGCAATACGTGGTGAAACAGCGAGGTTTCCATGCGTGAGCAGAAAAGCGAGCGCCGACGATCAATCAACGTAAGCAAGAATGGCGTCGGTCAGGCCGTTTCCATGCGAGGCGGTCAGGAACCCAATGTCGCTAACGAAACTGTCGAAATCGGATTTGTTGGCTTAGGTCACATGGGAACGACAATGGCCGGCAGTCTTCTAGCGGCTGGTTTCAAAGTCCTTTGCTTCGTGCGTCGTCCAGAGCGTGCTCTGACGAGCCAAGCCGCTATTGCGGCAGGCGTCGCAGAACGCCGCCCCAGAATGGGAACAAGTTGACGATACAATCGAGTGGTGCATACAGAAGTCCCGCTGCTACAGGTCGCAAACAATGTCACGGCTCGCATCGCTGCACCGATGTTGGCCGTCGAGCTCACTTTGCAATTTGATTAGATTTTTGCGGCCGAGATGCGAAAGATAATGGCGCCGATAAGAAAAAAGAGCAAGGTGAGCTTCAGGTCCATTTGTTTCGCCTCTTAATTTGATTGCACGCGATCAGTGCACGCTAACCGCCTCCAGGTCCTGGCTCCGGGCCTTGGCAAGCGCGGCTTCGCGCGTGTCGGTGAGCATGATCGGTGTGCCGTTCGCACTGTGCAGTGAAAACAGCTTGATGCCGGGTGCGATCTTCGGCGCCTGCGGAAACAGGTTGGCGACGTCCTCGGAGCGGATCGCCTTGACGTAAGCCACGCGACCGTCGCCGAAATGCGCCAGCATATCCTGTGTGATCACGAGATGGATCGCATTCGATTCAGTCATCTTGTCATTGGTCATGGCTCTCGACTCCTTTCACTGCCTAATTCCCAATAGACTCGCGCTCACCCGATTCTATTCGTGTAGTTCACGGCAAGGTGATCGGATGGCTGGAAAGGATGGTTGTGAACGCGACGGCGAGGTCCGTCAGAAAAGTGAATGGCACGAGATTGGTTTGCATCCGGCGGGAATAAAATTCCGCACGAGTCGGTCTCCGTTTGATGAAAGCATTTCGAGAGTCTCCGGTTAAACGAGACGTCGCCGACCACGGAAAGTAAAGTCCGAAAGCGTGTTACGGAGAATGGAATGAGCAAAGTTGGCGGTAGCGATTCCAAAAACACCCTCTACTGCTCGTTCTGCGGCAAGAGCCAGCACGAAGTGCGGAAGCTCATTGCCGGACCGACCGTTTTCATCTGCGATGAATGCGTTGAACTGTGCATGGACATCATCCGCGAGGAGAACAAATCCTCGCTGGTAAAGTCCCGCGACGGGATTCCAACGCCCAAGGAAATCCGCAAGGTTCTCGACGACTACGTGATCGGTCAAGATCATGCCAAGAAAGTGCTCTCGGTCGCCGTCCACAATCACTACAAGCGGCTCAACCATCAGGCCAAGCACAACGATGTCGAACTGGCGAAGTCGAACATCCTGCTGATTGGGCCCACCGGCTCCGGCAAGACTTTGCTGGCGCAGACACTCGCGCGCATCCTTGATGTGCCATTCACAATGGCGGATGCCACGACCCTGACCGAAGCCGGTTATGTCGGTGAGGACGTCGAGAATATCATCCTCAAGCTTCTGCAGGCAGCCGACTACAATGTCGAGCGCGCACAGCGCGGCATCGTGTATATCGACGAGATCGACAAGATTTCCCGCAAGTCCGACAATCCCTCGATTACTCGCGACGTGTCGGGCGAGGGCGTGCAGCAGGCCCTTTTGAAGATCATGGAAGGCACGATCGCTTCGGTGCCTCCGCAAGGTGGCCGCAAGCATCCGCAGCAGGAATTTCTTCAGGTCGACACGACAAACATCCTGTTCGTCTGCGGCGGCGCCTTTGCCGGCCTTGAAAAGATCATTTCGGCGCGGGGACGGTCGACCTCAATTGGCTTCGGCGCCAAGGTTTTGGCTCCGGAAGATCGCAAGCAAGGAGAGATCTTCCGCGAGGTCGAACCCGAGGATCTGCTCAAGTATGGCCTGATCCCCGAATTCGTTGGCCGCCTTCCGGTTGTTGCGACGCTTGAGGATCTCGATGAGGCTTCGCTGAAGAAGATCCTGGTCGAGCCGAAGAATGCACTGGTCAAGCAATACCAGCGGCTGTTCGAGATGGAGTCCATCGATCTGACGCTTGCAGAGGAAGCGCTTGGCGCCATTGCGCGGAAAGCAATCGACCGCAAAACCGGCGCGCGCGGTCTGCGCTCGATTATGGAGGGCATTCTTCTCGACACCATGTTCGACCTGCCCAGCCTTGAGGGGGTCGAGGAGGTGGTGATCTCGAAAGAGGTCGTCGAGGGAACGGCCAGACCGCTGTATATCTATGCCGACCGGAGCGACCGCACGGCGGAAAGCGGCAGCGCCAGCGCAGCCTTCATAAGGTCGCTCGCCTGAGCCAGCTGTCTCCGCTTACAAAAGGTGCCGACCATGCCAATAGCTCGTAGGAATCGCATTCTCTCGTCGAAGGCATTCTTGGCGAGTGATAAATGGGCGATTACAGGTGCAAATCGGCTAGGGTCTTCATGGTATAAAACTCAACGGTCTGTGCCCGGCCGTTAACCGGGGCCTGATGCAACTCGCGGCCTTTGACATTGAGGCCGGCCATTTCCGCGGCACGCCGCGACATGATGACCGCGCAATCATATTCCTTGCTCAGGTGTTCCAGCCGCGCGCATGTATTTACCGTGTCGCCAATGGCGGTAATGAATTGCATCCCCGGCGGTCCCATCGCGCCGACAATGGCGGCGCCGAAATGAATACCGATTCCTATTCGCAACGGCTGCGACAAGTCTCCCCTCAATCGGCTGTTAAGCTGGGCAACGCGCGCCAACATTTCGCGTGCCCCATGCATGGCATCGGTGGCGCCGGTCGCGGGGTCTTTGGCGTCGAGACCGTACAGCGCCATCAGGCCATCGCCAGCGAAATGCGCGTAGTGGCCGTTGGTTGCATCAAGCGCCTTGGTCATTTCTTGGAAGAATTGATTGAGAATGTATAGTAGGTCGTAGGGCATCTTGGCTTCGCCCAAAGTGGTGGAGTCGCGCAGATCGACGAATAGCACCGTTATCAGTTGCTCCCTGCCCTCGAGCCCTCCACGGACCGTACCCTCCGAGGCGCCGGCGTCAGCGGCCAAAAGCGGCATGACAGAGATGTCGGTGGTTGGGCAAATCTGGCAGGCAAGCCGCATGCCGGGCGTCGC
>Ga0209382_10005769_pt1 | contig 16049 bp, 5 predicted proteins | sample SoiMetdeltSBSDD5_FD_187599 | JGI IMG/M metagenome (GOLD analysis project Ga0209382, IMG submission 187599) | Bulk soil microbial communities from a Populus tree surrounding site in Tennessee, USA - Soil MetaG P. deltoides SBSDD5 (SPAdes) (version 2) | ecosystem: Environmental > Terrestrial >...
CAAAAAGGTGAAACTGGGCCCGCCGCGGCTTCCCTGGGTGTCGAACGTCACCGGTCAATGGATCACCGAACCGGAGGCGACGGATCCGAACTACTGGGCGACCCATCTGCGCCAGACCGTCCGGTTCAGCGATGGCCTCGCCGAACTCGTGAAGGAGCCTGCCCGCATTCTGCTCGAGGTGGGTCCGGGGCAGACTCTGACCACGCTGGCCCGCCAGCTTCCGGCCCGCGGCATGGAGCAATCCGCGCTCGCGTCGTTGAACCCCGTCCAGGAGCAGCCGCAGGAGGCAAGAACGCTGCTGACCGCTCTTGGCCGGCTCTGGCTCGCGGGAGTGCCCGTGGATTGGGCGGGCTTTTATGCGCAGGAGCGGCGTCATCGGGTACCGCTGCCGACTTATCCGTTCGATCGGAAACGCTATTGGGCCGAACCGGGTCGAATCGAATTCGTCGAGAGTCTCCGTCAGCCCGAAGCAACGGGCGTCGAAACGCCGGAAAAACAGCCTGCCGACGAGGTCCGCGCCGACACCACGCCCGGCCAGGAAGACGAGACATTGGGGAAGCTGAAGGCGATCTTCCAGGAACTGTCCGGCCTGGACCTGTCGCGAGCGGATGCGGCGGCGACGTTTCTTGAACTCGGCTTCGATTCGCTCTTTCTGACGCAGGCGAGCCAGGCGATCCAGAAACGATTTGGCGCAAGCGTCACGTTCCGCCAGTTACTCGAAGAATTTCCAACCCTCGAAAAACTGGCCTCTCACCTTGGCCCGCGGCAGGCGCCCGCCGGCCAATGCATCGGTTTGCCATCCCCGCAGCCCGGCCCCTCGGACAGCCAAGAGGGCGTGTCGCGTCCGTTTGCCCGCCGTGCCGCGGCAGGCGCGACGGGCGCGAAGGCCGTGCCGCTGACCGACGCGCAACGGGAAATCTGGTTTGCCGCACAAATGGGGGTCGCAGTTTCCACCGCGTACAATGAGTCAGCTGCTCTGGACCTGCGAGGCCCCTTTCAAATGGACGCGCTGCGGCGCGCAGTACAGCAATTGGTCGAGCGCCACGAGGCGTTGCGAACCACTTTCAGCCCGATGGGAGAGGCGCAGCGCATCGCTGCCACGCTCGAGATCAAGGTGCCTCTCATTGACGTGGCAGACCAGAAGGAGAAACCCGACGAAGGGGTGAAGGAGATCATCGAACGCGAGATCCGGCACCAATTTGATTTTGTCCGCGGCCCGCTGTTGCGAGTCGGGGTCCTGCAACTGTCGGAACAACATCACCTGCTGGTCGTGGTGGTGCACCACATCATTTGCGACGGCTGGTCGCTGGGCGTGCTGGTGCGCGAGCTCGGTGAAATTTATTCAGCCAATTCCCGCGGCGCGCGCCTGACGTTGCTGCCGGCGACGCAGTTCAGCGAGTACGCGCAACGCCAGACCGCACAACGAAAAGGGCGCGAATGGGCGGCGGCCGAGAGTTATTGGCTGCAGCAATTCGCCGATTCGGTCCCGGTGTTGGAACTGCCGACCGACCGCCCCCGGCCCGCGAACCGGACTTATGCCGGCGCCCGTCAGGTCCACGCGTTCCCGCCTTCGCTGGCTTCCGGACTCAGGCGTCTGAGTGCCGAGCGCGGCTGCACGACGTTCACTACGCTGCTCGCCGCGTTCAACGTCCTCTTGCATCGATTGAGCGGCCAGGACGATCTTGTGGTGGGAGTGCCGGCCGCCGGACAGATCGTGTCCGGCATCAAAAACCTCGTTGGCCACTGCGCGCACCTCCTCCCGGTCCGAAGTCGTGTCGAGCCGCGCCAGACATTCGCCAGCTATCTGGCGGCAGTCCGGCAGGCGACTTTGAACGCCTTCGAGCATCAGATGTATCCCTTTGGCAATTTGATCCGGAAACTGAACCTGCCGCGTGATCCGAATCGCGTGCCGCTGGCCAACGTGACGTTCAACGCCGGCCGGATGCGGGGCAAGCTGAATTTCGGCGCCTTGCAGGTCGAGGTTGTCGCCAATCCGAAGCGGTTCGTCAATTTCGACATCAACTTCAATGTGTCCGAAACGGACACGGATTTTTCGCTCGATTGCTATTACAGCACGGAGCTGTTCGACGAGGCCACGATTGCGCGCCTGCTTAATCAATACGAGAACCTCCTGGAAAGAATCATTGCCGATCCCGACGGACGAATTGGCGGACTGCCGTTGTTGAGCGAGACGGAGCGGCACCAACTGCTGGTGGAATGGAACGACACCGCTCTCGAATATCCGCAGGACAAATGTATTCACGAACTCTTTGAGGCCCAGGTGGAGCGCACGCCCGATGCCGTTGCCCTGGCTCATGACAACAAGCTCACATATCGGGAACTCAACTCCCAAGCCAATCGGGTGGCGCAGCACCTGCACTCTCTGGATGTGCGCCCCGAAACGCTGGTAGGCCTGTGCGTCGACCGGACGCCGGGGATGGTCGTGGGTCTGCTGGCCATCCTCAAGGCGGGCGGCGCTTACGTCCCACTCGACCCGTCTTACCCCCGGGAACGGCTGGCCTTCATCCTGGAGGATACGCGCGCCCGAGTGTTGTTGACCACCCAATCGCTGCGCGAGCGTTTGGGCTTTGACTTCCCCGGATTGACCACCGTCTGTCTGGACGCCGAAGATCACGCCTCCGGCCTGGCGGATCACTCAACCATTCCGTCCTCCAAAGCCACCTCCAACAACCTGGCCTATGTGATCTACACGTCCGGGTCGACCGGAAAGCCAAAAGGAGTCGCCATCGAGCATCGCAGCGCGGTTGCCTTCCTTCACTGGGCCCGAAGCGTCTTCAGCCCGGAGGAACTGGCCGGTGTGCTGGCCTCCACATCGATCTGCTTCGACCTGTCGGTATTTGAGTTGTTTGTGCCCTTGAGCTGGGGAGGAACCGTGGTCCTGGCAGAGAACGCCTTGCAGTTGCCCAACCTGCCTGCGCACGACGTGACGCTGATCAACAGCATCCCTTCGGCAATGAGTGAGTTGTTGAGGATGGGTGGCGTGCCGGAGTCGGTACGCACGATCAATCTGGCGGGAGAACCGTTGTCCACCTCCCTGGTGCAACAGCTCTATGAGTTGCCGGGCCTCAAAAAGGTCTACGACCTCTATGGTCCGTCGGAGTCCACGACCTATTCGACGTTTACGCTTCGAATGCCGCGGGATCGGGCGACCATCGGCCGGCCCATTGGCAACACACAGGTCTACATTCTGGATCAGGACCTTCAGCCGCTGCCGGTGGGAGTGCCCGGCGAACTGTTCATCGGCGGCGATGGATTGGCGCGGGGATACCTGAATCGCCCGGAACTGACGGCCGAACGATTCATTGGCAATCCTTTCAACGCCGATCCGTCGGCGAGGATTTACCGGACGGGCGATCGGGCGCGTTACCTGGCCGATGGGAACATTGAGTTTCTGGGACGGAAGGATCATCAGGTGAAGGTACGTGGGTTTCGGATCGAGCTGGGCGAGATTGAAGCGGCGTTGCGGCAGCATGCAGCGGTCAGCGAGAGCGTCGTGGTCGCCCGCCAGGACTCGCCCGGCGACACACGCCTCGTGGCTTACGTCGTGGCGAAACCGGGTGCGACGGACAACGTCAGCGACTTGCGCCAGTTCCTGAAGGAGAAATTGCCCGTTTATATGGTCCCGAACGCGTTCGTGTTCCTGGAAAAACTGCCGCTGACGCCGAACGGCAAGATCGATCGACGCGCGTTGCCGCCGCCCGACGTCGCCCACAGCGGTCTGGAGCCATCGTCGGAGCCGCGCACCCCGACGGAAGCGACACTGGCTGGAATCTGGCGCGACGTACTCGGCCTGAAACAGGTGGGTGCAAACGACAATTTTTTCGAACTGGGCGGCCATTCGTTGCTCGTTACGCAGGTCGTTTCACGAATCCGCGAGATCTTCCAGGTGGACCTTCCAATGCGGCGGCTGTTCGAGCAGCCGACCATCGCCGCCGCCGCCGCCGCCGTCGAAGAAATCCTCGTCGAGGAAATCGAGGAACTCAGCGAGGAAGAAGCGAAACGTTTTGTCGGCGCCGCCTCCTGATTGCGCGGGAGGAAATGACCGGAGCCAGACCCAGCGCCCCCGTTTTGGCGGATCCGACGGCCGCCGATGCGGAATTGGTTGCAGACGGCGCTATGCGTCCTGGCCATCGCACGCTGTTGGAGGTTGCGCGGCGCGGCCATCCTGGCCGTGCTGGCGATCTGCAGTTTGCCGCCCGTCTTCCGGGACGCATTGATCGGCGTGGACATTCTCTTTGTTCCGATCGGATTTCCCGATCACGACGTCGCTGACTCCGGTTCTGATGGGGTGTTTTCCCCGCCTGCATTGGAGGGGTTCACCCACTTACGACGAACATCCCGCCAGCCTAAGATAAGGGTGTTTGAATATCGTGGACAGGACACCGGAGCCCAGAGGACAGGAACATCGACGGATATCGTTACGGCCGGCCATATCGTTCGAACTCATTCCGGCACGCGACGCCCGGGTGAGCGCCGACCCGCAAGCATCGCGGCACCAGGAAATCTGTTCCTTGTGAGTCACCCGTTGCGAAAGGACCGGTCATGATCGTGGACGACGAAACTTCCATACGCCGGCCGGAACTGTCCGCCGCCAAGCGAGCACTGCTTGAAAAACGGTTGCGGGGTGAACTGACGAGCAAGCCGACGGCGCGAGTCGTTTCCCGGCGCTCAACCTCCGAGCGCGTGCCTCTCTCGTTTGCCCAGCAACGGCTCTGGTTCTTCCATCAGTTGGCACCGGAAAGCCCGCTTTACAATATTTCACTGGCGCTGCGCCTCCGGGGATCCCTCAACTGCGACGCGTTGGAAAAGTCGCTGGCCGCGATTGTGGCGCGGCACGAATCGCTCCGTACTCGCTTCCTCTGCGCGGACGGCGAACCGGTGCAGGTGATCAGCAAGCCGCCGCCGGTGCCGTTGCGCCTCGTGGATTTGAGCAGCCACCCGGCCAGTCGGCACGAAGCTGAAATTCAATGCCTGTTGAAAGGAGAAGCCAGCCGCCCGTTTGATTTGTGCGACGATCTCATGCTGCGCCCGGTTCTGGCGAGGCTGTCCGAAACAGACCACGCCCTGTTAATCACGCTGCATCACATCGCCTCGGACGGCTGGTCGATGGGAGTGTTGTTCCGCGAGCTGACCGCGATCTATGAAGCGTTCGCGGCAGGATACCCGCCTGCGCTGCCGGAGCTGCCGATTCAGTACGCTGACTTCGCCGCGTGGCAGCGGGAGCGGATGCAGGGTGAACTCCTGCGAAAGGAGCTTGCCTACTGGAAACGGCAGCTTGCCGGCGCCCCGGATTTTCTTGATCTGCCCACCGACCGGCCCCGTCCGCCCGTGCAGACCTACCGGGGCCGCTGGCATTGGAGGACGTTTCCGGGGACGCTGGGCGACGCGCTCAAGACTCTGAGCCAGCGCGAAGGCGCGACGCTGTTCATGACGCTGCTGGCAGCGTTTCAGACATTGCTTCATCGCTGCACCGGCCAGCCGGACATTCTGGTCGGCTCGCCGATTGCCGGACGCAATCAGATCGAGGCCGAAGGGTTGATCGGATTTTTTATCAACACTCTCGTGTTGCGCGGCGACCTTTCAGGTGATCCCACATTCTGCGAGCTGTTGCAACGCGTGCGGGAGACGACGATTGGCGCCTACGCGCACCAGGACTTGCCCTTTGAGAAACTGGTGGAAGAGCTGCATCCGGTGAGGACGTCGAGCCATTCGCCATTGATCCAGGTGCTGTTTGTCCTTCAAAACGCGCCCGGCCAGACTCTGGCGCTTCCGGGGTTGAACATCATGCCCATTCCGGTGGACAAAGTGGACACTGGCACGGCGAAGTTTGATCTGACATTGCAGGTGGACGAAGACGGATCAGAGCTGCGCGCGGCGGTGGAATACAACACGGACCTGTTCGACGAAACGACGATTGCGCGGCTGCTGGGGCATTTCCAGACCTTGCTCGAAGGTATTGTCGCCAACCCGGGCCGGCGGCTTTCCGAACTTCCCCTGTTGACGCCCGCGGAACGAACCCAACTGCTCGTCGACTGGAATGGCGCGCAAACCCATTACCCGCGCGACAGAACGATCCCCGAACTGTTCGCCGAACAAGTGGCCGTGGGGGCAGACGCGGTTGCCATCTCGTTCAAAGAGTGGCAACTGACGTATCGCGAACTCGACTTGTACGCAAACCAGCTCGCCCATTTCCTGCAGCGGCACGGCGTTGGGCAGGAGACGCTCGTCGGCGTCTGTCTGGAGCGATCCGCGGAGATGATCGTCGCACTGCTCGGCATTCTGAAAGCGGGGGGCGCTTACGTGTCGCTCGATCCGACGTGCCCGAAGGAACGACTTGCTTTGATGCTGGAGGACTTGCAAGCGCCGGTGTTGTTGACGCAGGAGAAACTGCGCGGGGCGCTGCCGGATCGGGCCGACCAATGCCAATCAAACGGTTCGCCGCGCGCACCATTGATCGTCTGCCTCGATGCCGAGTGGGGCACGATTACGCAAGAGCGTTCAAACGCGCCGCCATCCGGGACGACACCGAACAATCTGGCTTACGTGAGCTACACGTCGGGTTCCACCGGCCGACCCAAAGGCGTTGGTATTCCGCATCGCGGCGTCGTGCGGCTGGTCAAGGAGACCGACTATGCCCAGTTTGGTCCGGACGAAGTCTTCCTTCAACTGTCGCCGATCGCATTCGACGCTTCCACGCTGGAAATCTGGGGACCGCTGTTAAGCGGTGGACGACTCGTGGTTCACCCGCCGCACACGCCGTCACTGGCGGAATTGGGTGAGACAATTCGAAAATGCCATATCTCCACACTCTGGTTGACGGCGGGACTGTTCCATCAAATGGTCGAGGAACAGCTCGACAGCCTCAAAGACGTGCGCCAGCTCCTGGCCGGCGGCGACGTCTTGTCCGTGTCTCACGTCGCCCAAGCGCTGGAAAAACTGGATCACACGCAGTTGATCAACGGCTACGGCCCGACGGAGAACACGACCTTCACCTGTTGCCATCGGATCGCCGCGCCGCTGACGCCCAATCGGTCCATTCCGATCGGCCGGCCCATCGCCAACACGCAAGTCTATGTTCTCGACGGGCACTTGGAGCCGGTTCCCGTTGGAGTGCCGGGACAACTGTTCATCGGCGGCGATGGATTGGCGCGTGGTTATTTGAACCGTCCGGAGCTGACCGCCAAGAAATTTGTTCCGAATCCGTTCGAAGACGAAGCGGCGTCCAGTCGGACGGGCGCGCAGCTCTACGCGACCGGCGACCGGGTCCGCTGGCTGGCCGATGGCGCGATCGAATTCCTCGGTCGTCTTGACCGGCAGGTAAAAATTCGGGGCTTCCGCGTCGAGGTGGAGGAGATTGAAATGGTGCTGGCCGGGCACCCGTCCGTGAAAGAGACGGTCGCGGTGGCACGTGAGGACAAACCGGGCGACAAACGTCTGGTGGCCTACATAGTGGCGGCGAGCCAGCTCGCTCCGACCCCGGCCGAACTTCGCCAGTTCCTCCAGAACAAAGTGCCGGACTACATGGTGCCGTCGGCATTTGTGTTCCTCGCCGCCATGCCGCTCAACGCCAACGGCAAGGTGGACCGGGACGCACTGCCGGCGCCTGATGCATCACGGGGGGCGTCGGCAAACGAATTCATCGCCCCGAGGGACGAGATGGAGAGACATCTTGCCCGTATTTGGCAGAACGTGCTGAACGTCCAGCCCATCGGCGTGCGTGACAACTTCTTTGAACTGGGCGGACACTCGCTGCTGGCAGTGCGGCTGCTCGCGCGGATCGAAAAAGAGTTTGGCAGGAAACTGCCGCTCGCCGTGTTGTTCCAGGCGCCGACCGTCGAACGCCTGACGGATGTCCTAGGCGACCGGAAGCCGGCGCTCATCTGTTCTTCACTCGTCGCGATTCAGCCCGAAGGGTCGAAGCCGCCGATCTTTTTCATGCATGGCGTGGGCGCCGGTAATCTTTGGACTTACGCCAACCTCACACCGCATTTGGGCGACAATCAGCCGGTTTATGCGCTGGAGTCCCGCGCAATGCGCGGACTGGAGGAATTCAGCCGCATTGAAGAGATGGCGGCGCATTACATCGAGGAGATTCGCACAGTGCAACCCCGCGGTCCTTATTATCTGGGCGGCTACTGCTTCGGCGGCAACGTTGCCTACGAGATTGCCCGCCGACTGTGCACACAAGGAGAAACCGTGGCGCTGCTGGCCCTGATCGACAGCGCGCCGATGAACACCGGCTATAACCGGATCCCGTGGTGGCGGCCCGGGTTTGTCTTCAACTTCCTCGTCAACACCCTCTATTGGTTGAACGATTTTCGCGATTTGAAACCGGCAGAGCGCCGCGATTTCATCCGTCGCAAGTTCCGGGCTGTGATCAGGCGGATTGCGTGGCGGTTTACACGGAACAAACCCGCTCCGGCCCCGATTGACCTGGAGGAAGTCATCGATGCCAGCCAATTCTCCGCCCTCGAACTCAAACTGTGGAAGGTCCACCTGCGGGCGCTGCGCGACTATGTGCCGCCGCCGTATCATGGCCGCGTAACACTGTTCCGAACGCGCGGTCAGCCGTTCCTGTGCTCGTTCGATCCGCAATTCGGGTGGGGCGACCTTGCAGACGACGGCGTCGAAGTGGTGGTGATCCCAGGATCGCACGAGAAGATTTTTGTCGAACCCCACGTGAGAACGCTCGCCGCGAAATTCAAGACTCGCCTGAACGAGGCGCAGGCCAGGATGAACACTCCACGTTGAAGCTGATCACCAATGAATCTGTTGAGATTTCTTCTGCAAAAATGCCGCGGGATGACGATCGTCACCGGGCTGACCGCGTTGTTCAGCGGCGCCTGCAACGCCGGGTTGATCGCCTTGATCAACGTCGCGGTCCACCATCCCGATTCCGCGGCGCCGGCGCTGCTGCTTGGCTTTGCGGCGCTGACGCTTGGAAAAATCTGTACCACCTTTATGTCCCAGCTCTGGCTGATACGCTTCTCCCAGCAAGCCATCGCCGACCTCCGGCGAGAACTGGTTCGCAAGGTTCTGGGGGTTCCGTTGCGTCGGTTGGAGGAGATCGGCGCGGCGCGGTTGATGGTGGCCCTCACCGACGACGTCAACAGCGTCACCGCTGCGCTGTTCAGCTTTCCCACACTGGCCGTCAACGGCGCCATCCTGCTGGGCGGATCGGTTTATCTCGGCTGGCTATCGTTCCGGCTCTTGATGGCCATGTGCCTCTTCATCCTGTTTGGCGCGGTCGGCTATCGCCTCTTAATCGCCAGCGGATTCCGCTCGCTGCATCTGGCGCGCGAAGCCGAGGACCGGTTGTTCGGACACTTCCGCGCGCTGACGGAAGGAAGCAAGGAGCTGAAACTCCATCGCGAACGGCGCGGCGCTTTTCTGGAAGAGGGCGTCCAGTCCACAACCGAGGATTATCAGCGCTACAACGTCGCTGCCGAGACCCGGTTCATCTTCGCTCATAACTGGGCGCATCTGCTCTTCTACGTTCTCATCGGCTTGATTCTCTTTCTGCTGCCGACCTGGGAACAGGTCAGCATCCAGACCATGACGGGCTACGTGTTGGCGACGCTTTGGTTGATGGGGCCGCTCGCCGGCGTGATGGGCAGCCTCCCCGTGTTTGGCCGGGCCAATGTTGCCTTGCAAAAGGTGGAGAACCTCGGTCTGTCCCTCGCGACTCACTCGACTGACGTGTGCGCCATCGCGAAGGACGGGCCGTCGCTCGACTGGGATCGCCTGGAGTTGGCCGGCGTGACCCACTCCTATCATAGCGAGAAAGAAGGGAGCAACTTTGTGCTCGGACCCATCGACCTGACTTTTTACCGCGGCGAAGTGGTCTTTCTCGGTGGCGGCAACGGCAGCGGCAAATCCACGCTGGCAAAAATTATCACCGGCCTTTACCCGCCGGAGACCGGCGAAATCCGCCTCGACGGCAAACCGATCACCGACCGGAACCGCGACGATTATCGCCAGGTTTTTTCCGCCGTGTTCTCGGACTACTATCTTTTTGACAGTTTTATCGGTCTGAATGGTTCCGGCCTCGACGAACAGGCGCGGGATTACCTCACGCAACTGCACCTGAACCACAAAGTCAAAGTCAAGGATGGGATTCTATCGACCACGGCGCTTTCCCAGGGACAGCGCAAACGCCTGGCCCTGCTGACGGCCTATCTCGAAGACCGTTCCTTTTACCTCTTCGACGAATGGGCATCGGACCAGGACCCTTTGTTCAAGGAAATCTTCTACACGCAATTGTTGCCCGAACTGAAGGCGCGCGGCAAAACCGTCCTGGTCATCACTCATGATGACAAATATTTCCACCTGGCCGACCGCTTTGTGAAACTCGACTACGGTAAACTCGAGCAGGAGGTCACGGGACGTTTCACCGCTGATGGTGCGGGCGCACGACGGCTGACGGTGGTTTAACGGGATTCAAGTCCAGCCACGTGCCTGGATGGATTCGGAGGAAGCGTACTGCTCAGCACTGGACAATTCTGGGTCGGCTGAGTCCCTCAAAGAGAGTCGCCCCTCATCCCATTTGCGGGACACACAAATCCCACGAGCGAACGGCTGGCGAGGCGTTCGGTTGAATGCCACAATCGCAACCGTTTAACTTCAAGGAACTTAATGCTGCCGCACCTAACGGCACGGAGACTGCGAAATCACGCGAGTTAGCTTAACTACCGTGCATCTTCCGGGGACATCTTGTGCCGTCGGCAAGAGGGGCTCATTTGGCGGGTGCCTCGATTGGTTCCCATACCGCGCGGCGAAGGTCGATCCGATGGAGGCCCTGCATTATGAATAGGGAATTGAGAATTGAGAATTGTTCATTGAGAAATGGACGATTGCCAGAGCCGTTGGACGGTTGCGCTGAACAAAATCGTTCTTCAATGGCGCAATTCCAAATTCTTCCACCCTCCGCAGTGGCCACACCTGCCAGGAGGCGGGACTTTGCACCGCTGCGGAGGACGGGCAATTCTCAATTCTCAATCCCCGCTTTGCTGTGAACGACCTTCGCTTCGCCTTCCGCCAACTGCTGAAGAACCCCGGCTTGACCGCCGTGGCCGTGTTTACGCTCGCGCTCGGTATCGGCGTCAATCTCGGCCTGTTCGCGCTGCTCAACGATTTGTTCCTCAAGCCAAAGCCTCTTCTCAGGCCGGATGAATTGTGGACGATTCAATCTGCGGATGCGCGCGGCCAGCAGATCTACGCAAACATCTCCCGGCCCTTTTACGAAGCATTCCGCGCTCACGCGCTCCTGACGAACCGCGTCATCGCCTACGCGCCCATCTATCCCAAGCTCCGCACCCGCGACGGCTGGGAGATGGTCGCCGCGGAACTGGTCTCCGGCGATTACTTCCGGCTGCTCGGCGTGCGGCTCGTGCTGGGGCGCGACTTTCTGCCGGAAGAAGACGACAAACCCGGCACTCACAACGTCGTCGTGGTCAGCCATGAGTTCTGGCGAAAACATCTGGAGAGCACCTCTGATCTCGCGGGCCGGACGATCACGGTCAATGGCATCATCGCAGACGTGGTCGGCGTGGCGCCTCCCGAGTTCGGCGGATTGAACGTGGTGGCCCCGCAAATCTGGCTGCCCACAAGCATGGAGTTCGTTCTGGATCAGTTCACCACCTACCGGCCCGTCGTGAGGATCGCCGACCGTCGTTCGGTGAGCGTGATTCAAGATGCGCTTGCGCCGCTCGTGCAGGACACGAGTAAAGCGTTGTCAGGGTTCAACGATCCGCGCTGGTCGCGATACGGCTGGGCCCCGGAATTCAAACAAGTGAAACTCCAGCCCGCCGGGCGCGGCGTCCTGGCGGCTCATTGGAACCCGGAGGGTGTTTCCACTTCGCTCGCGTTGGCTTACGCCGCCACGGGACTGGTCCTGCTGATCGCCGCCGCGAACGTGGCGAATTTGCTTCTGGCCCGCGCCCTGCGCCGTCGCAAGGAAATGGCAACGCGGCTGGCCATCGGCGCCAGCCGGTGGGTGCTCGTGCGTCAACTGATGATCGAAGGCGTCCTGCTCGCGGCGCTGGGTTCGGTCGGAAGCCTGCTCGTGTTGAACGCACTCGGAGGATTCATGGCGTCCGCGATTCCCCCCACGTTGATTCCCTCCGCCCGTATCGTCCCGGATTGGCGCGTGGTCGGAGTGGCGTTTCTGGCGGCGTTCGCGGTCGGTGCCGGATTCAGTTTGCTCCCGGCGCTCCAGGCAACGCGGTTCGACACATTCGCCGCGCTCAAGGATGCCGGGTCCGGCGAACGGGCTACGGGCCGCGTTCGACTGCGCAGTCTGCTCGTGGTTGTCCAGATTGCCGCCTCGCTGCTGCTGGTCTCCTGCGCGACGCTGTGCGTCCGCAGTTTGCAAAAGCAACTCGCCGTGGACGTGGGGTTCGACACCGATCATCTGGCCGTCGCCTACGTGGATCTGGAAAAGGTCGGTTATACGACCAACACCGCGCCGCCGCTGCTCGAGGCGCTGCTGCAAAGATTCGCCGTACTTCCAGGAGTCGAGGCTGTCGGCATGAATACCGGCAAGTTCTTTCAGGGCTTCGAGCGCAGCATGGGCATCCCGTTTCTCGATGGGTACGACGCGAAAGGGAAAGAGATTACTTTCGAATTCTCGGGCATCGGGCCCGGTTCGTTCGGCGCCCTGGGCGTGCCGGTGCGGCAGGGACGCGACGTCAGCGGCGCCGATTTGCAGAGCACCCGCAGGTTGGCAGTCGTAAACGAAAGCTTTGTCAGGAAATTCTGGCCGGATCAACAGCCGGTCGGGAAAGAGATTCTCGACTGGGAGGTCATTGGGGTCGTCCGGGATGCTCGCCTCAATTCACCGGGCGAACCGGCCGGGCCGAAAGTGTTTGTCAAGGTGCAACCGACCGAAACGCTCCGGCCGACGTTCATTGTCCGCACTCGCGGCCATCCACGGTCCGCTCTGGCCGACCTGCGAACCGAACTGGCTCGCGTCCACCCGCTTTTGACCGGGAGTGAGATCATCACGATGCGCGAGGCGATGCGGCATGGGCTCGCTGCGGCGCGCACGGTTCAAAATCTGTTCACCGCGCTGACCGTCATGGCCCTCGTTCTGGCGATGGTCGGGGCGTTTGGCGTCATATCGTTCCTGGTCTCCCAGCGGAGGCGCGAAATCGGCATCCGCTTTGCGCTAGGCGCGACGAAAGGCCAGGTCACCGGTCTGTTCCTTGGTGCCGGATTGCGGCTCGCGGTGATCGGCGTCGTCGCGGGGCTGCCATTGGCCCTGGGCATGTCGTGGTTGCTGCGCGCGCGGTTCTTCGGCCTCAACCCATTCGATCCGGCGAGCTTTATGATCTCCGCGCTGTTTGTGGTCGGGGTCGCGTCGCTCGCCTGCTGGCTGCCCGCGCGCCGTGCGGCGAAGGTTGATCCCATGGAGGCGCTGCGACACGAATGAAAGCTCCAACCCCCAAGCTCCAAATCCCAACGAAGCTCCAATTACCAAACTCCAAACTCGTGCGAGCGCGGTTGATTCAATGTTTGGAATTTGGGGTTTGGGATTTATTTGGAGTTTGGAACTTGGGATTTGGAGCTTTGGCTTACCACTGACCACCGACAGCTGACAACTGACGACTGACAACGAAACATGAACGACCTCAAATTCGCCTTCCGCCAACTGCTCAAGAACCCCGGCTTTGCCGCAGTCGCGGCACTGACGCTCGCGCTCGGCATCGGTGCGAATACGGCAATTTTCAGTCTCATTAACGGGGTCATCTTGCGTCCGCTTCCGTTCTTTGAACCCGAGCGGCTGGTTTCGGCTTCGATACAGCCAGGAGATGCTCGCCCGACACAAACTTCCCATACGACCTACCTCGATTGGCGAGAGCAATGCAGAGCTTTCGAAGACCTCGCGATTTATGATCCATCGTCCTGCCTCCTGACCGGAGCGGAGCAATCAGAAAGAATCGGCGCGACGCTGACATCGGCCAGCTTCTTTTCCGTGCTGCGGGCCGTGCCGGCTTTGGGGCGAACGTTCACAGACGAAGAAGAAAAACAGGGCGCCGCTGTCGTTGTGGTGAGTCACGGGTTCTGGCAACGCCGGTTCGCTGGCGATTCCAACATTGTGGGGCGAACCCTCGAGATCGACGGCAAGACCACCTTAATTATCGGGGTCATGCCGGAACAATTCACGTTTACAGCCGAGACTTCCGAGCATCTTTGGCGCTTGCAGGCGGCCGAACAAAATGCCCCGCGCGGGGCGGGTCGGTGGTTTGTACTGGGCCGGTTGAAACAGGGCTCGAGTATCGCTCAAACCCAAGCCGAATTGCGGAGTGTAACCGAGCGAATCGCCCAAACCCTTCCCAACGCGAATCGAAATCTCACCGCCCATGTGATGCCGTTATCCCAGGCAATCGCGGGAGCGAATCTGCGGCTGGCCTTGTGGATTCTGTTCGGCGCCGTTTTTGCCGTGCTCCTCATTGGGTGCTCGAATCTCGCCAATCTGCTTCTCGTCCGCGGTGTCGCGCGCCGGCGAGAACTGGCCACACGCGTTGCGCTGGGAGCCAGTCCAAGCCGCGTGACCCGGCAATTGGTCGTCGAATGCCTGCCGATTGGACTGTTGGGCGGCATTGCCGGGATAGCGCTGGCGGATCTCATCATTCGATTGGTACGCGCCCTCGGCGGAACGCGAATTCCTCACCTGACTGAAGTCGAGCTTGATCCCGCGGTGCTGTGCTTCGCTCTTGCCTTGACCGGTCTGGCAACCCTCCTCTTCGCCATGATTCCTGGTTTGCAAGCGCGGCGCTTCGAAGTGAACGAAGCCTTGAAGGAAGGCGCGAGGGGAACAGGAGGATTGCATCAAACTTCTCTCCGGCAGGCGTTGCTGGTCGGACAAGTCGCCCTGGCGTTCACGCTGTTGTTTGGCGCGGGACTGCTTCTTCGCAGCTTTCAAAATGCCCGCGCGAAGGATCTCGGCTTCAACCCCGGGAATCTGCTGATCGCGAACCTGCGGCTCCCGCCGTTGAAAACCAACGAAGCGGCAGTGGTGTTCTATACTGAGCTGAGCCGGCGGTTGGAAGCTCTGCCAGGTGTCGAAGCGGTCGGTTTGATCGACGACGTTTTCGGCGGACGCAACGCCGCCGGGAGAATCACGACCGAGGCCGGCGCGACTGCAGGAATGCTGAACGACTTGAACGAAGTGAGGCGCGACGCGATTACGCCCTCCTGGTTTCAAGCAGTGGGAGCGCCGTTGTTGCGTGGCCGATCATTCGATGACGGCGACCGCTCCGGCACAATTCGCGTGGCCATCATCAACGAAACCATGGCTCGGCGTCTTTGGCCGGGAGAAGATCCCGTGGGAAAGCGATTCAAATTTGGCCCTCTGGAATCGCAACAGCCCTGGCTTACCGTCGTTGGCCTCGCGCGCGATATGCGACGCCAGCGCCTCGAGAGAGAGCCCATGGCCCAGGTGTTCGTCCCCGTAGCGCAAGACCCGGAGCGCAGCATGGAATTGCTCATCAAATCCGCGGGAAACCCGCTCGCGCTGGCTGACGCCGTCCGGCACGAGGTCCACGCGATGGACAAGACTGCGTTCGTCTCTGGTATCACCACCATGGAAGAGAGAATTGGCCGGTCGCTCTTTGAACGGAGATTCCAAACCGCCTTGCTGGCCGCGTTTTCGCTCGTGGCCCTCTTGCTGTCCGCAATCGGCACGTATGCAGTCGTGCATTTTTCCGTGCAGCAGCGTGTGCGGGAGATTGGGGTCAGGATGGTTCTTGGTGCTCAACGATTCGATGTGCTCTCCATGGTAATGAGACAAGGCCTGAAGACGATTCTGGTCGGCGTCGCTTTCGGGGTCGCGCTTGCTTTCGCGATCACCCGGTTGATGGAACGCTTACTCTATGAAATCAAACCCACGGATCCGCTCACGTTTGCTGGTGTCTCGCTCCTGCTGGTCTGCGTTGCGCTGCTCGCCTGCTGGCTGCCCGCGCGCCGTGCGGCGAAGGTTGATCCCATGGAGGCGCTGCGACACGAATGAAAGCTCCAACCCCCAA